>RRZU012396494.1_pt1 | contig 15701 bp, 14 predicted proteins | sample 2165561 | NCBI WGS metagenome assembly RRZU01 (sample SAMN10456909, study PRJNA506462) | wastewater metagenome | isolation source: wastewater sludge | place: USA: Moscow, Idaho
CACCAGTGTGTTTTGCAATAATTTGTTTTTCATATACTTTCCAAATGGGTTCAAAAAAGTAGACAAAATTATCGCCGTGCACCGCTTTTTAAACAAGAATCAATCATCCGCCAAGATGTTGCATAAGCAGACAAAAAATATAAAAATGTTGCTTATTCATACAGTGAAAAGCAAAATCGTACATCCATATTCGGCATCCGGAAGGCAAAAATGGACAACACCGATTTGCGCATCGTCAAAACCCGGCGCACCATCCAAAATGCACTTATTGATTTGTTGGAACAGAAAAGTTATGAAGACATCAATGTGCAGGATATTGTCACCGCCGCGCTGGTGAACCGCACCACTTTTTACCGCCATTACGCCAGCAAAAGCGAATTGGCAGACGAGATGATCCAATCTTTCAAAGCCTATTACGCCGAACGGCTGGCCGGGCGTTACAGCCATGAGCAACCCATGGCTTTTTTCAGGCAGCATTTCCCCGAATTTTATGCCCGCCGCCGCGAAATTCTCGCCCTGTGGCAAATCGACAACCGCCGCCACCATCTGTATGCCGATATGCAGGCGATGCTGCACCACACATTTCTGCACCATACCGAAGCATTGCCGCTGCGCAACCGCCATTACCAAGCCACCGTTTTTGCCGCCATTGCGCTAACCAATCTGCGCTACTGGCTCGAGCAGCCCACCCTGCCCGATATCAACCAAACTTTCGGCGACTTGCAGGAATTATTCGATTGGATTAAAAGCATGCGCAGGTGAATATTGCCAGTCTGTAAGCCGATAATAAGGCGGTGTATTTCAGGTAGCCTAGGATGGATTGATTTTCTTCACGCTGCTTTTCAGGCAGCCTAGGATGAATTGATTTTCTTCACGCCGCCTTTCAGGCAGCCTAGGATGAATTGATTTTCTTCACGCCGCCTTTCAGGCAGCCTAGGATGGATTGATTTTCTTCATGCCGCCTTTCAGGCAGCATGAAATGAACCCAGTGCCAGTGCATTGGCGCCCACCCACAGCAGGATAAACAGGCTCAGTTGCGCCAATTGGCGGTTGTATTCGTGTGGCTGGTGTAGAGCCTGCCGCAGTGCGTGGCCATGATGGCGGTAAAACAGCAGCAAAATGGCGGCGAGCAGAATGGCCGCCATGGGCGCTAAGCTGTGGTATAGCCACACGCCCCAGCTGGTGGCGGCCAGCGCCAATAATACCGCATGGTAACGGCGGGCGCGGAGCAAGCCGAGGCGGGCGGCCACGGTGTGTTTGCCGGCGGCCAAATCGGTGGGGATGTCGCGCATATTGTTGATGTTGAGCACTGCCGTACACCACAGCCCCAGTGCATTGGCCGCCGCCGCGCCAGGCCAAGTAATGGCCGCGCCGTAGAGCACGCTGCCGCCCAATACCGCCAGCAGGCCGAAAAACAGCCACACCGCCACATCACCCAAGCCGACATAGCCATAGGGTCGCTGCCCGGCAGTGTAAGCCCACGCGGCCAACAGTGCCAACGCACCCAGCAGCAGCCACAGCCACCATTGTGCCGCCCAGCCGTGCAATGCGGGCAGGCTGATGGCCAGCAGCCACAAGCCGCTGGCCATACACAACAAGGCGCACCCAAGCAGGGCGCGGTGCATCTGTGAGGGCGTAATCAGCCCGGCGGCCACCGCACGCACGGGTCCGCGGCGGCATTGGCCGTCGGCACCGTGTGCGGCATCGCCGTAATCGTTGGCCAGATTGCTGAATATTTGCAGTAAAACGGCGGTGCTGAGGCTGGCGATAAACAAGGCTGCCTGAAACACCTGCTGCTGCCACGCCAACATGGCTGCGGCCAGCATGGCGGCGCTGGCCAGCGGCAGGGTGCGCAAGCGCAGGGCGGCCAGCCAGACGCTAATACGGGCATGAAGGTGGGGGGTGGGTTGGGACGGCATGGTTGAAATAGAAATAAATAAATCAGTGTTTGCCGGAGCGCCAAATCGACCAAATCACCCACAGGCTGTTGGCAAAGGCGAGCAAATAGCCGATTAGGCCGAAAAAGGGCAGGCCAAAGAGTTTGGGGCCGGCATCGATGTTCATCACGATAGAGGAGCCCACAATCAGCGCGGCGGTAACAATGCCCATGGTGAGGCGGTTGGTGATGCGGTCGAGCTGGGTGTTGAGCTGCTCCAGCCGCTTGATGTCCAGATTGATGCTGAACTGGCCTTTTTGAATGCGGCGGCTGAGGCGCAACACGTTTTGCGGCATTTCATCCAGCACTTGGGTGAGCATTTGCGTGTGCATCTTGCTTTTGCGCCACACATGCCCCGGTTGCAGGCGGTGGCGCATGATGTTGCGCACAATCGGCTTGGCGTGTTGCAACAGCTCGAATTCGCCGTCCAGCCGTTTTACCACGCCCTCCAGCGTAATCAGTGCTTTAAACAGCATCACCAAATCGGGCGGCAGGGTGAGCTCGTGGGTGCGCATAATGTGGGTGATGTCGTTAATCACTTGGCTGATGCGCAAGTCCTTCATGGCGGTGTGCTCGTAGTTGAGCAGCATTTCCATCACATCAGCACCCAACAGGCTTTCGTCGGGCAAATCGCCCTGCGCCCAATTGCTGAGCACATATTGCATGGCAAATTGGTCGCGCTGCATCAAGGCGTTGATTAAGGCAATGATTTCGCGGCGGCGGGTGGCGCTGAGGTGGCCTACCAAGCCGAAGTCAATCAGGGCGATGCGGCCTTGGGCGTTCACAAAAATATTGCCCGGATGCGGGTCGGCATGGAAAAAGCCGTGCTGCAAAATCATGCCCAATAAGGCGTCGGTAATGTGGGTGGCCAGCTGCCGCCGTGCTTCGGCCGGCAGGGTTTCCAGCGCCAAATCATTCAGTAAAGTATCGTCAATGTATTCTTGCACCAGCAGTTGGCGGTTAGAATACGCGGCGTACACCTTGGGAATGCGGATAAAAGCGTGGTTTTCGTAGGCGCGGCCAAAGCGCTGTAAATAGCGCAGTTCCACCGATAAATCGGTTTCCTTGGCCAGCGAGCGGGCAAAATAGTGCAGCATTTGTACCGGATGGTAGCGGCGTGATTCGGGGATTTCGGTTTCAATCAGCTGTGCAATGTGGGTTAAAATACGTAAATCTGCGGCGATGGTGGCATCAATGTCTGGCCGCTTTACCTTCACCGCCACCACTTCGCCGCTCACCAATACCGCGCGGTGTACTTGGGCAATCGAAGCGCTGCCGATGGGCTGCGGGTCGATATGGCGGAACACTTCGCTCAATGGCCGCTGTAGTTGGCTTTCAATGAGGGCGAGGGTGTCGGCACTGGCAATCGGGCGCACATTGCTTTGCAAATGTTCGAACTCTTCCGTCCATTCGCGGCCAAAGATGTCCACACGGGTAGACAATACCTGCCCGAGTTTGATAAAAGTAGGCCCTAATTCTTCAAAGGCACGCCGGAAACGCTGCGGTGTGCTTAAATAACGGTGCTGTTGTGCTGCCGCTTGCGCCTGTTTGTCCTGCCAGGGCTTGCCCGACAGGCGCAGGCGCTGGATAAATTCGCTTAAACCGTAGCGTGCCAAAATGGCCGCGATTTCGCGTAAACGGGCTAGGTCGCCCATGGCGGCAAAAGCAGGTTTGCTCATGTTTCGGTTTCACTCTCGTTAACGGGGGCTGCGACGGCACAGCATAACACAAGCACCTTCGACACTGCGCTGATTGAAGTGGCTAAATAGCCCTTTCAGGCAGCGTTTGTTGCGTGCAAAAGTAAATGGATTTGTGAATGAAATGGATGCATAAGTGGATAACGTTGGCGACGGCTTGCCTGTGCGCCGGCGTTTTTTATGTGGCGCCAGTACATGCGGCGCCGGAAGGTTTGGACAATGCCGCGCTGGAGCGGCTGATTAACGAGCGCACCGGCCCGCAAGCCAGCAGTGGCGACGAAGCGGGCGATTTGATTATGAACGCCATGGGCTTATTGGGCGTGGCTTACCGCTTTGGCGGCAATTCGCCGGTAAGTGGCCTTGATTGCAGTGGTTTTATGCAATACATTTTCAAAAAAAGCATGCGCGTGAACTTGCCGCGCACTTCTTCGGAAATGGCCACCGTGGGTCGGGCGGTGAGCCGTGCCGATTTACAGCCGGGCGATATGGTGTTTTTCAGCCCCGGCGGGCGGCGCATTTCACATGTGGGCATGTATATCGGCAACGGGCGCATGGTACACGCACCGCGCACCGGTAAAAATATTGAAATCACCAGCATTGCCAGCGGCTACTGGGCGAAGTATTACACCACCGCCCGCCGTGTCAGCAATAGCGACCGTTTCCGTTAAGCGGGAGAGTGCATGAGTATGCCCGTAATGCCGGTGTGGTTGGACGAGCAAGGCCACACGGTGGCCTGCACCGAAAAAATCAAAGTGATGCAGGAAAACATGCAGGAGTTGTTTCAAATGGCGCAAGACGCGTTTGAAGACGGCTTGCTGATGGGCTGCGCCGAGGCACAATTGCGTGCGTATTTGCAGGCATTGGCAGAGGGTGTGGAAAATCCTTATCAACCGTAATACCAATTCTAAAAAATAACCTTAAATTAATATACGAAATACGGCATAGGATGCGCCTTGGCGCATTGGTTTTCGCGATTTTAGGTTTGATGCGCCAAGGCGCATCCTATGAGTCCATTTCATTTGGATGAATTTGAAAATAGTTTATTTTTTCGAATTGGTATAAGTTTGGCGGCGCATCTGCAAAACCATAACCAAAAGGCTGCCTGAAACCATTTCAGGCAGCCTTTTGATTTATGCGTGTATTGCGTACCGGGATTTAAACCCCGCTGTTGCGGCGTTCGCCCAAATCGGCAGCGGCGGTAAACAACACATCGGTAGAGGAATTCAGCGCGGTTTCGCACGAATCTTGCACCACGCCGATAATAAAGCCCACTGCCACCACTTGAGTGGCCAAGTCGTTGCTGATGCCAAACAGGCTGCACGCCATCGGAATCAGCAGCAGCGAGCCGCCGGGTACGCCGGAAGCACCGCAAGCGCCAATGGCGGCCAATAGGCTTAACAGCAGCGCCGTGGGGATGTCCACCGCAATGCCCAAGGTGTGTACCGCTGCCAGCGTGAGCACAGTGATGGTGATGGCGGCACCAGCCATATTGATGGTGGCACCCAGCGGAATAGACACAGAGTAGGTGTCTTCATGCAGCCCCAGTTTTTTAGCCAAAGCCATGTTTACCGGAATATTGGCGGCAGAGCTGCGGGTGAAAAAAGCGGTGAGGCCGCTTTCGGCCAAGCAGGTAAAGACCAGCGGGTAGGGGTTGCGGCGAATTTTGGCAAACACGATCAGCGGATTCACCACCAGCGCCACAAACAGCATGGCACCCACCAATACCGCCAGCAATTTGGCATAGGCCAGCAATTCGCCAAAGCCGGTGGTGGCAATGGTGGAAGCCACAATACCAAACACACCGATCGGCGCCAAACGGATAACCCAGCGCACAATTTTGGTAATCGCTTCGGCCAGCTCATTCAGCATCACTTTGGCTGGTTCGGCGGCATGGCGCAGCGCAATCCCCAGCAACACCGCCCAAGCCAGAATGCCGATGTAGTTGGCGGTGGCAATGGCGTTAAACGGATTATCCACCAAGCGCATCACCAGTGTTTTCAGCACCTCAACAATACCGGAAGGTGGGGTTTGGCTGATTTCGGCGGTCACCAGCGTTAAATTGGTGGGAAACATAAAGCTGGCCAACACTGCCACCAGTGCCGCGGCAAAAGTGCCGAGCAAATACAGCACCAAAATCGGCTTGATATGCACCTGATTGCCGGTTTTGTGTTGCGCAATGGCCGAAGCCACCAGCACCAACACCAACACCGGCGCCACCGATTTCAGCGCGCCCACAAAAAAGTCGCCCAGCAAGCCCACCGATTTGGCGCCTTGCGGCCACACTGCCGCCAGCACAATACCCAAAACCAAGCCGATAATAATCTGCCACACCAGGCTGCCGTTCATATAGGCCGTGGCCAAACGTTTCAAAGACATCTGCTTCCCCATGTATTGTTAAAAAACGTTTATTCTAGGGCGTGTGTAGCAAAAGAACAAGCACGCTGTGGTTGTTGAGCGCTTCGTTTTCAGGCAGCCTTTGCCGTAGAACACCGTGCAAGCGGCATGGCTCTGCTATAATCGCCCGCATGATTATTCTGCCCACAACACACTATTTATGAACACTCCCCGCAAAATACTGGTCACATCCGCGCTGCCGTATGCCAACGGCAGCATTCATTTAGGCCATATGGTCGAACACATCCAAACCGATGTTTGGGTGCGCTTTCAAAAAATGCGCGGCCACGAATGCTATTACTGCTGTGCCGACGACACCCACGGCACCCCGGTGATGCTGGCGGCACAAAAGCAAGGCTTGGCGCCGGAAGACATGATTGCGCGCGTGCGTGAAGCGCATCTGGCCGACTTCACCGGCTTTGGCATCGGCTACGACAACTACTACAGCACCCATTCGCCGGAAAACAAAACCTTTTCCGAGCAAATTTACCGCGCCCTGAAAGCCAACGGCAAAATCGAATCACGCACCATCGAGCAGCTGTTCGACCCCGAAAAGAACATGTTTCTGCCCGACCGCTTTGTGAAAGGCGAATGCCCCAAATGCCACGCGCCCGACCAATACGGCGACAACTGCGAAGTGTGCGGCACCACCTACAGCCCCACCGAGCTGATTAAGCCTTATTCCGCCGTATCCGGTGCCACGCCGGTGCTGAAAGAATCGGAACACTTTTTCTTTAAGCTGGGCGAGTGTGTGGATTATTTGCAGCAATGGACTTCAGGCAGCACCACCTTGGCCAACGGCAAAGTGCAGCCGCATTTACAGCCCGAAGCCTTAAACAAAATGAACGAATGGCTGCAAGACGGCCAACTGTCCGACTGGGACATCAGCCGCGATGCGCCGTATTTCGGCTTTGAAATTCCCGATGCGCCGGGCAAATATTTCTATGTGTGGCTGGATGCGCCCATCGGCTATATGGCTTCGTTTAAAAATCTGTGCGACCGCATCGGTGTGGACTTTGATGCCTGGTTTCAACCCGACAGCAATACCGAGCTATACCACTTTATCGGCAAAGACATTCTGTATTTCCACGCCTTGTTTTGGCCGGCTACATTGCAATATTCCGGCCACCGCGCCCCCACCGGCGTATTTGCCCACGGCTTTTTAACCGTAGACGGGCAAAAAATGTCCAAATCGCGCGGCACCTTTATCACTGCCCAATCGTATCTGGACGGCGGCCTGAACCCGGAATGGATGCGCTACTATATTGCCGCCAAACTGAACAGCAAAATCGAAGACATCGACTTGAATTTGCAAGATTTTATCTCGCGCGTGAACAGCGACTTGGTGGGCAAATACGTCAACATCGCCGCCCGTGCCGCCGGTTTTATCCACAAACGTTTTTCAGGCAGCCTGAAGCACATCACCGACAGCGCCTTGTTGGCACAATTGCAAGCGCACAGCGAAACCATTGCCGAACACTACGACAACCGCGAATACGCCCGCGCCCTGCGCGATATTATGGCGCTGGCCGATGTGGTGAACGAATATGTGGATGCCAACAAACCGTGGGAGCTGGCCAAGCAGGAAGACCAAGCCGAGCGTCTGCACGAGGTGTGCAGCGAGTTGATTAACGCCTTTCAGATACTCAGCGCCTATCTGGCACCGGTGCTGCCGCAAGTGGCTACTCAAGCCGCTGCTTTCCTGAATCTGCCGGCGTTCACCTGGGCCAGCACCACCACCACGCTGCCTGAAGGCCACACCATCAACCCTTACCAACATTTAATGCAACGCGTGGAGCAAAAACAAGTGGATGACTTAATCGCCGCCAACAAACAAAACATTCAAGCCGCCGAAGCAGTGATTCCGGTTCAGGCAGCCTATGAGCCGTTAACACCGCAGGCTTCGTTTGACGACTTTATGAAAATCGACTTGCGCGTGGCCAAAGTGCTGCATTGCGAAGCGGTGGAAGGCAGCAGCAAGCTACTGAAATTCCAGCTGGACTTGGGCTTTGAACAACGCACCATTTTCTCCGGCATTGCCGCCAGCTATTCTGAGCCGGAAAAATTGATTGGCCGCATGGTGATTGTGGTGGCCAACTTCGCACCGCGTAAAATGGCCAAATTCGGCATGTCCGAAGGTATGATTACTTCGGCCGCAGGCGAGGGCAAGTTATTTTTGCTGGATGTGGATGCCGGCGCGCAACCGGGTATGCGGGTAGGTTAAAGCGCTAATAATCCCATGCCGTTTTAGCGCTAGCAGCGGTGGGGCGGATAATGGCTTGATGTAAAAACAGCCAAGCGGTGGATATTTCCAATCGCTTGGCTGTTTTCTTTGCTATAGCCTTTCAGGCAGCCTGTGGCTTTTGCAAAACATTTCTTCGCTGATGAAAAATGTTCAAATTCGTCATTCCGGCCTGCGCCGGAATGACGAACCGGAAAAATTTTTAAAGGGCTGAACGATATTTTGCAAGGGTCTCAGCCTGAAGGGAATAGTATGGAGAACATATCCATTTTCGATACCAACAAAAAACCCCTGCATGGCAGGGGTTTTTATTTTCGGCAATCTGAAAGATTACTGAGCTTGGCGGGTTACCAAGGTGCGGATTTGAACATCTACGCGACGATCCGGCTCGATACAAGCAATCAAAGCAGAACGTTTTTTGGCGGCAGATACTTTTTTACCCAGTTTAGCTACTTCGGCTTGGCAAGCTTCGGTCATACGGGCTTGAGATTCACCCAAACCAACAGCAGAGATTTTCTGAGCCGGTACGCCGCGAGATACCAAGTAGTTGGCCACGGTGTTAGCACGGCGCTCAGACAGAGCTTGGTTGTAGGCTTCCGAACCCATAAAGTCGGTGTTGCCTTCTACGCGTACTGCTTGAACGTTGGTTTGAGCCAAACGTTGTGCCAAGGTGTTCAGGGTTTCGCTGGCTTCCGGACGCAGGTTGTATTTGTCAAAACCGAACAGGAAGTTGGCAGACAGAGCAACGGTTTCGTCTACGTATTCCGGTTGAGGAGCAACAGCAACGCCGTCACCGCATTCAGCCAAGCCGTCAGTGGCTTTGTTCAGGAAAGAGTTTTCCCAGCATTCGCCGTAGTTGTTGCGCACAACTTCGCGAGACTCTTGGCTAATGGTGTAGCCGTTTTTTTCGTGGGCCATCGCGCTGGCAGAAGCAATCATCGCAACGATCAAGGCGCTCAATTTCAGCTGTTTGGTCATGTTATTCCCTCATCAAAAAATTGTTATGTGCCTGATGGTGTTGAAGAAGCAACACGCAATCGACACAAATACCATATACAGGCCGCTCAAACTGGGCGGTAACTCAGGTAAATCAAGTCTGAACTATAAGAAGCTATGCCCAAACTGTCAATAGCCGCGCCATCGGAGTGAAGCTGCTAGACGACCCGCTTCCTAATGCCTAATCATGCCCAAAAACGGCTTGTGTGTCACTTATTTACAACTGAAAGACGTGTTGATATGTGTTGTCGTTGCATGGAAACAACAATTAAACCCTGCGATTGCCCGTGAACAAAGGAAAGCCGGTGTGGCGGTGGCTGTCTGAAGGGTGGAATTGCGTTATTATGCACAAAATAAAATCATTGTGTTGTACAAACGCTACAAAACCCAGTGCGGTCATGGCTTGGTTCTTTGGAAGGCAGGCATGAAATTACAGCAATTACGCTATGCGGTGGAGGTGTACCGCCAGAATTTGAATGTTTCGGAAGCGGCTGATGCGCTGTTTACTTCGCAGCCGGGCATTTCCAAGCAAATCCGCCTGTTGGAGGAAGAGCTGGGGGTGCCTTTATTTGTGCGCCACGGCAAACGCATGGTGGCGGTGACGGCGCCGGGCAAGGTGGTGCTGGAAACGGCGCAGCGTATTTTGCGTGAGGTGCAGAACATCAAAAAAATCGGCACCGAATTTGCCGATCAAGACAGTGGCTCACTCACCATTGCCACCACCCACACGCAAGCGCGCTATGGCTTGCCACGGGTGGTGTCGGCATTTGTGGCGCGTTATCCGCAGGTGCAATTGTCGATTTTGCCGGCCAGCCCGTCGGCATTGGACAAGATGGTGCTGGAAGGTGAGGCGGATTTTGCCATTGGTACGGAGCTGGTGCAGGAGCATGAGGCTTTGCGCAAATTGAGTTGCTACGCTTGGAACCGCAGTGTGGTGGTGCCGGAAGGCCATGCTTTGCTGGATTTGGCGCGCCCATTGCAGCTGGCCGATATTGCCGCCTGGCCCTTGGTGACGTATGAATTTGCGTTTCAAAAAGAAGCGCGTATTGCGCGGGCGTTTGCGCAGGCGCAGCTTGAGCCGCCCAAGGTGGTGCTGGCCTCTGCCGATACCGATATCATCAAAACCTATGTGCGCTTGGGGCTGGGCATCGGCTTGATGGCCAGCATGGCCTATGATGCAGAAGTGGACGAAGGCTTGCGCTTAATCAGTGCCGAGCATTTGTTTGAGCCATCGTTTTCGCATATTGTGCTGCGGCAAGACGCTTATTTGCGCGGCTATGCTTATGCATTTTTGCAGTTGTTTTCCGAACGGCTTACGCGCGAATATATTGAAGCGGCGTTGTATGCCCCTTTGGCGGAAGATTTTTCTATTTAGATAAGGTTGAAACAAATACAGCCGCACAACATAGCCTGTTGTGCGGCTGTATGGCTTTCAGGCAGCCTTGAGTGTTTATGCTGATGCAGGCGCCGGTTTGGCGGCCAGGCGCGGCGTGCGGCGCATCTTCAGCCAGCCATCAAGCAGGCTCAGGCACAGCGCGGCCCAAATCAGGCCGTAGGTAATCAGCGATTCGGCCGCCAGCGGTGTTTTCAACACCAATAATGCCAATGCAAACAGCAGCACCGGCTCCAGATAGCTGAACATGCCGAACAGGGTTACCGGCAGCAGGCGGCTGGCGTGCAGATTGAGCTGCATGGCAGCGGCACTGATGATGCCCAGCAGCGGAATCAGCAGCCAAAAGCGCGACGGCTCCGCCCAAATGGCGAAACCATTGGTTTGCAATAGCAAATAGCCCAAGGCAAACGGGGCAATCAGGGTAAGGTCAATCAGCAAGCCGGTGAGGGCGGGCACGCACAGCAGGCGGCGCAGCAGGTAATACACGGGATAGGTGGCAAATACCCAAATGGTAACCCAAGAAAAAGCATGGGTTTGCCACAGCTCGTGCGCCACACCGGCACCGGCCAAGCCCACTGCCAGCCATTGTAAGCGGTTAACTGCCTCGCCCAAAAACAGGCGTCCGCACAACACCATCACCAAAGGAAACAAGAAGTAGCCCATGGCCACGTCTACACCGTAGCCGTTCACCGGCGCCCACATAAACAGCCACAGCTGGCTGGCCACAATCGGCGTGGGCAGCACAATCAGCGCCCATTTTCGCCAGTCGCGCCCCACTTTGTAGGCAAAGCGGAATAAATCATGCCAACCGTGGCTGAGCAGCAAAATCAGCCATAAGGCCGCCAACATGCTCACCATGCGCCAAGCAAACACATCGGTGCCGCCCAAGGGTTGCATCCAGCCGCTGTAAAGATACAGCACGCCAAACAGAATATTGGACAATAGGGCTGCCCAGACGCCTTTTTTTAAATTGCTCATGGTATTTTGTATTTTGTGGTGTGCTTTCAGGCAGCCTTTAGAGCCTGAAGAAAATCAATCCAACTCAGCCAGCCTTTATATAGGCTACCTGAAAGACAGGTTTAAACATCGTTTAAGTGCGCTTATTTTACGGCAGCGCCATAATAAAAAATTTCTGATTTCGGGATTCTGTGTGATAATTTTTCTAAATAAAATCTTAAACGGGAAAAAATACCGATATGTCTGTACAACATGAGTTGGATAAGCTGGATAGGCAAATTTTAAACTTGCTGCAAAGTGATGCCACGCTGCCGTTGAAAGTGGTGGCCGAGCAAGTGGGCTCGTCGGTGGCCACTTGCCAGCGGCGTATTCAGCAGATGCAACAGCAAGGCGTGATTATCAAACAAGTGGCGATGGTGAACCCGGCGGCGGTGGGTCGCAGCTTGAGTGTGTTTGTGGCGGTAGAAATGGAAAAACAAAGCCCGGCCTTGCAAGATATGTTTGTACGCAGCATGGACAAAGAGCCGGATGTGATGAGCTGTTATGAAATTTCCGGCGATTACGACTACATGCTGCTGGTACACGCGCGCGATATGGCCGATTACCACCATTTCACCCGCCGTGCGCTTACGGCCGACAATAATGTACGCGGTTTTAAAAGCCAGTTTGTGATGAATTTCAATAAGGTGGAAACCAAAATCACCTTATAAGCGCATGAGTGGCTGCATCCAAAGCGCCAGCTTGGTTTTGGTGTGTCTGTTTATATGTAGTATAATTACATATAATCTCTTTTGATTTTAAATATTTGCCTTTCAGGTAGCCACTTTAATAAAGGCTGCCTGAAAGCCATTTCATCTTTATTTCTGCAAAGACACTATTATGTCCCAACACATTCCCCATCCGCGCTGGCTGCTGTTTGCCTTGGCGGTGGGCGGTTTTGCCATCGGTACCACCGAATTTGCCACCATGAGCGTGTTGCCGTTTATGGCGGCTGGTTTGGGGATTGATGAACCCACCGCCGGACACTTGATTAGCGCCTATGCCTTGGGCGTGGTGGCCGGTGCGCCGCTGATTGCCGTGTTGGGCGCGCGTTTCAGCCGCCGCACTTTACTGCTGGGTTTGATGCTGTTTTTTGCCTTGGCGCATATTGGTACGGTGATGGCGCCCGATTACCGCACCATGTTGCTGTTTCGCTTTTTAAGCGGCTTGCCGCACGGAGCTTATTTTGGTGTGGGGGCTTTGGTGGCGGCGGCCATGGTGCCCGACAGCAAACGGGCGCAGGCGGTGGGCTTGATGATGACCGGCCTTACTGTGGCCACCACCGTGGGCGTGCCGTTTACCAGCTGGCTGGCGCAGGCGGTGGGCTGGCGCGTGGTGTTTGCAGTGGTGGCGGTGTTGGCTGTGCTTACTGTGGTGTTGGTGGCGCGGTTTTTGCCTAAAACGCGGATGCAGGGTGGGGGCGGTAGCCCGCTGAAAGAATTGAGCGCGCTCACCAACCGCCAAATCTGGCTCACCCTGTCCATCGGCGCGATTGGTTTTGGCGGCATGTTTGCGATTTACACGTATATGGCGTCTACGCTTACCGAAGTAACCGGCGTGTCGGCCAAAGCCGTGCCGCTGGTGTTGGGCTTGTTTGGCGTGGGCATGACGCTGGGCAACCTGATTGTGCCGCGTTTGGCCGGCAAACAGCCGATGCTGGGCGTGGCCGGTTTGCTGGTGTGGAGCGCGGTGATGTTGGCGCTGTATCCGTTTGCAGTGCACAATATTTATTATCTGTGTGTCTTGGTGGTGTTGATTGGCATGGGCGGGGCGATTGGCACCATTCTGCAAATCCGCTTGATGGACGTGGCCAAAGACGCGCAAACGCTGGCGGCGGCCTTAAACCACAGCGCCTTTAATGCGGCCAATGCGTTGGGGCCGTTTTTGGGCGGCTTGGCCATCAGCGCCGGTTTCGGTTGGGCTTCTACCGGCTGGGTGGGCTGCGGCCTGGCGTTGGCCGGTTTGCTGATGTGGTGGATTACCGTGCGCGATGCCAAAAAACACGCTGGATAAAGTGGCGTGATTTTATGTGAAAAGGCTGCCTGAAACGGTTTCAGGCAGCCTTTTCATTTGATGATTCACTTGTTTGCATTGCCGTTATTTGCATTACCTTTAAACCGTAAAATCACCCCACAGCATCTGCATGGCGGCAATGGCGGCCAGTGCGGCGGTTTCGGTGCGCAATACCCGCGGCCCGAGGCTGATGCCGTTAAAACCAAATTGGCTTATCGCCAATGCTTCTTCGGCTGCGCTAAAGCCGCCTTCCGGCCCTACTAATAGAGTAGCGGCTGGTGGCGTGGGCAATTGGTTGAGTGCTTGCGGGCGGTTTAAGCTCATCAATAAACGGGTGCCGTTTTCAGGCAGCCTGTTTAGGGCTTCGGCTAAAGAAATAATCGGGGCGATGGTGGGTACCACGGTGCGGCCGCATTGTTCGCAAGCGGCAATGGCAATGTCTTGCCAGCGCGCCACTTTTTTATCCGCCCGTTCGCCACTCAGGCGCTGGCTGCTGCGTTCCGACATCAGCGGCACGATTTGCGCCACCCCCAGCTCCACACTTTTTTGAATGGTGAAATCCATGCGTTCACTGCTGGAAACCGATTGCAGCAAAGTGATTGGCAGCGGTGATTCGCACAATACCGTTGCCGCCGCCTGCACCGATACCGACACACTTTTTTTGCCCATGCTTAAAATAGCGGCTTGGTAAACTTGGCCGTGGCCGTCAAACAGCTCAATCACATCGCCCGGCTGTGCGCGCAATACCTGTATATGGCGCACCAGTGTGTCCGGCAGGGTGAGGGTTTGGTTGGCAGTAAGGGCTTGGGGCAGATAAAAGCGCGGCATGGTGTTTGGTGTTTGGCTTGAAAGTGGTTAATATTGCAATTTGTTGCTGGAAATAGCAAGTATTGCAGGGAGTGTTTAAAGTGGAAGCGGCTGTGCTCAACCAACTCATCCATCTGGTGCGTCATGTGGCGCAAACCGAGGTCATGCCGCGTTTTTTGGAGGTGAGTGTCAGCAAAAAGCACGACGGCTCTTTGTTAACCGAAGCCGATGTGGCTGCCCAAGCTGCTTTTGCCCGCGGTCTGCAAGGCATTATTGATTGCCCGATGCTGGGCGAAGAAATGAGCAGCGCCGAGCAATGCGCGCTGTGGCAGCACAATCAGCAAGGCTTATGGGTGGTAGACCCGATTGACGGCACCAATAATTTCATCAACGGCCTGCCGCATTTTGCCCTGTCGGTGGCTTTTGTGGCACAAGGATGCGCTCAATTGGGGGTGATTTACAATCCGGTGTCGCAGGAGTTGTTTTACGCTCAACGCGGTCACGGCGCTTATTTGAACGGCCAACAATTGCCGTTGCGCAATGTACACAAGCCGCTGAGCGATGCCATTGCCGGGGTGGAGGTGAAATATCTGCGTTCGGGCAGGTTGGCCAGCCGTATGCACACCTTGTCGCCGGTGGGCAGTCAGCGCAGCATGGGTTGCAGCACGCTGGATTGGTGTTATTTGGCAGCAGGCCGCTACGATGTTTACGTACATGGCGGCCAACGCCTATGGGATTACGCCGCCGGTGCGCTGATTTATGAAGAAGCCGGCGGCCGATTGGCCACATTGGAAGGCGATGCCTTTTGGAGCGGCCAGCATGTATTTAGCCGCTCGGTGATTGCGGCTTTGCAACCGGCATTGTTTGAGCAGTGGCTGAAATGGATACGTGCGAATCAGTAAACAGGCTTTAGTTGGTTTTAAAAAGCTTTCAGGCAGCCTGTGTAGGCTGCCTGAAAGCTTTTATTGCATCTGTTTTGTCTATTTTATCGTCGATTTTTGCTTGATGGCGCATTTGCTTCAGCGTTTTCTGTGAATTTCTTTGATTTTGTCTCGCATAAAATTCTTTTAATTTTTAGCGATTTGCCGAATTACTGCGTAGATATTTGCGAATGCGTGTTGACGGTTGGTTTTGGTTTGCGTATAGTTCGCTTTCTTCGCTGCTGCAGCGAAGGCGAGACGGAAGAGATGATTATACCACAAAGTGGTTTCGTCACTTCGGTTTTGG
>RRZU011060054.1_pt1 | contig 15699 bp, 19 predicted proteins | sample 2165561 | NCBI WGS metagenome assembly RRZU01 (sample SAMN10456909, study PRJNA506462) | wastewater metagenome | isolation source: wastewater sludge | place: USA: Moscow, Idaho
ACCCAAATGATGGTTAATATATGCAGATAATTCATCATCGTCATCGTCATCATAGTCGTCATATCCATCATATGTTCTATTTAACACTCTCGAAATATAGTAATCGCTATCATCGTCGTCATAGTCATCGAAGTAGAATCCTCCACCAGATTTATTGACAAGTGAATTTAACGCACCATATCTTTTCTTGTACTGCTTTTTCTTAGGAGTTATATTCATTTCTTTCTTCAATTTCTTTATTGCGTCTTTATATAAATCCTTGATATATGAATACTCCTTTAAACTATTCTTATCCTTTTTCTTACCTTTCTTATCAGCTTTCTTAAAGGATTTCTCTAATTCATTTATACGATAATCTATAGCCACCAACTCATCTATTGCTGAATAGATATGCTGAGTATTCGTAATTTGAATTAATTGCTCCAATCCAAAGTCTATAAACAGAGAAAGGTGTTCTCTATTATTTCTACAAGCATTTATTCTTCTCACAAAATGTTTGTATCCGAAGATGTCGTAAAATACTGTATCAATATTGTCAATATATATAAGTTGTCCATATGAATCAACTACTAAATTCTTAATTTTCTTCATTATGAACTTCATCATAACCTTTGATTTCTCGGTTAATCCATTTTTATTTATCACTATTTACTCCTCCTTTCTTAATCTTCGTCGTCCTCATCTTCATCATCATCGACATATAATTCTAGGTCGTCATCTTCGTCATCTTCATAGGGATCATACTCATCTTCGTCGTCCTCATCTTCGTCATCCGAATTCATAGAACTGACATCCCAATCACCATCTTCTAAATCTTCTAAGTCACCATACTTTGGATCTACCCAACCAGTTTCCTCTTGTATTGCTTTAAGAAGCATACCTAAAAGATATTCGTCGGTCTGCAAAACCTTATTGTACATTACTTCTTTAATGATACTTTCTTTTGCATTTGTTAATTCGGTTTTCTTCTCAGCTGGAGCATCTTCTATAATCTCATCAAATGTCTTTATTAAGAATCTCTCATCAAAGTACTCAATTGGATTATATCCTAAAGTATCATTATAGATTTTGCCCATTTCCTCTCTATCATCAGATGGCGCTAGAAGATCATATAGGAATGTTAAGTCTTCCTCGGAATCAGCAGTTACTGTTTTTGCAACGTATGCTAAATAACCTCCGAGTTTTGATTTACCTAACTCTTGCTTTTCTCCCATTTTTAATTTCTCCTTTCAAATTATAAATTTTATTTTTGGTTTAATTTGTTAGTTGTATAGAATATGTGAATTTAATTACCATGTTACTATACAGATTTTAGTCCGCTACGAATAACTCTAAAACCCGTTTTACTTCATCCCTATTTCTATTCAAATAATATATCTTTATTATCTTTTTTATATATGGAATTAGCACTATTGTAAGGGTGTAGAAGTAACTAATTTAATTGAATGAAAACACTCACTTAATTAGTTAAGAACTATATAAAATATAAGGATGGTGAGTTTAATATGTTATATGAAAGATTGAGTCCCCTGAGATTCTATAGAAATCAGAGAGAGTTCCTTCTACCAAAAGGAATTAAAAGTGGTTTTGGAAATGTTGTATTCATGGTCAGTAAAAGTCAAGAAGACACTCTACGTATAATGAATACAGATTTCTTTGGATACCGCAAATCCTTTTATAGAAATTATTATATAGACCCAATATATAGAGAAAAGATTGGACGAAGAAGAGTTGTCGAAAATAATAAGAAACTCGTAAAGGATGCATTTGATACAAAACGTCTTGAAGATAAGATTAGGTTCGTTCCATATAACTCCAGAAAATCCACATTTAATAAAGAGCTAAATATTGTTGCGGATTTAGGGAAATGGCATGAGCTATTTTTTAGGCATAGGATATCTATATCTCCTCGTCAATTCTGTGAGAGTTATATTAACTTCCTATCAAACAAAATCAATGATTCATTTTTCTCTAATTACGAGAGGATATTATACATTGATTTATTTAACTGGTTTGAAGATGTGTCAGTTAAGTCTCTGAAGATTAATTCTAAATCATTAGATAATCCTCTTAGCATAATTTTATTTACAATCTATCGTTATCCTGACTTAATTGCGAGATTAGGTAAATTGGATTTGGTAGTAGCAGATTCTAAATTTAATGAAATATTAAAAATTCCATCTACTATGCTAACTAAGGATAATATACCTAAACTTAAGTCTAGAATTTCTCAGTTTAGTGGGCTAGAATACCTCGACGACGAAGCAGGTGGGTCGGAAACTGACATGTCTCAAAATACTAATTCTATACACAATAGAAGGAAAATAATTCCACGTGTAAGGATAGGTGGAACGAATCCCGTAGTTGATAGTAAAGAAGACGAGAATGAAAACCCTACGTCAATTGAGCCAGAAAGTAAACCCAATCCATCACAGCCTAGGATTATTCAGAATAGAGTTGTTAATAGAGTCACTCCTCAAGTAAAAAAGGAAGAGCCTATAGAAAAAGTTATAGATGAAATTGTACCAGTTTCTAAGGAAGAGGAGATAGAAAAAAGAAAGACTACTATTATTAATTCATTGAAGAAAAATCTTATTGGCGAAGTGGAGGATATTTCCGAAAATATAATAAGTGCGGAAGAAAGAGGGGACGATACAATACAATTAGCTGATGATGAATTTGATGATGAGGTTACTGTGGCGGCTAATGAATACATTCAAGAAAATCCCGAGGTATTAGAGGGGATTGAGGACGATGAGAATATGGTTAAAGAACTGGAAGATTTTATTAAGAAGAGAGTATATATCTCAAATATCGTCCCAGAGAAAAGTCAAAAAGAAATAGAGAATATTGAAGAATTGCAGAAAAGACAAAAAGTTGTTATTGGTCTCCCATCTTTTAGTGATTTGGAATCTAAAATGGTTGAGGAAACTGACCTATCGTCTTTTATAGATACGTCAAATCATACGATAGTTAAATCCAAATTTGTTAATTTTGACAAGGCATATAATCAGAAAAAGTTAGTTAAAGACATAGATGACTCAGTTGCAGCTTTAGCTAATGCGGATTATAAAATTTTCGTAGTAGACAAAACTGAGGAAGATACATCAGACCAGTTAAACCTGCAGAAGACTCTCACTTATAAATTAGAAGATGAGAAAGGAAGAAAAATGACTTTGAAATTTGATGTGCCTATTATAATCGAAGACCAATATATCTATTTGAATGGATCTAAGAAGATAATCACACATCAATTAATACTGAAGCCTTTAGTAAAGACTGCACCAGATGCAGTTCAGATAGTATCATTCTATAATAAAATATTTATTACAAGACGCGGGGATACTGACTTAGCATCATCTTCATTGAAAAAATATCTTCTTAAGTATTCAGATAAGTTTTCTGTAAGATTTGGTAATAATATAGTGAAGAATAAAGATTATAGGACTTCATTGGAGTTCGATACAGTTGCTAAGGGTATTCATAGTTTTACTATAGATGATAATATTTTTATAACTGATTTAGATGAGTTACATCAGACTTTAGAAGATAAGAAAATCGTATATGATAAAGATAAGTTATCAAAAACTGATTTTATCGTAGGTTATAATAGAAAGACTAAAAAAGTTTTGCACTTTAGTAGAGATAGTGACTTTAATGATTATATAACAAATCTTCTATCTGAGGAAGACACTACGCGATTATCAAAGACCAAAGTTGGTAAACGACTTATGTTTGCTCAGTGTACTATAATGAGGAAGAGTATCCCATTAGTTCTATTTATGCTTTTCTGCGATGGTTTTAAGCAAGTAATGGAAAAATCTAATATTGAGTATAGGATAGTCAGTCATGATGAAGCTAAGGAAGTTGATCCGTTTGAATATGGTATAACTCCACTAGACGATAAAACTATTATATGGAAACGATATCCATTACAAAATTCTTTAATTATGAATGGATTACAGTCTTTACCTTTAGAACTTTATAGCGTAGACGAATTGGAAAGTAAGGAAACTTATATTTATCTTATGTCACAATTCTATGCATATACAAATATGTCGTTTAACTTAGACCAATACAAGGACTTTATGATAGATAACGTAACTAAAGAAGTATTAATGGACTTTGACTTACCTACAGATTTAGTGAGTTTGATGGCTTATGCAGTTACTCTATTGGTGGATAATGATTTCATTCCAGAAAACGACTTACGGAACATGAGAATTCGTAGTAATGAACTTATTGCATTCCATACTTACAATGCAGTGGCTGCCGCATATAATAACTATAGAAAAACTCAACATAAAAGAAATCCGTCTAAGGTATCAATAAAAAGAGATGCTGTAATGATTCAATTGAAAAAGTCTAAGCTAGTTGAAGAAAACTCCGTTCTTAATCCTATATTAGAATTAGAGAAGAATCGTTCTGTAACATATAAGGGCGAGAGGGGGATAAATTTAACCGAAGCCATGACTTTATCCAAACGTGGATATGATGAATCAATGTTAGGTGTATTAGGAATCTCAACAAGTCCGGATGCGAATGTTGGAGTGGTTCGCCAACTAACATTAGAACCCAATATAACTTCAACGAGAGGTTATATACAAACTACAGGATTAAAAAATGTTGATAACTTAAATGCTGCTAATTTACTAACACCTGCAGAGTTACTGACTCCTCTCGGAGTTCAACATGATGACCCCACAAGAACATCTATGGCTTATAAGCAATCGAAATATATGTTGATGGTTGAAGATGCCGAACCAGCAATGATTGGCAATAAAGTAGAGGCTATCATACCACATCATATGTCAGATGAGTTTACTATTGTAGCTAAAGATGACGGCGTTGTTATTGATGACGTCAATGGAGTAAAAGTTGTACAGTATAAAGATGGAACATACAAAAGTATAGATACTAACCCAGCAGTAAAAAAGAATGCTGCATCTGGTTTCTTTGTAATGAATACAATGAAAATGGATAAAGGGTTGGGTGACAAAGTAAAGAAAGGTGAAGTGTTGGCTCATAATGACAAAGCCTTTAGTGCGAATGCATCTGCAAATGACGTTGCTATGAATTTGGGGGTATTAGTAAAAGTTGCAGTTGTACCAAACTGGGATATATTTGAAGATTCCAAACCAATCACAAAGCGAATGTCAGAAAGAATGGCAACTACAATGATAGATGAGAAACGTGTGTCATTAGATAAAGATACTCATATAGATTATATGGTAAATATAGGTGATGAGGTTACTACCGGAGATGTGCTTATTAAATTCGATAGTTCCCCAGATGACCCATTCGCAGCAACATTTTTAGCCGCAATAAGAGAAGACCAGCATGAAAGTATTATAGCCGACAATATGACCACAATAACTTCTAATTTTACGGGGGTTATTACAGATATAAAAATGTACTCTACAGTAGAGCTTAATGAACTAAGTCCTTCACTTAAGAAAGTGGTTAAGCAATACTATCGTAGACTAAATTCAAAAATAAAAACCTTAAATAAATATTCTAATGAGGGTGATAGTAAGTATTATAAGAGCGGTACTTTAATAACAGAAGCCCCAGAGAGAATAGAACCCAATGTACAAGGGAAGATTAAAGGGGTTAAGGTTGATGAAGGGGTATTTATTGCATTCTTCATTAAGTATACTGGATTGATGGCTAAAGGAGATAAGTCCTGCTCCGAATTTGCTCTGAAAGGTATTGTCTCCCATGTTATTGAGGAAGGGCAAGAACCTTATTCAGAATATAATCCCGATGAAGAGATATCTACACTTATAGCACCTTTATCCATTTCAGCAAGAAAAACACCTTCTTTATTCTTAGCAATGTTTGGCAATAAGCTACTCATAGAAGCTAAGAAGCAGTTAGAAGAAATATATATGAAAAATTAAAAAGAGGAAGGAAGCAATAGTCTGCACATAGACTATTGCTTCCTTCCATTTATAATAAGATCTAATACTAATAAACTGTACGGGATGTATGCTTTAAATTTAGTTTCATCTATAAACTATTTGGGGGTGAGTACATTTTCCGGGCTGAGTCTATTAATATTAGATTACTCTACTGTTGATATATTATGACGATAAAATGGTTTATATTTCTATTAGATTTTAGATGATACATATATTACTATATAGTATTATTTATATTAATCTAATAAATACATCTTTATACTCTTTTAAGTTTATAATAAGAGAATATACTCTTTTAAGGTTTTTAATTCTTTATAAAGATTATAATAAAAGTATTTTGGTATTAATATGACCTAGTAATATATGTAATGATATATTTAAAGGGAGTTATTTTCTCAAATTGTCCCAAAATAATATTTCTTTTTCATTCAAACCAAGAGTGTAAGTATAATATAAAGAGATATTAACAAATATATTATTGATATAGTAAGAATAAAAAGAAAGGTGGGATAAAAATGATTTATAGAAATAGTGATATGACGGATATTTTTATAGCAGAATATAAGAAGATTCCAATTGCAGTATCGACTGATAAGAACATAGTTAAAGATTATATGAAAAATAATAGGGGTTTGAGTAAGAATGAATATACTCTATATAAAGAGACGGTTGATTCATTATATTATCATACTCAGTATGAAAATGAAATTCTTTGTAAGTTCCATAATCTATATATACCATCAATTGATATAAGTATAATAGAAATGGAATATTTGGGAATTAGTAAAGAATTTGGTGGTCTTATAGACCAACTAAAATATTTTGCATTTTTATTCAATAGAATTAATGATAAGAAGATACTAAACCAATTTATAGTTTTAATAAAGTCTTTGGAGAAGGTATTAAATAAGGGTAAAAGAATGCGAAAGATAGAGAAAGTCCATCAATTAAATCATCCTGTACTACAATGCGACATGAACAGATATTTTGCATTCGTAGACATGTATAAGGAATATAAGCAAATGAGTGAAAGATATAAAGAGTTATGTAACTCTGATTGAGATATCAGGAGTTACATAACTCTTTAATTTCTATTTCTGTCTAGTGAAACGGGCAGAGAGATCTAATAAACCTTTAATAAATACGGATATATTTTCCTCCTTTTTCCAATATAAAGGAGAATCTTCATCCATAGATAATTTCAGCATAATATTAACATATTCCGTAAACTTATCTTCAGATATTCTAGTCATCAAATCAACTGCTTCGGAGAAAAAGTCATCCAGTTTATTTTCTCTCACACAATAGCGGTAGCCAGGTACAGCTCTATCGCTATATAGATAAGGTGTATCAAATAGTAAAATCTTTTTACCTTCAGATACTGTTGAAAACATTACCACGTAATCTATTGGTATCTCTGCATCATGATTAAGATATGCATAACTTAATGACATATCGGGACATCTGGTCTTGTATTTATCTAACATATCTAAAAAAAGTTTTTGTCTTGGTTCTGGCATAATATATTGCTTTTCAGCTTTTGGTATCTTGAGCTTCTTGTACTCATTAAACATAAAATCCCCTCCATAAAATAATAGTTTTATATATTTATTCTTGAATATATATTTTATAACGAGGGTGAAACTTTAAAGGAGGAAATAAAATGAATAAATTAATAATATTGTATAAGGATGGTTCTATATCCATTATTAAGGAGAAACGATTTAAGTATAATAAGAAGATGAAATACGTGTTAGTTCCAATTAATAGCTATGATATAGAAAATACATTTATATGTCTATATGCAAATAAGTATATGGATTTCGAAAAAGCTGAAATAGAGGTAGACATGCTTATAGCTCGATATGATGACTATGATAAAGATGAGATTACAGATACTAATCCTCTTACAATGGGGAATATATCCACCACTTCAGTTATCGATTTTTATAACTACCTTCATTCATTATATAAGATAGAGTTATTCAATAATATCATAAATGCTAATATGGAAAATCCAAATCAAATAAATATAGACTTATTGAATTTTAAGGTTCGGTTATTTGAAAACGGAGAAACTTTATTTGAGTTCTCAAATAATAGAATTGACGAATATAGTGATGAGCCAGAAGAATTTGAAACTGTAATTGATGTCGACTTCTATGCTATTCACAAAAAGCTTGAGAAGATATATAAACCAATAAATTCAGATATGTTATATAATGAAACCCTAGCTATAGATTATTCTAAAAAGAAGTGGGTTATGAAGAAGAAATTTAAACCTAATGAAAATTATATTTGGGGGATAGCTTTAGATACAACACATTCTATGTATTTCATGAGGTCGGAAGAATTATCAGCATATGACACTAAATTTAATAGTACCAGACATCTTAATTTAGACATAATTAGTGCAGAAAACGATGTAGATATAGATTCTTTTGGCAATTTAGATGAATTATCTGAATTTCTATTTGAGTCTGGAACGGTCGATTATTATGATAGTATCGCCATGTATATAACGCATAGATTAATGCTTGAGGTTGTAGTGTATATAAAATATATTTACTCAACGATAATGTTTGTATTTAATGAACTTATGGGAAATGATGCATATGATATAATTACGACAATCTCATTCAATGGTTATAGGTCTATTATAATTTTCAATAGGAGTCAATTACCAACTATGATTGATTTGTTGGGTGTGGGTGGATAGGAGGTGGTCAATATGAATTTAATGCTATTAAAAGATGGTAGTTATACTATATTCAAGAAGGAGTCGGAACTAATAAAGAGGTGCTCTAAAGATGAAGTTAGGTATATTATTTTAGATATATCCACACCCCTCAAGGGACCAGTTCATACGCTAGTAAAACCAAAACACTTATCGACAAATGAAGTTGAATGTCATGTGGATTTATATATCCTATATGCCGCAGAAGATTGTCCTTCCTCAGATGCTTCAACTTTTAACTATATGCTATCTGCGGATAATGTGAATAGTAGATATAACATATATCCTTTAATAAAACAAATGATAGATTTTAACTATTATAAAAATAATATGGATTTGATAGATAGTGAAATAACTATAGAGAATATTTCTATTTCATTAGAAGATAAAAATATTGAAATAAATGAAGAGGTTTCTGATAAATATATTGACAAATCATTCAAGGACTCTCGTCTAATCACTAGTGTATATAATAGTGTAGGTGAGAGTCATGTAATTTTAAAGAATGGCAAATGGTATGCAACTATATCTATACCCATGGAGTTTGATTTCATATTATTTAATATGAAGAGCAGTGAATCTATGTATTTATTATCCTATAAAGAGTATCTTACGTTTAATAGTATTATTAGCGTGACCATAAAAATATTTGGTAAGTGCGAAGATGATTATGATACATTACAGTACGGTGAGCTATATGAAACGGAGGATAATTATATTCAAGCGTCTGATATATACTCAATACTCGAAACTTGTCTATATTTTCCACAGTACGTAGAACTTGAAAGAATGATTTGTAATAGTAGAATGGCTTTAGTAATTGAATTAGAGTCTATTACTAGGTCGTGCAAACTATTGATAACAGAAAAAGAATATGATGTAAATACTATAAAGATATTTGATATCTTTAATAAACTATTATATTTATAACTTATTAATAATAAAAGATTATAAAGGGGGTTATTATATGGATAAAGTCATCTATGATAGAATGCTAGAATCCGTAGATAGACAAATTAAAGAACTGGAAGAAGACCTAAAAGATGAGTCAAACTTCCATGTAAATGAAATGCAAAGTAGGGTATCTTATATTACCCTACTTGACGATATAGAGGAGGTTTAGTATGCTTTCAAAAAATGCTATGAGAGATAGAAATAAGAGCCACCCTATAGTTATAATGATGAGAAATCGTAGCGATGAAATGGATAGACTAATGTTAGAAGTGATGAAATTCCTGATAACTTCAGTTGCAGTAAGTGGGTTTATCGGGATGATACTTTTCCTCACTTTAAAGTTAGAGTCTATGATATACTTTATAACTTTACTATTTAATGCGGGGGTTAATTGCCTACTTATCCGAGGATATATGATAAATTCATATACTGATGAGATATATAGAATGATTTATAGCGATGAGTTTAATACAGTTTATGTTAATGATGAGAAACTTCTTGGAATTATAGAGAAAATTAATATCCAGAAAGGGAAGATAATCTTTACTAAGGAAAAAATAATCTTTGACAATATACTATTAGTAGTAATTACTATATTTATTACACTTATAAAATTTCTATTTTAAAGGAGAGATATAAATGTTAAATGAATTTAACCTTATTGGAGCAACATTTAAAAAGTTAGTTTGTGACGGCGAGTACCGAAGTCAGTTTACTGATAATTACATGCCGACAATTGAAATAATGAAGGATGGAAGAATATTTATAGAGTCCAAATATCTAAGTACTGTAAATGGGCATCTAAAGTTAGTAAAGTATGTTGTAGTTGATGCGGATGGAAAACTTACTTCGGATAGTAGTCAGGGATATATCGAACTATTAGATCATGGATATATTATTAGATTAGAAGTATCTAGACCTTTCTCAGAAAATACTATGGAGGTAGCATATATAGTTAATCTGAATGAGGTCTTCGTATATCCAATATATCAGGAAGGAGAGGCCCCAGTATTTCAATTCCATACAGTCCCATTATACGATGAGGGGGGTATACCGATAATGGATAACAAGACTATAGAATTAATTGAAAATAAGGAGGAGTTTTACAAGAGATATATTCAAAATCATACAGCATCATATATGTAGGAGGGAACTAAATGCAATTTATAAATAGAGACCGTCCATTTATAATAAATTCAGAGATTATTGAGTGGGATATTAAATCCGCCAATTTATCAATAATAAAAGAATATTCATTATTAGATGAGGCTAAGATAAGAAAGATAGAGACCCTAGGTAAAAAAGATAGGGTTGTGTTCGTTGGTAAGGAAATGAGGGCAGATAAGAATTTTGGTAAGGAATTAGAAAAATTATTCGATGTAGTGGTTAACGAGTTTATGGATAATAATGATTTGGATATAGATTATGATATTATATCAGTTAAGAAGGATGCCGTCTATGTGGTTAATAAAGATATTAAACATCCATCTATAGGTAATCACATAAACTTCGTCCCTAAAAGCAAGTATCGAGCCTTTCTATATATCAAACCATTTGAGTTCTATTTTACTAATTCAGATATAAATGTTAAGGGACTTAATGATTCTCTGGCGAAATTACATGAGAAGGGAATGTTAGTCCTTTTAAGAGACATAGTCCAAATATGTGAATCAGGTAATATGAATTTTAAGCGAATCAATTCATATTTAAGCGAATTTGTTAAGGCTTATAAGAATAGGGAATTAGAATTTGATTACTATAGAGAATTTAATCATGAGAGCATGTATAGATATATTGCGTTTGAGAATCAGATGATGATGGAAACCATTGATGAGGCCGTACTCAACAGCATAGATATCCAACATAATTATATTAATATTATCTTACCATTAATTCAAAATATAAGTTATTAAAATATAGAGTAGAGATAGTCATGTGCGACTATCTCTACTCTATATTATTCAATTCGTATATTTTTTCGTTTAAATACTGCTTAACTGCTCTACATATTATTTTTACAACAGCCTCCTCCTTTAAAAAGATTCTTGATTTAAAGAAGAATTCTTCCGATAATGAATTACATATATTATCGACTAAATCTCTATAATAGTTTTCATAATTTGCATTTGTCAATGCTCCTCTTTTTGTAAAGATATTTTTTTCGTACATATCTATCTCTGCATTAATTACAGAATTTAATATAGCCAATATTTCGCTTATAGATATATTACTAGTTCTTATCTTGTAAGGAGCATAGATAATTCGATAAAAAAATCTTAGGAATAGAAATACTGCTATAAGTATATATGCTGGATAGATATATAAATTAACTATAGGATTCATATTAGCTAACCACCTCCACTGATAAACATGGTGCTGGTGGGTTCCCATGATACTTAAGATATGCCTCTCTTACCATATCTTGCTCGGTTGCATTATCGTCAACTTCAATATATTCTCGAACTTTTTCTTCTGTCATATCATACCATATTAATCTAACTTTCTTCATTTTATAAACCTCCTCAAATTTATATACTGTAACTATTATAATCTTGTAGTATTACTAATTTTTATACATAATAATGGAAGAAGATATATTAATATATCTTCTTCCATTATAGCGAGAGTGTTAAATACAATATATAATAGCCAATACTTTATTAATAATTTTGTTTATTAGCCGTTATTTTTTATTTCCTTTACGTATTTTTTAACAAGTAAATCTATTTCATGTATTAGTAAATTAAATCTGAGCTGTATGGTCTTTTTAAGTATGTTATCGGTATCGTCAGATAATTTATCCCTAAAGAAACTACTTGTGCCATATTTATTATATTTTATCGGCTGTAACGTTGTAAAAAGTGGAGTGAAGTACCTAAAAGTCCTTGATACTATGCTATCATCTTCAGGCATATTATTTACCTTATTCTTCATTGTAACAATAATTCCTAATGCCCTTTTTAAATTTTGTATAGCCTCATCATATTCTTTTCGATTACCCATTTTTTTCGCATCCGTTATTAGTTTTCTAGCCTCCTTAACATCTGATGATCGGATTATTTTTGCCACATCCTAATTAACTCCTTCAGTTGCTACTGTTGATAAATATAAATCATGATCATATTCTATTATTAATGATTCGCATGTATTTATAAAATTGTCTATATTCATTTAAAACAATCCTCCTTCTTTACTTCTTTTCTTTACCTTTTATCTTATTTAAATAAAATCTTTTCTCTTCCTGATATATCTTAATAGTTGCATTAACGTTTTTGATAAATAAATTAAATTTATATTGGAGATTTCTTTTAACCGAACTAGTCGTTTCATCGGACATCTTATCCTTATAGGTAGTACTCTGTATCTCTATGGTATATCCCATACCTCCATTATTTCCTGCAGTATACGTTGGTATAAATTTTACTCCAGTTATTTCATCGGTTGGCATTAATGTAAATAAGGGAGTAAAATAACTTAAAAATTTTGAACTTCTAGATGGTGGCTCGGGCATACTATCAACTTTAGCCTTCATTGCAGATATTAGTTTTAGAGCATCCTTAAGATTTGATATAGCCTCATCAAATTCCTTTCTCTTCTTCATTTTTTTAGCCTCTTTAACTAATCTTCTAGCTTCTTTAACTTCGTCAGCCCTAACTAGTTTTGCAACATCTAGGTTCACGCCCTCAAGAGTCGTTTCATCTAAATATAAATCTGTATCATATTCGATCATACTAGATTCGCATGTTTCTATAAACTTATCCATTGTCTCATTACTAAACATAATCACATTCCTCCTTCTAAAGTTTTATATATTTCTTTACGTCTACGGTATCCAATACCCCTCTATCGAAGCTAGGGTTAGACTTACACATATTAACGTAATTCCACACTTTATATTTATGTTCATCATCTAGACAATCACTGTATATTTTTAAGAACTCATTTAAGTTACCAACCCCCTGTTTGAAGTGGTTGAATATATCTCTATTGTGAACCGCCTCATGTGGAGTTATTGTCAGCATAGTGACCTGCACTCTTAAATCATAGTGCTCTTGTATTACTTTATTAGCAACTCTGAAAGTATTTATCTTATACCCATGATTTAAAAACCAGTTAAGTATAATTGAGGTTACGTCATACAATGTGAAAATAGGACCATGGTGCATTTCCACAGTGGCGTCAGTATCATATACTTTAGAAAAGACCTGACAGAAATTCAATCCTACTACGTTTTTTAAATACTTTACAAAATCAGAGTATTCTTTGCTAGTTCGAACTACTCTCTCAGTAGCCTTTATGAATTTGCTATATAAAATCTCGTCTACAAAATATTCTTTATCTTTATAATACATAATATTTGAATAGGGATCATCTTCAGCTTCTATGAACTTAGAAACATCTCCCTTATATTCTATATTTGGTAATTTTTTCATCTCTTTCACTCCCTTTCTAGTGTATTTAATTGAGATTAATAATTAATTACTTGTTACGTCCTATAATAAACGAAAAAAAAGATAGGGTAGTTAACCCTATCTTTCAGTCACTCATTACTCCCTATCCAACTCCTTTTCTAATTCTCTTAGGTTAAGGCCTCAATTCTTTAAATGCTTACCCCTCATAGTTCTCTTAAGGATTTTCTTATCTTCTTCCACATCCTCGTATAAATAGACACATGCAATATTTCCAACGTCCAATATCTTCTCTATTCTCTTTTTAATCTTTGGGGCATATGCTTTATAGGACTTATTTCTTAATACTACGAATAGATTTAAATCCCCATCATTCTTCACTAAAGATTTACATAATGCCATAGTTGCAACTCTGAAATCCTTCCCCTTAAGATATTTACTTTCCAATTTCTTTAGTTTATCTTTACTAATAACATCACCAGATTTATCTAGCCTAGCTTTAACTAATTTATTGGGAGGATTTAATCCAGACATTGCAACTACATTAGCATACTTTGTAAGTGCACCTGTCTCATCTCCCGATACATCAAATATTATATAGTTCTTTGCTTCAACTAACTTCTTTGCTCTCTTTTTCCACGCCTTCTCATTAATTAGTATAATCATTATAATCTCTCCTTTTTATTTGTGATTCTATTACGACATTGTAGGGTTCTAAATTTCATCTAAATCATCATGTACATGAGTTTCAATGATTTCTGGTTTATATTCATAAAATAGTTCATGTAATGACCCACTAATATCACCTTTAATTCTTTTATTATTAGTGGGGTAAAAATTTTTCCCACCCCTTTTGCAATACTTCTTATCTTCAGGATGTGGATTCGGCGCAACTATAAATTGCGGAATACCTACTCTACAACCATCCAACATCGAAAGAATGGAAAATGCAAGTCCCTCAAGCTTATCATTTTCCTCCTTATCTTCCAATTCGCTCCAATAATTAATTGTATGATGCACCTGAGCTATAAATTCCCTTCTAATTTCCTCAGTTGTTAATTCTCTAGATTTCTTCCTCTTCATTTTAAAACTCTCCTTTTTATTTTATTATTGTAGCCTCATTAAAGTCTGGCATTTCTAACTTATTAAGCATTGTAATCACCCTATTTTCCATATCCTCTAAGTCTACATTCATTCTTCTTCTTATATCCATACAACTATATTTTGTCCTACAGCCTGAATTGGCACATACAAATCCAGTGTAGTTACCATTGTATTTTAGAGTACCTTTACATTTAGGACATGATAAAGCTGCATCTTGACCTTTACTTGGATATAGATAACCGTAGTCAAGTATAACTATTTCATCAGAGTCCCTATAACCCCAGTTAAATGAATTCTTTAAACTAAATCCAATATCATCAAAGATATAAGCTTTACTTATATCTTTAAGAATAGTTTTTATACCTTCCTCATTAGCTATGAATTGATCTTGGTCAAATACATTCACATACTCACATATTAAAAGTAACATATTACATTCATGTGATTTAGTTAAGTATTCAGGAAGTTCTACACTACGTTTATATTCTGTGAAGTTATCCACCTGCATTATATTCATATAGATTCGTTAGACCTATACAGTTCTCTTATGAACTTCCCCATATCTCTATGG
>RRZU013533173.1_pt1 | contig 15696 bp, 12 predicted proteins | sample 2165561 | NCBI WGS metagenome assembly RRZU01 (sample SAMN10456909, study PRJNA506462) | wastewater metagenome | isolation source: wastewater sludge | place: USA: Moscow, Idaho
GAAGCGCTAATCGGAATCCAAAACACCTTCCGTATTACTGCGGAAGCACTAATCGGAACCCGAAACACCCTCCGTACTACTACGGAAGGTCCAAGCTGAACCGAAATCGCCTTCCGTACTTCGTGGAAAGCAGCAAGGGCAGGTTTCGAACCTGCCCTTCACTTCATCATAATAGTAGGGGTGGTTTGAGAACCAGCCCCTACTAGTCGTACTTCTTGGCTTCTTCCCAGATCTCATTCATCTGGTCGAGCGACATATCCTTAAGCGATTGCCCCTGCTTGATGGTCTTCTCCTCGAGGTAGCTAAAGCGCTTGGCGAACTTGCGGTTGGTGAGCTCGAGGGCGGCTTCCGGGTCGATGCCGTAGAGCCTAGCGGCGTTGACCACCGAGAAGAGCAGGTCGCCGAACTCCTTTTCCATCTTTTCGCGATCCATCGCTTCTACCTCGTGGCGCAGCTCGTCCAGCTCCTCCTGCACCTTGTCCCACACCTGGCTGCGCTCCTCCCAGTCGAACCCCACGGCTCTAACCTTTTCTTGAATTCGGTTGGCCTTAATTAGCGCTGGTAGGGCATTGGGCACGCCCGAGAGCACGCTTTTGTTGCCGTCCTTCTCCTTCAGCTTCAGCTCCTCCCAGTTCTTCACCACCTGAGCCGCGTTTTCCACCTCCGTCTTTCCGAAGACATGAGGGTGGCGGTACACGAGCTTATCGCAAAGGGCGTTTACCACGTCCGAAATCTCGAACCACTGCTTCTCGGAGGCCATCTTCGAGTAGAATACTACGTGGAGTAGGATATCGCCCAGCTCCTTTTTGATATGGGTAACGTCCATCGTGTTGATGGCGTCGATCAGCTCGTAGGTCTCCTCTATGGTGTTGCTGCGCAGGCTCTCGAAGGTTTGCTCGCGGTCCCAAGGGCACTTTTCGCGGAGCTCGTCCATGATCTTCAAAAGCCTGTCGAAGCTTTGCTGCTTGTCGTTCATTATGGTTGATGGTTTTGTCTACTGGTTAAAAAAGTTGATGCGCACCGACGAGCTCATATCGAGGTTTAGGATAGAGGCAATGCGACCCTTGTTCTGGGCCACCTCCAGATGCCCTGCCGAGTTGAAGATGGCCACAAACTCGCCATCCTCCACGGCGCTGTAGCTGCTGGATATGGTTTTTACCTTGTAGCGGTTGCTCTGTATCAGAATCTCGTATCGGCGACCTTTTGCTACCCGGTCAAATTCATTGCGGGTAATATTGGTGATGATGTTGCCAAACGTATCAATGTAGATGACGTTGCCGATGATGAAGCTGGCATCGAGCACCGGCAGCAGCATCGGCATATGGTTTACCGAAGGCTTTGGCGTTCCGATGCTCTCGATGGGCTCGCCCAAGGTGAGCGCTGCCGCTGCCTTGGCAAAGGGAATTAGTGCGTTGAAGCCGTTTCCGAGATCCTCGTAGTCGATGGTCACCACCGCATCGGGCTGGGTGTCGCAGATGAGCCCCATCACCCCGTTATCCACCGCAACAAAGTACTGGCCGAGGTAGCTAACCGCAACAATAGGCTTTTTGGGTGTAGGCTCGCTATCTACACCTATAATATGTACGCTCTTTTCGGGAAAATGACGGAAGGCACCCCTTAGAACATAGGCTGCACCTTGCAGCTGAAATGCTGGAATCTGGTGGCTTATGTCTACGATGGCTGCTACCGGATTCCTTCTCAGAATCTCACCTTTAAGGGCGGCCACGTAGAAGTCGTGCCGTGTCCAGTCGGTTGTGAGCGTTGCAATTGCCATCTACTTTAGTGCGCTGTTGGAGTTTTATCTTGTGGTCTTATGGTAGATCCATTTACCGATTATCAAAATTAGTAAGATATTCCTAACAAAAGTTGGTGGGCGTGCATTTTGCTGAAATTTGGATGCCGATTCTGCTAAAACGCCGTCATCCCGGAGCCTTTTATTCTAAAATTGCTACCTTCGCTGAGGTTTTAAACCGTTCTTTTACCCAATTAATTATCTAGTAATGGAGTTAAATGTAAAGAATCCGCTCGTATTCTTCGACCTCGAAACTACGGGAATCGACATGGTAAACGATCGAATCGTTGAGATCTGCATCCTTAAGGTATTCCCCGATGGGCGAACCGAGGTTAAAACGCGCAGGGTCAACCCAACCATTCCTATTCCCGCACAGGCTACCGCCATCCACGGCATCACCAACGAGGATGTTAAGGATTGCCCAACGTTTAAGGAGATTGCCAAGTCGCTGGTGCAGCTAATCGAGGGGTGCGATTTTGCGGGCTACAACTCCAACAAGTTCGATCTTCCGCTTTTGGCCGAGGAGTTCATTCGTGCCGGAATCGACTTCGATCTAAAGAAGCGCAAGTTTATTGACGTGCAAACCATCTTCCATAAGATGGAGCAGCGCACGCTGGTTGCCGCCTACAAGTTCTACTGCGATAAGGATCTGAATAACGCCCATAGCGCCGAGGCCGATACCGTTGCCACCTACGAGGTGCTCAAGGCGCAGCTCGACCGATATCCTGAGCTGAAGAACGATATCGACTTCCTTTCCGATTTCTCGGCAAAAACGCGTAACGTCGATTTCGCCGGACGAATCGTACTTAACGATAAGGATGTGGAGGTGTTCAACTTTGGCAAGCACAGGGGACGTCCTGTAGTTGAGGTATTGGAAACCGAACCAGGCTACTACGCATGGATGATGAACGGTGATTTCCCGCTTTACACGAAAAACGTACTTACCCGCATTAAGCTGGGCATGATGGTAAAGAAATAGTTCTGTTTCGAGATGAAGATAATCTGTATAGGGCGCAACTACGTCGATCACGCAAAAGAGTTGAATAATCCGGTTCCCGAGGAGCCGGTCTTCTTTATGAAGCCCGATACCGCGTTGCTGCGCAACAATGCTCCCTTCTTTTATCCTTCCTTCTCGAAGGATATCCATCACGAGGTGGAGCTAATCATTAAGATCAACAAGGTAGGGCGTTGCATTGGCGAAAAGTTTGCCAATCGCTACTACAGCGAGGTTGGCTTGGGCATCGACTTTACCGCGCGCGACGTGCAGCAGCGATGTAAGGAGAAGGGGCTTCCTTGGGAAGTTGCCAAGGCATTCGATTTCTCTGCACCCATTAGCAGCAAATTCTTGCCGATTAGCGATTTCGAATCGGTGGATCGTATCCCGTTTCGCTTGGTAAAGAATGGCGAAGTGGTGCAGCAGGGAAATTCTGGTGATATGCTCTTTAGCGTCAACCGCATTATCTCGTACGTGTCGCAGTATGTCACCCTTAAGATTGGCGACCTTATTTATACGGGAACGCCTGCCGGTGTTGGCTCCGTTGCCATCGGCGATCGTCTGCAAGGCTACATTGCCGATACGCTGATGTTCGACTTTGAGGTGAAGTAAGTCTGGTATTAAATAAGACAGCAAATGGTTGAGGTTCCTCTCACCCATTGTTGTTTATAGTAATGGAGTTGCAGAACTCTTTTGTCAGTTTTTTCTGACAGCATTTTAGCGTTTCAACAAGTTCAATGAGCCTGATTGGTGTAAAATATGACAATTTGGCGGAGTTCTTCCTTTGGCATAAGTATTGAAACATTCCTGTCAAACCGACAAAAGTAAAACTGAATTAAAATACATACTATGGGTAAAATCATTGGTATTGACTTGGGAACAACCAACTCTTGCGTTTCCGTAATGGAGGGTAACGAGCCAGTTGTAATTCCTAACAATGAAGGAAAAAGAACAACACCTTCGGTAGTTGCATTTACCGAGAACGGCGAAATTAAGGTTGGTGATCCAGCAAAACGTCAGGCAATTACCAATCCAGAAAAAACCGTATACTCGATTAAACGCTTCATGGGCGAAACCTACAATGAGGTTCAAGAAGAGACAACGCGTGTGCCATTTAACGTGATTCGTGGCGACAATAACACCCCTCGTGTAAAAATTACCGATCGCCTATATTCTCCACAGGAAATTTCAGCAATGGTTCTTCAAAAGATGAGAAAAACTGCTGAAGATTACCTTGGACAAGAAGTTACCGAAGCGGTTATCACTGTTCCTGCATACTTTAACGACTCACAACGTCAGGCTACCAAGGAAGCTGGCGAAATTGCAGGTCTTAAAGTTCTTCGTATCATCAACGAACCAACAGCAGCTGCACTTGCCTACGGTTTGGATAAGAAGGGCGCCGATATGAAGGTTGCCGTATTCGACCTTGGTGGTGGTACCTTCGATATCTCAATCCTAGAGCTTGGCGATGGCGTATTCGAGGTAAAATCAACTAATGGTGATACACACCTAGGTGGAGACGACTTCGATAACCGCATCATTAACTGGTTGGCCGAAGAGTTTAAGGCAGAAAATGCTAACATCGATCCTCGAAAAGACCCAATGGCGCTACAACGCCTAAAGGAGGCTGCTGAAAAGGCTAAGATCGAACTTTCGAGCACAACTTCTACCGAAATCAACCTGCCATACCTTATGCCAGTTGACGGTGTGCCAAAACACCTTGTTAAGACGCTTACTCGTGCTAAGTTCGAGCAAATTTGCGATGAGCTAATTCGCAACGTAATTGAGCCTTGTAAGATTGCGCTTAGGGATGCTGGCTTAAGCACCTCTGATATTGACGATGTTATTTTGGTTGGTGGTTCGACCCGTATTCCTGCCGTACAAGCAGAGGTTGAGAAATTCTTCGGAAAGACTCCATCTAAGAATGTAAACCCTGACGAGGTTGTGGCTGTTGGTGCTGCAATTCAAGGTGGTGTGCTTTCTGGCGATGTTACCGACGTTCTTCTTCTCGACGTTACCCCACTTTCGTTAGGTATCGAAACAATGGGTAGCGTAATGACGAAGCTGATCGACGCCAATACAACTATTCCAACTCGTAAGTCGGAGACCTTTACCACTGCTGCGGATAACCAACCTTCGGTTGAAATCCACGTACTACAGGGTGAGCGTCCTATGGCAAGAGATAACAAAACTATCGGACGCTTCTCGCTTGATGGAATTCCACCAGCACCACGTGGCGTGCCTCAAATCGAGGTAACTTTCGATATCGATGCAAACGGTATTCTACACGTTACAGCGAAGGATAAGGCAACAGGTAAGGAGCAAAAGATTAGCATTACCGCTTCATCTGGTCTTTCTGATGACGAAATCAAGCGCATGCGCGACGAGGCAAAAGCAAACGAAAACGCCGACCGCGAAGCAAAAGAAAAAATCGATAAGCTTAACCATGCCGATTCGCTTATCTTCCAAACCGAAAAGCAGCTTAAGGAGTTTGGCGACAAGCTCCCTGCCGATAAGAAGAAATCTATCGAAGAGGCTGTTGGTAAGTTGAAGGCTGCTCATGCTAGCCAGGATTTATCTGCTATAGATGAGGCCACTAAGGTTCTAAATGAACTTTGGAATGCAGCATCACAGCAAATGTACAATGCAGGCGCACAGGCTGGTCCTCAAGATGCCGGGGCAGGTGCAGGTGCTGGTGCCGGACAAGGGGCTAATGCAGGTGGTCAAAAGGATGAGTCTGTTACAGATGTAGACTTCGAAGAGGTGAAATAAACATCTCGTATAATTATAGTAAAAAGGCCCCATATTGGGGCTTTTTTATTATATAGCAGCTAATTTTGGTGTCGTAAGTTCAATGTGAATGGTAAATCTTAAAATAAGGAGAATGAAGTTTATATTTTTTCTAGTTGGGTGTTTTTTGTGCTGTGCGATGTCGGTTTCTGCCCAGCAGGATACCGTATTTAACCAGAAAAATGCAAAGGGACAAAAGATTGGATGGTGGAAAAAGACCTACGAGGATAGTACCATTCAGTACATTGCGTTTTTCGAAAACGATAAGCCTGTAGGCGTGGTAAAGCGCTACTCAAAAAACGGGAAAATTAAGTCGATACTGAATTATGTGCCAAATTCAAATATTGTCGATGCGCAGCTGTTTAATGCCGATGGCATTTTGTTGGCAAAGGGTAAATATGAGAATAGTAAAAAGGTTGGAGAGTGGATAACCTTCTATTCAGATGGAGAAATAATGTACGTTGATAATTATAAGAATAATCTGAAAGAAGGTAAGTCGAATGGTTATTACAAGAATGGTGCCGTAATGTTTAAGTATCAGTATGCTAATGGATGTCGAGTTGGAGTTGCACTTCAGTACTACTCGAATGGTACGCTGATGGAGGAGTTGACATACAATCAGGTTGGAAAGCCTGTTGGTCCTTACAGGGCATACTACGATAATAATGCAAAGCGAATTGTGGGCTTATACGTTAATGGAGATAAGGAAGGGGAATGGATAACCTTTAATCAGGGCGGAACTGTTTTTTCAAAAGTTTTTTATAAAAATGGCTATCCTACAATAACCGATGATATGGTTAAAAAGGAAACTGAAATGCTCAATTCTTTTCGTAAGATGAAAGGACAACTTCAGGAACCTACAGAGGGCGATTTTTTAAGATAGTGTTTTTTTTGTGAATATTTAAGAAATCTCATAACTTAGGTGAAAATATTAAGTTATGAGATTTTTTATTATTCTTACATGTCAGCTAATTCTTTTGCTTGCTGGGCTTAGTTCTTCAGCTTCTACTTATTTTGTGACGTTTAAGTATAAAACCTCAAAGGGGTTTTCCTTGAATAATCCTTCAGCCTATCTAAGGGATAAGTCTATCAGGAGGCGTATTAGCCAAAGAATTATAGTCGATTCATCTGATCTTCCCGTTTCAAGGGCCTATCTTGGTATAGTTCGTTCTTTGGGAGGTCGTGTAATACTTTCTTCAAAGTGGTTTAACGGAGCTTTGGTAGAGACGTCTGACAATCAGGCAAACTCTCTCTTATTATTGGATTTTGTAAAGGATGTTAGGCTTGTTTATTCTGATTTTAGTTCACCCAAAGATTGCCAATTCGACAAAGAGTTGTCTTGTGTAGAAAACCAAAATTCTTCTACTAATGCTGTTTATGGAGGTGTCTTTGATCAGGTTAATCTGCTTAAAGGTGGCTTTTTGCATGATAATGGTTTTAAGGGGAGAGGAGTGACTATTGCAGTTCTTGACGCCGGTTTCTCGAACTATGAGAATGATGCTGCATTTTCTAATCTAAGGAACGGTCAGGTGGTTGATGTGTACGACTTTACCACTCAGAAGCCGAAGTTAGAGGATGACGGGAATCATGGAATAAAGGTGCTCTCGCTTTTGGCGGCTATGCTGCCTGGAAACTATTGTGGATCGGCAGTCGATGCCAATTATGCGTTGTATGTGACAGAATCAGAAAAATATGAACAGCTTATAGAGGAATATTTCTGGTGTGTAGCAGCAGAACGAGCAGATAGTCTTGGTTGTGATATAATTGCTTCATCGCTAGGGTATAATTATTTCGATAATCCGTTAATGGATCATGCCGTATGCAATTTATCAAAGCAAGTAGTACCTATTTCTATTGCAGCTTCTACTGCTTTTAAGAAGGGTATATTTGTTGTGGTATCTGCAGGGAACGAGGGCGGTAAGGTTTGGCGGTATATTACATTTCCTGCCGATTCTCCTGATGTTATGGCTGTGGGGGCTGTTGATCGTGATGGGCTATTGGGTGAATTTAGTTCAATAGGACTTCCCAAAACAGTAAAACCCGATGTGGTAGGAATGGGCGTTGCTGCATTAATGATAGATGCAGCTGGTAATGTAGTACAAGGTAGTGGGACTTCCTATGCGGTTCCTCAAATAGCGGGTTTTTCGGCATGCTTGTGGCAGGCCTTTCCATTCTTATCAGCGGTTGAACTTAAAAATGTAATATGCAAATCGTCTTCAAACTATTCGAATCCTGATAATTTGATGGGGTATGGTATCCCCAATTTCGAAAAGGCATATCAAATGTTAAAGTTGGAGCATAATCCGACTAATCGACATGTCTCAGTGTCTCCTAATCCTTTTACAAGATCATTAACGATTAAGACGGAATGGGTGTATAACGGAGTAGCAAATTACTATATGTATAATATGCAAGGAAAACTTGTAAAAGCAGGGCATGTTAGTTTTGCTGAAGGTTTTACTCGAATTGATGATTTGGAGAGTTTACCTTCAGGGGTAATAATTATAAAGCTTATCTTTGGAGATGGTAGCGTGGAAAAGAAAATCGTTAAGCAAGGCTGATGGAGTATCTATCATTATTTGATTTACAGAAAAAAATAAGGGATAGCCTTATAGATTCCTTCCCATTACCTGTATGGGTGGTTGCTGAAATAGGAGAAATGAAGCTTAACTATGCAGGGCATTGCTATCTAGAATTGGTAGAGAAGGAGGATTCTGATGGCGTAAAAATAAGGGCCAAGGTAAGTGCCAATATTTGGGCTAACAAGTTTCGTCTTTTAAAAACATACTTCGAGACATCAACAAGGGTTGCTCTCGAAGAAGGCCTTAAAGTTCTTATTAAGGTTGATGTTCGTTTTCACGAGGTGTATGGGCTCAGCTTAAACATTGTGGATATCGATCCATCGTATACAATCGGCGAGATGAAACTGCAGCGGAATCTCGTTATTCAGCGGTTAATGGATGATGGAATTATTGATCTGAATAGGGAACTTAGCTTCCCGATGGTTCCACAACGTATAGCGGTGATATCATCTCGAGGAGCTGCCGGTTATCAAGACTTTAGGAATCATATATCTGATAATCCGTTTGGATATACCTTTAACTTAGAACTGTTTGTAGCAGTAATGCAGGGGAATGAGGCTGAAGCATCTATCGTCGCAGCGTTGGACAAAATATACAGTCAGTTAACCCGTTTTGATGTTGTTGTGATTATTAGAGGAGGGGGCTCGCAAACCGATCTGGCTTGTTTTGACTCATATGAAGTTGCTGCAAATGTTGCCCAGTTCCCGTTACCGATTCTTTCGGGAATTGGTCATGATAAAGATGAGAGTGTGGTTGATATTGTTGCTCATCAATCCTTTAAAACACCGACTGCAGTAGCAAACTTCTTGGTTGATAAGTTGGGAGAGTTTGATGGGGACCTAGATGATTGTGTAAGAGGTATTGGACTTATGGCCCAACGGCTGATTCAAGATCAAAAACTTTTAGCGCTTGAAGTAGAATATGATCTCTTAAATAGAGTCCGAAGTATGCTGAATCAGCAAGAGGTTTTACTTGGGGATCTTGCCTTTGCAATATCTAATCAGGCTAGTACTGTCCTGAATAGACATAAAAGAATCTCGGATGAGATGGCGCTTTCGCTACAATCGTTGGTGTCGTTTAGCCTAAAGCGTAATAAGGATCGTTTGGAGCAAGTTGATCGTGAGTTGAATCTCGGTTCGAAAATTGGTTTGACCAAATTAAAGAATGCTTTAGAGAATCTCGAAATTAGGATCAATGCTTCAAATCCTAATGAAATTCTAAGAAGAGGGTATTCTCTTACGCTTTGTAATGGTTTTGTAGTGAGGCAAACAGAAGGCTTGGTGGGTCAGGTTATAGAAACAGTTTTAAGTACAGGTAGGATAAAGAGTGAGGTTGTAGAAGTTGATAGTAAAACAGAATATTTATGGCAAAAAAGGAACTAACTTATAGTGCTGCCCTCGATGAACTTAAAGAGATCTTGACTCGCATTGAGGAGCAAAATGTCAATATAGATCAAATTGCAGAAGACGTTAAGCGTGCTTCAGAACTTATTATGTTCTGCAAAGAAAAACTTCGAAAGACGGAGGGTGAGGTTGACGGAATTCTGAAAGGCATGAAGGAGCAGTAGATGAACATCTAAAAAAGAAGGAGGCCAATTGACCTCCTTCCTTTTTACTTTACCTTATTTCTTTGTAAACTTTCTTGGCTGAATCATATTCTCAGGTTTGAGAATGTTATCTAACTCATCCTGAGAAAGCAATCCTTTTTCGAGTACAAGATTGTAAACGCTCTTTCCTGTCTCAAGCGCTTCTTTTGCTACAATTGTTGAATTTTCGTAGCCAATGTAAGGGTTAAGCGCTGTTACCAAGCCAATTGAGTTAAGAACTAGGTTGCGACAGTGCTCTTCATTCGCTGTAATTCCAATTACGCACTCATCTTTTAGAGTTCTCATCCCATTTCTAAGTAGCTCTATAGACTCGTGGATGCTGTATACAATGATAGGCTCCATTACGTTGAGCTCAAGTTGTCCTGCTTCTGCAGCCATTGTAACTGTTAGGTCGTTCCCAATTACCTTAAAAGCGATTTGATTAACAACTTCTGGGATTACTGGATTAACCTTTCCTGGCATAATTGACGATCCTGGCTGTTTTGGAGGAAGGTTAATTTCTCCAATTCCTGTGCGAGGGCCTGACGATAGTAGTCTAAGATCGTTACATATTTTTGATAGCTTAACGGCAAGGCGTTTTAGTGCAGAAGAGTACATTACAAATGCACCAGTATCTTGTGTTGCTTCAACAAGGTTGGCTGCTTGGACTAGCGGAAGATCTGTAATGCGTGCAAGAATTTTTGTAACAAGAGGGGCGTAATCAGGGTCGGAGTTAATTCCGGTTCCGATTGCAGTTGCTCCCATGTTTATTTCGTGGAAAAGCTTTACGTTTTGTTCCAAGCGCTCAATCTCTTCAGAAAGAGTAACGGCATATGCTTCAAATGCTTGTCCAAGAGTCATAGGTACAGCATCTTGAAGCTGAGTTCTTCCCATTTTAATAATGTCTTTGAACTCAACGCCTTTAGCTCTAAAGACTTCAATAAGCGATTTTAAAACGTCTACCAACTGTTGATTGCTAAAAATTACAGCAAGCTTAACGGCAGTAGGATAGGCGTCGTTTGTAGATTGAGATAGATTAACGTGATTGTTTGGATGAACAAACGAATATTCACCCTTCTTCTTGCCCATAGAAACTAGAGCCATGTTGGCAATAACCTCATTGGCATTCATGTTTGTAGATGTGCCAGCTCCTCCTTGCACCATATCCACGATAAAGTGCTCATTTAGCGAGCCTGATTTTACAACCTTACAGGCTTCTACAATGGCTTCTTTAACATTTGGTTCAAGAAGCCCTAGTTCGCAGTTGGCTTCGGCAGCAGCCTCTTTTACCATTGCAAACGATTCTATAAGCATTGGGAAAAATTTTAGCGTAACACCGCTAATGTTGAAGTTTTCCAATGCTCTTAGAGTCTGAACTCCAAAAAATGCTTCTACTGGTACTTCCTTGTCTCCCAATAGGTCGTGTTCAGTTCTCGTCTTTCCTGAAAAAGGAATATTTACATTTTGGGAACTTAGTTTAGCAAATAGGCTTTCCATGGTTTACCCTCCAGTTGTTTACGAATTAAAATTTCGGTGAATATACGAAATCTTTCCTCTCGATATAAAAGAAAAGTGTAAGAGGATTGAGGTTGTTTTATTGCAAACTGTAAGTATTGGTTTTTTAAATACTTAAGAAGTGTAATTTAGATGAATTTTATTTTAGTAAAATTTGAATTGAAGAAGCAATAAGGTGTTTCTCTTCCAAGAAGAGGTAACTTAATAATAAAATGCTATTCCTAGTACGTGATAAGGGAATGCAATGGGGGAAAGTGGCTGTTTGAAATTCTTGTTTTGAAAAACGTCTCGCCCTTTGGTCGTTAGGTTTTAACACTGCCCTGTATTTGAATCAATTTTGCTATGCTTAGCTATTCTTATTAGCATTACTATAGCCAAAGGGCAAGACGTTTTCCTTATGATCTAATAGTTAGTATATATTTTATCTAGATTTACTTTTTAATCTCAAAAAACAAGCGCTCCTTTATGTTTATTTTTTATTTTAGTCACTGCCCGTACCACTATCTTTTTGCTAATACTTTATTCTCCTATCCGAAATTTTTTAATCGATCAAGGAGCGCTGTTTTTTGATGTTGTAAAAGTAGATTCAAAGATTTAGCGAAACAAATGTCATCGTTGTCAAATTTTTTCTCTTATTTAGTATGGCTTATTTCTGCATAAAAAAGAAGGTATTTGAAGATGGTAGATGAACTAAAAAGACGGGTTGAACAAAAATTTGGAGGGAAAGTGGTTAATGTAAAAAGTTGCCAATCGCTTTCCGAGTTGATATACGACCGTTGTGGTGCACGAATTAGCGATTCTACATTGCGTAGAATTTGGGGTCTACTTCCAAGTCCACAAAAGCCTTCTACTAGTACTTTAGATCTCCTTTCGCAGTTTATAGGTAAGAAGTCGTGGGCTGATTTTCTTAATAGCATTGAGGGAGGAAAAGAAATTGGAGATCTGTCAACAGTTTGGGATACTGCGAAAGAAAACGCACAAGCGATTTCGGTGGGTACATCGGCATTTATTTTTAAAAAATCAGGAGTTGTTTTAAAAGATGTAATTTATAGGCAGTGTATTGATGATCAAATGTCGGCACTTGTTAGTTCTGATTATATGGCTACCAGTATAATTGCTCCTGGTGGTTATGGAAAGTCTTTGGGTATAGCCTCTTGGGTTATGAGGAACTTGAATCGTAAGACTTTTAAGCATAGTATTATCTATTTCTTAACTGGTAGCCAAGTTGATGACTCCTATAGCCATTCTATGCCAATTGATACATGGATCTCAAGGAACTTGTTTAAAGTCAACGAGAATGTTTTTGGGAGTCCCGAATTATTTAGAGATAGGTACTTTATTTTTATAGTTGATGCACTTGATGAAATAGATAGCACGATGACCAAATCAGCAACTTTTTTTTCGAAAGTTGTTGAGTTTGTAAGTAAATACTCTGGTAGTAAAAGTGTTAAGGTTGTGGTTACTGCACGGTCGAGTGTTTGGGGTAGGAACTTGGTCCAGGAGGTTATTAACAACAAGGGGGCATCTGCACATTGGATGGGGTTGCGGTCTGCTGCATTTGATAGCGATACTACCAACATGCCCTTGTTGAACCATAAAGAGTTGCAAGATGCTTTCAATAATTTTATCAATAAAAAATCGAAAGGAAGAGCGTTGTTGGTTGAACAACTGAATTTTATGCTTAGAGAAACTATATCGCATCCTTACATGCTAAAGCTGTTCATTTCAATCTATAATAGCAGTACGCTAAAACTGCAGAACTACAACGATGTTATTGATGAGTTTATCTCTAGGGAAATTGCTCATGCAAAATTTGCGGATGAAAACCTGGATATCATCAACTTCATGCTAAAGAAGCAGTGCTATGGACAGAATCTACAACCTGTAAAGAAGAGCGATCTAAAAGAGATGTATCCTATCCATCTTCGAAAAGGAGGAAACTACTTTTCGGCATACGAGCACCTTTTGGCATTTAGCATTCTATCGGAAGAAACTGTGGCAAATAAGTTTAAGAACCTTGTTGTTCAAGTAGATTTTTCGCATTCGAATCTAAGGGATTTGCTCATCACTCGTTACATTGTTGAAGCTAATGGTGGAATTTCTCAAGACCTATTCATAAAGGTTGATAAGGATTATACCAATTCGGATTTGCGTATACGTTTAATCAACAATCTTTATTCGATAGCATATTCAGAAAATAACTTTGAGGCTATAAAGAATTTCTACCTTCTCCCCGATACAATTAGTAAGGATAAAGATATTTTGAAGTTTATGATTTTCCAGTTTAGGAATGATAAGCCAATTCTTCAACTGTTAGTTCAGGATTACTGCAAGCATTCCTCTGCAAAGGAATTTTTAATTAGTTCGTACTTTGATTTTGACTACCTAAACACTTCATTCTACAAACTTTTGGAGTTAATACTGTATTCGGCGACTACAAAAAATGAGAAGATTTACTGTTTGGCAGGATTGGCTATTTCTAGGGCTCAATTGCTCGATCGTGATGGATTTCTTGCGTTTTCAGAGGAACTTAAAGATTTAGATATAGATGAATCTTGCTGTTTCTATAGCATATTAATATGGACAATTTGGAATGTTTATTTTGCTCATATAACCAATGATGCAGCACTTCTTGGTGATATTGGCAAAAAGGTTGCTAGGGCAGATGTATTGATTAACCGTAATGCTAGTTCAAATCAACTTTCTATTTTCCACTTTTACTTAGAGTTGATCCCTCACCTAATCCTTTTCAAGAATATGGCTGGGGCCAAGGCTATCGTTGAGCTAATCGAGAATCATCCTATCAAGGAAGAAATGGTGAAGGATGATAAGTTAACCATGCTTTACAGTCTTTACCAAATGGACATTAAGAGCATGGAGAACTTTGGGTTCAAGCTTACTCCAATGCAATTGTACAGTCTTGAGCAGCATATAAATACGCTTTCTATATCTCAGAGCTATATTAATAGGGTATCTGGGTATGTCCTGCTTGCGTACAGCCACCTTCAGCAAGATGATAAGCAGACGTTTATGAGCTACTATCATACCGCACTTGAAATTTGTAGCAACGCTAATTTTAAGCTATTCGAAATATCGAAGCTAAAGCGATTGGCAGATACTCTCGATAACTTTAAAATGCAAACACAAGCTCAAAGGTTTAGAGACTACTCCATGACAATGGTCAACGATAAAAATCGCGAACTCTACAACGTTGTTTAGAGATAGGAACAACGGTATCGCGTTAGCACTTCGATAGGCGAATACAGCATTTTATCGGTTTGTAGATGGTGCAAATCGAGCTCGTTTTGCACGATTTCCTCGAAAAGGAAGCCTATAGGTCCCACTATCCCGATGTTTTTCATCCCTGTTTTAATAGAGAGCGGCAATAGGTGCAACTCTAAGAATTTTCGGAACGATTTCTGAACTAGGTGCTTAATAAAGGAATGCTCTTTATGGGCACTTCCAAATGTAACTAGGTTTGTAAGGAATGTATGAGGGGTTTCGAAACTATTTAGTCGGCTGTAAAGCTCCTCTTGAGTCATCCCTGTTTCTTTTTGGAACAACCCTAAAAGGTCGTCAGGCATATATTTGTAGTAGTAGCTTTGTGCTATTTCAGATCCGATGCTTATGCCTCCACCCTCGTTGCCGATATGGAAGTTAAGAGGAGTCGATGTTTCTATAACAGACAATCCATCGTAAGCACAGGTACTTGTACTGGCGCCTAAGATGGCGATTAAGCCTGACTTTCTATCAAACACACCTTTTGCGGCACCTAATAGGTCGGTATCCACGTTTACTTCTGCCTCTTCGAAAAAGCTCTCTAAGCAAAAGACGATTCTCTGCTGGTGCTGTTGGGCGGTACAACCGGTACCGTAAAAGAATACTTTAGTAACATTACGTGGATCGACATCATTAGGAAAACGGTTCATAAGCGCTCGCACCACCGTGTAGCTATCCACGTAAATTGGATTAAGCTCTTCGGTTGTAAACTGAATGATTTCGGTTGTGCTAACACATAAACGCCATTCGGTTTGGCTCAAGCCGCTATAGGCTACTACTATCATCAGTCTTGTAGGCTTTTTTTAAGTACAAATAGTTCATTGGATTGGGTTCTAACCCAACGATGTTCTTTTTGACAAACCTTACGGCCTTGTCGAAGTATAGCGGGATTGCAGGTGTTTGCTCGGCAAGCAGCTGGTTCATTTTGCCGAAGATTTTACTCCTATTCCCACTTGATTCAAAAAAGGATTCTAAATAGAGCTGATCAAACTCTGGGCTTTTAAACCGGGTATAATTGGGCCCGTTTGGACTCTCGTTTTTGGAGTAGAAGAGCGCCATGTAGTTCTCGGGATCTGGATAGTCGGCGATCCATGACCCCCTAAAGAATTGCAGCTTCCCGGATGCCATTTGCTGGCGAAAAGATGGTCCAGGAACGATA
>RRZU011005246.1_pt1 | contig 15694 bp, 8 predicted proteins | sample 2165561 | NCBI WGS metagenome assembly RRZU01 (sample SAMN10456909, study PRJNA506462) | wastewater metagenome | isolation source: wastewater sludge | place: USA: Moscow, Idaho
GAGCAGATCGGCGCCCTGATCGCCGACGCGTTCGACAAGATCGGCAAGGACGGCGTCATCACCGTCGACGAGTCCAACACCTTCGGCACCGAGCTAGAGTTCACCGAGGGCATGCAGTTCGACAAGGGCTACCTTTCCCCGTACTTCGTGACCGACGCCGACCGCATGGAGGCCGTGCTGGAGGATCCCTACATCCTCATCAACAGCGGCAAGATCTCCTCGATGAACGACCTGCTCCCGCTGCTGGAGAAGGTCATCGCGGCCAAGGGCACGCTGTTCATCGTGGCCGAGGACGTCGACGGCGAGGCGCTGTCGACGCTCGTGGTCAACAAGATCCGCGGCACCTTCACCTCCGTCGCGGTCAAGGCCCCGGCCTTCGGCGATCGCCGCAAGGCGATGCTCGAGGACATCGCGATCCTCACCGGCGGCATGGTCGTCGCGCCCGAGGTCGGCCTCAAGCTCGACCAGGTGGGCCTTGAGGTGCTCGGCCGCGCGCGTCGCATCGTCGTCACCAAGGACAACACCACCATCGTCGACGGTGCCGGTGAGCACGAGGAGGTCGCCGGCCGCGTCGCGCAGCTGCGCGCCGAGATCGAGCGCACCGACTCCGACTGGGATCGCGAGAAGCTCCAGGAGCGGGTCGCGAAGCTCGCCGGCGGCGTGTGCGTGATCAAGGTCGGCGCCGCCACCGAGGTGGAGCTGAAGGAGAAGAAGCACCGCATCGAGGACGCCGTCTCGGCGACCCGCGCGGCCATCGAGGAGGGCATCGTCGCCGGTGGCGGCTCCGCGCTCATCCATGCGGGCAAGGTGCTTGAGGGCAACCTGGGCCTCGACGGTGACGAGGCGGCCGGCGTGAAGGTCGTCGCCAAGTCGCTGGTGGAGCCCACCCGCTGGATCGCCGAGAACGGCGGCGAGGCCGGCTACGTCATCACGACGAAGGTCGCCGAGCTCCCCGTCGGTCACGGCTACAACGCCAAGATCGGCGAGTACCAGAACCTGATCGAGAACGGCGTCATCGACCCGGTGAAGGTGACGCGCTCCGCGCTCGCCAACGCCGCGTCGATCGCCTCGCTGCTGCTCACCACCGAGACCCTGGTGGTGGACAAGCGCGAGTCCGACGACGACTGATCTCTGATCGGCAGACGACGGCGCCCCGGGAGTTTCCCGGGGCGCCGTTTACGTCTTCGTTGGGAGATAGTGGCACGAGAACGATGTCGCCCAGGTGGGCAACGAAGCTGCCGCTGAGACGAGCGCCCTGTCTGGGAGGCCGTGAGCCCGCGCGGGTAGAATGAGGTGTCACTCCAGGCGTCGTCGCCGAGGCGGCGCCGAGACCGTCAGGAGCGACCATGGACAGCGCACAATTCGAGCGAATGGGTACCGGGCACGGCTTCATCGCGGCCCTGGACCAAAGCGGCGGCAGCACCCCGGGGGCGCTCAAACGATACGGGATCGCGGAGGACCGCTACGGACAAGACGGCGAGATGTTCGACCTCGTGCACGCGATGCGCGAGCGCATCGTGATGAGCCCGTCGTTCTCGGGGGAGCACATCCTCGGCTCGATCCTCTTCGAGCAGACGATGGACCGCACCTTCGACGGCATGCCCGCCGGCGACTTCCTGTGGGAGCGCAAGACCATCCTGCCGTTCCTCAAGGTCGACAAGGGGCTCCGCGAGGAGGCCGACGGCGTGCGGCTCATGAAGCCGATCGACGACCTCGATGGCCTGCTCGCCCGCGCGAAGGCCGCGCGGATGTTCGGGACGAAGATGCGCTCGCTCATCCAGGGCGCGGGCCCGGCCGGCATCACGGCGATCGTGGCGCAGCAGTTCGACATCGGGCACCGCATCGCGGCGACCGGGCTGGTGCCGATCCTCGAGCCCGAGATCGACATCCACTCGCCGGACAAGCTCGAGTGCGAGCGGATCCTGATCGAGGAGATCCTCCGCCGGCTGCACGAGGAGACCTTCGAGGTGCCGATCATGTTCAAGCTGACGCCGCCGTCGATCGACGACTTCTACCGCCCGGTGATCGAGCACCCGAACGTGCTCAGGGTGGTCGCCCTCTCCGGCGGCTACACGCGCGCGGACGCCGTCGCGATCCTCGCCCGCAACCACGGCCTCATCGCGAGCTTCTCGCGCGCGCTGACCGAGGGACTGACCGAGACGATGACGCCCGAGGAGTTCGACGCCCTGCTCGCCGAGTCGATCCGGGCGATCTACGACGCCTCAATCACGTGACGGTGTGACGGATAACTGCGGCCAGATGGAGACAATCCCCGTTCAGGGCCCGAAAACCCCGATTGGCCGCAGTTATCCGTCAGATTCACATGATCCGGGCCGTCCAGCCGTGGGGGTCGGGGCGCAGGCCGTACTGGATCTCGGTCAGCGTCGTGCGCAGGTCGAGGGTGACGGGGCCGGGCTCGCGGTCGCCGACGACGTGCTGGCCGTCGGCGTTCTTCAGCGACGCCACCGGCGTGATCACCGCGGCGGTGCCGCAGGCGAACACCTCGGTGACGGCGCCGTCGTCGATGCCCGCGAGCAGCTCGTCCAGCGTGATGCGGCGCTCGACGACGGCGAGCCCGGCGTCGCCGGCCAGCCGCAGGATCGCGGAGCGGGTGACGCCCTCAAGGATGGTATCGGTCAGCTTGGGCGTGACGAGCTCGCCCGCGGCGGTGACCGCGAAGAGGTTCATGCCGCCCAGCTCCTCCACGTAGCGGTGCTCGACGGCGTCGACGAAGCCCACCTGGCTGCACCCGTTGGCCTCCGCCTCGGCCTGCGCGAGCATGGACGCCGCGTAGTTGCCGCCGCACTTGGCGAAGCCGGTGCCGCCGGGGGCGGCGCGCGAGAACTCCGTCGAGAACCAGATGTCGACGGGCGTGACGCCCGAGCCGCCGAAGTAGGAGCCCGACGGGCTCGCGATCACCGCGTAGGTCACCGACGTCGATGGCTTGACCGCGAGGAACGCGCTGCGGGCGAACATGAACGGGCGGAGGTAGAGGCTCTGTTCCTCGCCGGTCGGCACCCAGTCGCGGTCGATCCGGACCAGCTCGTCGATGCCGTCGAGGAAGTCCTCGACGGGCAGCTCGGGCAGCCCGAGCCTGCGGCACGAGCGCTGGAACCGTTCGGCGTTGACCTCGGCGCGGAACCGCCAGACGGAGCCGTCGGCGCGCGCGTACGCCTTCAGCCCCTCGAAGGCCTCCTGCGCGTAGTGGAGGACGGCGCTGGCGGGGTCGAGCTGGAACGGCGCGTAGGCGACCACGCGGTGGTCGTGCCAGCCGTCGGCGGCGGTCCAGTCGATCAGCGTCATGTGGTCGCTGAAGTTCGACCCGAACCCCGGGTCGGCCAGGACGGCGGCGCGCTCCTCGGCGGTGCGGCCGGCGGCCCTCTCGATGGTGAAGTCAGTCATCTCAGGCGTACCGTCCCATGCCGCCGGCGACGTCGATGCTCGCCCCGGTGATGTAGCTTGACCGGGCTCCGGCCAGGAACGCGACGACGCCGGAGACCTCGTGCGCCTCGCCGAAGCGGCCGAGCGGGATGTCGGCCTCGGCCATGTCGGCGAAGAACTGCTCCGCGGTCTTCTCCGGGGCGCGCTTGGAGTGGATGTTGGCCCACTGCGGGGTCTTCACGCAGCCGATGTTGACGCCGTTGACCAGCACGCCGTCGGCGGCCAGCTCCTGCGCGAGCGCCTTGGTGAAGTTCTGGCCAGCCGCGCGGTTGACCGTCGTGGAGAAGAACCTGAAGTCGGGCATGCGGGCGTAGACCGAGCCGATGTTGACGATCCGCGCGGCGTCGCTCTGCCTCAGCCAGGGAAGCGCGAGCTTCACGGCGCGGAACCAGCTGAGCACCTTGATGTTGAAGTCGGCGATCAGCGACTCGTCCTCGAGGGTCTGGAAGCTGCCCGGGTGCGCGCCGCCCGCGTTGTTGACGAGCACGTCGATGCCGCCCATCGACTCGGCGGCCCAGGACACGAATGCGGCCAGCTCGTCGGCGTCGCGCACGTCGACGGCGCGGCCGTCGGCCCGCTCGCCGAGCTGCGCTACCGCGGCGGCCACCTCGTCGGCGTTGCGCGCGCAGATGCGCACCGTCGCGCCCTCGGCGACCAGCTCCGTGGCGATGGCGAGTCCGAGGCCCTTCGAGCCTCCGGTGACGATGGCCCTACGGCCGTTCAGTCCGAGATCCATGGCCCCTCCTCAGCAGAAGCACTCGTCGACGGGAACCTGCAGGCCGACGGCCATGCGGTTGGTCTTGTTCGCCGCGCCGACGATGCCGTGCAGCTCGGCGATCTGCACGTCGGTCGCGCCCTTCGCGCGCGCCGCGGCGGTGTGCGAGCGCACGCAGTAGGTGCACCCGTTCACGGTCGACACCGCGACGTAGATCAGCTCCTTGACCAGCGGGTCGAGCGAGGTGCCCGCCCCCATGATCGCCTTCAGCTCCGCCCAGGTGCGCTCGAGGTTCGCGGGGTCGTGGGCCAGCACGCGCCAGAAGTTGTTCACGAAGTCGGTGCCGCGCGTCTCGCGGATGTCGGCGAACACCGCCGCCGCGCGGGGGCTCAACTCGTCGTCGCTGAGCACGGGGAGGATCGGCGAATACTGCTCCATGAAGACTTCCTCGGATGTAGGGAACCGCTGGTCGATCACTCCTCGGCCGCGGCGCACGGGATCGGGCGCCCCGTCGTCGCCGGAGAAGCGTTGACCAGTGCTTCCTTGGGGATCGGCTCGCTCCAACGTAGCCCACGGGTCGCGCCCGACGGGGCCCGGCCCGTGGGTATCTCAGAGGGTGGTTACGCGCGCGGCGCGAACGCGAACACGCGCGTGGGTCTCGGTGCGGGGCATGGGCATACGCTACAGCGTGACCTCGTCGGCGTAGACCAGGCGCGGGAGCGTGCGCGGGTCGTCCCCGCGACGCTCCGGGTCCGCGTCGAGCAGCTCGTGCTCCTCGACGACGACCCGCCACCGCGAGCCGTCGACACCCGGCCGCCGCAGGGGGATCCCCACGGTGCCGGGGACGGTCAGCGAGCCCGTCCAGGTCGCCTCCTGAGTGCGGCCCTCGTCGACCTCCGCGGGAACGAGGTCGACGATCGCCATGTTCTCCCACTCGAGGTCGGTGCCGCCGTCGGGCAGCTGCTCCAGCCGCGCCCGCACGGTCCGGGACCGCAGCAGCCGCGCCGCGCGGGCCGCGGCCTCGCCGATGGGGGCGTCGGCGCTCAGCAGGGCGCCCGGGAGCTCGCTGAACCGATCCCCGGAGCGCAGCCGCGCCGTCACCCCGGAGAGGGTCACCTGGACGTGCGCCGCGTCCGGGCGGTTCACCGTCAACCGGCGCTCGGGCAGCGGCTGCACCCAGGCCGTCAGCGCGACCGCGGAGAGCTCGCAGCCGGGCAGCGAGTGCGGCTGCCACCGCGCGACGGCGAGCCGGACGAACGGCGACGCCGTGGGCGTGTCCTGCAGTGCGACGTCGACGAACCACCGCCGCGACGCCTCGTCGTACTCCGGCCGATAGCCGACGACCCGCGCCTGGGGCGCGCCCTTCACGTCGAGCAGCGGGAGCCGCGCGGCCACCGCAACGGGCTGGGCGGGACCGGCGGGCCACGAGCGCGCGTCGCCGCCGAGGACCGGCGGCGCGATGCCGACGGCGCCCGCGAAGCCTGCCGTGAGCGCGTCGAGGATCAGGTGTTCGGTGCCGAGCAGGGGCGGGACGGTGGGGTCGCCGACGCGGGCGGGGGCGTGCAGGATCGGGTCGGCCGCCCAGAGGCTCGTGGCGCCGTCCGGGGGCGGGGTGCGGGCCTCGGTGACCCAGGCGCCGTCCCTCTTCACGTACTCGGAGCGGTCGAACACGAGGACGCCGAGCAGCTCGCCGTCGCCGGAGGAGAACCACGGGCGGTCCAGCCAGATCCGGATGCCCGGAGACCGCGTGCTCCGCCACCCGAACGGGCCGCCGGGCTCGGGCGCCGCGGACCATCGCAGCAGGGGGACGGCGTCGCGCACGATCGGCGTCGCGGGCCGGGCCGACGACGCGATGTCCAGCTCCACCGGCTCGCCCTCGACGGGCGCCGCGGGCAGCTCCTCCGGGGAGAAGTACTCCGCGTAACGCGTCGTGCCGCCGGGGTGATACGCCACGAGCCGGCGGTGGGTGTCGGGGAAGTTCTGGATCGCCCGGTGCAGGCCGAACCCGCGCAGCCCGTCGGCGTCGGTCTGCAGGTCGAGGAGGTGGAGGACGCCGGTGCTCTCGTGCTCGCTGACGGGGGAGCTCACGACGACGTCCGACGTGGTCACGGTGACCGGCGCGGGCTGGGCCGGGTCGTCGACCCACTCCGACCACTCCGCGCGCACCACGAGGGTGTCGGTGCTGGGGCCGTGCACGTCGACGAGGCCCGCGAGGGCCGCGACGCCGCGGTCCTTCGGCCGGGCGAGCACGCGCAGCCCCCTCAGCGCCGGCGGACGCACCGGCGCGGGCACGGCGTGCACGAGCCGCAGCGGGGTGCTCGGCGTCAGCCACCACAGCCACCCGGAGGTCGCGGCGCGGCGGATGGTCTCCATCGCCACCAGCTCGTCCGGCGTGTAGCCGTCCGACGGGTCGATCAGCGACGCGTGGAAGGACCGCCACAGGCCGAACCGCTCCAGCGAGCTCGGGTCGAGGGTGCTGGCGAGCGCCACCCTGACCTGCTCGCCCTCGGGAACGGAGACGCGCACGACGTGGCCGTCGACGCGAGCGTCGAGGCGGTCGCCGCGCTCCACCACCAGGCGCAGCGGCACCCGCTCCGGCCACGGGCCGGGCGCCGGGTACGGCACGCGGACGGTCTGCAGGTTGTTCGGGTCGGCGAGCTGGTGCCGGTCCCCGGCCTCGGAGAACACGAGCGAGACCCCGTCCGCGAACGGCTCCGGGAGATAGGGGAGCCGCAGCCGGTCGACGTCGTGGACGACGTACTGGCCCTCGGCGAGCCCGTTCCCGCGGTCGGCCGCGAGGTCGTCGAGGGTGGGCTGGTCGGGGTCCGCCCCAGGACGACCCGCCAGCCGCATGCGCGGCTGCAGGTCGAGCGCGCGCGGGTCGGTCAGGCTCGGCACGTGCTCGTCCAGCAGCGTGCCCCGCTCGGCGAGCGCGACGGCGTACAGCCGCCGGATCGCGGCCGCGTCACGGGTGCCGATCGCCGCATCGAACCGGCCCGCCGTCTCCGCCTCCAGCTGGGTGGCCTTCGGCGGCACCAGGTGGCGCTCCGACCGGTCGCGGTCGGCGGCACCGCCGCTGCGCACGACGAGCACCGCGAGCTGCTCGCCCGGGTCCAGCTCCTCGCGCGCGACGACGGCGGGCGGCGCGACGGGCTCCCACCGGAGATACGGCCGCGGCAGCGTCACCGTCACCCGGGCGGGCCTCGGCAGCGGGACGGGCCCCGGCCGGGGGCTGAGGAGGGGCGGGCGCCTCGTGACCACGTCGGCGACCAGCTGCGGGCGGACGCGGACGGGACGTCCCGCGGCCTGGAGCGCCTGGGCCGCGGCGGCGATCGTCGTCGCGGCCGCCGCGCGGGCCGGGGCCGCCGTGACCGTCGCCAGCAGCGACCGCGTGGTCGCGTCGATGACGGCGTCGCCGGTCCGCAACAGCCGACCCAGCCGGCCCGCGTCCCAGGGGGCGCCCTCCTCGACGGGCGGAGCGGCGGCCACCCGCCCGGCGAGCCCCTCGAGGTCCAGCCTCTCGTACTGCCTCCGCAGCAGCCTCAGGTGGTCGTCGAGGCCCGTGCCGTCGAGCACGCTCGACGAGGGCAGCGGCGTCGAGTTGCCCGCCAGGTCGACGGCGAGCACGCGGAAGCTGTAGGACGTCCCGTAGCGCAGCCTCGGGAGCGATCCGGGCTCGACGCGGCTGACGACGTGGGCGCCCTCCAGGGGCGCGTCGGACGGCGTGGCCACCATCCGCTCGGTGGGCTCGCCGGGGCCGGGCGCGGGAACCCGCTCGACCGTGAGCCCGGGGCGCGGAGCGGAGAGGCTCCACCCGTCCCAGCCGCCGACCGCCTCGTGCAGGTGGAGCTCGCCGTCACGCCGGTTGAGCCCCGACGACTGCAGGAAGCCGACGTCGGCGGCGTCGGAGAGGACGGGCTCGCCGCCGGGGGCCGCCGTCACGTCGACGCGCCGCTCGTGCAGGCTGTGCCACGCGCGCGTCGCGTCGTCCCACACCTCGATGCGGAGCCCGCGGACGACGTCGTCCAGCCGCAGCGCCCGGGTCGCGTCGGCGGCCAGCGTCTCCGCCTGTGCGACCCGCGCGCGGACCTGGGCCAGCCGGTCCCTCCGGGCCAGCGCGAAGCCTGTGGAGCGCACGGTCGCGGGGGCCGCGGAGGCCTGATCGCGGTTGAGCTGGCCCGCGTACTGCCGAGGCAGGTCGCGCAGGAACTGGTCGAGCTTGAGCCCCGCCGCGTCCGGGTCGGCGTCGAGCACCACCCAGTCCGGCTCGCCGAGCGGCAGCGCACCGTCGACCCACGCGTCGGAGGACTGCGCCTGGAAGACGGCCCCGTCCACCCGCACCGCCGTCCTCCTCGCGGGCAGCACCTCGAGGTCGGCATCGCCGGAGCGCACCGCCACCGCCACCGAGGCGGCCCCCGCCAGCGCCGCCCGCGCCTCCGCGGGCGTCATGCCGTCGACGACCACGTCGACGACCAGGCCCAGCCGCCGCAGCAGCGCGGGCACGGAGCCGAACGAGGCGATCCGCGAGTGGAAGTCGGGCTTCGGGGCCTCGGGCCGGGGCGGCGCCGGCCGGTCGCCCCGCTGCTCGTAGTAGCGGCGCATGGCATGGGCGTCGACGAGCAGGCGCAGCTCGGGCTGGCCGCTGAGGTCCCTCCCGACGAGCCGGTCGAGCTGCGCGGAGATCCGCCGGTCGGCGTCCAGGTCGTGGAGGATGCCGTCGAGCGCCGATCCCGGCTCGGGCGCGCGCTCCTCCTCCCGCGGCTCGTCGTGTCCGCGCCGGTTCAGGACCGGCCCGTCCAGCGGCCCGAGCGTGGCCACCGCGTCCCTCAGCCGCCTGCCGATCAGCAGCTCGCCATCGTCGCCGCGGCGCTCCCGGCGGAGCAGCTCGGCGACGGGGCCCTGCGGGTCCAGCGTGGCGATGGTGTTCAGGATCGCCTTCGCCACCGGGTTGCCGACGACGCGGGGGCGCGCGCCCGGGGAGGAGCCGATCATGGCCAGGTGCAGGTCGATGGCGTGCTCGCTCATCCTGCTCGCCGGGTTGGTGCGGATGGGCGCCGCGGCCAGGCCGGAGGGGGCGGGGAACGGAACCACCCGGAGCGAGCCGGGCACCAGCGCCCGCCACGCCGCCGCGTCGGGCCTCGAGACCGTGCGCAGCGGCAGGGTCCGGGTGAGCGGGCGTCGGCCGACGATCGCGGGCATGGTGACGGTCAGGCCGAGGCCGCAGCGGCTGAGCACGTCGACCCAGCCCTCGGCGGCGGGGTATCCGGCCACCGTCGGGCTCGTGCCGACCAGCTTGTGGGTGAAGAAGACGCTCAGCTGGAAGGGGGCGTCGTCGGCGAGCGAGTACGGCAGGGCCGTCGCCTGGAGCGTGGTGGACACGGTTCCTCCTATGAGCCGAGTGGGGCGAACGCGTTGCAGTAGGTGGCCCAGTAGTCCTCGCCACCGGCGTCTGGGGGCAGCATGTCGAGCATCGTCGGGTCTCCGCGGGACCCCGCCAGCTGGCGTTCGACGACGATCTCGACCGATGCCGAGAAGAACAGCACCTCGACCTCCACGACCAGCGAGGCGCGGCCATGCAGCTTGTCGCGCGACATGTCGTAGCTGAGCGACAGCTCCAGCGTGATCGAGGCCGAGATCAGCCCGAGCACGCTGACCTCGCCGCGGATCCGGAAGTAGGCGGTGAAGAGGCCCTCGTCGCCCTCGAGGCGGAGGTAGGCCCCGACGGCGATCGACACCGATCCCGAGGCGACGCCCAGGTCGATGGACAGCGAGGCCGCGGCCTCGAGCCCCAGTTCCAGCAGGACGAGGCCCTTCGGCGCGGCCCGCAGCTCGAGCCAGCCGCCGCCCCCGACGCAGAGGACCGTGAGCCGGAACGGCGAGTCCTTCGCGCAGAACCGGAAGCCGATCGTGAGGGCGTCGCCCAGGAACGGCACGCGCGCGTCCGCGCCGAGCGAGATGTTCTCCAGGCTGAACACGCCGACGCCGACGTTGGGGAGGGCGAGGTCGAAGCCCGCGGTGATGCCCTCGGGCGAGACGTCGACGTACGGCGGGTCGGAGAAGCCGTCGAAGGGGATGAGTTTCCGGAGGGTGTCGACGAAGGCGAGCGGGCCGATGAACTCGATCCCGCCGAAGACGACGTCGATCTCCGGCTTTCCCGACGAGCCGGCGTGGAAGCCGATCCGGCGGAACTTCAGCCGCATCAGGCCGCCGTCGCCGTCGCCGATCAGGTTGAGCTGGAAGTCGACCATCTCGGCGGAGATGTCGACGCTCGGCGCGGCGGCGGCCGAGGCCTGGACCACGACGTCGATGCGCAGGCCCCGCGGGTCGAGGGGATCGAAGATCCTGGGGACGCCGGGAAGGCCCCACGGCGTGATGTCCGGGCGCCACTCCAGCCGGGCCGTGATCCTGCCGGCGGCCACGTCGTCCATCAGCCGCGCGACGTCGGACGCCGTGTCCAGCAACGGCGACAGGGCGTCGACGATCCCCGCCAGCCGCGCGCGCATCGCGGCCGGGATGCCCGGCAGCGAGAGCGAGGTCGCCACCCCGTCGAGGGCGTCGGCGAGCGCCGTCACCCGTCCGGGAAGGTCGGGAGCCGATCCCGGGAGGCCTTCCAGCGTCGCGAGGAACGCGGTGGCGGCGGCCTCGACGGGCGCGGCGCGGGCGGTCAGCTCGTCGCGGGCCCGCCGCGCCACCTCCCTCGCGCCGTCGTGGGCGGCGTCGGCGACATCCTTGCCGAGGCGGTTTTGGGCGTCGGCCAGCTCCCTCTTCAGCCGGGCGATCTCGGACGAGAGCGCGGCGACCGCGCCCGCGGCGTCCGAGACGAACGCCGGGGCCTCGTCGAGGCCTGTCGCCGTGAGGATCTCGGTCAGCGAGAACAGCCCGAACAGCTTCGGGAGGAGCGAGGGGTCGAAGAACTGCTGCGGGTTGAACGCGCCGCCGGACAGCGCGGCCGCGTCGCCGCCGACCGCGCCCAGCGCCCGGGAGATGCCCTTCACCGCCAGGCTGGGGGAGACGAACCCGCCCGCGCGGTCCGAGCCGCTGGAGAAGTCGACGCCTGCCGCGGCCGCGAGATCGAGGATCAGCTCCCCCTGGTTGGGGCCGCTCGCGGTGCGCTGGTCCGGGCGCCGTGGCGGCAGCCCCTTCGCGAGATAGTCCGGGTTGAACGTCAGCGCGACGGTGGGGGCCGACGGCGACAGGTGCCGCATCGCGGGCACCACGCCGTTGATCCTCGTCACGCGCGGTCGGGACCGCAGCGTCGGTTCGTCGATCGTCCCCTGGAACCTGATGGTGGCCACCTCGACCGCCGTGTCGCCCTTCTTCACCGGGGGCGCGACGGCGAGCGTCTGCCCGCGGCCCGCGACCTCGCTGACCGGTTGATACCTGCCGGGCGCCTGGTCGGGGTTCAGGAGGAAGACGAGGTCGGTCCCCGGCTCGTTCATCGCGCGGACGAAGACGAGCGGGGCCGCCCAGGTGTGTCGCGCGCCCGCCGGGTCGGTCGTCTCGAGGGTGAACGGGTAGGGAACGCCCAGCCGCTCGACGACGAAGGGCTCGTACGGATCGTCGGGGGTGTTGATGTCCGGCGTGACGAGCGGGCTGATCGTCACCGTGCGGAACGGGTTGTCGCGCTGCTCCGCGGGGTAGGCCCGCGTCGGCTCCCGGAGCATGATGAACCAGCGCTGCCAGAGGTAGGCGACGGGATCGTCGAGGTGCCGGACCTTGCGCTCGGTCACCTTCACCAGGAGGCACCGGTGGCCGAACGGGAAGAGGATGCCGGGGTAGGCGACGCGGACGTAGCCGTCGCGCCCCATCTGCGCCTCGTGGCGATACTGCGAGATGGTGACCTCGCCGTTCCAGAACCCGGCCCAGTCGAGCCAGGCGCCGAGGCTCGAGAGCGCGAGCCGCTTGACCTCCAGCGGCGTGTCCGCGTAGCGGTCCCCGCCGTGTGTCTGCTCGACGATCGCCCGGCGGTCCGTCGCGTCGAGGGACTGGGTGAAGGGGGCGTCGGTCCCCGGATCGTCGCGGGCCCAGAGGCCGCGCACGACGGGCGCCCCCGCGAGGTCGAGCTCGGTGCGCCACAGCTCGCTGCGGCCCTCGGGGCCGAGGGGGCGCGCGCTGTGCCGGAAACGCGCCCCGCGCGACGGCGACACGACGATGCGGTAGGGCGCCTCGATCGCGGTCTCCAGCTGGGCGGGCGGCTCGATCCCGGTGCCGGAGGCCTCGCCCCGGGGCGTCGCTCCGGGGGCGACCACCAGGTCGAGGTCGGGCAGCGCGCCGAGGACGGCATCCACGTGCCAGGGGATCCGGGAGCCTTCCGGCACCGCGAAGACCAACCGGCTCGGCTCCGCGCTGCGGTGCCGGGAGGGCTGCCCGGGAGGGCCCGCGGGCGTCGTCGACCCCGACGGCAGCTGCTGCCACGCCTCCTCCCCGATGTGCTGGGGAGGGAAGTGGACGACGAGGCGGGCGTCGTCGTCGGCAACGAGCTCCGGCGCAGGGGAGCCCTCCTCCACGTGGCAGTTGTAGGCCTCGAGGACCAGGTCGATCAGGTCGGTGGGGCGCAGCAGGCGGGCCTCGACGTCGGGGCGGAGCGGATCGGGCATGGTTTCCCCCTCAAGTCCAGCCCCTGGGGAGGCCCCACGAGGCAGTGGCCCAATGAGTCATTCTTAAACTGCGAGAAGCCCGGGTCAATCGCCGATGGTCGACTGTTCGGCGCCGTCGGTGCGGTCGGCGCTAGACTCGTCCCCGCACGCCAGAACCCGAGTGAGAGGTGCCCTTGTGCAAGAAGAGCTGACCGGATCCGGGGTGCCCGCCCCGTTCGCCGCCATGGGCCTCACGTACGACGACGTGCTGCTGCAGCCGAACCAGTCCGATGTCATCCCCTCCGAGGCGCACCCCGCCACCCAGTTCTCGCGCCGGATCAGCCTCAACATCCCGCTGGCCTCGGCCGCGATGGACACCGTCACCGAGCACCGCATGGCCATCGCCATGGCGCGCGAGGGCGGCATCGGCATCCTGCACCGCAACCTCTCCATCGCCGATCAGGCCCACATGGTCGACCAGGTGAAGCGCTCCGAGGCCGGCATGGTCAGCGAGCCCATCACGGTGTCGCCCGCGCACACCATCGGCCAGGTCGACGAGCTGTGCGCCACGTACCGCATCTCCGGCGCCCCCGTCGTCGACGAGGAGGGCACGCTGGTCGGCATCATCACCAACCGCGACATGCGCTTCGAGGACGACGCCGCGCGCCCCGTGCGCGAGGTCATGACCAAGGCGCCGCTGGTGACCGCCCCCGTCGGCGTCTCCAACGACCAGGCGCTGGGCCTCATGGCCGCGCACAAGATCGAGAAGCTGCCCATCGTCGACGGGAAGGGCAGGCTCAAGGGCCTCATCACGCTCAAGGACTTCGTGAAGGCCGACAAGTACCCGAACGCGGCCAAGGACGCGCAGGGCAGGCTCCGCGTGGGCGCGGCCGTCGGCTCCTTCGGCGACTCGTGGGACCGTGCGATGGCGCTGATCGCCGAGGGCGTCGACGCGGTGATCGTCGACATGGCGCACGGCCACAGCCGCGCCGTCGTCGAGATGATCAAGAGGCTGAAGGCCGAGCCGTCGGCCAGGGACGTCGACATCATCGGCGGCAACGTCGCCACCTACGCCGGCGCGAAGGCGCTCGTCGAGGCGGGTGCCGACGGCGTCAAGGTCGGGGTCGGCCCCGGCTCCATCTGCACCACCCGCGTCGTCGCCGGCGTGGGCGTGCCGCAGGTCACCGCCATCTACGACGCCGCCCGCGCCGCGCGCCCAGCGGGCGTCCCCGTGATCGGCGACGGCGGGCTCCAGTACTCCGGCGACATCGCGAAGGCGATCGTCGCGGGCGCCAACACCGTCATGCTCGGCTCGCTGCTCGCGGGCTGCGACGAGAGCCCGGGCGAGCTGGTGTTCATCAACGGCAAGCAGTTCAAGAGCTACCGCGGCATGGGCTCGCTCGGCGCGATGGCCGCGCGCGGCCGCAACGCCTCGTTCTCCAAGGACCGCTACTTCCAGGGTGACGTCGCCGCCGACGACAAGCTGATCCCCGAGGGCATCGAGGGCCAGGTCGCCTACCGCGGCCCGCTCGCGGCCGTCGCCTACCAGCTCGTCGGCGGCCTCCGGCAGTCCATGTTCTACTCCGGCGCCGCCACCATCCCCGAGCTGCAGGAGCGCGGACGCTTCGTCCGCATCACCGCCGCGGGCCTGCGCGAGTCGCACCCGCACGACATCCAGCTGACCGCCGAGGCGCCGAACTACTGGTCGCGCTGACCACCCGGCCGATAAGGAGAATCCGCATGTACGAGCTCGGACGCAGCAAGCGCGCCAGCCACGCCTACAGCTTCGACGACGTGGCCATCGCGCCGACGCGTCGCACCCGCGGCGAGGACGAGGTCGACCTCAGCTGGCGGATCGACGCCGTGACGTTCGACGTGCCGATCGTGGCCGCGCCCATGGACTCGGTGATGTCGCCGGCGACCGCGATCCGCATGGGCAGGCTCGGCGGCCTCGGCGTGCTGAACCTCGAGGGTCTGTGGACCCGCTACGAGGACCCGCAGCCGAAGTACGAGCTCCTGACGCAGGACTGCGACCAGGTCACCGCCACCAAGCGGCTGCAGGAGATCTACTCCGAGCCGGTCAAGGCCGAGCTGATCCGCGACCGTGTCGCGGAGCTGCGCGCCGCCGGCGTGCCGGTGGCGGGTTCGCTGTCGCCGTCGCGCACCCAGGAGTTCGCCGACGTGATCGAGAAGGCGGGCATGGACTTCTTCGTCATCCGCGGCACCACGGTGTCGGCGGAGCACGTCGGCGGCGAGGACACGCTGAACCTCAAGGAGTTCATCTACCGGTTCGACACCCCCGTGCTCGTGGGCGGCGTCGCCACCTACCGCGCCGCGCAGCACCTGATGCGCGCCGGTGCCGCGGGCGTGCTCGTCGGCTTCGGCGGCGGCGCCACGCACACGACGGCGTCGGTGCTCGGCATCGAGGTCCCGATGGCGTCAGCGGTGGCCAACGTCGCCGAGGCGCGCCGCGACTACCTCGAGGAGAGCGGCGGCCGCTACGTCCACATCATCGCCGACGGCGCCGTCGGCCGCTCGGGCGACATGGCCAAGGCCATTGCGTGCGGCGCGGACGCCGTCATGGTCGGCTCCCCGCTGGCCCGCGCCACCGAGGCTCCCGGCCGTGGTTGGCACTGGGGCAGCGAGGCGTGGCATCAGCGCCTGCCCCGCGGCGAGCGCTCCTTCTTCGAGCAGGTCGGCACCCTCGAGGAGGTCGTCCTCGGCCCCTCACGCGTGCCGGACGGCACGATGAACCTGGCGGGCGGCCTCCGCAAGGCGATGGCGCTTACCGGATACACGGACATCAAGTCGTTCCAGCGGATCGACCTGATCCTCCACTGAGCGCAGGGGAGCTCGGCATGCCAGACACGAAGTCGGACGCGACCATCTCCGCGGAGGAGGCCCGCGCCGAGCTGGGCCGCATGCGCGGCAGCATCGACAACATGGACTCGGCGCTGATCCA
>RRZU011830026.1_pt1 | contig 15693 bp, 15 predicted proteins | sample 2165561 | NCBI WGS metagenome assembly RRZU01 (sample SAMN10456909, study PRJNA506462) | wastewater metagenome | isolation source: wastewater sludge | place: USA: Moscow, Idaho
CGCCCCGCAGCCCTCAACGATGATCGGCAGCTGTGGGTCGAGTCCACGCCAGCCGGAGGGCTGGTCGCGCGCCCAGTCCCAGCCGGGATAGCCGGGCGAGGCGGGACGTAGAATCGACTGCCAGACCAGCTCGGACGCCGCCGCCAGCCCATGCCAGCCGGGGTACACATCGTCCAGGCTGACCAGCTGTGTCGTCCCGAGTCGTGCTTCGAGGTCGCGGTGCAGCCGGCGGGCAAGGGTGGTCTTGCCGGCACCCGACCCGCCGTCCAGCAGGACGACCAGCCGGCGTCCCCGCGCGGCTTGCACAACCTCGTCGACCAACGTCGGCCAGGCGCCCGGTAGTTGGAGCTCGCGCGTCACGTCGCGTCCCAAAGCACCAGCCAGAAGGTGCCGGCCCACAGCGCCAACCCGATCGACAGTGCACCCGCCGCGAGGGCCACCAGCAGCCCGACCAGGTCTGCGCGTCCCAGCCGGGACGGCCGCGCCCAGCTGCGTTGCCGCTGCGAACCGAAGCCGCGAGCCTCCATGGCGGTGGCGAGTTTGGTGCCGCGCCGGATGGCGAAGACAAGCAGCGCGAACGCCATGGTGAAGAAGCGTCGCAGCCTCCCGGTGTCACCGATGCCGCGGGCGCGGCGGGCGAGCGCCATAGTGCGCCAGTCTTCGGCGAACAACCCAACCATCCGGACGCCGGCGAGGGTCCCCAGCACGAACCGAGCCGGCAGCCGCAAGATCTGCGCCAGTCCGTCGGCCATCCGCGTTGGATCGGCGCCACCGATCAGGATCACCGCTGCGCTGCCCAGAACCAGGATGCGAAGGAAGACGGCCACCGCCAGCAGCAGCGACCGGTCGCTGACCGTGATCAGCCACCACTGGAAGTGGATCTCGCCGCCGGGCCGGCCGTACAGCGCCATGCTGAGCGCCCCGATCGGGGCGACCAGCAGCAGCGGCGCCGTGCGGCGGATCAGCCGGGCAACCGGTACCCCGCAGGCGACGAAGACGCCGAACTGGCAGCAAAGCATCGTCAGCGCGCTCACCCAGTCGAGAGTGATCAGGATCGGCAGTGACGCCAGCACCGCCAACCCGAGCCGGGTCACCGGATTCATCCGGTCCAGCAGGGTCGGGGCGGCGGCTGCCTGGGCGGTGCCGGTCTGGACTGCGGTCATGGCGCTGCCGTCAATGCCAGGCGGTTCTCGGCCAGCACCTCAAGGTAGGCGGGGTCGTGGGTCACCGAGATGATCGTGCGGCCCTCGGCCAGGATCTGCAAGACCAACTGCACCAGGTCGGTCCACGTGTTTCGGTCTTGGCCGAAGGTGGGTTCGTCCAGCACGATCAGCGCCGGGCTGGTGGCCAGCACCGTGCCCACGCTGAGCCGTCGCTGCTCGCCGCCGGAAAGGGTGAACGGGTTGGCGGTGGCAAGGCCGGTCAAGTGCAGGATCTCGAGCAGTTCGCTCACCCGCCGGTCGATCCGGGGTTGCGGCCAGTCGAGCGCGCGCAGGCCGACGGCCAACTCCTCCCTTACCCGGCGTTCCACGAACTGGTGTTCGGGTTGCTGAAAGACCGTGCCGATCCGGGTGAGCAGGTGGCGGCTCGTCCAGGTGTGCGGGTCGGCCGGATCGAGGGTGCGGGAACTGCGCCGACCGCGTTGCCGTGGCTCCGGTTGCAGCCCGGTGGCGGTCCGGACCCGGCCGGCCAGCGGACGCAACAGTCCGGCCAAGGTCAGGGCCAAGGTCGACTTGCCGGCTCCATTGGGTCCGGTGATCACCGTGGACAACCCCTCGGGAATGGTGACCGTCAGATTGCGGCCCACCGGCTGGGACGCCTGGTAGCCGGTGGTCAGGTCTTCGGTCCACAGCAAGGGCTGGCCGCTGGGACGCACCGGTCGGGGGCTGAGCGAATGCGGAACCCCCGGTACCCAAACCCCGGCTGCCAGCAGTTCAGCGGTTCGCTCGGCGAGCACCTGCGCCACCGGCCCGTCGGCGAGCAGCCCCTCGGAGCCCAACACGATGATCCGGTCGACCAGGTCGGCCCAGACGTCGACGCGGTGCTCCACCACCAGCAGGGTCGTCGTCCGGTCGGCAACCACCCGGCCGATGGCGTCGCGCACCTCCACGATGCCGGCGGGGTCGAGGTTCGCGGTCGGCTCATCCAGGCAGAGGATGCCCGGTCCAGCGGAGTCGGCGGTAGACCCCTGCATCGCCAGCGCGGCGGCGATCGCCAGCCGCTGCTTCTGGCCACCGGACAGTGCGCCGGTCGGTTGGTCCATCGGCACCCGCAGCCCGACGGCGTCCAGCGCCCGGTGCACTCGCGGCCAGATCTCCTGGCGCGGCAGCCCCATGTTCTCGCAGCCGAACGCCACGTCGTCGCCGACCTTCGCCAGCACCACCTGCGATTCGGGATCTTGCATCACCAGCCCGACCCGGCCGCGGACGCGGGTGGGGTGTTTGCCGTCGATGAGCAGACGGCCCTCCTCGGTGCCTTCATCTGCGCTGCCCAGCACCCCAGTCAGTGCGGCAAGCACGGTCGATTTGCCGGCGCCGCTCGCGCCCAGCAGCAGCACCCGCTCGCCGTCCTCAATGGTGAGGTCGACCCCGCGAACCGCCCAGGTCGGACGGCCCGCGTAGCGCCAACCCCACCCGCTGGCCGTGATCACGGTGGTTGGCTCAGTTGCCGGCGTCGCGTCCGGACGCGAACCGGTCCAACACCCCGGTGCCCGCCAGCGCCTTGCTGAGCAGATGGGCGACGCCGCCGGCCAGCACGATGCCGGAAATCACCGTGCTGGTCAGGTAGATGGCCAGGAAGGTCGGGCCCTTGGCGAGGTTGCCGGACGTGAACAGTTCGAGCGTCCAAGCGCCTAGGCCGGCACCGGCACCGGCGAGCAAGGCCACCGGCAGCTTGAAGTTGCGGTAGGCGAACAGAGCGAAGACCAACTCCGCCCCCAGCCCCTGCGCCAGACCCGAATACAGCGTGGTGATGCCCCAGACGTTGCCGAGCAGTGCCGACACGATCGCCCCGATCAGCTCGACCAGGATCGCCGCCCCGGGCTTGCGGATGATCAACATGCCCAGTGGCCCGCCCAGGAACCAGATGCCGGCGGCGATGCCGCCCAGACCCGGGGTGAGGGCGTCCATGGTGGTGAACCAGGCGTAGCCGATGCTGTTCCAGGCGAAGAAGATCAGCCCGCAGGCGACGCCGAGTACGGCTGCCACCACGATGTCGACCACCCGCCAGCTGTGCCGGCTCGCCCGTGCCGGGGCGGTCTGGTCGTCCAGCAGCTGGTTGTTGGTCAGATTGCTTGTCATGCGCCCTCCATTGGTAAGGGGCACGGGTTGGGGCCGACCCTCGGCCCGGAAGAGTGTCTTCCTGCGCTGGCATGATCCAGATCAGGTTTGACGGTCGAGGGCTGCGAGCCCTCCTCTCAGCCCGGCGCACCGGACTCCCGTGTTGTGCACCTGATTCTAGCCTTTGCTCAGGCTCGGACATACTGGAGACCATGAGTGCGGAAGTGGAGCTGACCAAGCCGCGCGACGGACTGCAACGCTTCCTCCTCGTCTGGGGTCGGGTCGGCATCACCGCGATCGTGCTGCTCCTCCAGATCTTCGTCTTGGTCGCCATCCTGCTGTGGGGTAGAGAGGCGGCGCCCTGGCTGGGTACCGCGTCCCTGCTGCTGAGCTTAGGGGTGCTGGTTTTCATCCTGAACTCGAAGATGCAAATCGACTACAAGCTGGCGTGGACCGTCCCGATCCTGGTGGCACCGCTATTCACTGGCGCCTTCTACCTGCTCTTCGGCTCTCGGACGGGCACCCGCCGGCAGGTGATCCGCTATGCGGTGATACAGCAGATCGCCCAGACCGATCAACTGTCCGCTCCCGGCGTGCTGCGCGTGCGGGCCGGACACCACGAACAGGACTTCAAGCATCTCGAAACCGGGGACTCTGCTCCGCTGCCGGTGCTGAGCATCCCGGCCGACGCCGCCCGTCAGATTCAATATCTGGAGTCCGCCGGCCCCTTCGTGGCCTACCGCGACACCGAAACGACCTACTACCCGTTGGGTGAGGACGCCTTCGTCGCGATGCTCGAGGCCATTGAGGACGCGAAACGCTGGGTCGGGTTGGAGTATTTCATCGTCTCGGACGGCAAGATGTGGCGGCAGTTGTTCGAGGTACTGGCCCGCAAGGCCGCCGAGGGCGTCGACGTCTGGTTCATGTACGACGACCTCGGCTCCATCTGGAACCTGCCTCCCCGGTTCACCAGAGACCTGACCCGAGCGGGTATTCGTGTCAAGCCGGTCAACAAGTTGGGCCCGGGCCTCACGCTGCGCTACAACAACCGGGACCACCGCAAACTGCTGGTCGTCGACGGCTTGGTGGGGTTCACCGGCGGGATCAACATCGCCGACGAGTACATCAACCAGATCGAGCAGTACGGGCACTGGAAGGACACCACGATCCGGTTACGCGGGCCGGGGGCGTGGGGGATGGCGGCGCTCTACTTCACGATGTGGCGGATGGTCACCGGCGAACAGACCGACCTGGTGGCTTTGCATCCCACCGAGGAGCAGGTGGCCGCACAACCGTGGGGGAAGGGGCTGGTCGTCAACTACGACGACAGCCCGTTCGACGACCACTCGACTGGCTGGGACGCCTATCGCAACATGATGACCAGGGCCCATGACCGAATCGACCTGATGACGCCCTACCTGATCCCCACCAGCGAGATGACCAGTGTGCTCACCTCGCTCGCGCAGTCTGGTCTGCGGGTCAGGATCATCACACCCGGTATCCCCGACAAGCGATTCGTCTATGAGGTGACGCGATCGAACTACCGACCACTGGTCGAGGCTGGGGTTGAGGTCTACGAATACACCCCCGGGTTCATACATGCGAAGCAAATGGTGGTGGACGACGAGGTCGCCATCATCGGCACCATCAATTTCGACTTCCGCAGCTTCTACCTGCACCAGGAGAACGCCGTGTGGATGTACCGCACCCCCGCGATCGCCGACATGACAACCGATTTCGAACAGACCGTGGCGAAATCCCGCCGGATCACCTTGGCTGATGTCCGTGCCACGCCCTGGTGGCGGCGGGCGCTGTGGACGCTTCTCCGCACCTTCTCGCCGCTGATGTGACGCGGCCCGTGTCCGGCCCTGCGCCGAACTGGGAGGATGATCGCATGACCACTGACGCTGCTGCCTTCGCACAGCTGACCGCCGTATCGGGACTGGCCACACTCGCCTGGTACGCGATGCCCGACCTGATCGGCTCCCGCGCGTTGCGCGGCGTCCTCAAGGCCGGCCTGCTGGGCGGTTGGTGGGCGGGCTTGGCGGCAGGGACCGTCGCCGTCGCGCTGCGCGAAGGAGCCCCGGGCAGCTAGCTCGCCAGCAATGGCATCGAGCCGTATCCCGGTTCGGTGCACCTGGTCGAGGTCTTGGCTGCCCGGGAGTTCCCGGAGCAGGGCGAGCCGGTGCGGTTCCGCGTGGCGCCCCGCTCGCCGTCATCCGACCTTTTACCATGGCGCCATGAAGGGGTGGCGCGACCCGGTGGGCCCAGAACCCGCCCAGACCTACTGGATTCGACGCGGGGTCGTCGGGGCGTTGATCATCGCCTTGATTGTGATGGTCATGTGGTTGGCCACCCGGACGGGTGGCGATGGCGGTACGGCGACTTCGGGGCCTGCCAGCAGCGGCACGCCTGCGTCCATCCACTCGGCCGAACCATCGCCTGAGCTGAGCGCTGAAGCGTCGCCATCGGCCAGTGCGGCCCCGTCGGCTACCGCGAGCCCCACCGCGTCGCCGGGGCCCGAAGCCAGCCCCACCCCGACCGAGGCCCCCACCCCCGTTGCCTGCCAGCCCAAGCAGCTGACCCTGCGTATCGCGGGTCCGGACGCAGTGACCGGGCCAGACCCGGTGGCCTTCAATGTGACCGTCTCGACCAGTCAGGCCGCCTGCGTCCTCGACCTGGCCAGCGCGCAGGCCGAGCTCGTGATCACCTCGGGCAGCGACCGGATCTGGGCGAGCAGTTCCTGCCCCGCCTGGCAATTGGCCGGGACGTTCGAGATGAAGCAGGGTGCGGAGGTCAGCTATGAGGTCGGCTGGCCGGTAGGCCGCGCAAATGGTTGTGAACTGTCGGGGACGACGCTGGGCGCCGGTACCTATGTGGCCACCGCCAGCATCGGGACGGCCAGCGCCCGGCACGTCATGACGTTGCGGCCCTGACCTGCCTCAGTGCCCCGCCTTCTCGGTGAGCCGGGCCAAGCCATCCCGGATGGCCCGGGCCCGCGCCACGCTGACCTCCGGCACGCCCGCCAATTGCGAACTCGAAGCAGCCAGGACACCTTGCAGTGAACCGAAGTGCGCCAGCAACCTGCCGGCCAGGGAGGTCGTCATGTGCGCAGACTGTGAGACAACCCGGTAGCCCCTGCAGTTGAGGTGCTGGTCGAGGTTGCCGGAAGTGAAGCCGATCGAGGTCGCAACGCTCACCGGGTCGAGCAGGTCGCCCGCGGGCAGATGACGCAGCACATCCAGGCTGAACTGTTCATCACCCTCTGCGCGGTAGTCGAGTTCGATCAGGGTGGCGAGTTGGTCGATACCGTGCGTCAGGTCGTACAACTGCAATTGCAGCAGCCGGCCGTCGACGCCGAGGGCCTCGACGTGGCCTTCAAGTTCTTCGGCGAGCCTGCGCACCATGGCCAGCGGCTGCACCGCCTTGACCAGGTCGTCGATCGTCACCAACGAGTCGATCTCAAGCGAGGACAGCTGCGAGGTGGCCGACTCCAGGCGCTCACGGTAACGGGACAGGGTTGCGACAGCCTGTTCGGCACGGACCAGGATCTGTTCGGAGGACTCGATCGGGTATCGCAGCCCGGCCATGAACAGCGCTATCGACGACATGGCCTGGGATACCGTGACGACCGGCACGTTGGCCTGCAACGCGATGCGGTCAGCGGTGCGGTGTCGGGTTCCGGTCTCTATGGTGGGCAACTGCGCCGAGGGGGTGAAGTGGACGCCGGCGGCGAGGATGGTCGTCAAGTCCTTGTCGACCACGATGCCGCCGTCCATCTTCGCCAACTCGCGCAGCCCGGTGGGGGTGAAGTCGGTGTTCACATTGAAGCCGCCGGTGGAGATCTGGTCGACCACCGGGTTGCTGCCCAGCACGATCAGCGCACCGGTGCGGCCAGCACGGATGCGTTCCAAACCCTCTCGCAGCGGCGTCCCCGGCGCGAGCAGGGCACGATAACGGCGATAACGCTCCTCGTCGTGTCCGAGGGTCCGCAGCTTGCTCATCATGGTCAGTGTAGGGCGGGCGGCGACTCTCCGCGGCTGCTGGCGTTGCGGCACAACGAGGCCCGGGCGTTCAGTGCGGCGAAGCGGGTTTCTGGTTTCGGTTCAACCCGAGGGCCGCCAGCGCCTCGGCCACGGTCGCCACCTCGACCAGCCTCAATCCGTGCATCTTGGGCATCTTGCTGTTCGGGTCACGGCTGCCGGCCGGCACTATGGCGAGTTCGAACCCCAGCCGGGCTGCCTCTCCGATCCGCCGCTCCAACCCGGGCACCCGTCGCAGGTCGCCGGCCAACCCAACCTCGCCCAGTGCCACGACCCGGCAGAAGTAGTTCTCGTCGGCCGTCGCCGACGCCATCGCGATCGCCAGCGCAAGGTCGGCGGCGGGATCTGCGATCCGGGCACCACCCACCGTCGACACGTAGACGTCCTTGCGGGCCAGAGAGATCTTCGCTTTTCGCTGCAGGACGGCCAGCACCATCGCGACCCGTGAGCTGTCCACACCGTTGGTGACGCGGCGGGCCGGGGCGTCCTGGGCGACCGGGGCCACCAGCGACTGCACCTCGGCCAGCATCGGACGGCTGCCCTCCATCGTGACCGTCACGCAGGTGCCCGGGACCGGTTCGGCGTGCTGGGAGGTGAACAGTCCGGACGGATCAGGCACCTCGACGATCCCACGCGCGGCCATTTCGAAGCAGCCGACCTCGTCCGCGGGCCCGAACCGGTTCTTGGTGGCCCGCACCATCCGAAAGCCGGAGTGCCGGTCGCCTTCGAAGGAGAGCACCACGTCGACGAGGTGCTCCAGCAGCCGGGGGCCGGCGATCGAGCCGTCCTTGGTGACGTGGCCCACGATCACCACTGCCATGCCCCGCCGCTTCGCGACCCGCACCAGCGCCGCAGTGACCTCGCGGACCTGGCTGACCCCACCCGTCGAGCCGTCGGCTTCGGCGGTGCCGATGGTTTGGACCGAGTCGACCACCAGCAGGCTCGGGTTGGTCTGTTCGATGTGGCCCAGTACCGTGCCCAAGTCGGTCTCGGCGGCCAGGTAGAGCTGGTCGGCCACCGCTCCGGTGCGTTCCGCCCGGAGCCGAACCTGCGCGGCGGACTCCTCACCCGAGACATAGAGGGTGGTCTGGTCAGCTCGCGCCCAGTGGGCGGCCACCTCCAACAGCAGCGTCGACTTGCCCACTCCCGGCTCGCCTGCGAGCAAGACCACGGCACCCGGAACCAGTCCACCACCGAGGACACGATCCAATTCCCCGATGCCGGTCAGCGTCCGATTCGCGCTCTGCAGGTCGACCTTGCCGATCGGCACCGCCCTTTGAGCGGGCACCGAGGCATTGATCAACTGCAGCTTCGGGGCGCCTCGCTCAGCGACGCTGCCCCAGGTCTGGCACTGTCCACAGCGCCCGACCCAGCGCACCGTCGTCCAACCGCACTCGGTGCACTGGTACGCGTCGGTCTTGGTGGCCACGGTCAAACGATAGAGGGGGCCACCGACACTCAGATTCGGACCAGGCCGCGTCCGGGGACGTCGAAGACCACGGCGGAGACCCCGGGGTGACCATGCGGGCTGGTGAACTCGATGCGGACGCCGTCGAAGACAGCTGCGATGGGGCTGCCGACCCACTCTTCGACACGCTCCCGCGAACCTGCGATCTCCAAGGTGTCGAGCCTGACATCACCGGCCAAGGCGGAGGGCAGCACGTCGGCGGGCGACTCCCACTTGAGGAAGTAGGGCAGTTGCGGGTCGGTCATCAGGCCCTTGACGCCGATCTGTTCCCATTCCAGGCGGCGACCGTCGGGGAACTGGCGGGAGCCGGGCACCGCGGCACGTCCCAATCGCTGTTCGTAGGGGGCGAGGTCGGCCACCGAGATCACCCAGCCCAACCAGCCGCCCCCGAGCTCTTGGCGCGCCCGCACCGCCTGCCCGTAGACAGCCTTGTCTGCGGCGGGATGGTCGAGCACCTCGACGACCTCGAGGTAGCGTCCCTCGGCCAGCGGCAGAATGTTGTTCCTGGTTCCGAAACGCGGATGGAATCCGCCGTCCTTGAACTGGCGGCCCAACGCCTCGCTCAGCTCGGCGACAGTGCTCTGCAGTCCGTGCGGGCCGGCCACGAAGGTCAAGTGATCCAGATGCATGGGGTCATTGTGTCAAGGGTCACCCCAGAACGCGAAACCGGGTCACCCGCGGCGGCGGCGGCGACGCAGCGTTGCCAGTACGGTGGGCTTGTGCAGTCCTCCCGGCCCTTCGATCCTGCCCGTGCAGAGCCCGGGCAGGGCCGCACGCCGACAAACCGGAGGCTGCCGTTGGTGGGGTTGGGCAGCTCGACTGTGTACCCGGGAACCACCGCCGACGCTTTCGAACTGGCAGCCTCGGTCGGCTATGACGGTGTCGAGTTGATGGTCGGGATCGATCCACCCAGCACCGACATCGACTACGTCCGCAAGCTGGTCGACTACCACCAGGTGCCGGTGCTGAGCGTGCACTCGCCCTGCTTGGTGATCACCCAGAACGTCTGGGGCACCGACCCTTGGGAGAAGCTGCGCCGGTCCTGCCAGGCGGCCACCGATCTTGGCGCCGAGGTGGTGGTCGTGCATCCGCCGTTCATCTGGCAACGCGAGTACGCACGCAACTTCGTGGCCGGCATCCGTGGGCTAAGTCGCCAGACCGGCATCACGCTGGCGGTCGAGAACATGTACCCGTGGCGGGCACCCGGGGCGACCGTGTTCGGTTATGTGCCCGACTGGGACCCGACCCACCAGGACTACGACGCGCTGACGCTCGACCTGTCGCATGCCGCCACCGCCCAGGTCCGGTCGCTGGACTACGTGGACGCCTGGGGTGGGCGGCTGCGCCACGTGCACCTGACCGACGGGCTCGGCTCCGGCAGGGACGAACACCTCTTCCCGGGGCAGGGCAATCAGGACGCCTGGCAGATCGTCGAACGGCTCGCGGCGGGGCGTTTCGGCGGTCACATCATCCACGAGATCAACACCCGCCGGGCCGTCGACCACGAGGAACGCGAACAACAACTCGCCGAAGCTTTGAACCAGACCAGACAACACCTGCAACAAGGCAGGACGCAGGCCCATCGGGAGGCACTGCCGTGAGTGAGCTATTGATGCGCTGGGCGGGACGCGACCAGGTGCGCCGGGCCGCCGTGTCGTCCCCGGCCGCCCGTGAGTTGGTGGCCCGGTATGTGGCGGGGGAGCACCTGGACGATCTGGTGCCGGTCCTGCACTCCTTGGTCGACAAGGGGCTACTGGTCAGCGTCGAGTATCTGGGTAGACCGGTGACAACGCTCGGCGACGCCGAGGCCAATCAGACCGGGTATCTGGAACTGGTCGTGAGGCTGACCGCTGAAGGGCTCGCCAAGGGTGCCGAGATCTCGGTTCGTCTCGGCTTGCTGGGCCAGGAGTTGGGGATGCACGGCGAGGAGTTCGCGCTGCAGGCGGCGCGCCGCATCACCCGGATGGCCAACAACGCCGGCGCGTTGGTGACCCTTGACATGTCCGGGTCGGAGTCCGTGGACTTGACGCTGGACACCTGGGTGCAGCTCAACCAAGACCTGCCGAGCATCGGTGCCACCGTGCAGGCTGCGCTGCACCGAACCGAGCGTGATCTGGCGAATCTGGCGATGCCGGGTGGGCGGATCAGGTTGTGCAAAGGGGCCTTCCGCGAGCCGCGCACCGTGGCGTTCCGCAACCGGCACGAGGTCGATCTGGCCTTCGTGCGGGGCTTGCGAATCTTGATGAAGAGCCAGGCGGTCCCGTTGGTGGCCACCCATGACCCGCGACTGATCGCCATCGCCGAGGAGTTGGTCCGGCGGAGCGGACGCGCGCCGGACAGCTACGAGTTCCAGATGCTGTACGGGGTTCGTCCACTGGAACTGCGTCGACTGGTCGATATCGGCCATGTCGCGCGCTCCTATGTGCCGTACGGCCCGGGATGGTACGAGTACTACCTGCGTGGGTTCGTGGAGCGTCCCGACAACCTGGCGTTGTTCATGCGCTCGCTGCTGGGGAAACGATAGGTGCCGGCGACGGCGGTCCGGGGCCGCCCGCACCTGGTCGCCGAGACGGTGATCGTCCTCGGCTTGTCGCTCGGACGTTCCGCGGTCTACTCGATCCTCAACATCATCAACCGACTCACCTTGCCCGACCTGCCGCTGGCCGAACAGACCTCGACGATGAACTCGTCGGTCACCCCGGATCGTCCTTGGCTCGACCTTGCCTACCAGTTGGCCAACAACCTCTTCCCCTTCTTCCATCCCATGCTGGCGCTGTATCTGCTGTGGCGGATCTGGCCGCCCCCCGACGCGCCGTGGCGCGCCATCGGTCTGGACGGCCGGCGCGTCGGACGTGACGTCGCGTGGGGGGTCGGCATCGCCGCAGTCATCCTGGGCCCGGCGTTGGGCGGCTATCTGCTGGCCCGCCAGATCGGGATCAACACCACGATCGTGATGGCCGATCTGACGCAGGCCTGGTGGACGGTTCCGATGTACGTGCTGGCCGCGTTCATGAATGGCTGCCTCGAAGAGGTCGTCATGATCGGCTACCTGTTCACCAGGTGGCGTCAGGCAGGCTGGCGTCCAGTGCCGATCGTCGTGGTCAGCGCCTTGATCCGGGGCACCTACCACCTCTACCAGGGCTTCGGGGGCTTCTTGTCGAACCTCGTCTTCGGGCTGCTGCTCGGCTGGCTGTACACCCGGACGAAACGTCTGTGGCCACTGGTGATCGCGCATGCCCTGATCGACGTGGCCGCCTTCGTCGGCTATTCGTTGCTCGCGGGTGTCGTCGACTGGCTCTAGGAGACTGCTGAACAATCCGCCGCGCACCGGTCGGGCTGATCGGTTTGCGGTTGGAGTTCTTCGGTTATGTACCGGCTGCGGTCGAAGATCACGATCTCCCAGCCGCGGGCAGGTGGGGGACGTGGCGCCAGCTGTACATCTGGGACTTCTCGCGCTCGGAGGGCGTGGGCAGCGCCACCACCTTGGCGTCGCGGGGGCTCATCCCCTTGATCACGCCGCCCTTGCCCGCGGTGTCGCGCCCCTTGAAGACGATGCACACTTACGCGCCCGTCTCCTTGACCCATTCCTGCATCGCCACGACGTCGCCGTGCAGTTCCTTCAGATGCTTCAGGTGCGCTTCTTCTTCGTTTCTCGACCTTCTTTCGCGTGTGCCGGTCAGGCGCCCCGGACGCGCTCGGGGACGACCGCCTCGACGCCGCGGGCGAGGGCGGGCTCCTTGGCGAGCCGTGACCGGCGGAACACCTTGTAAACCTCGACGACGAGTGCGACGAGGACCGCGTAGCCGATGACCGACATCCACTGACCGCTCGTCAGGTCGACGGTGCCGAGGATGCCGCGCAGCCAGCCCCACTCGACGCCGAGCACCGTCATGGCGGTCGGGATGAGGAGAATCTTGATGGCGCCGAGGATGGGGGCGTTCAACCCCGAGTCGGGGTCGCGGCGCATCACGAGCGCGCTGAACACGGTGCCGAGGCCCATCACGGCGAACGACATGGTCATCGGGACGTTCGGCTCGGTGGGGCTCATTTCGCCCGGGGTGAGCAGCAGCGCGGCGAGCGCGACGGCGAAGAGGGTGAGTCCGAAGACGACCCACTGCGCGACGGCGCGGGAGTTGGCGATGCCCTGCGAGGTGTCCCGCGGGGGACGCGTCATCAGGTCTTCGGGCGTCGGGTCAACCATGATCATGACGACTGGCGCGGCGCAGATGAAGAAGTTCAGGTAGAGCACCATCATCGGGGTCATCGGCATGCCCTGGTTGATGTTGAAGACGCTCGCGCTGAGGAAAAGGAAGACCAGCGAGAGCAGCTGGGTCATCTGGAAGCGCACGTAGGACGTGATCTTGTCGTAGATGCCGCGCCCCAGATGGATGGCCTTGACCAGCGTGCCGAAGTTGTCGTCGGTGAGGATCATGTTCGCGGCCTGCTTGGTGACCTCGCTGCCCGAACCCATCGCGACGCCGACGTCGGCCTGCTTGAGCGCGGCGGCGTCGTTGACGGCGTCGCCGGTCATCGCGACGACCTCGCCGCTCTCCTGCATGATCCGTGCGAGCCGCAGCTTGTCCTGCGGGGTCACGCGGCCGAAGACGTGCAGGCGGGGAAGCGCCTCGCGGATCTGCTCGTCGGTCATCGCCTGGACCTCCGCGCCGCTGATCGCGCCCGCTCCGAGCCCGAGCTCTGCGCCGATGGCGCCCGCGGTGATGGCGTGGTCGCCGGTGATCATCCGAACCTCGATGCCCGCGGCGTGCGCGACCCGCACGGCCTCGAGCGACGAGGGGCGCAGCGGGTCGATGATGCCGGCCATGCCGACGAAGACCAGGTCCTCGACGTGACCCATCGGGTCGGCGGCGACGGCGTCCTCCCGGCCGTCGAGGGGGCGCATCGCGAAGGCGAGGACGCGCAGTCCCTGCTCGCTCATCTCGCGGTTGGCGGCGAGCAACCGGGCGCGGACCTTCTCGTCGATCGGGACAGTGCTGTCGGCAGTCAGCGCGTAGCCGCAGCGGTCGAGCACGACGTCGGGGCCGCCCTTGACGAGGCCGACGAACCGGTCGACCCCGTCCACCGGCAGGTGGTGGTAGGTGGCCATGAACTTGTAGTCGGAGTCGAAGGGGACCTCCGCGAACCGCGGGTAGGCGCGGCGGGTCTCCTCCGCGTCGACGCCGAGCTTGGCGGCGAGCACGACGAGCGCGGCCTCCGTGGGGTCGCCGACGACGGCGCCCGCGTCGGAGACCGTCGCATCGGAGTCGAGGCAGAGCCCGTAGGCCAGGTGGGTGAAATCGGGCGCCTTCGCTCCCGCCGCACAGGTGATCTGCCCGGACTTCTCGTACCCGTCGCCCGAGACCTTGTACCAGCCGCCCCGGTAGTAGAGCCTCCGGACCATCATCTCGTTGAGTGTGAGCGTGCCGGTCTTGTCCGAGTTGATCGCGCTGGTGGCGCCGAGGGTCTCGACGTCGCCGAGGTTCTTCATGACGGCCTTCGCTTCGGCCAGCCGATTCGCGCCGAAGGCGAGCATCGCCTGGACGAAGGTCGGCAGGCCGGTCGGGATCGCCGAGACAGCCATGGAGATGCCGAGCAGCAGCACGGCGGCGAGCGGCTGCTGCCGGACGATGCCGAGGATCACGACGACCGCGACCGCGGCCCAGGTGATGATGCCCAGCACCTTGGTCAGTTGGGCCAGCTCGGTCTGCAGCGGCGACTTGCTGACCTCAATCTCGGACAGCATGGTCGCGATCCGGCCCATCTCGGTGTCCATCCCGGTGCCGGTGACGACCATGGTGGCCGTGCCGCGCGTGAGCGACGTGTTCTGGAAGAGCATGGGGGTGCGGTCGCCGAGCGCCACGTCGTCGGACTCGAGCGCGGCGGTGCCCTTCGCGATCGGGGCGCTTTCGCCGGTGAGGGCCGCCTCCTGGGTCTCGCAGCTGGCCGAGCGCAGGATGCGGCCGTCGGCGGGGACCAGGTCGCCGGCCTCCAGCTGGACGATGTCGCCGGGCACGACCTCGGGGGCGGGAATCTGCTGCACCGATCCGTCGCGCACCACCCTCACCATCGGCGTCTGCATCTTCGCGAGGGCGTCGACGGCGCTGCGGGCCTTCAGCTCCTGCTGCGTGGCGATCACGACGTTGATGACGACGAGGACGGACACCATGATCGCGACCGGGGTCTCGCCGATGATGAAGCTGGCGATGGAGACCGCGATGAGCATCAGGTTCATCGGGTCCTTGATCTCGCCGAGCGCGATGGTCCACCGTGTGGGCGGCGGCTCGGAGTCGATCTTGTTCTCGCCGTGGGTGGCGCGGCGGCGGTCCACCTCGGCCGCGCTGAGGCCTGTGTCGGGATCGACCTCCCACGCCGCCGCGGCGTCGGCTGGGGTCATCGCGTACCACGCGGGCGTCGGACCCGTTGTGGCCTGGGCCGTGTCAGTCATCTTGGTGCTCCTCGAGGCGCGGGGTCGGTGACTGCCGACCCTCGAACGGGCACAACTCTAGATGAGTCAGTCCAAGGGGTAAGTTGTCGTAGGTGGTCAGTGATCGGCGGATGTCGGCGCCGATGTTGGCGTTGTGTCAGATGCCGGCGGTGAGTGCGAGGACGCGGGCGGCGATGCGGGGGCGGACGCAGGCGATGGTTCTGCCGCCGTGGCGTTCGAGGTCGAGTTGGCCCTTGAGAGTGTCGTTGACGGACTCGATGATCTGGCGAAGGGGTTTGAAGTCCTGCTTGCCAGGGCGTGGTTTCTCGCCCTTCTCCCAAGTCGAGCCACCAAGAATTGGAGACACGCTTTGGCCAGCGTGGGCGCACCGAGCCCGGCTGGGCGTGGGCGCTAGGCTTTGACTCATGGTGCGAGTTGGAGTCTTCGGGGCAACCGGTCAGGTCGGCAACGTCATGCGGACGC
>RRZU013509431.1_pt1 | contig 15693 bp, 15 predicted proteins | sample 2165561 | NCBI WGS metagenome assembly RRZU01 (sample SAMN10456909, study PRJNA506462) | wastewater metagenome | isolation source: wastewater sludge | place: USA: Moscow, Idaho
CAGCGCACCCTGCCGGCCTGCAAGCAGGCGCTGAAGGATGCCGGCGTCTCGGCCAGCGACATCGACGAAGTGGTTCTGGTCGGCGGCATGACCCGCATGCCCAAGGTGATCGAGGAAGTGACCGCCTTCTTCGGCAAGGAACCCCACAAGGGCGTGAACCCTGACGAAGTCGTGGCGCTTGGCGCGGCCATTCAGGCCGGCGTGCTGCAGGGCGACGTGAAAGACGTCGTGCTGCTGGACGTGACGCCGCTGTCCTTGGGCATCGAGACGCTGGGCGGCGTGTTCACCCGCCTGATCGACCGCAACACCACGATCCCGACGAAGAAATCGCAGATCTTCTCGACCGCCGAGGACAACCAGAACGCCGTGACCATCCGGGTCTTCCAGGGTGAGCGCGAGATGGCCGCTGACAACAAGCTCTTGGGTCAGTTCAATCTGGAAAACATCCCGCCGGCGCCGCGCGGCATGCCGCAGATCGAGGTGACTTTCGACATCGACGCCAACGGCATCGTCTCGGTCAGCGCCAAGGACAAGGGCACCGGCAAGGAGCAGACGATCACCATTCAGGCCTCGGGCGGCCTGTCGGACGCCGAGATCAACCAGATGGTCAAGGATGCCGAGGCCAATGCCGAAGCCGACAAGAAGCGCAAGGAACTGGTCGAGGCCCGCAACCAGGCCGAAGGTCTGATCCACACCACCAAAAAGTCGCTGGAAGAGCATGGCGACAAGGTGGACGGCGCCACTGTCGAGGCGATCGAACTGGCCACCGGCGCGCTTGAGGAAGCCCTCAAGTCCGAGGATGCCGGCAAGATCAAGGGCGGCATCCAGAACCTGATGGATGCCTCGATGAAACTGGGCGAGGCCATCTACAAGGCCAATCAGGCCGAAGGCGGCAATGCCGAAGCCGGTCCCGAAGCCGGTCCCCGCGACGTCGACGATGAAATCGTCGATGCCGATTTCGAGGATCTTGGCGAAGACAAGCGCAAGTAAGCGCGATGTAAACGGATCGACCGGCCCGCTGCGGACCCGCACCGGGCCGGTCATTGCTTGAAGGACCCTGGACGCGAACGACATGGCGAAACGTGATTACTACGATGTGCTGGGCGTCTCCCGTGGCGCGTCGGCTGACGAGATCAAGCGGGCCTATCGCTCCAAGGCAAAGCAGCTTCACCCTGACCGCAACAAGGATTGCAAGGTCTCGGAGGCCGAGTTCAAGGAGGTGAACGAGGCCTATGAATGTCTCAAGGACGATCAGCGCAAGGCGGCCTATGACCGCTTCGGCCATGCCGCCTTTGAAAACGGCGGCGGTGGCGGCTTCGGCGGCTTCGGGCGCGGCGGCGGCGATTTCGGCTCGGCCTTTGCCGATGTGTTCGAGGATCTTTTCGGCGACATGATGGGCCGCCGGGGCGGCGCTGGCGGCGGTGGCCGTTCGCGCGCCAGCCGCGGCCAGGACCTTCGCTACAATCTGCGCGTCTCGCTTGAGGACGCCTATAACGGCGTGCAAAAGACCATCACCGTGCCCGGCTCGGTCGCCTGCGGCGCCTGCAATGGCACCGGCGCCGAAGGCGCGGTCGAACCCGCCACCTGCCCGACCTGTTCGGGCATGGGCAAGGTGCGGGCCACGCAGGGCTTTTTCACCGTCGAGCGCACCTGCCCGACCTGCAACGGCCAGGGCCAGATCGTCAAGAATCCCTGCAAGGAATGTCAGGGCGCCGGCCGGATCGAAAAGGAACGCGCGCTGTCCGTATCGATCCCGGCCGGGGTCGAGACCGGCACCCGCATCCGCCTTGCCGGCGAGGGCGAGGCCGGCATGCGTGGCGGCCCGGCAGGCGATCTTTACATCTTCATCGAGGTCAAGGAACACCCGATCTTCATGCGCGACGGCAAGATGCTGGCCTGCCAGGTGCCGGTCAGCATGGCCACCGCCGCCCTTGGCGGCGAGATCGAGGTGCCGACCATCGACGGCGGCCGCTCACGCGTGAAGGTGCCCTCGGGCACGCAGTCGGGCAAGCAGTTGCGCCTGCGCGGCAAGGGCATGCCGCCCCTGCGCCACGGCCCCGGCCTGAACGGCGAGGCCGGCGACATGCTGATCGAGCTGTCGGTCGAAACCCCGGTGAACCTGACCTCGCGGCAAAAGGAACTGCTGCGCGAGTTCGAGAACATCAAGGCCGACAACAGCCCGCAGACCCAGGGTTTCTTCCAGAAAATCCGCGACTTCTGGGATGAGATGAAGGGCTGAGGCCCGCGCCGCCAGCCGCGCGTTAAGCCTTTCTTCACCGGTCCCGTGCCAGTCTGGGGCATGGGATCGAATCACGCCTTTCATGAAGCTCCGCTTCCACTTTTCGCCCCCGCGCAGCCCTTGGCCATCGCGGGGGATGAAACGCCGGTTTCCGCGACATCGCCGCCACGCGGCGAACGAACCCCCAGCTATCTTGCCGATCACCGCGCCCGGCTGCGCGAACGCTTCATGCAAGGCGGTGCCGATGCCCTGCCCGATTACGAACTGCTGGAACTGGTGTTGTTCCGGGCCATTCCGCGCCAGGACGTGAAGCCCCTCGCCCGGCGCCTGCTGGACCATTTCGGCGACTTCAACCGCGTGCTGACGGCGCCTCCGGCGCGGCTGGCCGAGGTCGCGGGCGCCGGCCCCGCCGTGGTGCAGGAATTCAAGATCGTCGAGGCCGCGGCCCAGCGGCTGGCGCGGTCGCGCGTCATGCACCGTCCCATCCTGACCAGTTGGGGCGCGCTTCTGGATTATTGCCACACCGCCATGGCCCATCGCGAGATCGAGCAATTCCGCGTCCTCTATCTCGACCGCAAGAACGTGCTGATCGCGGATGAGGAACAGGCCCGCGGCACCGTCGACCATGTCCCCGTCTACCCGCGCGAGATCATGCGCCGCGCGCTGGAACTGACGGCCAGCGCCCTGATTCTGGTCCATAATCACCCGTCGGGCGATCCGACCCCGTCCGAGGCCGATATCGCCATGACGGCGCGCATCGTCTCGGCCGGCGAGGTCATGGGAATCACGGTCCACGACCATCTCATCATCGGCAAATCGCGCGAGCTGAGTTTCCGCAGCGAAGGCCTGCTGTGACGGGCTGCCGCAGGGGCTTGCGGGCCATGGCGGCGCTGCCGCGGCCATCGCTCGCAGCGAAAATCCCACACATGCGGCGTTTTGCGACACATCTGCGCCCCCCGCCTTCTGGACTGACGCACATTTGATCGCTAGAACCGCCTAGGCGAGGGCTGTGCCGTGTCACGGCCCGTTCGGTCGTATCGCCCCGCAAGGGGCAAGAATGGAGATCAAACCCGTGTCCCACGCAGACGAACACGCAGGCGACCACGGCACCCGGAGGGACTTCCTCTATTTCGCGACGGCCGGTGCCGGCACGGTCGCGGCCGGAGCCGCGGCCTGGACGCTTATCAACCAGATGAACCCCTCGGCGGATGTGCAGGCGCTGTCCTCGATCCAGGTCGATATCAGCGGCGTCGAGACCGGCACCCAGCTGACGGTGAAATGGCTGGGCAAGCCCGTGTTCATCCGCCGCCGCACCGCCGAAGAGATCGAGAAGGGCCGCGCGGTCAAGCTGGACGAGCTGATCGACCAGAGTGCCGAGAACGCCAACAAGCCCGACGAGCCGGCGACCGACCAGAACCGCACCATGGACGAAGCCGGCGAATGGCTGGTGATGATCGGCGTCTGCACGCATCTTGGCTGCGTGCCGATCGGCGACGGCGCTGGCGATTTCGGCGGCTGGTTCTGCCCGTGCCACGGCTCGCACTATGATACGGCCGGCCGCATCCGCAAGGGTCCTGCACCGCAGAACCTGCATATCCCCGTTGCCGCTTTCGTCAACGAAACCACCATCAAGCTGGGCTGAGGAGGCGCAGATGGCCGGAATTCCCCACGACCATTACGAGCCCAAGACCGCGTTCGAGCGCTGGCTGCATCGCCGCCTGCCGGTCGTCAGCCTGGTCTATGACACATTGATGATCCCGACCCCCAAGAACCTGAACTGGTGGTGGATCTGGGGCATCGTGCTGGCATTCTGCCTTGTGCTGCAGATTGCGACCGGCGTCGTGCTGGTCATGCACTACACCCCGCATACCAGCCTGGCATTCGCCAGCGTCGAACACATCATGCGGGACGTGAACGGCGGCTACATGCTGCGTTACCTGCATGCGAACGGCGCCTCGCTGTTCTTCCTTGCCGTCTACATCCACATCTTCCGCGGCCTCTACTACGGCAGCTACAAGGCCCCGCGCGAAGTGACCTGGATCGTCGGCATGCTGATCTATCTGTGCATGATGGGCACGGCGTTCATGGGCTACGTTCTGCCCTGGGGCCAGATGTCCTTCTGGGGCGCGACCGTGATCACCGGCCTTTTCGGCGCGATCCCGGGCATCGGCGAATCGATCCAGACCTGGCTGCTGGGCGGCCCGGCGGTCGACAACCCGACGCTGAACCGCTTCTTCTCGCTGCACTATTTGCTGCCCTTCGTCATCGCGGCGCTGGTCATCGTCCATGTCTGGGCCTTCCACACCACCGGCAACAACAACCCCACCGGGGTCGAGGTGCGCCGTGGCTCGAAGGAAGAGGCCGAAAAGGACACCCTGCCCTTCTGGCCCTATTTCGTGATCAAGGATCTGTTCGCGCTGGCCGTGATCCTGGTGGTGTTCTTCGCGGTCGTCGGCTTCATGCCGAACTACCTTGGCCACCCCGACAACTATACCGAGGCGAACCCGCTTTCGACGCCTGCGCATATCGTGCCGGAATGGTATTTCCTGCCCTTCTACGCGATCCTGCGCGCCTTCACCTCGGACGTGTGGGCGGTGATGCTGGCCGAGAAGATCACCTTCGGCATCGTCGACGCCAAGTTCTTCGGCGTTCTGGCGATGTTCGGCGCGATCATCGTCATGGCGCTGGTGCCGTGGCTTGACACCTCGCGCGTGCGCTCGGGCCAGTATCGTCCGCTGTTCAAGTGGTGGTTCTGGATCCTTGCGGTCGACTTCGTCGTGCTGATGTGGGTGGGCGCGATGCCGGCCGAGGGGATCTATCCCTATATCGCGCTGGCGGGTGCGGCCTATTGGTTCGCCTATTTCCTCGTGATCCTGCCGCTGCTGGGCATCATCGAAAAGCCGCTGCCCATGCCGCAGACGATCGAGGAAGACTTCAATGCCCATTACGGGCCCGAAACCCATCCTGCCGAGTAAGGAGAGGCAACAATGACCATGAGAAACGCATCGCTCACGGCTATTGCGGCCCTGACGGTGGCACTGGCAGGGGGCGCGATCGCCCAGGACGCCAGTTCCACGACCGGCACGACCGCCCCGGCGGGCTCCAGCTATCACGAGAACGCAGCGGCCGCCCCGGCGGCCGAGGCGGCGCCCGCGGCTGAAGTCCCCGCCGCCGCCGCACCTGCCGAAGCCGCGCCTGCCGCTGCTCCGGCCGAGGCGGCACCGGCTGAAGCTGCCAAACCGGCCGAGGCGCCGGCGACCGAAGCCCCGGCGGCAACGCCCGCGGCCGAGGCCCCGGCGGCGGCTGCACCGGCTGAGGCTGCACCGGCTGAGGCGGCCAAACCCGCTGAGGCCCCCGCTGCCGAAGCGCCTGCCGCTGCGGCCCCTGCAGCTGCGGCCCCTGCTGCCGAAGCCGCGCCTGCCGCAGAAACGCCCGCAGAAATGCCCGCAGAAATGCCCGCTGCCACGGCCGAGCCCGCAGCCGAACCCGCGGCAGCCGAGGCGCCTGCCGCTGAACCGGCTGCAAAGCCGGCATCGGACGAAGCTCCGGCCAAGGAAACCCCGGCTGAAGCTGCCGCCGAAGCTCCGCCAGCCGCCCCGGCCGAGGCACCCGCCGCCGAAAAGGCTGCACATATCGAGAATGTCGCCTTCAGCTTTGAAGGCCCGTTCGGCAAATACGACCAGTTCCAGCTTCAGCGCGGCCTGCAGGTCTATACCGAGGTCTGCTCGGCCTGCCACGGTCTGCGCTATGTGCCGCTGCGCACGCTGGGCGATCCCGGCGGCCCCGAGCTGCCCGAGGAACAGGTTCGCGCCTATGCCGCGCAGCTGACCATCCCCGACGCCGAAACCGGCGAGGACCGTCCGCGCATCCCGACCGACTTCTTCCCGACCATCCATGGTGAGGGGATGGGGCCGGACCTGTCGCTGATGGCCAAGGCACGCGCGGCCTTCCACGGGCCTTATGGCACCGGCATCTCGCAGTTGTTCAACGGCATCGGCGGCCCGGAATACATCCACGCCGTCCTGACCGGCTATAACGGCGAGACCAAGGACGAGGCGGGCAGCACCTTCTATCACAACGCTGCTTTTGCCGGTAACTGGATCAAGATGCCGCAACCGCTGACCGACGATCAGGTGACCTATGAAGACGGCACCCCGGCAACCGTCGACCAGATGGCCAAGGACGTCGCCGCGTTCCTGATGTGGACGGCCGAACCGAAGATGATGGACCGCAAGCAGGTCGGTTTCGTCTCGGTCATCTTCCTGATCGTGCTGTCGGCGCTGCTGTATCTGACCAACAAGAAACTGTGGTGGCCGGTCAAGCACCCGCGCAAGCCCGAGTGATCGCCACGACATGACCTTTGAACGCGCCCCGCCCTCGGGGCGCGTTTTTCGTTTCGGCCCCCGGGTTTCGGCCAGCGTTCCAGCCCGCCTCCCGGCCCGAACTCTGACGAGGACTCTGACCCGGGCTCTGGCCCATAATCCGACCCCTATTCCGGCCCGCGCCGCGCCCGGCATATGGACAAAGCCCCGCCTTCCCGGTCAGATTGCGGCAGCAACAGGGGACGGACACATGACCATCTACAATCTCGGTTCGATCAACATCGATCATGTCTATCGCCTGACCGCCCTGCCCCGCGCCGGCGAGACGATCAGTTCGCTGGATTACAGCCTGGGGCTGGGCGGCAAGGGCGCCAACCAGTCCGTCGCCGCCGCCCGCGCCGGAGTCGCGGTCGAGCATCTGGGCGCGATGGGTCCCGGCGACGGCTGGGTGCTGGAAAAGCTGGCCGAGGCTGGCGTCGGCACCGGCGGCATCGCGCGCCTACCCGGCGTCGCGACCGGCCACGCGATCATTCTGGTCGATGACAGCGGCGAAAACTCGATCATCCTGCATGGCGGCGCCAACCACGCCCTGCCCGCCGATCTGCCGGCCCGCGATCTGGCCGGCATCGGCCCGGGCGACATCCTGATGCTGCAAAACGAAACCAACCTTCAGGCCGAGGCCGCCGCCCATGCGCGTGCCGCCGGCGCCCGCGTGATCTACTCGGCCGCGCCCTTCCAGATCGAGGCCCTGCGCGCCGTGCTGCCGCATGTCTCGGTGCTGGCGGTGAACGAGGTCGAGGCCCGCGACACCTTCGCCGCCTTCGGCGAGGCGCTGCCGGTCGAGGCCATGCTGATCACCCGCGGCGCCGAGGGGGCGGAATACCGCGACCTGCGCTCGGGCCAGGTCTGGCACCAGCCGGCGTTCCGCGTGCAGGCGGTGGACACGACCGGCGCCGGCGACTGCTTTGCGGGCTGGTTCGCCGCCGGCCTGTCGCGGGCCGAGGATCCGCAGACCGCGCTGCGCCACGCCGCCGCCGCCGCCGCGATCCAGGTCACGCGCAAGGGCGCCGGCGACGCCATGCCGAGCCATGCCGAGGTCGTGGCTTTCCTGAAAGCGCAGGCATGACCGCTTGTCGGAACGCCGCCGCGCGCCTATCTGCATGAACATGAAGATCCCATTCCTGACCCGACCCGACACTATCGCCGTCCTGCGTTTGCAGGGCGCCATCGGGGTCGCCGGGCGCGGCGGCGCCGGGCTTTCCGACGCAGCGCTTGCGCCGCTGCTTGAACGCGCCTTCAAGCGCAAGAAACCCCTGGCCGTGGCGCTGGCGATCAATTCGCCCGGCGGCTCGCCGGTGCAGTCCAGCCTGATCGGCGCGCGCATCCGCCGCCTGTCCGAGGACACGAACGTGCCCGTCCACGCCTTTGTCGAGGATGTGGCGGCCTCGGGCGGTTATTGGCTGGCCAGCGCCGCCGATTACATCTGGGCCGATGACAGTTCGGTTCTGGGCTCGATCGGGGTGATCTCGGCGGGCTTCGGCTTTACCGACTTCATCCACCGCCACGGGATCGAGCGGCGCGTCCACACCGCCGGGCGCTCGAAATCGATGATGGACCCGTTCCGCCCCGAAACGCCCGAGGACGTCGCCCGGCTGGAACGCCTGCTGGTCCCGATCCATCAGGCGTTCAAGGATCAGGTCGTCGCCCGGCGCGGCAGCCGCCTGCCCGCCGACCGCGACCTGTTCACCGGCGAGATCTGGGCCGGGCGCGAGGCGGTCGAACTGGGTCTTGCCGACGGCATCGCCCATCTTGTCCCCAAGATGCGCGAACTTTACGGCGAAAAGGTGCGCTTCCTGACCTATGGCCAGCGCGTGCCGCTGCTGCGCCGCTTTGGCATCTCGGCCGACGCGGTGCTGGGCGCGGTCGAGGAACGCGCCGCCTTTGCACGCTTCGGGGCGGGACGCGGATGATCAAGTTCGTCATCATCTGCCTGCTGATCATCGTGGCGCTGGCCTTGGCCGCCGGTCCGGGCGTGCGCCGCCTGATCGCCCGCATCCTTGGGCTGCCGCATAAATGACCGCCTGCGGGCGCATCTGGGTGTGACATGACGGCATTGGTGACCGCGGGGGCGCGCCGGCTGGGCCGGGCCATGGTGCTGGAACTGGCGCGGCGCGGGCATGACGTGGCGATCCATTACCACAGTTCCGCCGCCGAGGCCGAGGCCACCGCCGACGCGGCCCGCGCGCTTGGCGTGCGGGCCGTGACCCTTGACGCCGACCTTCTGGACCTTGACCAGACCGAGGCGCTGGTCGGCCGCGCCCGTGACGCGCTGGGGCCGCTGACGGTGCTGGTCAACAATGCCTCGATCTTTGAATATGACAACCTTGGCAGCGCCACCCGGCAAAGCTGGGACCGGCACATGGGGTCGAACCTGCGCGCGCCCTTCGTGCTGACCCAGGGCTTCGCCCGGCAGGCGCCCAAGGCCGACCGCAGCGGCGCCGAGCCGCGCGCGCAGGCGTTGATCGTGAACATGATCGACCAGCGCGTGCTGAAGCCGACGCCCGAATTCATGACCTATTCGCTGGCCAAGGCGGGGCTGTGGTGGCTGACGCAGACCTCGGCGCAGGCGCTGGCGCCCGATATCCGCGTGAACGCCATCGGCCCCGGCCCGACCCTGCAAGGCAACCGCCAGTCCGACGACCATTTCGCCCGCCAGCGCGCGGCGACCATCCTGCAACGGGGCGCGGACGAGGGCGACATCCAGGCCGCACTGGGCTATCTTCTGGATGCGGGCGCGGTCACCGGGCAGTTGATCTGCGTCGATGGCGGCCAGCACCTGGGGTGGCGCACGCCCGATGTGCTGGGGGTAGAGTAGCGCCCGCTTTCGCGCCAAACGCGACAAGTTGTCCACCTTTGGACAGCCGTTCACGAAACCTTCACGATTCTCGCAAGGATTTCAGAGGATTGCACCAAGGACAAAAAAATATGCGCAATATCAATGCGTTACAAAAATGTCTATTTTTTAGGCAAACTCGTGAAACCCCAACAAAGCCTCGGTGATCGTGCTGTTCCCCCAAGGAGACCCACAGACTTATCCACAGATTCCGTGGACAGGTTTCCTCTTGAACCTTTCAGTTCGATTGTGCAGCCGCAGCATAGAATCACCATATTGATGACATGACCGATTCGCCGACCGAACCCACCGCACCGACGCCCGCCCCCAAGACCGGGCACGCGCTGATCCACGACTATCTCAGGACGCTGGACGCCTCGCCCGGCGTCTATCGGATGCTGGATGCACAGGGCGCGGTGCTTTACGTCGGCAAGGCGCGGAACCTGCGGGCGCGGGTCTCGAACTATGCGCGCGGCAGCGGCCATTCGGGGCGCATCGCGCGGATGATCCGCGAGACGGCCTCGATGATGTTCCTGACCACGCGCACGGAAACCGAGGCGCTGCTGCTGGAACAGAACCTCATCAAGCAGTTGAAGCCGCGCTACAACGTGCTGCTGCGCGACGACAAATCGTTCCCGAACATCCTTGTCGCCAAGTCGCATCCCTTTGCCCAGATCAAGAAGCATCGCGGCGCCAAGTCGGAAAAGGGCGACTATTACGGCCCCTTTGCCAGCGCAGGCGCGGTGAACAGGACGCTGAACCAGTTGCAGCGCGTGTTTTTGCTGCGCAATTGCACGGACGCCACCTTTTCCAGCCGCACGCGGCCCTGCCTGCTTTTCCAGATCAAGCGGTGCAGCGGCCCCTGCGTCGGCCGCATCGGGCTGGATGACTACAACACGCTGGTTGCGGATGCCGAACTGTTCTTGCGCGGCAAGTCCACCGCCATCCAGGCCCAGCTTGCTGCCGAGATGGGCGCCGCCGCCGAAGCGATGGAATACGAACGCGCCGCCGCGCTGCGCGACCGCATCAAGGCGCTGACCGCCGTGCAGTCGGTGCAGGCCATCAACCCCCGCGGCGTCGCCGAGGCCGACGTCATCGCGTTGCATATGGAGGGCGGGCAGGCCTGCGTGCAGGTCTTCTTCATCCGCGGCAACCAAAGCTGGGGCAACCGCGATTTTTACCCGAAGCTGAACGGCGTCGAATCGGCGGATGAGGTGATGCAGGCCTTTCTGGCGCAGTTCTATGACGGCAAGGTGCCTCCGCGCATGCTTCTGCTGTCGCACGGGATCGAGGACCCCGACCTGATGACCGAGGCGCTGTCGGAAAAGGCCGGGCGCAAGGTCGTCCTGGGCTTGCCCCGGCGCGGCGAAAAGGCCGAGCTGGTGGAAAACGCGCTGCGCAATGCCCGCGAAAGCCTTGCGCGCCGCATGTCGGAAAGCGCCGCGCAGGCCCGCCTGCTGGAGGGGCTGGCCGAGGCCTTCGACCTGCCCGAGGCCCCGCAGCGCATCGAGGTCTACGACAACAGCCACATCCAGGGCACCAATGCCGTTGGCGGCATGGTCGTCGCCGGCGCCGAGGGCTGGATCAAAAGCCAGTATCGCAAGTTCAACATCAAGGGCACCGAAATCACCCCCGGCGACGATTTCGGCATGATGAAAGAGGTGCTGACGCGCCGTTTCTCGCGCCTGTTGAAAGAGGACCCGGACCGCCAGACCGACGCCTGGCCGGACCTGCTGCTGATCGACGGCGGCGCGGGGCAGGTCTCGGCGGTGCATGAGATCATGGCCGAAATGGGGGTCGAGGACATCCCCATGGTCGGCGTCGCCAAGGGCGAGGACCGCGACCACGGCAAGGAAGAATTCCACCGTCCCGGCCGCCGCCCCTTTGCGCTGCGCATGAACGACCCGGTCCTGTATTTCGTCCAGCGCCTGCGCGACGAGGCGCATCGCTGGGCCATCGGCACCCACCGCGCCAAGCGCGCCAAGGCCACCATGGCGAACCCGCTGGACGAGATCGCCGGCGTCGGCGCGGCGCGCAAGCGCGCGCTGCTGGCGCATTTCGGCAGCGCCAAGGCGGTCAGCCGCGCGGGCCTTGCCGATCTGGTCGCCGTGGGCGGCATCAGCGAGCAACTGGCCCAGAAGATCGTCGATCACTTCCAGAAGGGCTGACAGGACGGCCCAAGGTCGCGCTTGCCCGCCGCCGGGGCCGGGGCGTATCCTGCGTCATGAACCGCGCGAGGGGGAGAGAGGCATGACCATCAGGGCATTGGCATTCGGCGCGCTGGCGGCCCTTGCGGCCTGCGCCCCCGGCACCGGCGTCGTTTCCGGCCCCGGCACGCCGACCGGGAAAACCCATACCGAAGAACTGTTCGTCGCCAGTTCCCGGGTCAGGTGCATGGGCGTCGGCCCGCGCGACTGCATGCAGGTCCGCAATACGCCGCAGCAGGAATGGCGGCTGTTCTATGACGATATCGACGGCTTCACCTATGAGCCCGGCTATGACTACCGGCTGAAGGTTCAGGTCAGCGAACTGACGGACGTGCCAGCCGACGCCTCGTCGCTGAATTATCGCCTGATCGACACCATCTCCAAGACCCGGGCAAAGCCGCCTCGCTGACGGCCCCCGTGCCGGAAAGGGCGGGGCAAAGGCCCTGCGGATCGCGGGTGGCGCGAACCTCCCCCTTTCCCCCGGGCGCGCAAAGCCCTAAGTTGCCGCCATGCGCTGGACCCTGCCCAATATCCTGACCGTGCTGCGACTTGCGGCTGCCCCCTTGGTGCCGCTGATGTTTCTGTTCCTCAGCCGGCCTTTCGCGGATTTCGCCGCGCTGGTGCTGTTTCTGGTCGCCGCCGTCACCGACTGGTTCGACGGCTATCTTGCGCGGCTCTGGCGGCAGGAAAGCCGCTTTGGCGCTGCCATGGACCCGATCGCCGACAAGGCCATGGTCATCATCGCCGTGGTGGTCATCACCGGCTATTCCGGCATGAACCCGTGGCTGATCCTGCCCTCGACCGTGATCCTGTTCCGCGAGGTCTTCGTTTCTGGCTTGCGGGAATTTCTGGGCGACAACGCCAAGCTGCTGAAGGTCACCAAGCTGGCAAAGTGGAAGACCACGGCGCAGATGGTTGCCATCGCCGTGCTGTTCCTGGGCACCGGGCTGAAATATTACGAGGTCGGCCACCCGCCCCTGGTCGGCGAAACCAGCCTGCCATGGTCCAGCAACTGGTCGGATCTGGCGACGCAGATCGGGCTGGTGCTGATCTGGGTCGCGGCGCTGCTGACGGCCGTCACCGGCTGGGATTATTTCGACAAGGCCCGCCCCTTCCTGAGGGATCGCGATGGCCATTGACGTGCTTTACTTCGCCTGGCTGCGCGAACGCATAGGCCACCCCCGCGAACGCATCGAGACCGGCGCCGCCACTGTGCGCGAACTGATCGCCCAGCTTGCCGCCATGGACGAATGGCATGCGGCGGCGCTGTCGGACCTGTCCGCGGTGCGCGTGGCGCTGGATCAGGAACTGACCGATCTGGACGCGCCCCTTGCCGGCGCGCGCGAGGTCGCCTTCTTTCCGCCGATGACCGGGGGTTAGCATGTCCGTCCGGGTCCAGCGCGAAGCCTTTGACCTTGGCGCCGAACTGGCCGGCTTTGGCAGGGGCGCGGGGGCGGTGGTGACATTTTCCGGCCTTGTGCGCGACGAGGGCGGCCGGCTGGTCGCGCTGGAGATCGAGCATTATCCCGGCATGACCGAAAAGGCGCTGTCGGCCTTTGGCGCGCAGGCCGCCGAGCGTTTCGGCCTTGGCGACTGGCGCATCATCCACCGTTACGGCCGGCTTGAGGCGGGCGAGACGATCATGATGGTCGCCACCGCCGCGCGGCATCGCGCCGCAGCCTTTCAGGCGGCGGAATACCTGATGGACTGGCTGAAATCGCGCGCGCCTTTCTGGAAGCGGGAAATCGGCCCCGACGGCCCCGGCGACTGGGTCGCGGCGCAGACGGGTGACGAGGACGCGCTGGCCCGCTGGCAGGGCTGACGCCGCACAGGGCCAAGCCCGACATTGCAATCCGGCCCTTTGGGGATCATATAGCGACCAGACCGGATGACAGCGCGGAGCCCTGCATGACTTACCTGGAGTTCGAAAAGCCGCTTGCCGATATCGAGGGCAAGGCCGAAGAGATGCGCGCGCTGGCCGGCAAGGGCGAAGGCGTCGATCTGGAAAAAGAGGCCGCCGCGCTGGACAAGAAGGCCGCCGAGATGCTGCGCGACCTTTACAAGCAGCTTGATCCCTGGCGCAAGACGCAGGTGGCCCGCCACCCCGAGCGGCCGCATTGCAAGGACTATATCGACCAGCTTTTCACCGAATACACGCCCCTGGCCGGCGACCGCGCCTTTGGCGAGGATCACGCCGTCATGGGCGGGCTTGCGCGGTTTCGCGACAAGCCCTGCGTGGTCATCGGCCATGAAAAGGGCAATGACACCAAGACCCGCATCCTGCACAATTTCGGCATGGCCCGCCCCGAGGGCTATCGCAAGGCGATCCGGCTGATGGACATGGCCGACCGCTTTCGCCTGCCGGTGATCACGCTGGTCGACACGCCCGGCGCCTATCCCGGCAAGGGCGCCGAGGAGCGCGGTCAAAGCGAGGCCATCGCCCGCTCGACCGAGAAATGCCTGCAAATCGGCGTGCCGCTGGTATCCGTCATCATCGGCGAGGGCGGCTCGGGCGGGGCGGTGGCTTTCGCGACCGCGAACCGCATCGCCATGCTGGAGCATTCGATCTATTCGGTGATTTCGCCCGAGGGCGGAGCCTCGATCCTGTGGAAGGATGCCGAGAAGATGCGCGAGGCCGCAGTGGCACTGAAGCTGACGGCGCAGGACCTCAAGAAGCTGGGCGTGATCGACCAGATCATCCCCGAGCCGCTGGGCGGCGCGCAGCGCGCGCCCGCCGACGCCATCGCCGCGGTGGGCGATGCGATATTCGCCATGCTCGGCGAGCTGGACGGCAAGAAGCCGGCCGAGATCGTCAAGGACCGGCGGCAGAAGTTTCTGGCCATGGGGTCGAAGGCCCTGGCCTGAGGCGGCACGCCCGGCGCCGGTTGCGCGGCCGCATGGATATTTGAGTGAAGAAGAAAGCGAAGGCCCGGCCAGACGGTCGGGCCTTTTTTCTGTTGTTGCAGGTCAGGCGCGGGCGGCGCGGATCGACGCTTCGAGAGTGTCGAGCGCCTCGTCGAAGACCTCGTCCTGGATGGTCAGCGGTGCGAGGAAGCGGATGACATTGCCGTAGACGCCGCAGGTCAGCAGGATCAGGTTGCGCTTGAGCGCCTCTTCGCGGACGCGGCCGGTCATCTCGGGGTTGGGTCTGTCGGTGCCGGCGACGTTGAATTCGACCGCGTTCATGAAGCCGGGGCCGCGGATATCGGCGATTTCCGGCACGTCCGAGGCGATGCCGGCAGGACGCGGTTTCAGCCGCTGGCCAAGGCGGGTGGCGCGGTCGCAAAGCTGTTCGTCCTCGATCACGTCAAGGACGGCATGGGCGGCGGCGACCGCCAGCGGGTTGCCGGCATAAGTGCCACCAAGGCCACCGGGATTGGGGCTGTCCAGGACCTCGGCCCGGCCGGTGACGGCGCTGATCGGAAGGCCCCCGCCCAGCCCCTTGGCCATGGTGGTCAGGTCGGCGGCGACGCCGTGATGTTCCATCGCGAAAAGCTTGCCGGTGCGGGCAAAGCCGGTCTGCACCTCGTCGGCGATCAGGAGGATGCCGTACTGGTCGCAGACGGCGCGCAGGCGCTGCATGAAGCCTGCGGGCACCTCGTAGAAGCCGCCCTCGCCCTGCACCGGCTCGAGGATAATCGCCGCGACGCGCTTGGGATCGACATCGGCCTTGAAGAGGTAGTTTAGCGTGTCGAGCGACTGTTGCACCGAAACGCCGTGCAGCGGCACCGGGAAGGGGACGTGGAAGACGTCGTTCGGCATGGCGCCAAAGCCGACCTTGTAAGGCACGACCTTGCCGGTCAGCGCCATGCCCATGAAGGTGCGGCCATGGAAGGCGCCGGAAAAGGCGACGACGGCCTGACGCCCCGTGGCGGCGCGGGCGATCTTGACGGCGTTCTCCACCGCCTCGGCGCCGGTGGTCAGCAGCAGGCTTTTCTTGGGCGTTGCGCCGGGCGCCAGCGTGTTCAGGCGCTCGCACACCTCCACGTAGGGTTCGTAGGCCACGACCTGGAAGCAGGTGTGCGTGTAGCG
>RRZU010897492.1_pt1 | contig 15692 bp, 18 predicted proteins | sample 2165561 | NCBI WGS metagenome assembly RRZU01 (sample SAMN10456909, study PRJNA506462) | wastewater metagenome | isolation source: wastewater sludge | place: USA: Moscow, Idaho
ACCGCCGGCCATGACGGCTGCCCCGAGCGCCCAGGGTTCCGCATCCGGCCGCATCCGGCGCGCCCTTGCCTGCGTGCGCCCCTTCCTGCCGCGCACGCTGCTGGTCCGAACCTTCGCCCTGCTGGGCCTGCTGCTGGTCGGCTCGATGTGCATCTGGCTGGTTCTCTTCGGCCTCGCCGAACGCGAGCCGCGCGCCCGGCAGCTCGCGCAACTGACCGTCAGCATCGTCAACACCACCAGCGCGGCGCTCGTCGCCGCCGACCCGGAAAAACGCGCCCAGCTGCTCGTCGACCTGGCCGAGAGCGAAGGCTTGAGCCTGCATCCGGCCTCGGCTTCGGACCGCATCGACCCGCTGCCCGACACCTTTTTCTTCCGCCTGGTGCTCGCCACCGCGCGCGAGGAACTGGGCGACGAAACGCGATTTGCCGGCGCGATCAACGGCGAGGTCGGCATCTGGGTCGGTTTTGCGCTCGACGAAGAAGGCAAGGACGATTACTGGCTGATGATTCCCGGCGAGCACGCCGAAAGCGACCTGCCGCTGCGCTGGCTGAGCTGGGGGGGCGCCTCGCTGGCCCTGGCGCTGGCGGTCGCCTGGCTGATCGTCTCCCGCGTCACCCTGCCCTTGCGTGCCTTGGCCGGCGCCGTCGCGGCGCTCGGACGCGGTCATTACCCCGCGCCGATCCCCGAGCGCGGCGCCCTGGAACTGCGCCAGCTCGCCGCCGCCTTCAACCGCATGTCCGATGATTTGAAACGCATGGACGGCGAGCGCGCCGAAATCCTGGCCGGCCTCTCGCACGACCTGCGCACCCCGCTCGCCCGCCTGCGCCTGGAAGCCGAGCTGTCGATCCGCGACGAAGCCGCCCGCCAGGCCGTCGCCGACGACATCGAGCACCTGGATGCGATCATCGGGCAATTCCTGAATTTTGCGCGCGGCAGCGCCGACGAGGCGCTTGAACCGAGCGAGCTCGACGCGCTGGTCGGCGAGCTCGTCGACGCCTACACCCGGCGCGGCCAGGCGATCACGTTCAGCGCCGCCGGAACACGCCTGCCGCTGCGCCGCCAGGGAATGCAACGGGCGCTCGCCAACCTCATCGACAACGCCTTCAAATACGGCGGCGGCAAGGTCGACGTCGCCACCTGGCATCGCGCCGACGAAGCCGGGATCGATGTTCTCGACCGCGGCCCGGGCATCCCGGAAACCGAGATCGAACGTCTCAAGCGCCCCTTCACCCGCCTCGAAGCGGCGCGCTCGAACGCCGGTGGAACCGGGCTCGGGCTGGCCATCGCCGAGCGCATGGCGCGCCTGCACGGCGGCCGGATCGACCTCCTGCCGCGCCCGGGCGGCGGGCTGATCGCCCGCCTGCGCCTACCGTGCGCGGCAGCGGATTGAAGCTCCCCACGCGGAAGCACGAAAAAAGAGAAAGGCTTTCTAGCCAAAGGCATTCCCTGCCTTCGGCCAAGCTCGCTCCCGTTTTTTTGTTCGTGCGCTCAATGGGCCCAGTGTTCGCTGCGGCTTGGACCGAGCTTGCAGAACAAACGCTCAAGCACATGCCCCTGAAACGACCGCCGGATGCGCCCTGCAGCGGCGCCGGAAGGCGCATCCAGACGGGCTTCGCGGCCCGCACCTGCGCTCACATCAGGTCGATGGCGTAACGCTTGAGGTCGGCGAGCGGGACGATCTCCAGGGTCGCCGCGTTGGTCGAGTTGAGCAGCACGCGCGGCGCCTGCCCGGCGCGGAAAGCCTCGAGCCAGCGCGCAGCGCACAAGCACCAGCGGTCGCCGGCCGCGAGGCCGGGGAAGCCGTACTCCGGGCGCGGCGTCGACAAGTCGTTCCCCTGCGCGCGCGAGAAGGCGAGAAATTCCTCCGTCATCACCACGCAAACGGTATGGCGGCCGACATCTTCGTCGCCCGTATTGCAGCAACCGTCGCGGTAAAACCCGGTCTTTGGCGCATCGCTGCAGCGCCCGAGCGGACCGCCGAGGACGTTGCGCTGCACGCCGCCGGCGCCGCCGAACTCGCCGGCGCTCATTCCACTTCGTCGATCCAGGCCTGCTGGATCGCCTCGAGGATCTTTTCGCCGCAATGCTTGGGATCGTCGTCAAAGCCCGGCAGCGCGAGCACCCAACGCATCAGGTCGACGAAATTCAGGCGTTTCGGATCGACGTCCGGGTGCGCCTCTGCAAGCTCGATCGCCAGGTCGTGCACATCGGTCCATTTCATGTTGCTCTCCTCAGCGCTTGCCTTCTTTGGCCATGTTGATCGAGTAGCGCGGAATCTCGACCACCAGCGGCGTCTCGTTCACGATCGCCTGGCAGGAGAGGCGCGAATTGGGCTCCAGCCCCCAGGCTTTGTCCAGCATGTCGTCCTCGAGTTCGTCGGAAGCCTCGAGCGCGGCAAAGCCCTCGCGCACAACCACGTGGCACGTCGTGCAGGCGCACGACATCTCGCAGGCATGCTCGATGGCGATGCCGTTGTCGAGCAGGTTCTGGCAGATCGACTCGCCCGGCTTGGCCTCGATGACGGCGCCCTCCGGACACAATTCGACATGCGGCAATACGATCATCTGGGTCATGCGGGCGCTCCCGGCGTGGTCACGTCGTCGCCGGTGGCGGCTTCGATTTCGGAAATTTCATCGATGCGTCGACCGGCAAAAGCCCGGCGGATCGACTTGTCCATGCGCCGGGCGGCAAAGTCCTTGGTGGCGAGTTCAAGCGCATTCATGCTTGCCGAGATGGCGCGCCGATCCTCGCCCAGCGCCGCCACCTGCAGCGCGGCGATGCCGGCCTCGATGGCCTGCGCCTCGTCGGGCGAGAGCAGCTCGCCGTCGTGGCGCAAGGCCGCCTGCACCGCCTCGATCAGGCGCTGCGCCTCGACCTGCGCCTCCTTGTGGGCGCGCCGCAGGGCGTCGTCCTTGCCGTGGCTGAGCGAGTCCTTGAGCATGTTGGCGACTTCGTCGTCGGAGAGACCGTACGACGGCTTGACGGTGATGCTCGCTTCGACGCCCGCCGTCTGCTCGCGCGCCGAAACCGAGAGCAGCCCGTCGGCATCGACCTGGAAGGTCACCCGGATGCGCGCCGCGCCCGCCACCATCGGCGGGATGCCGCGCAGCTCGAAGCGCGCCAGCGAACGGCAGTCGCTGACGAGCTCGCGCTCGCCCTGCACCACATGCACGGCCAGCGCCGTCTGTCCGTCGCGGAAGGTGGTGAACTCCTGCGCCCGCGCCGCCGGAATCGTCGAGTTGCGCGGAATGATCTTTTCCACCAGCCCGCCCATCGTCTCCAGGCCCAGCGAGAGCGGGATGACGTCGAGCAGCAGCCAGTCGTCGCCCGCGGCGCGGTTGCCGGCGAGGAGGTTGGCTTGCATCGCCGCGCCGAGCGCGACGACCTTGTCCGGATCGAGGTTGTTGAGCGGCTGGCGGCCGAAGTATTCGGCCACAGCACGCTGAATCTGCGGCATGCGCGTCGCTCCGCCGACCATCACCACGCCCTTCACGTCCTCCGGCCCCATGCCCGCGTCGCGCAGCGCCTTCTTCACCGGCTGCAGCGTCTTGGTCACCAGCGTGCGGGTGATTTCGGTAAAGATCTCCGTCGTCAGCTGCAGATCGACGACTTCGCCGCTCGAGAGCCGCGCCGAAATTGGCGCCACGCCGTGCGGCGTCAGGTATTCCTTGGCTTCGCGCGCGCAGGTCAGCAGCAGGCGCGCATCCTCGGCCGAGAGCGGCTTGAGCTTGGCCGTCTCGAGCACCCAGCAGAAGATGCGCTGGTCGAAGTCGTCGCCGCCGAGGGCTGAATCGCCGCCGGTCGCCAGCACTTCGAAAACGCCGCGCGTCAGGTTGAGGATCGAGATGTCGAACGTGCCGCCGCCCAGGTCATAGACGGCATACACGCCTTCGGCCGCGTTATCCAGCCCGTAGGCGATCGCCGCCGCCGTCGGCTCGTTGAGCAGGCGCAGCACCGAAAGTCCGGCCAGCTTGGCGGCATCCTTGGTCGCCTGGCGCTGGGCGTCGTCGAAGTACGCGGGGACGGTGATCACCGCGCCGACCAGCGAGCCGCCGAGCGAATCCTCGGCCCGCTCGCGCAAAGTGCGCAGGATCTCGGCCGAAACTTCCACCGGGCTCTTGGCCCCGGCCACGGTCCGCACCCGCACCATGCCGGGCGCCTCTTCAAAGTGATAGGGCATCGACTCGCGGTGCGCGATGTCGCTCAAACCGCGTCCCATGAAGCGCTTGACCGAAACGATGGTGTTGCGCGGGTCGCTCGACTGCACCGCCTGCGCCTCGTAGCCGACCGTCGCACTGCCGTCGGCGCCGTAACGGACGACCGAGGGCAGCAGCGGGCGGCCGAGCGCGTCGGCAATGACCGTCGACTGGCCGCTGCGCACGGTCGCCACCAGCGAATTGGTGGTGCCAAGGTCGATGCCGACGGCCAGCTTGTGCTGGTGCGGGGCTTCCGATTGACCGGGTTCCGCGATCTGGAAAAGAGCCATGAAGGTCGTGAATCCTTGCTGGGTTGCTGTGTTGGGTCCGCTGGCCGGCACCGCCTCAGGCGTCGAGCTCGGTCAGCGCGTTGTCGATTTCGGCGATCAGTTTCTCGAGAAACATCAAGCGGCACACGCGCTCGGTGGCGAAGGCATAGTCCTGCCGGTCATCGAGAGCCTCGGCCAACTGCTCGTAGCGCTGCGCCTGGCGTGCCTTGACGCGGCGGCGCAGCTTCTCGAGTTCTTCCTGATCGCAGGCCTGGCGCGCCTCGGCCACTGCCTCGCGCCATTCCATCTGCTCCATCAGGAATTCCGTCGGCATCAAGGTGTTGTTTTCCTCGTCCACCGGATGCCCGAGCAGCTCGAGCAGATAACGCCCGCGTGCGAGCGGTTTCTTCAGCGTCAGATAGGCTTCGTTGATGCGTGTTGCCCATTGCAGCGACAAGCGCCGTTCAGCGTCGCTGGCGTGGGCGAACTTGTCGGGATGAACGAGGGCGAGAATCTCGCGGTAGCGTTTGTCGAGCAGCGCACTCTCGAGTCGGAACGCGCGTGGCAGCTCAAAGAGCGCGAAGTGATCGGCGTTGAAGTCCATGGGCAGTCATTTGGCACCGTTCCGGGCGATCGAACCGACCCGGAGCGGCGAGAAGCACAACGAGAAGCGCAGTCATCGGTGGCAAACCACCTGACGGTCAGACGGTGAAGCTCTCTCCGCAGCCGCAGGCATCCTTGACGTTGGGGTTGTTGAACTTGAAACCTTCGCTCAAGCCTTCGCGCACGTAGTCGAGTTCCGTACCGTCAAGGTACGGCAAGCTCTTGGCGTCGACGAAAACCTTCACCCCGTGCGATTCGAAGGCCAGATCCTCGGCTTCGACGGCGTCGGCGAATTCGAGTTTGTAGGCGACCCCGGAACAACCGCTCGTGCGTACGCCGAGGCGCAGACCGATGCCCTTGCCGCGCTTGGCGATGTAATTGGCGACGTGCTTGGCCGCACGTTCCGACAGCGTTACAGCCATCCGTTCATTCTCCTTTGCGTCCTCCGGGCCGGCACTTTGTCCGGACCCGGCATTCACCACAGCCGGCATTATTCGCCGTGCTTTTTCTTGTAGTCGGCCACGGCCGCCTTGATCGCGTCCTCGGCCAGGATCGAACAGTGAATCTTGACCGGCGGCAACGCAAGTTCCTCGGCGATCTGGGTGTTCTTGATCTCCAGCGCCTGATCGAGGGTCTTGCCCTTGACCCACTCGGTGACCAGCGACGACGAGGCAATCGCCGAACCACACCCGTAGGTCTTGAACTTGGCGTCCTCGATGACACCGTCCTTGCCCACCTTGATCTGCAGCTTCATCACGTCGCCGCAAGCCGGCGCACCGACCATCCCGGTTGCCACGCCGTCGTCTTCCTTGGCGAAGGAACCAACGTTGCGCGGATTCTCGTAATGGTCCAACACTTTGTTGCTGTATGCCATCTTACTCTCCTCTTGAGGGCGGCAGGTCAGCGGCAAGGCCGGGGCCTGCCACGCCCTGAATACGTTTGCCTTAGTGGGCGGCCCACTGCACGGTGTTGAGATCGACGCCTTCCTGGACCATTTCCCAGAGCGGCGACAATTCGCGCAGTTTGCCGATCTTGGCGCGCATCAGCTGCACCGTGTAATCGATCTCTTCCTCGGTCGTAAAGCGGCCGAGCGTAAACCGGATCGAGCTGTGCGCCAGCTCGTCGTTGCGCCCCAGCGCCCGCAGCACGTACGAGGGTTCGAGCGAGGCGGAGGTGCAGGCCGAGCCCGAGGACACCGCGAGGTCCTTCACCGCCATCAGCATCGACTCGCCTTCGACGTAGGCAAAGCTGATGTTCAGGTTGTGCGGCACGCGCTGCTCAAGGTCGCCGTTCACGTAGACCGCCTCGATCTCCGACAAGCCCTTGAACAGACGATCGCGCAGCGCCCCGATGCGCTTGTTCTCCTCGACCATCTCTTCGCGCGCGATGCGGAAAGCTTCGCCCATGCCGACGATCTGGTGCGTCGGCAGCGTGCCCGAGCGGAAGCCGCGTTCGTGGCCGCCGCCGTGCATCTGCGCTTCGAGGCGGACGCGCGGCTTGCGCCGCACGTACAACGCGCCGATGCCTTTCGGGCCGTAAGTCTTGTGTGCCGAAAAGCTCATCAGATCGACCTTCAGCGTTGCCAGGTCAATCTCGACCTTACCCGTCGCCTGCGCCGCGTCGACGTGGAAGACGATGCCCTTCTCACGGCAGATTTCGCCGATTTCGGCGACCGGCTGGATGACGCCGATCTCGTTGTTCACGAACATCACCGAGATCAGGATGGTGTCCGGGCGGATCGCCGCCTTCAAGGCCTCGAGGTCAATGAGGCCGTTCTCCTGCACGTCGAGGTAGGTCACTTCGAAACCCTGGCGCTCCAACTCACGGCAGGTGTCGAGCACGGCCTTGTGCTCGGTCTTGACGGTGATCAGGTGCTTGCCCTTGCCGGCGTAGAAGTAGGCCGCACCCTTGATCGCCAGGTTGTCCGACTCGGTCGCGCCGGAGGTCCAGATGATTTCCTTCGGATCGGCATTGACCAGCGCCGCGACCTGATCGCGCGCCGCCTCGACGGCCGCTTCGGCTTCCCAGCCGAAGGAATGCGAACGGGATGCGGGGTTGCCGAATTTCTCCACCAGGTAGGGGATCATCTTCTCGGCCACACGCGGATCGACCGGCGTCGTCGCCGAGTAATCCAGGTAGATCGGGAGTTTCAACATGGTGTTCTCCATCGCGTAATTATCGTGTCAAACCGCCACCGCGGCCAGTTGCTGCAAGCGCCGATACGTCGCCTGCAGCACCGTCATGAATTCTTCGAGTTCAGCATCCTGCGTCGTCGCCCCCAGGCTGACGCGCACCGCGCCGCGCGCCAGCAGCGGATCGACGCCCATCGCCTGCAGCACGTGCGAAGGCTCGGGGTTGGCGCTCGAGCACGCCGCTCCGCTCGCCACCGCAAACCCGGCGCGGTCGAGTTGAGCCACCAGGGTTTCGCCGTCAATGCCCGGCAAGGCGAAATAAACCGTGTTTGGCAAGCGCTCGGCCTTTTCGCCGAACACCCGTGCCCCCAGCGCCAACAGCGCCGCGACCAGACGATCACGCTGCGCGACCAGCACCTGCGCCCGCTCAGCCTGCGTGGCACGCGCCAGTCGGCACGCTTCGCCAAAACCGACGATCGCCGCGACGTTCTCGGTCCCCGAACGCAGACCGCGCTCGTGCCCGCCACCGGCGATCAAAGGCTCAAGGTCGAGACGCTTGTCCAGCACCAGCGCACCGGCGCCTTGCGGGCCACCGATCTTGTGCGCCGACAAGGTCAGCGCATTGACTCCGGCGCCGTTCAGAGCACGAAAATCCAACGCGACCTTGCCCAGCCCCTGCACCGCATCGCTGTGAAAATACGCTCCGGCTTCGCGTGCCGCATGGGCCAACGCGGCGATGTCCTGCACGACGCCAGTTTCATTGTTCGCCAGCATCACCGAAACGAGTTGCGGCCGGCGCTGCAGCGCTTCGGCATACGCCGTGGCATCGATCCGTCCCTGGTCGTCGACCGGCAGACGCTCGACCTGCCAGCCGCGCCGCGCCAACTGTCCGGCAGGCTTGAGCACGCAGGGATGCTCGCACGCGCCGACAGCCAGGCGCCCCGGACGCAGGCGCTCGGCATAGCCCTTGAGCAGCAGGTTGTTGGCTTCCGAACCACCGCTCGTAAACACGACCTCGCCATGCTCCGCGCCGACGGCATCGGCCACCAGCTGCCGCGCGTCGTCAATCACCCGCCGCGCCGCGCGGCCGTATTCGTGCCGGCTCGAGGCGTTGCCGAAACGCCCGCCGAGCCACGGCAGCATGGCCTCGCGCACCGACGGCGCCAAGGGCGTCGTCGCGTTATGGTCGAGGTAGACGGGGGGGAACATTGCCGTTCGCCAAACGCCCGCGCCTTAGGCCGCAGCCACCAGGGGCTTGCTGCGCGAGCGGACCGGCGGCAGGCGCGCATCCTTGAGCACGGCAACTTCGGCACCGGCCTTGCGCAACTGCTTGTCGACGAGGTCGAACAAGGTCACCGAAGTCAGGTATTCGTACATCTTGCGATTGAGCGTGCTCCACAGTTCGTGGGTCATGCAACGCTCCTCGTCCTTGCAGTTCTCGTAGCCGCCGCACTGCGTCGCGTCGAGCGGCTCGTCGACTGCGCGTACGATGTCCGCCACCGTGATCTGCACTGACGGGCGCGACAGGCAATAACCGCCGCCTGGGCCGCGCACGCTGTCCACCAGATGGTGACGGCGCAGCTTGCCGAACAGTTGCTCAAGGTAGGAGAGGGAAATGTTCTGCCGCTCGCTGATCCCTGCCAGCGTCACGGGCCCATCGCCACCGCGCAGCGCGAGGTCGATCATCGCGGTCACCGCAAAGCGTCCTTTGGTCGTCAATCGCATGTTGTGCCTCCTTGAAATACCTGATTAGTCTTGTCGGCTTTAGGAATAGTTCCCCAAACTAATCGACAATTTTACTCAAGTATTTCGGATCGAATTTATCCGCCGTCGCCAGTTCATCGTCACGACACACCCCAGCCTCGTCCAAGCGCCGGAGCAACAGTTCGATTCGTCGGTCGGTCTCGACGGCGTGGTCGAGCAGGCCGTGAATGGCCTTGGCCAACGGGTCGTCGGGCTTGCCCGCCAGGGCATAGGCCGAAAAGCCCATTTCGCCGGCCTTTTCCTCGCGTTTTTGCACCTGTTCTGGATCGATCACCCGCGCCGGATTGCCGACCGCCGTACACCCCGGCGGCACCGGTTTGACGACCACCGCGTTGGAGCCGACCTTGGCCCGCGCGCCGATCGTGATCGGACCAAGAATCTGGGCTCCGGCGCCGATCACCACCCCGTCTTCGAGCGTCGGATGGCGCTTGCCTTTGTTCCAGGACGTTCCCCCGAGGGTAACGCCGTGATAGAGGGTCACGTCGTCGCCGATCACCGCCGTCTCGCCGATCACCACGCCCATGCCGTGGTCAATGAAGAACCGCCGGCCGATCGTCGCCCCGGGGTGAATCTCGATTCCGGTCAAAAAACGGGCGGTATGCGACACGAAACGTCCGCCCCAGCGCAATCCGTGCGACCACAACCAGTGCGACAGGCGGTGCATCTGAACGGCATGCAACCCCGGGTAACAGGTGAGGATTTCCCAAAACGTGCGTGCTGCGGGGTCGCGTTCGAAAACCGACCGAATATCCTCACGCAAGCGGCTAAACATCAGGGCGCACCTCCACCAGGCGACAAACTGAAAAACGGGCCATTCTATAATTCCCGAGTGAAACGATCAACATTATCGACAGCCTTTCGACTGCCTGCGGCTCACGTCCCCGCTGCGTTGTCCGACCCGTCGTCCGGGCATGCGTTCCCTGCGCCGCGCGGCGCCATCGAACGCTCGACCGCGTCAAGCACACCGCGCAGGATGTTGATTTCGTCGCGTTCCAGCGCGCTGCGCCCAAACAGGCGACGCAACTTGGGCATCAGACGCTTCGGACGCGCCGGGTCGTGGAAGCCGCTGCTCACCATGACGCGCTCGAGGTGTGCGTAAAAGCGTTCGAGGTCGTCGTGGGTCGCCGGCGGCGAGGCGAAAGGAACGGCTTTGGTCACGACCGGCGGTGCCGCTTCGAACGCGGCCATGCGCAACTCGTAACAGAGCAACTGGACCGCTGAACCGAGGTTGAGCGAGGAGTACTCGGGATTGGCCGGAATCAACACCGCGCGCTGACAACGCTGCACATCCTCGTTTGAGAGGCCGGCGGTCTCGTTGCCAAACACCAGCGCCACGTCGCCTTCTGCAGCCTGAGCAACGATCTCGCTGGCGGCCTGGCGGGCCGTCAACGGGCCAGGGCCGAGGTTGCGCACCCGCGCCGAAAGGGCCACCGCGTAGATGCAACCCTGCAGGGCTTCGTCGAGCGACGTGCAGAGCGTCGCCGCACGCAGCAGGTCGTCGGCGCCCGCCGCACGGGCCTCTGCCTCTGCCCGCGCCGCTTCATCGTGCGGATACGAACGCGGGCTGACGAGTACGAGGCGGGTCAGCCCCATGGTCTTCATCGCCCGCGCGGCGGCCCCGATGTTGCCGGGGTGGCTGGTCAAGGAAAGGACGACGCGGACGCGGTCGAGCGCCGCAGCACCCACAAGGGGGGAGGACGGCGAGAGAGACGCCGAAGGCGGGTTCATATTAAAATACGCGATTAACAGCCGAACACGCCGCGACGGAATACCCCGCGCCGCCCGCCGGCTCACTTGATTGAAGACACGCCATGCACCCAGCCCTGAACATCATGATCAAAGCGGCGCGCCGCGCCAGCCAGATCATCAATCGCGCTTCCCAGGACCTCGAACACGTCAAGGTCGCCGCCAAACAGCAGAGCGATTTCGTCACTGAGGTCGACAAGGCGGCCGAGGCGGCCATTATCAAAGTACTGAGCGAGGCCTATCCCGACTACGGGATTCTAGCAGAAGAGAGCGGGCTCACCGCGGGCAGCGGCGCCGGCAACGACTACCAGTGGATCATCGACCCGCTCGACGGCACGACCAACTTCATCCACGGCTTTCCGCAATACTCGGTCTCGATCGCCCGGGCCTACAAGGGCCAGCCCAACCAGGCGATCGTTTATGACACCGTCCGCAACGAGATGTTTACTGCCAGCAAGGGCGGCGGCGCCTTCCTCAACGAGCGCCGCATCCGCGTCGCCGACAAGCGCACCAAGATCGACACCGCGCTGCTCGGCACCGGCTTCCCCTACCGCATGTTCCCGCACATCGACGCCTACCTCGCGATGTACAAGGACTTCACCCAGCGCAGTGCGGGCATCCGCCGCGCCGGCTCGGCCGCGCTTGACCTGGCCTACGTCGCCTGCGGCCGCCTCGACGGCTTCTGGGAAATCGGCCTCAAGCCCTGGGATGCAGCGGCCGGCAGCTTGCTCGTGACCGAAGCGGGCGGCCTCGTCGGCGATTTTTCCGGCGCGGACAACCACCTTGAAACCGGCAACGTTGTCGCCGGCAGCCCCAAGGTCTTCGCCCAAATGCTGCAGGTCATCGAAACGCACCGTACCCCGGCGCTCTCGGCTTAATCGTTTTTTTCGCGCCAAGCCCCGCCACGCGGCGGGGCTTTTTCTTTTCTACGGTCCAAACACAGGCACAGGTCCGCTCGCTATCAGATTGATTGTTAAGCAATAAAAAAACAATTCAAACAGCCTGCTTGACGGCCCTCCAAGCCCCCTCTAACATCCGTCGAAAAAAAATTTTCACGACACCTTCAATACATTAGAGGAAACCGATATGCAAACCCCCGCCCCTGAGCGGAAGCTCGGAATCGGCGCCTACCTTGCGCTGATTTTCGCCATCATCTTCTTTTCCGGGCTCGCCAAAAACGAGAGTTTCGTCAAGATGCTGCCCGACAAGCAATGGGTTGCCGCCGCGTCGGTGTTCGACTTCGGCACGCTCAACGGCTCCTTCGGCAAGGTGCTGACCAGCGCCACCGCCAAACCCGAAGGCAAGGTCGAGACCAAGACCGGCAGCTTCCGCGGTACCGGCGGCAGCGGCGCGATGGACGGCTTTCTCTTCGCCCTGGGTCTGATCCCGACCGTGATGTTCGCCCTCGCGGTCATCAACGTTCTGGAAGGCTACGGCGCACTGGAGGCTGCCCGACAATTACTGACCCCGCTCCTCAGGCCTTTGATGGGCATTCCAGGAACGGCGGCGCTGGGCATCATCAGCAGCCTGCAAAGCACGGACGCGGGTGCTTCGATGACGCGCACCCTCTACGACGAGGGCGGCATCACCGAGAAGGAAAAGGACATTTTCACTATGTTCCAGTTCTCGGCCGGCGCGACGCTGACCAATTTCTTCTCCACCGGCGCCATCCTGTTCACCCTCACTCTGGCCGACGGCAAAGTCGCCTCGCCCGTCACCATGGGCTTGTGCGTCGGCGTGATGCTCCTTTTCAAAGTCGTCGGAGCGAACCTGATGCGCCTCTACTGGACCTTCATCGTCGAGCCCAAAGAGGCCGCCGCTGCTGCCGCGAAATAAGGAGAACCGAACATGGCTGAACTGCAAAACAAACCGATGATCACGGACGTCTTTGTCGCCGGCGCGCGCAAAGGCTGGACGCTCGCGACCACCAGCACCCTGCCCAACGTGATGATGGCCTTCGTCGTCATCAAGGCGCTCGAACTGACGGGTCTGCTCAAACTGATCGGCACGATCTTCGCCCCGATCATGGGGCTCTTCGGGCTGCCCGGAGAAGCGGCGGCCGTACTGCTGGCCGGCTGGATGTCGATGGGCGGAGGCGTCGGTGCCGCCGCCACCCTCTTCGGCTCCGGCATCTTCAACGGCGACCATCTGGCCATCGTCGCCCCGGCGCTCTTCCTGATGGGCTCGCAGGTCCAGTACGTCGGCCGCCTGCTGGGCGTCGTCGGCACCCGCGCCCAGCACATTCCGGTGATGATCGGAATCTCGGTGCTGAACGCCTTTGGCGCCATGCTCGTCATGCGCGTGCTGATCTAGACGGACTACGCTCCGGCTCCACGAACGCGCGCCTTATGCCCCTCCGGGAATAAGGCGCGCGGCGCTTTGAGGCCGGCGTTCATTGCCGACTTCGCGCCCCACTTGCTTCAACGGAAAGAAAGAGACTCATCATGGAACTGCAACTGTACATCGACGAACTCCGGCCGCTGGTCGACATCGACTGCGGCACCACGACGCTGGACGGCGTTGCCCACGTTGCCGGGCTGATGCGCCAGAAATACCTCGACATGGGCTGGCACGCGGAGCTCGTCGACCTCGGCCCCGCCGTCGGCCCCGGCGTTCTCGCCACCAACAAACCCGGCGCGGAGCACTACGACGTCCTGCTCGTCGGCCACCTCGACACCGTCTTCCCTGTCGGCACCGTCGCCGAACGTCCGCTCAGCATCGACGGCAACATCGCGCGCGGCCCCGGCGCCGCCGACATGAAAGCCGGCCTGCTCAACATCGCCTGGGCGCTGCGTGGCCTCGATCCCGAAACCCTCGACCGGCTCGCCATCTGCGTCGCCATGAACCCCGACGAGGAAACCGGCTCGGTGCACTCGCACGACTGGATCGGCCGCTACGCGCAAAAAAGCCGCTGCGTTCTCGTCGCCGAGGCCGCACGCACCGACGGCACCCTCGTCAAGGCGCGCAAGGGCGTCGGCATGTACCAGATCGACTTCAAGGGCGTCGCCGCGCACGCCGGCAACGACCACGAGAAAGGCCGCTCGGCGGTCACCGAACTCGCCCACTGGACGCTCGCCCTCAACACCCTCACCGACTACGCCGCCGGCACCACGGTCAACGTCGGCCAGATCAGCGGCGGAACGGCCAGCAACGTCGTCCCCGAGCACGCCAGCGCGACGATCGACATCCGCTTCTGGAAAACCAGCGAGTTCGAAAAAATCGAGCGCGCCCTGCACGACCTCCAAGCCCAGCCCTTCACTCCGGACGTCAGCATCACGCTCAAGCGCCTCTCGTTCATGCCGGCAATGGAGGCCTCGGCCAAAACCGCAGCGCTGATGCAAACCGTCGAAGCCGCGGGTGCCGAAATGGGCCTCACGATCGGCTGGAAGGCCGTCGGCGGCGGCTCGGACGCCAACCACACCGCCGCCCTCGGCATCCCCTCGCTCGACGGCCTCGGCCCGATCGGCGGCAACTTCCACAACGAGAACGAATACCTCGAACTCGACAGCGTCCTGCCGCGCATCCAGTTGCTGCAGAACGTGCTGCGGCGGCTGTAGGACGCACGCCTCACCGGGAGCAAAACGCAGCGCCGCGCCCCGCGAACGAAGACGAAAGGCTCAGCGCCCTCCGGACGAAGCCGGTGCCTCGGCTGCGCGGGGCGCCCCCTCCGTTGCACCGGCCGGAAGCGCAGCCCCGCTCGCAGGCGCAGGCTCGGAGGTTTCAGCGGCAACAGCTTCCGCTGCCGGCGGCGCGACAACGGCCGCCTCAGCCTCCGGCGTGGGCGAGGACACGGCCGCTGGCGCTGACCCCTCCCCTACATTCGCCCCCCCATCTTCCGCCGCGACCTGCGGCGGCGCCTCACCCTCTTTGGGTGCCGGCATCTCCTTGATCTTGAACGCGGGGTCCTTGACCCAGCGCGCCAGATCCTTGCCGATGCTCACCGCGCAACGATCGAGGATGGTGCAGGTCCCCTTGAAGCCGCCCCACATGCCGCCGACCGACCAACGGTTGATCTTCGTGCGGCGAATTTCGCCGTCATTGCCCAGCAACTCGGCTGAAACGGTGATCGCCTTGGGCCCGCTCCAGGCCCCGCCGCCGACGCCCAACACATGCGTAATCTGCAAGCGCAAGACCGGACTTCCGGGCGCCTCGGCGCCCTTGCTCACCAGCACGTTATCGGTGCGATACAAGCGCTTGAGCTGGTTGCCGACGTGCTTGACCAGCATGGCTTCGGGCTGGCACTCGGACCTCACCGTCTCATCCACCCCTGCGGAAGGGTGATAGCTCACCGGATTTTCCAGACGCGGCGTCGAGGCCAAAACATGAGATGAGAGGATCAAGGCGGAAAAGGAAAGGATAATTTTATTCATATAGGGTTATTCAACAAGCAACAAGGACAATCGACCCACCGGAGAAACCGGCCAGATAAAAACCGATCCACCTCTCAATTCGTGCGAGCGCAAGGACATGAGGGCGTGAGACCCTATTGAGTTCAGGAGGAAGGGCTCGCTCAGTTCCCGACTTTATGGTCAGTAAACTCGTAGTCGGCCTGACAATCGGCACTGGGGTCCCGTTTAAGGTTTACGAACCGAACACTGCTCGAAGAAACGAACTGATACGCGTAGATGTCAGCCTTCTGAACCCCGTCGGTCTTCAAAACCAGCCGGCCGTTATCCGTCCACCAACGCCCCTGCTCTTTTGCCCAGGTTTGCGAACGGTTCTTGTCGGAGAAAAAAACGATCGAGAACTGCCCATCGGCAGCCCGAACCATCTTCCACGCCAGGAACGCGCACTTCCCACCGGCCTCACGCTCTCCTTGCCACGTTCCAACCAGCCGCTCGTCCATCGCAACGCGATTTTTCTGAGCAGGCCCAGAAGCGCAGCCAAACAATCCGACAACAATTGCGGCCATCACAAGTACGGTTTTCATGCTTTCCTTTCGTTGAATAAATACAGCAAAAGACATTTCGCAGAGTCCCGCA
>RRZU011972453.1_pt1 | contig 15691 bp, 22 predicted proteins | sample 2165561 | NCBI WGS metagenome assembly RRZU01 (sample SAMN10456909, study PRJNA506462) | wastewater metagenome | isolation source: wastewater sludge | place: USA: Moscow, Idaho
GAGCTGTGGGTCGTTCTCACGGCTGCTGGCATGCGGCCAGAGTGCGGCAATCAGATTGACGTTTTCTTTGATCACGCCGCCGGCGCCACGGCGCGAGATCCCGGCCTTGTCGCTCATGAATTGCAAGGCGCGACGCACAGCGGCTTGCTGTGCAGCCTCGATCGCGTCGCGCTGCTCCGGATCGAGTTGACTCCAAATCGCCGAAATAGCTTTCGGCGCTGAGAACGTGAAATCGTATCCGCTGACGTGTTCGGCGCCGGCACCTTTGACCAAGGCCTCGCCCGTGCGCGGGTCGTAGCCACCGAGTTGGGCGCGGAACGTCTCGGCGTTAACGGTTTCGCCATCCGTGATGGCTGGCATCGTCCCAGCAGGGTCATACCAACGGCCCGGCGGTTCGCGGTGTACCTCGACGCCCTGGTTTAAGTAATAGTCATCGACTTGGGCCGAATTAATGTAGTACTCGCCGCCGTCGCAGCCTTTACCGAGCTTTTTGTATGAGATCGTCATTGCTTACCTTTCGCGTCCAAGGCAGCGGCAAACGACGCGTCGGCGAGCTGCTGTTGCAGAGCGCCAAGCTGGCCTGCAATCGCGGCGAGGGTGTTGGCCGTCGTCTCGGTCTGCAATTTCGAGTAGCTGTGAAAGATTCCTAAAAACTTGTCGAAGCGCTCACGCAGTTGGCGGATCTCCGCCGCGGTCCTCGCCAGGTTTGCGAGGCCTTCGCGGTCGGCTTGACGTTGCCGCTCGCGCTGGATAAGTCCAGCGGCTCGGTCCCGGAAAAACTTACCTGCCTTCGGTGACTCGCCGAGGTCGCGCTGCAGCGCGCGGATCTCGTCGGCAAGTTCCTTCGGCAAGGAAAATCGGACCAACTCATTTGCATCAGATATCGGCATCCCATAACCCCAAGAACAATCACTAGCCTCTATAGCATCATTGTGGCTATTGTGATAGCGTTGCGGCTATGGAGTCAATAGATAGTGGGAGCAACATCCTCCGCCCCGCCAGTTTCAAGGGTTTCGGGCCGAAGGACCGACAAGCGGAGCCACTTTAGTGCGTGGCGTGTGAGAGTTCTTCGCTTTTGACTTTTGTTTGTTCACCAACAAAGAAACGCCGGTCTCTGATAAAAACCTCTGAGACCCAAAAAGGAAAGAGAAAGTGAGCGAGAATAAATGCTAAGTCTCTGTAATCGCTATTTTTTCTGGCATCCTGAAAGGTTGCAGGCCGCAAAATTTTGCGACGGCGCGCTTACGCGCGCCGGAGGAAACAGGCGGGGAGGGGTTGGGTTGGTGCGCGAAGGCTTTACGAATGCTTGACAACAGCTTGGCAGAGCCTTACAGTGCTTTACAAATGCTTTCTTAATGCTTTACAGCGACGGTAGACGCGATGGATCTCGACAAATACAAGCAGCAGACGCGGCCTAACCGCTGGCGGTCGAAAATGGACGCGTATCGCGCAGAAATCCTGAGCCTGCACGGCGACGGTTATAGCCTGGCGCAGGTCGCCGATTGGCTGAAATCCGCACATCAAATCGAGGTGAGCCGGCAGGCCATCGGCGAGTTCATCCGCCGGCGCGCAGCGGCGCCGACGAATGCGACGGCTCCGGCAGCGGTAACGAAAACGGCTGTGGTGACGACGCCGAACTCGGCGCCCGCAGTCGAAAAGAAGCCCGGCGAACCAAAACGGTTCGACTGGAATGGTTTGAAAGGCGAAAAGCCGGAGTGGTGAGTTTTTTGTGTGTTTGCGATGCGATACCAATCGCATCATTAATTAGATTATTCAACGAAAGGAGCAACAAAATGGCAGCGATCCATATGGTTCTGCAGGGGAAAGGCGGTGTCGGCAAGTCGCTCGTCGCGGCGCTGATGGCGCAGTATCTCAAGGCGCGTAACGAGTCGGTCTACTGTGCCGATACCGATCCGGTGAACGACACATTCGCGCGCTATCGCGGCTTTGCCGCCGAGCGTATCCAAATCCTTAACGAGGACAAGAATATCGACGCCCGCGCGTTTGACGCCCTGATTGAGCGCGTCCTGGAACACGAGGGCGATGTCGTAATCGACAATGGCGCGTCGACGTTCTTACCGCTGTCCGCGTACCTGCTTGAAAACAACGTAATCGAACTGCTGCAGGACGCCGGGAAAACCGTGTACATCCATACGATCCTGACCGGTGGCCAGGCGATGGACGACACGATGATCGGCCTCAACTCGTTGCTGGTGTCGCAAAGCGCGCTGCTGGTCGTCTGGGAAAACGAGTTTTTCGGTGTGGTGGCCAAGGACGGTAAGCGGTTCAACGACTCGAAACTCTACGAGAAGAATAAGGACCGGATCAAAGGCATCGTCACGATCCACAAGCGCAACGCCGACACGTTCGGCAAGGATCTCGAAGTCCTGGTATCGAACAAGCTGACGTTTGATGCGGCAATGACCTCGGATCTATTCGGCACGATGCCTCGGCAGCGCCTCAAGATGATCCGGAAATCGATCGACGAGCAGCTTGACGCTGTTGGGTTCTGAGGGCGCGGTGATGAATGCCGAGACCCAACGTAACCTGGTTGTCGAGATCTTCCGCGAGACCGGCATCAAGGTCGATCCGGATGATCCGATCGTTCTGGCGGCGCTGTATCAGGCCTCGTTGATCCGCGACGCTGGCAACGCAACGGCCGAAAAATTGGCCGCACAAACAGGGAAGATCGAGAACGCCAGCCAGCAACTCGTCGGGCACCTGCAGGAGCTGCTGCGCACCGGTGGCGCGCTGGCAACCAAGACGATGCGCGAGGCACGCGAAAGCGAGGAAGCCGAACTCAAGCGCACGGCGACGGCAGCGATCGAGCAGGCGATCGGTGAGGCAGTCAATGCCGGCCTTGGCCGACTCAACGAAGCCCTCAAGACGTTAGAGGTCGCGGCGGCGCGATCGGGGCAACAGGTCGCAAAGGCGGCGCAGGCAGCGCAACCGGGCTGGTCAACGTTGGTTGTCGGCGTCGCAATCCTCGGTGGGATCTTCGGCGGTGCCGGCGGATTTTTGGCGCATCAACTCTTTTTTTAACCTGACGGCGACGACGCAGTAGGTGTAACGGCTCGCGTTTGAAAACGGTCATGCTCGCATTTGACGCCGATTTCGGCTCAAATAAAGTGCAAATGAAAATGCACTCATGCTCAGATTAACTGCAAACGTGCTCGCGTTTATCCGTTCCGGCTCGCATTCCATTGCGGCGTGCTCACAATAACTGCAAATGCCGAAATAATTTGCTTGCTTCTTTAATTGATTTTTGTAATAATAATTATATAACATTTATTACACAATTTTTGCAAGGGAAAATGATGAGCACGCATGATGATGACGATGGTTATGGCAACGACGAGAATCTTCCAGTATTGAAGGCAAAGCCACCGCTTCCTGTTTTACTCGAATCGCTTGGATTTGGTAAAGTGACCACAAAAGACAAGATCAAAATTTCATACGGCAATGGCAGATTGAAAGCTAGCGTGACGCAACCTGACGGGGTGACGCAAACGGTGAGCCGCAGCCTGGGTTCTGGATTTGGCTCGAAAACTGAATTCGACCCAGGAAAAATGCAATCAAAAGATCATCGAAATAAAGAAATCCGTCGTCTTTACAAACAGGGAGCAACACAAGACGACCTCGCACAGCAGTGTGGCTTGTCGCAGGCCATGATCAATAGGATCGTCAACGAGAAATGAATCTCTTGAGGCTATTGTCATATATATTCATACCATTGTCCCGTATCGGTATACCCAAACTTGCTGCAGGAGTCGAGACAGTTACTGGGCTTCAATAGGGTGGAAATTGCATTTTTAGACACGTCCGCCTGAGCACCTAGACCCTATCGAGACGATTTCCGTCATTTGCAGTTATTGTGAGCACGCCGCCATGAAACGCGAGCACGAGCGGATAAATGCAAGCTCATTTGCAGATAGCGTGAGCATGGGGGTACCGTCAGTTGCAGTTAATTTGAGCAGGAAATTGCGCTGATTGCGAGCACGGCCGGTTTCGATTGCAAGCCGTTACAAGTAGGAGGCCGCGGAGGACAGGGCTATATGATGATTCTTTCCATCATGATGCGTCCGGCCTTGATGTTATCCGGCTTCGTGACAGCAATGCTGTTAACGCAACCAGTCACTAGTTTGGTTAACGCCAAGTTCATGTCGTCCATGTCCCACATCCAGGCGGACTCGACAACCGGTCTTGTATCATTCATCGCGTATCTGGCGATTTACGTCCTTATGATGACCACAGTGCTGCATACGGTCTTTTCGCTGATCCATTGGATTCCAGACAACTTACCGCGCAGGATCAGCGGGCATGTCGGCGGAGACCCCGCCAGTCCGGACCAGAAAGAGAAAGAAGCCATTGTTGCTTGTCGAGATAACTCATGGTCTCTACTCCGTCAATCGCGCGTGCACAATCCTCAGCCGACATCGCTGCGCCGGCCAGCGCAGCCGATTGCCGTAGAGCGAAGTCAATTGCTTTTGCGTGCTGACTCTCAGGCTCATCGGCCACATCGTAGAGGGATAGCGACAAGATCCGATCATGCACAGGTAAATGTCCAGACGCGCGCCGCAACAGCAATGCATACAGCGCCGCAAAGTAGCGGTTATGTCCGGCGAAATCCACGTCTACCGCGCGGATGAGACGATGTGCCAACTCGTGACAATAGGTGTCGAGTAGTTGCGCTGGCGTGGTGATATTCGCCGGCATGATCTCAATCCCGCCATCGGGCGAGCAAGGGCAACATCCCATTACCCCAGCTTCGCCAGGTCGGTTTGCTGCAAAAATGACCGGGTATTGCTCGATCAGTCGTAGCCGCTCCGCCAAGGCCGATGAAAGCACGGCAGGCGCATATTCTGGTATCGGAGCACCCCAGGTCGACAAAGCAATCATCAGATTTTCCTGATCGCCTTACGCTCTGGATCATAGGCGTACCCTTGAGCGTTGAGATACTGCGTTTTGGCCGCGATTCCGATTTTTCGACGCGGGCCATTGTCATGCAACAATACCGACTCAGGCGCCGCTGCGCGTAGATCAGTCGTTAACGCCTGATTCACGGCGGACAAACCGGCGATGGTGCCCTGAGCCAGAGCGAGATCCGACTCGAGGCGTTTGGCGTAGGCAATCCAGTCGTTGACTGATCGCTCCATATCAACGATCACGCGGTCATTCGCAAGATTCGCCGCCTGCCGGCCGGCGTAAAAATCGAGCGTGCTCATGTCTCCTACCCCTTCCCCGCCTGTGTTTTGGTTTTCACCGGCGCTGCCGGCTTGCTGAGTACGGCGATCTGCCCTCTCAACTCGGCGGCTTGGCCTTCGGCGGTTTTCGCGTCGTCCTGGGCGTCGCGCACCTGGCGCCGTAGATCGTCGCATTCGCGCGCTGCGGCGTCGAGCGCCGTTTGCCGGGCCTGCACCTGCACCCGAGCGCTTGTAAGCTCCTGCGAGGCCTGCGAGGCTTGTTTCTCGGCCTTCTCGGCGTACGTTTCTGCCTTCGTTGCGCGATCGGTCATCGCTTCTAGCTTGGCGGTGGCCACGGCCGCTTTTTTCTCGGCGTCGGTGCGCGCCTGGCGCTGCTCGTCGAGTTCTTTGCACAGCCGCCCGATTTCGGCCTCGATGCGCGGTACGGCTTCGAGCCGGAGCTGTGCCTTGGCCAGTTCCGTACGTGCGCTCTCGGCGGCTTGGCGCTCGCCGATTACGTCATCCAGCGCCCGCGCGAGGTCCGACTCGACCTGAGCGAGCCGGCCGGCGATCTCGGCCTTTTCTGCTTGCGCCGACTCCAAGGCTTCGGCCTGGATCTCGATCGTCGATGCCTGACGCTCGTTTTCGGCGATCAGATCATTGTTGGCTTGCTGCAGATTGACGAGATCCGCCTGCAGCTCGGCCTTAGCCGTCGCGATTTCCTGCCCGACAAAATCGACGAGCGCGCGTTGCAGGCCCGCCGGCAACGTGATTGGCACCTCTGTGGCCTTGACCTGGCCAGCTTGCCAAAACTGTAGCAGTTTGAGCACGGTGGCCATGCTGCCCGTGCCGAGCTGGTCACGGATCGCCCGTGCGGTTGGTTTCGCGCCGCCGGCGCGGATCGCGTCGGCTACGGCGTTGACTTGTTCCTGGGTGATAGTTGCTTCGCGTGCCATAACCCCTCCCTTTTTAGAAATATGCAGACCACATGGCAGCATCAACCGGTCCGCCGATCACTTCTTCCACAGCCATGCGCGCATCAATGCGTGCCGACCGGCTGTACTCGTTACCTGCTTTCGCGAGTACAGCTTTGGCCCAAGCGTCCGTATTCTCAGGCCCGCCGTCTTTCACAGCGCGGAGCATAGCGTCTGCAAGCTCCGTAATTGCGTTGCGTGTCTCTCGTGCCATTTTCGCCCCTTCGGTTACGTTACGTTATGGCTGTTATGTTTCGCTACGTTATGAAATAGTCAAGCGATTTCTGTAAAAGATTCTTTAATTTTCTGCTTGATTTATGATTTTTATATGATTATAATATGTTTACTGTTCAACACATCGGAGCAAAACGCCATGCAAAACCAACAACCGCAAGCCGTCGCCTCGTCCCTGGTCGAAATCTTCGGCGAGCCGATCAGCACCTACAGTCGCGAGCAAGCAATTGATGACGTTTCTTGGTCGATTTGATGCAAGACGAGATGACCAACGTCGCGCGCCAGCACTACAAATACCCGATCACTTGCACGATCGCCGGTTTTTGAGGTGATGCAACGCGCAGTCGAAAACCCGCGCTACTGCAACAGCTACGCCGGCATCCTGCATGACATGCTCTGGATGAGCCGTTGCATGGGTCGCAAGCTCAACGAGTCAACGGTGATGTTCCGCGTGATCATCCAGGGTGCGCCGCTCGAAGTATCCTGATTTCAAGCTCGTTGTTGGTCCTGGCGACGCCGGCGAGCCGGTCATCACATTGATGATGCCAAACGAGGATTGATTTCTAACGGACTGGTCGAGATCCCGATCAGGCCTTTTTTGATGGGAGTTTGAAAATGGCAAAAACGCAAAACAACATGGTCGACGCGGCGATCATCGAGGGTATTTTGGTCGATATCGACCCGGATCTCGATGATCCTAAGTGCGACGTTGCCGGACTAGCCGAGGCTTTGCAGCCCGGTTTGTCGAAGGCAGCCGAAGCGCTGCGCCTGGTGTTGCCGCAACCGCACGGCCGCGCCGCCTTGCGACGCTTTGTTGGCGACATGCTGGCCGCGTGCAAAAGGTGAATGTTTATGGGGCCAGTGCCGGCGATGCCGGCTTGGCCACCCTTCGCCAAAGGTAAAAGTTTATGGGGCGTCGCCCCTCGTCCGGCGGGAAATCCCGACTTTCACAATCGCGCTATAAGCGATTATTTCAACCCTCGCCCAGCCTGACCATGCCCTACAGGCTAAAACCGCGCCTAGAACGTCCTCTGCAGCCTCTACCGCCCCCGCGAGCCGTTCCGAATCTCCGGTTCACTCAACTTGACCCCTCCCCGCCTGTATAGATGGCCGTTGATTCGCCATGGTGGGGGTGTAAGCCCGAAACGCCGAAAATTCCGCCGGGAAACGTCAGGAGCGAGGTTTCCGGCCATAGGGTCAATCCGACACGGTTTTTCGCGCACGTTTTACCCGGTTTGGAGCGGCGCTTGCCGCCAATTATTGGCTATGCCGAAAAACAAGTGTTTTGCGTCAACCCGCGCCAGTGCAGGCTTTGAGCGCTTGCCGGAAAAATCGGCGGTTCCGGCGTACACCCCCATGGTGGTTGGTGAGTGCTCTTACCGTTCCGCTGGCCTTGAGAAATTGAGCGGTTGTTTACCCGGTGGTTTTGAGAACAGACGGGAACGGTAGTGCTGCGATGGTGTTGCGTTCGCCTCGCGCGGCGTGCCGCGCCTCGATATCTTCGTTGTGGGCTTGCGATCGAGCATCGCGAGAAAGCGAGACCATGTTGCCGGCCGCTTGCGGCCGGCTTGAATTGCTTCTTCACCCTGCGCCCGAATAATTTTGCCGCTGGCCAGTCGCTGAAAGCCCGCTGCGGCGTTTTGTGCCGCAGGGGCGAGACTAGACCAACGGTCGACGGCTCGATCGCGCTTGCGCGACGCCATAGACGGTCGCCGCAAGGCGCGGCCCCGGCGTTAAAACGTTAAAAGAAAGATTGGTTAAACGCGCGCGCGTGTTAACGGTTGCGGAAAGCCTTGCCGTTGCTGGCACAGCGGCGAACAAACATCTCCGATAGCCGGTAGACGGCATCCCCGATAGCCGGTGAAAAACATCCCCGATAGCCGGTGAAAACATCCCCGATAGCCGGTAGCTTGTGGATAAGTGCTTCAAACATCCCCGATAGCCGGTAATTCTCATGGATTTACAACAACGGCCGGAAAACATGAATTTTCTTCAAAATTGAGGGTGAAAAGCCAGAAATCCAGTACTGACGGGTGTTCCGAGATGGTTTGAAGGTCTGAAAAACATCCCCGATAGCCGGTGAAAACATCCCCGATAGCCGGTGACTCCGAAATTGCGAGATTTCTTCAAACATCCCCGATAGCCGGTTGTTATTGCTGCGTATTGTTGGGGCGCTCAAGCCCGGTAAATATATTGTGTCGCTCAAGCCTTGAGAACCACGCGTGGCGGTCGCTTTGCAAGAGTTCCTTGTGTAGCTTGCCGTTATTCCGGGTGTAGAACACCACGTCGTCCGGCTTGGCTGCGAGATCGAGCGCGATCCGGTACTCAGGTAAGGCGTCGGCCTTGATCGTCTGCCGTAGCTCGTCGCGGAACTTCGCGCGAGTTACGCGCGTCCCCAGCTTCTCGGCCAACAGGTCGATACCGATCTTCCACATCGCCTGATCGCCGCAATGTTTGCGCGCGATCTCATATAGCCGGCGCTCGATCGAACGCGTCAGCCGAAAATACCCGCGATCCATCGTCAACACCTCGTAGTTCACGAGGCCGTTGTAGAGCCATTCGCTGATCGTTACCGAGAATTGCAGGACACGTGAAACTTGGCGCGTGATCTCCTTCCCGCGCTCGTTGGTTTGCCGTTCAAGGCGTTTTTTTTCCGAGATGATTTTGTAGCTGTCGATCATGCCGAAACCCTCGGTTTGCAGCTTGCCGCCGGTCTCGATATTCGTCTGGATGGTTGTACCGCGCAGCCGGTTGAGTAGATCCACGATGCGTTCGAACGAGGCCCGGCCGTCGCCGCGCTCGGTGCCGATGAGGAAGTCACAGCTATCGATCACAACGGTACGCGATATCGGTTTCCCTTGATTCTTCGCCTCGATGAGCTGGCTCGCAATGTACAGCAAGAGATCCTTGTCAAAAACCGTCGCGGCGCCCACGCTCGACGGGATGACTCGCACTACGCGATTCCCGCGGCGATATTCGCGAGTCTCAATATCCTTGTTCTTGGCCAGCGAAAAAATCGGGAATTCCATGCTGGCGATATCGTCTTTGACCGGCCAGTTAGTGATATCGCACCGGAATAATTCGCCCTGCTCCGGCGCAGATGCGCCCGGATCTGGTCGGCTTTTTTTTCGCCCTGCGTTTGCGGCTGCTACCATGTCCGCCCTTTCGTTGTACCGTCTCGCTTAGCCGGCGAGACAAAAAATGGCCCGGAGTGTTCGCGCACTTCGGGCCTTATCTTATCCACGTTTCCCGCGCACCTTGGACAACTCTTGCAGGAGCGCTTCATAGCTCGCTATCGACAGCATGACGACGGCGGGTTTGTTCTCGCGCATCACTACGAATTTGTCTTGCTCGCCGCTCTGTAGCTGGTCCAGTAGGGCTTTCCCTTTGCGTTGCAAATCTGTCGTCGATATTGCCTGGTCGGATCGTTCCAGAATCATTTGCGTTGCCTTTCGTCGTTCGATCTTAGTATGATTATTATCATACTAAAGTTATCAAAACGCAAGCGGAAGATGCTGGCAAAAATGTTGCGTTTTACGCAAATCTTTGATACTCTGTTGTTGCTGATATTTGAACGGACTGGCGCAAGCCATGTATCAGTCCCGCCGCGCAACGTGCGGTCTGCACCCAAGAGTGCGGATACTCAAGAGGCCCGATTAGATCCACCAAAAAGGCTCCGCAGGGAGCCTTTTTGCTTTTACGGCATTCGGATCGGCTTGTTTGTTTGAATGTTGTACAGCAGTATCTCGATCCGGATTGGTTTGCGCGGCGCCGGCTTCCCCTGCATGTGGTGTTCGTCGCGGATATACGCACTCTGCACAAACAGGTTCAGGACTCCACGTTTCGTCGATCGTGAGGCCGTAAAAAATATCTCATACTCGTCGCGTGATCCTTTCTGATCAACCAGCTCGACGATAAAGAAATTCCCTTTTCCCGAGTGATAGCACTTGCGCGACGGCAGTTCCTCGATGATCGCAGGTAGCAGCTTTGATAACTCGTATCGTGCGAAGTCAAATACGCGTGTCTCGCGTGCGTCGCCATAGAGCAGCGCCGATTCTGGCTGTTCGCCCGATGGAATCCCCCTAGTGAAGCAATGCAGGCTGAAAATGACCTGCAATGTATAGGACCGGGCCGGCTTACCTGGTTTCGCCTCTTGGACGATCGTTGTCCGTCGCGGATGTAGGTGCGCGAGGTCGTAAATCTGGTCACTGTGGACGAAGGGTTTCCAGGCAATCATATGGTTGTTCTCGTGGATCAGTCATTCTAACGGATCAGTCAGGCGCTGGCTACGTAGTTACGTAATTACGTATTGACACGGCGCGGCGAGTTGCTATACTTAATTACGTCGATACGTAATTAAGTAATTAAATAACAGGAGGCAACGAATGAAAGTGATCGCCGTACTGAATCAAAAAGGTGGCGCCGGAAAAACGACGGTGGCCACGAACCTGAGCCGTGCTATCCAGTTGCTCGGCCATACGGTCCTGCTAGCCGATTCCGACCCACAAGGCAGCGCCCGCGACTGGGCAGCGGCCAACGAGACGCAGCCGGTCCCGGTGGCCGGCTTCGATCGCGCCTCGCTCGATCGCGATATCAAGAGCGTTGCACGCGATGTCGATTACGTTGTGATCGATGGCGCGCCCCAAATCAAGGAGCTGGCCGTCGCGGCGATCCGCGCCGCCGACCTGGTGTTGATCCCGATCCAGCCCTCGCCCTACGACATTTGGGCCGCGTCGGACCTGGTGGATCTCGTCAAGGCCCGCGTCGATGTGACGGACGGCAAGCTCAAGGCCGGCTTTGTCGTGAGTCGGGCGATCAAGGGTACAAAGCTCGGTCGTGAGATCTCGGAGGCCTTAGCTGATTACGAATTGCCGGTCCTCGATACGGTCATCTATCAGCGCCAGATTTATCCGACGAGTGCCAGCTCCGGCGTCGCGGTCGCGGACTGCGATCCGAAACGCGATCAAGGTGCGGACGATGCTGCATTCGAGATCCGCAAGTTGGCCAAGGAAGCGCTTGCGCTCCTGTCTGCGTAATTGCGTATTTACGTAAATAAGGAAGGGTGATGGGAACACTCAGCACGAAGCGGCCAAGCCGCGCAACTGGCGAGACGAATCCGGATAAGGCGCGCGCGCTTGCGGCAGTCGCCAAAACGAAAACTTACCGGCTCTCTGTGGATCTCGACGAACCGATCTACATGGAACTCAAGGCGCGCGCCCTGGTGGAAAAGCGGAAGGGTGTTGATCTGGTGCGAGACGCGATCCGCGCCTATCTCGATAGCTCTGCGTAGTTACGTAATTACGCAATTAAGCCTTACCTCTGAAAGTCGTTGTCGTCGCCAACGTTTGGCATGGAGGTTAGGACACTGGCAAAAGACTTCCGGTGCGCAAGAGCACGTTTCAAAGCCGGCGATGGTTGCGGCGGCGACAGGAGTGCTTGAGCAAAGCGCTCTTGATCCGCCGGCGATAACCGGATGATGTCGGCCCAAAACTCGCGCCCCACTGGCCGCATGTTCTCCCATGCCTGCAGCTCAGGACTCAGCTCGATACGGCCGGCGGGCATTTGTGCCAGTAGGTCGACGAGGCGATAGCACGGCTGTTTTCGTTTCGGGCGGAATTCCCGTTTCTTCGCGATCTTCATGCCGGGAAGAAGTCCCGGATATCCCGCACCGTCCCGCCATTGTTGATCGCGACATGGTGCGTCCAGCCGATCAGGTTCTTGAAAATATTGTTGCCAAACTTCGGCGGGTGTCCGTAGTGGATCTGTTTGGCGCCACTTGCTGGGTCACAGTGCACCGGATCGCCGGCAACGTGATAGATCCGGCAGATTAGCGGACGCTGCTCATAGATCGAGCACGCGCCCTCTTTGTCCAGGAACGGGCAGGGTGTTTTGTGGCCAGTCGTAATCGGGCCGGTGGGTTGCGCTAATCGGCGGGTGTACAGCCAAATGTTCTCGGCCTCCAACGTGGTGATCTGCACGTCGATTCGGCAGCAATGCGAGCAGCCCTTGCCGGCTCGGCTGCAGGTCGTGATTTGTGCCAGATACGGCTGGAATGAATCCATATACCGATAGACCATTTGCAATTGCTCGCCGAGCGGCGCGCGCGATGTCTGCAGGGCACGATAGAGCGAGGTGGCCTTATCAAAGTATGGGCGAGGAATGGGCGGCAACTCGGGCAAAACTGGCATGTGGATATCCAAGGCTGCAGGCGGGGAGGGGGTCAGGGCTGGCGAAGGGATGCGGCGTTAGGGATGTAGCGGTAGAGCGTGGCACGGATACCTGCAATGTCTCGGCGACCTCTTTTGGCGGCGTTCCACCCTCCAACAAGAGTCGCGCTTTGATGAGTTTTTTGTCATCGATAGCGCGCTTTCGACCTCCGACAAGGCCTTGTGCGCGTGCTGCATCGAGGCCTGCCCGGGTGCGCTCTCGGATGAGATTTCGCCCCATTTCAGCAAGAGCCACCATCATATGAAAGAAATACCGACCGGCCGGCGTCGATGTGTCGATGCCTTCGGTCAGCGATCGGAACTCAATACCGCGCGCTTGTAGATCCGCAACGAACTCAACAAGCTGCTTGACGGTTTGACCAAGGCGATCGAGCTTCCAGACGACAAGACAATCCCCTGGTCGAATATGTGAGAGTGTCGCGTCAAGCAACCTGGCCTGGATCGGCTCGCGCCGCTCGCTTTGTCTTCAAAGATTCGGCTGCAACCTACTGCTTTAAGTGCATCGAGTTGAAGCTGTAAATTCTGTTCACGGGTAGAAACCCTAGCGTAACCGAGCAGCATGACAGAGGCAGCAGCGTTTGCTTTCATTGATGAATGCTCATGAGGTGGATTTCTCAAAACTCAATAGAGATATTTTAAAGGAGTACAAGGAAACGAGAAATCGTTTAGAGAAGCGAAAACAATGTTTTTAACTCGTGGATAGTGTCAATTTCAGAAGATGCTGCACGAATTTCAAAAGTCGGCTTCACTATAAATGCCGAATGTGGCAACCCCTATTGCAAGACGCGTTCAGCGATTTCTGCACGAACCGCTCAGCGCAGCGAAACGCTCGAAAAATACTCGCGGATGAGACTTTTGTTTTTGAAATAGGAATCAAGAACCAGGAAGAGAAAGTAGCGATCACCAAAGCTGAAGTCGAACGGTATCCGTGCCTTGTCAATCTTGAAGGTCTTGCGTTTCTTGTGCCCCTTGACGCCTGCTTCATAGCGTCGGCGCTCGTAGGCGTCCACGGCATACAGAATATACTCGTGGTCCAGATGGCTGATGAAGTAATGACCTTGATCCAGGAAGAACTCCAGATGGACTACCTGAGTGACGACATTTCCATCTAATGCCGGAAAATCAGTGCACAGTTCTTCGAATGTCATGCTGTATGGATTCGTGCCCACCTTGACCCATAGCGCATCTTCGTAGCACTCCTCATCATAGAGCTTCGATACTGGAGGAAGCTGCAACGCCTGGAAGCTAAAGAGACTGCCGAACTCCATGGCCTCGAAAGCAGGAACTGCTTCGGTGATCAACCCAATGTCAAAGGCGATATGTGTCACCCAGTGCTTGTCCATCGCGTTCTCAATCGCTGTCAGCAGTTCACGTGGCACGTCGATCCAGAAGAACTGTCCGATCCGGTTGTCAACGATAGTGCGGCTCTCCTTGCTGTTGAAGATTGAGAATTCGGAACCCATCGACAATAGGCCGTACTTGTCAAATTGTGGGTCTGTAGCCTTTAAGTCGATATCCAGCCGTTCCCTATAGAGAGATATCAATTTCTCAGCACAAGGTTTTTCAAAGCGTTCGAACACTGACACCTGCACTAGGTAATGCTCATAGAGGAATGATCCGATTTGATAAAGATGGTAGTACTTCTTCACATAATCGGTACCGTTGTTGCCGGCATGTTGCAGGGCATAGTCATGGGCCAAGAGATCAATGATTGCATCATGCCCCTCTTCAGGGTTCCGGAGAAATTTCAAGTAGGCGTCCAGAGAGTCAATCGCTAATTTCCGATTCAAGGATGGAATCTGCGCCCTGTAGAACCGCGCATCGTGCCCAGCAACCACACACTTATGCGCCTCAGTAAGCAGCTGCTCTCGCTCCAACTTGATCGTTTTCCGGAACTGTCCAAGGAACTCCTCCTGAAAATCCGGATAGGCCAGCCGATTTTGCAGGGCCGGAAATATCCCGTCGATAACCAACAGGCTATGTTTGAGGAATAGCGTCTTGAAGATACCCCCTTCCAGCAGACGGTTGTCATCTGACCTGGCCATATCTTCAACACGCATTTTGGAAAACAACTCATCCATCGTTATTCACTTTCCCTATCCGGACTACTTGTTTGCTGATCATCGGCCTGCCCTATTGCATAGTGCGAGACTCTTCACTCGGGGCTGGTAACAGGAAGGTTGTGCCCGTATAGACAAAACTTAGATTCGAGAAATCAGCCTTATCCCGTCCGGGCGCAATTCGCCCTTTGGTGAAATATGTCGATACAAGGTCTGCCGCGTGATACCGAGTTCCTGGCACAGATCACCAACCGTGGTTTCAGGTTGCCCCATCGCAGCCATCGCCAGGCGCAGCTTGGCGGCGGTCATCTTGAACGGCCGGCCGCCCTTCCTACCGCGCGCTCGTGCCGAGGCCAGGCCCGCCACCGTTCGCTCGGCGATCAGTTCGCGCTCGAACTCGGCAAGCGCGGCGAAGATGCCAAAAACCAGCTTGCCTGCTGCGGTTGTGGTGTCGATGGCCGCGCCGTGGCCGGTCAGTACCTTGAGGCCGACGCCACGCCCAGTCAGGTCATGCACGGTGTTGATGAGGTGACGCAAATTTCGCCCGAGTCGGTCGAGCTTCCACACGACCAGTGTGTCGCCTGGTCGCAGAGCCTTCAAGCAACTCGACAAGCCGGGACGGTCCTCTCGTTTGCCGGATGCCTGGTCCTCGTAGAGCTGGGCTTGATCGACGCCGGAAGCCACCAGCGCATCGCGTTGCAAGTCGGTGGCTTGGGAGCCATCCGCCTTCGACACCCGCATGTAGCCGATCAGCATGTCGCACCTGTCACATATACGTTCGATTATGTGACAGTGTGAATCGAAAAGCTCATGCCGTCAAAAATTGTCACTTAACCCGTCATTTAGTCTAAGGTATATAAAGGGTGTTTTCAGATAGAAATGTGACATCGAACCGCCTTTCAGTTACAGGCTTTCCAGAAGGACGAACCCGCGCTTAGCGTACGATTTATTCCGTTTTCTGAGACGCCCCCTATTTCATCGGACTAATAACTGACTGCGTGTCATACCCTCAA
>RRZU010828599.1_pt1 | contig 15689 bp, 16 predicted proteins | sample 2165561 | NCBI WGS metagenome assembly RRZU01 (sample SAMN10456909, study PRJNA506462) | wastewater metagenome | isolation source: wastewater sludge | place: USA: Moscow, Idaho
GCACATCAATGGTTGGAAATTTCGGCAGGAGCCATGTTTATGTCGATTTTAAAAATGGTGTTGCTGCCGGTGGTGTTGGGTTTGCTGGCACACAAAATCTTTGAAAAGCAAACCACGGCGGCGGCAGAAGTGTTGCCTTTGGTGTCGGTGGTGGCGATTGTGCTGATAATTGCCGCCGTAGTGGGTGCGAGCAAGGACAAAATTGCTGAAAGCGGCCTGTTGATTTTGGGTGTGGTGATACTACACAACGGCATCGGCTATCTGCTCGGTTTTTTGGCGGCGCGTTGGAGCAAGCTGCCGTTTGATGTGCAGAAAACTTTGGCCATTGAAGTGGGTATGCAGAATTCCGGTTTGGGTGCAGCCCTGGCATCGGCCTATTTTTCGCCGCTGGCTGCCGTGCCCAGCGCCATCTTCAGCCTGTGGCACAATATTTCCGGTTCGTTGTTGGCTTCCTATTGGGCGGGCAAAGCAGAAAAAGAAGAGGCGTCGCAAACGCCGCAATAGAATTTGTATACCCTATTCATATTAAGGCTACCTGAAAACGTTTTCAGGTAGCCTTTGCTTTGTTACGTGCGACATGCAGCAGCAAACGCCTGTGTTTTCGGGTATTATGGCGGTTGACTGTTATTTTCAAGAAACGCCGACACGCCATGCTGCAAACCGATAATCTGACCGCCGCGCAACCCGAACGCCTGATCACCGCCCAAGCTGTTTCTTCACAGGAAGAGCTGTTGGAGCGAGCCTTGCGTCCGAAAACACTGGGCGATTACATCGGCCAGCACAAAGCAAAAGAGCAGTTGGCAATTTTTATCGAGGCGGCAAAAAAGCGTGGCGAAGCGTTAGACCATACCTTGCTGTTTGGCCCGCCCGGTTTGGGCAAAACCACGCTGGCGCACATTATTGCGCGTGAATTGGGCGTGAACCTGCGCCAGACTTCCGGCCCGGTGTTGGAACGCGCCGGCGATTTGGCCGCACTGCTCACCAATCTTGAGCCGCACGATGTATTGTTTATCGACGAAATCCACCGCCTCAGCCCTGTGGTGGAAGAAATTCTCTATCCGGCGCTGGAAGACTACCAGCTCGATATTATGATTGGCGAAGGCCCCGCTGCACGCTCGGTCAAAATCGATCTGCCGCCGTTTACGCTGGTGGGCGCCACCACTCGCGCCGGTATGCTCACCAATCCCTTGCGCGACCGCTTCGGCATCGTATCGCGGTTGGAGTTTTACCATCATCAGGATTTGGCCACCATTGTGAGCCGCTCCGCACAATTGCTGCAACTCGATATGGGTGCGGAAGGCTCAATGGAAGTGGCGCGCCGCAGTCGCGTTACGCCGCGCATCGCCAATCGCCTGTTGCGCCGTGTGCGCGATTATGCAGAAGTGAAACACAGCGGTCGTATCGACGCTGCCGTGGCCGATGCCGCCCTGAGTATGCTCGATGTTGATGCAGAAGGTTTGGATTTGATGGACAGGAAATTTCTGGAGGCGATTTTATACAAATTCAGCGGCGGGCCGGTGGGGCTGGAAAACGTGGCTGCCGCCATCGGCGAATCCACTGATACCATTGAAGACGTTATCGAGCCGTATCTGATTCAGCAGGGTTTTTTGCAACGTACCCCGCGCGGCCGCATGGCAACAGAACGCAGCTATCTGCATTTTGGTTTGGAAACGGGAAAATAAAGATTTTTTGGATCAAAGGCTACCTGAAAAAATATTTTCAGGTAGCCTTTTTTCTTTTTGCTTGAATTCTTGCCGGTGCCGCTATTCTTTCAGCAGCCGCCGTTCGTATACGGCTTGCGCCAGGGTACCGGGGTCAACATATTCCAGCTCGCCGCCAAGCGGCATGCCGCGGGCAAGTCGGCTTACTTTGTAGGGCAGATCTTTAAACAGTTCGGCCAAAACATAGGCGGTGGCATCGCCTTCGGCGGTGAAGCTGGTGGCGATGATGATTTCTTCTATCTCGCTGTTTTGCAGGCGTGCAACCAGTTTTTCCAGTGCAATATGGCTTAAATCCATGTTTTGGGCGGGGCTGATTTGCCCCATCAGCACAAAATACAGGCCGTCGTGACAGGCGGCGTTTTCCATGCTGGCGACATCGGCAGGCAGGTGTACAATCATCAGGCGGCGCGGATCGCGTTGGCCGTTGGCGCAGATATGGCACAAATCCTGCTCGCAAAAAGTGTTACACAAACGGCAATGGTGAATGTGTGCCAGGGCGTTTTGCAGGGCTGATACCAGCTCGGCTGCGCCGTCGCGGTTGTGTTGCAGCAGTTGGTAGGCCATGCGTTGCGCCGATTTGGGGCCGACATTGGGCAGAATGCGCAAGGCGCTGATCAGGCGGGAGAAGGCGTCGGTGGGTTTGTTCATGGTGCGTCAGGGGAAATGGGTTGGCTGGATTATAGTGGATTTGCGGCAGGATAACAAAAGGCTACCTGAAAGGTTTCAGGTAGCCTTGTTTTAATGGCGACGGCAAGCTGCATAACAAGGGTAATGCAGTTTGCCGCTACAAACGTTTATTTAAAGAAATCGCCCATGCCCGGCGGTAGACCCTGAGTAAAGGCGCCCATGGTGTTGCTGGTGGTTTCTTCGGCTTTGGCGTTGGCATCATTCAGCGCGGCGAGCAGCAGGTCTTCCAGCATTTCTTTGTCATCGGCGGCTTCTTTAATCAGCTCTTCGCTGATATTCAGGCTTTTCACCACATGGTTGCAGGTCATGACCACTTTTACTAGGCCGTTGCCGGCTTCGCCGCTCACTTCGGTTTCGGCCAGCTTGGCTTGGGCTTTTTTCATGTTTTCCTGCATTTTTTGGGCTTGCTGCATCAGGCCGCCCAATCCGGCTTTTCCAAACATTGTTATACTCCTGTGGGTAAATATTTATGGGGTTTCAGGTAGCCTTTAGGTATCAGAAGGCGTCCGTTCTATGGTTTCGGGCAGCCATTCGGCACCGAAAATCTGTATGATTTGCTGCGCGACCGGGTCGGCATTGAGCAAATCCTGCGCTTGTTGGCGGCCTTCGCTTTGCAGCCGCTGTTTGCGCATGGTGGGGGTTTCGAGGTTTAGTGCATCATCCCACGGGCGTGTTTGCAGTTGCAAGGGGATGTTGTAGGCGGCGGCGAGTAGGCTTTGGATTTTGTTCAAGCGCTCTTTGCTCACGGTGGCATGCGCTTCTTCTTTTAAAGCCAATAGCAGCAAGTGTTTGTCGGTATCGTAGCTTTGCCAAGCAGCATGTTGCACCAGCATTTGCGCCGCGCCCAGTTTGGGTGCGAGCAGGGAGAGAATGTCGTGCCAGTGTTCTGCCTTAAACGGCGGCAGTACGGCGGAAAGGGTAAGTTCTTCTGCTTCGTTTTCGTCGCTGCCCTTATCATGCTGTTCGCTATGGCCGGCCGTGGAAATATTGCTGCAAGGTGGCTCTGTGCTGTCAAGCCACGGTGGCACATCATCGACGGGAGGCGGCGCATTATCCTGTGCTGCCGGCGCGGCAACAACAATTTGTTCCGGCTCGGTTGCGGCGCTTGCGCTGCTTGTTTCGGGTGCTGCCGGTGTATGGGGTTCGGCATTTGCCTGTGCTATAGGCTGCCTGAATGCAGAGGTGCTGCTTGATGGCGGCACAGCGGTTTCAGGCAGGGTCAACGGCTTTTTTGGCGGGTGTTCTCCGTTGGGGTTGTGCAGTTGCGTACCTTCGATGGTTTCGTCCAAACCGTGGTTTTTGGCTGCCATCGGGGCGAAGGCAAGCATGCGCAGCAGGGTCATGGCGAAACCGGCGTATTCGTCGGGGGCGAGGCTTAAATCGCGTTTGCCGTGGATGGCGCATTGGTAGTAGAGCTGGATTTGTTCATCGCTCAGGTATTGAGCCAAGCGGCTGAGGGTGTCGTGTTCGGGGTCGTCCGCTGCCACGGCGCCGGGTACGGTTTTGAGCAGAGCAAGGTGTTGCAACAGCATGGCCAGCTCGCTCAGGGCATTGTCGAAGCCGACGGCGCGGGCGGCCATTTCTTGCGCTTTGGCCATCAGGGCTTCGCCGTCTTGGTTGATGATGTGCTGGAGCAGTTCGTATAGATAGCGTTTGTCGACGGCACCAATCATATGGCGCACATCTTGTTCGGTAACGCTGCCGGAACCCATGGCAATGGCCTGGTCGAGTAGGCTTAAGGCATCGCGCATCGAGCCCATGGCGGCACGTCCGAGCAGTTGCAGCGCGGGCGCTTCAAAGGGGATGTTTTCGCTGTGGAGCACATGTGCCAAGTGTTCGGCTACTTGCTGGGTGGTCATGTTGCGCAATACGAATTGCAGGCAGCGGCTCAACACGGTTACCGGTACTTTGTGCGGGTCGGTGGTGGCGAGGATGAATTTCACATGCTCAGGCGGTTCTTCCAGTGTTTTGAGCATGGCGTTGAACGCGCTTTTAGAGAGCATGTGCACTTCGTCGATGATATACACTTTGTATTTGCCGACGGTGGGCGCGTATTGGGCGTTTTCCAGCACTTCGCGGATGTTGTCGATGCCGGTGTTGGAAGCGGCATCGATTTCGAGCAGGTCGACATAGCGGCCGGCGTCGATTTGCAGGCAGGCAGAGCATTGGCCGCAAGGCTCGCCGTTGTGGGCGTTTTCGCAGTTGAGGCTTTTGGCCAGAATGCGCGCGATGGTGGTTTTGCCGACGCCGCGCGTGCCGGTGAGCAGGTAGGCGTGGTGCAGGCGGCCTTTGTCGAGCGCATTGCGCAGGGCTTTGACCACATGTTCTTGGCCGACCAAATCGGCAAAGGTTTTCGGGCGCCATTTGCGGGCGAGAACTTGATAAGCCATAAATCTCTTTAATTAACAGGGTGGTTTCAGGTAGCCTGTTTTAACAGATGTGAATACATGGAAGGCTACCTGAAAAAATGAAACGGACAGCGGGGGTTACAGGCCGCCGTTACCCACGCCGTTGGCAATGTCGCGCACAGCGGTCACATACATGCGGCTGTGGTTATATTGCCAAACGGCATAGAAATTATTTAAGCCCAAATAATATTCATATACGCCGGGGCTGGTTTCCAAGCGGTATAAAATGGCTTTTTCGTTGTCGGCCACCGGTGTTTGCGGCATCACACCCATGCGTTTGAACTCGCCCACGGTGCGGGTGAGCGCGGTTTTTTCGTCGATAATGGCTTGCAGCTGCTCGTTGATTTGCAGAGACACCGGTACCACCATTTTACCGCCGGTTTGCCAGCCGTGTTGTTTCATGTAATTGGCCACTGAGGCTGCTACATCGCCGATGTCGTTCCAAATATCGCGATGGCCGTCTTTGTTGTAGTCTACCGCCCATTTTCGGTAGCTTGAGGGCATGAATTGCGGCATACCCATTGCGCCGGCATAGCTGCCTTTAAAGCTGAACAGATCTTCTTTTTCTTCTTTAGCCATCAGCAAAAATTCGTTGAGCTCGTTTTGGAAAAAATCGGCGCGACGCGGGTAGTCGAATGCCAGCGTGGTCAACGCGTCGGCCAAGCGGAAGCTGCCGGTGTTGCTGCCGTAGTTGGTTTCAATGCCGACAATGGCCACGATGATTTCCGCCGGCACGCCGTATTCGGCAGACACGCGGTCGATGATGGCGCGGTTGTCTGCATAAAAGCGTTTGCCGCCGTTGATTTTGGCCGCGCCGGAATTGCCCTGGCGGAATTCATACCATGGACGCGAGGTGCCGGGGCGGTTCATGATGTTGACGATATTGCCGCGATACACTGCGCCATCAAAAAAGTTTTGCAGCTCGGCGCGCGAATAAAGCCCTTTTTTCGCTTCAAAATCAATAAATTTCTGCACATTGCTGTTGCCGTTGAAACCGGTGAAGGCCACGGAATCGGCCGCCCAGTCGAACGTTGGTTTTTGCAGCGGTGCCAGAGGCTTTTCTTCTAATGCCGGTGCGGTGGCTTTGTCGCTGCTGCAGGCGGCCAAGAGCAGGGCAGTGCCCAGTAATGCGGTTATTTTTTTCATGTTTTACTCGTTTTGCGTCGGGTTTCGTCAGCCCGAAGTTTATCAAACTTGCAGGCGGCGTTAAAGGGAAGATTGTGCGGGCTGGCATGAGAAAACCGCCCTGATTTTGCTCGGGCGGCGGGGCGGAGGCGGGTTTATTGATTGTTCCAGCGCTCGATGGATTCGTGTATCACGGCTTTGGCTTCGGCAATGTCGCCCCAGCTTTCCACTACAGTGGTGCCGGCTTTTTTCAAATCTTTGTAGTGGTTGAAATGGAATTCGATTTGTTTGATTAGTTGCGGCGGTAGATCGGCCAGCGTTTGGTAGGCGTTGCCGTTGTTGCGATCATCGGCAGGCACCACAACAATTTTATCGTCTACTTCGCCATCGTCTACAAACTTCATTACGCCGATTACGCGCGCTTCCAGAAAAATGCCGGTGGTGAGCGGCTGTTCGGTGATAATCAGCGCGTCCAGCTCGTCGCCGTCTTCATCGAGCGTTTGCGGAATAAAGCCGTAGTTGGTGGGTTTGGCGAAAATGGCCGGTTCGACACGGTCGAGCTGGAAGCAGGCGAGGCCGCGGTTCCATTCGATTTTGTGGTTGCTGCCTTGCGGAATTTCCACTACCACATTGATAATGCCGCCGTCTACGTCGCCGGGGGTGAGAATTTGGTTAAAATCGGCCATGAAAAGGTTCCTTTAAAATGGGATGCAAACGGGCGACAGTATAGCATTTTCAACGTGGAAAGAATATTCGGGCAGCTTTAAATAAAAACGCATCGCAATTGGCGCTGTTTTGCCGCTATAATAATCCGGTAAATAAAAGCGGAAAAAAGATTATGTTGCTAGAAAAACTGATTCCCCAGGTAGACGTGGTATTGCGCACCCTGTTGGCGCCGGCCACCACCAGTCGTCCCTATCCCGATGCCGGCCTTGAAGAAGGCGAATTGAGCGCGACAGAAAAACAGCATGCGCTGGGCTTGATGCGGGTAAATCATGTTGGCGAGGTGTGCGCACAGGCGCTGTATCAGGGGCAGGCGATTACCGCGCGTGATCAAACCAATCGCGAAGCGCTGCAACATGCGGCTTACGAAGAGGTGGAACATTTGGCTTGGACAGAAAAACGGGTGAAAGAGCTGGGCGGCCGAACCAGTCTGCTTAATCCGGTGTGGTATGCAGGCTCGCTTGCCATTGGCTTGGGCGCGGGTTTGCTGGGCGATAAATGGAATTTGGGTTTTCTGGAGGAAACCGAAAAACAGGTGACCGCTCATCTGGAAGAACATCTACAAGGGCTGCCCGAACAAGATGTGAAAAGCCGCGCCGTGGTGGCGCAAATGCGTTTGGACGAAATGCAACACGCCGAAATGGCACACGACTTTGGCGCTGCGCCGTTGCCGTTGCCGGTAAAGGAAATGATGAAACTGACGTCTAAAATCATGACGTCAATCAGCTACCGTATTTAGGTTTCGGTTTTCAGGTAGCCTTATTGTAGCCTTATATGGATGGAATGAAGGCTACCTGAAAATTCAATTTAAAAAAGAAGGCGGTTTGATTGGGGTAAAATCAGGCGTGCGAGCAACATACAGTGCAGAAATGAAAATGGGGCAACGATTTTAGGCTACCTGAAAAATTGTTTTCAGGTAGCCTTTTATATTGATTGAATTTTACTATCATCACCGTGCTTGCCAAAAGCCATATCAGTTATTAAAGTAAAGCCGTTTACCACGTTCACCAAGAGAAGCCCATGCTGTTTGTATTGTCCCCCGCCAAAAACCTTAATGAAAAAGACCCCGCGCCCACGGCGCAACACAGCCAGCCCGATTTGCTGCCCGAAGCCGAAAAGCTGATGCAGGAATTGCGCCGCTTGGCGCCGCAAGACATCGCTGCGCTGATGCACGTTTCCGACAAAATTGCCCTGCTCAATGCAGAGCGCAACGCCGCTTGGCACACGCCGTTTACGCTGGAAAATGCCAAACAGGCAGTGTATCTGTTTAACGGTGACGTTTACGAAGGCATAGATGCGGCCACCTTGCCCGAAGAAGGCATTGCCTATCTGCAACAACATGTGCGCCTGCTTTCCGGCCTGTATGGCTTGTTACGCCCGCTCGACCTGATGCAGCCCTACCGCCTTGAAATGGGCACCGCGTTTGCCAATTCGCGCGGCAAAAATCTGTATGAATATTGGGGCGGTATCATCACCGATTTGCTAAAGCGCACGCTGGCAGAGCAGGGCGAGCGCACTTTGATTAACCTAGCCTCGCAAGAATATTTCAAGGCCGTTCAGCCTCAATCCCTGAATGCCCGTGTGATTACACCGGTGTTTCAAGACGAAAAAAACGGCCAATATAAAATCATTAGCTTCTATGCCAAACGAGCCCGTGGTCTGATGGTGCGCTATGCGGCCGACCATGCCGTGAGCGAGCCGGAAGCACTCAAACAGTTCGACTACGGCGGCTACCGCTTCAACGCCGCCGCTTCTTCAGAAAACAAATGGGTATTTATGCGCGCAGAACAGGCAAAATAAAACGCCTAAATGTGAAAAATGCTTGGCAAAACGCCTGAAAGTGTATAAGATACGCGCTTTCAAGAGACGGAAGCGTGGCAGAGCGGTTGAATGCAACGGTCTTGAAAACCGTCGAGGGTTTGCGCCCTTCGTGAGTTCGAATCTCACCGCTTCCGCCAATCTTGAAAACAAAATACAATCAACCGTATCAACGGAAGCGTGGCAGAGCGGTTGAATGCAACGGTCTTGAAAACCGTCGAAGGTGTGAGCCTTCCGTGAGTTCGAATCTCACCGCTTCCGCCAAATATTAAAACCCGTTGAGAATTCAACGGGTTTTTGCTTGTTTGAGCATAAAGGCTACCTGAAAATATTTTCAGGTAGCCTTTATTTTGAAAACGGCCTGCTTATTCTGCGGCGGGCAGTTCCATCGCCAGCACGGTTTGCTCCTGCTTGGCGCGGAAATCAGCCAGTTTTTGTGCCAGCTCGGGATTGTGGTTGGCCAGCAGCGAAGCGGCAAACAGGGCAGCGTTGGCGGCGCCGGCTTCACCAATGGCAAACGTGGCAACCGGCACACCTTTGGGCATCTGTACGATAGACAACAGGGAATCTTCGCCGCGCAGGTATTTGCTGGGTACGGGCACGCCGAGCACGGGCAGGGTGGTTTTGGCGGCCACCATGCCGGGCAGGTGCGCCGCGCCGCCGGCACCGGCGATAATGGCTTGCAGGCCGCGCTCGCGGGCGGTGGCGGCATATTCAAACATCAAGTCGGGCGTGCGGTGTGCGGAAACCACACGGGCTTCGTAGGCGATGCCGAATTGTTCTAAAAACTGGGCGGCGTGCTGCATAACCGGCCAGTCGCTGTTGCTGCCCATAATGATGCCTACTTGAATCATGTCGGTTCCTTTGCGGTCGGGTGGGGGAGGCTACCTGAAAGCAGTTGTCTGCACAGGTGTGGAAACAATATTATCGCAATGTGTTAAAGCCGTATCAACGCTGGCTGAGCTGTTGGCGGGCGCGTTTGGCGGCGGCGCTGTCGGGATAGGTTTGGATCAGTTTGCGCCAAGTGTCTCTGGCCACATCTTTTTGTTGCAGGCGGTATTGGCACTGGCCGACGCTAAACAGAGCTTCGGAGGCTTGTGTGGAGGCGCGGAAGCGGGAAACGTAGCGGTTGCCGATGTTGATTACGCTTTCGCAATTGGCAAGGTGTTGCTGGGCTTGTAGCAGTAAAAACATACTTTGGCGGTCGATATCGCTGCCGTTGCCGCCGCTGTCGGCATATTTTAATAAATGGATGGTGCTGTGGTAGTCGCCGCGCTGGTAGAGTTGTTGCGCTTGGCTCAGGTTGCTGGCGGTACGGGCATTGCTGGCGGGTTGAGTAGTGGATTGAGGCTCCCATTCGTGTGCCGTGGCTGTATTGGCCTGCGGGCGGCGGGTGGTGCGGGTGTTACCGGCCGAGGCGCGTTCAAGCTGTTGGATACGGGTTTGCAGGTGTTCGAGCTGTTGTTCCAAACGGGCTACCTGAATGCCGAGCTGGTCGATTTGGTTTTGGCTGCTGAGTGTGGGATAAGGGATGGCAGACGGCGGTGTTTGCGTTGCCTTTTCCGGTACGGCTTCCGGCGCTGTGGCAGCCGGTGTGGGCAGGCTGGCGCAGGCGCTGAGGCAGAGGACGGTGAGAATGAGTAAGGTAGGTTTATTCATGCCGGTAAGGTATGTGTTGTGATTATTTTTTCAGCAGCAAAGTTAGGCCGTCGCCCACAGGCAGTGTGATGGGAATAATGCGTTCGTCGAGCGGCAGGGCGGCGTTAAACTGTTGCAATATGGCTAGGCTGGGCGGATGGCTTTCGCTGGCTTTTTGCATCACGCGACCGCCGAGCAACACGTTGTCGATGGCGATGATGCCGCCGGAACGCACCAGTTGTAGGCAGCGCTCGTAATAGTGCGGTGTGGGCGGTTTGTCGGCGTCGATAAACGCCAAGTCGTAGCTGTCGCTTTTGCCGTTTGCCAGCAGCTCGTCGAGCGTGAGCAGAGCGGGCTGGAGATGCAGGGTGATTTTGTGGGCAACACCGGCACGCTGCCAAGCCAAACGGGCGGAATCGGTGAAGCTGATGTTGATGTCGCAGGCGGTGATGCGCCCGTGTTCGGGCAGTGCCAATGCCATTGCCGTGCTGCTGTAACCGGTAAACACGCCTATTTCCAGGTAGCGCTCGGCACGCATCAGCCGTGCAAGCCAAGTCAGCAAGGCGGCCTGTTCGGGAGCAATAGCCATTTTGCCGAGGCGGTGCGCGGCGGTTTCGGCGCGCAGTTGTGCCAAAGCCGGATGTTCCGCTTCGCTGATTTGGCGCAGGTAGGCAATCAAATCGGGCATAACGGCGGTGGCTTCAACCGTCATGGGTTTAGTCGGGCTGGTAGGCGTAGGGTTTTTTTGGCAGCTTGGCAGCCTCGAAGTTGGCTTGTTCTTCTGGGCTTAATTCTACATCCCACAACATGCCGCGGTTGATGAGGCGTTGATCGGCTTCTTGAGGGTTTTTGTCGATGTATTCGTTGATGAATTTGGTGGCATCGGATTGGTAATCGTACATGGCGGTGTCCTTTGTAAGGTTGTTTTTGCGCATATTATACCGAATCTGTTTGGCGGTGTGTCGCGAAAAATGGCTCGGTGTTGAAAAGTTTTTGTTTTGCGGACGAAAGTATCAGGCAAAAAAAGGTGTGGCACCGGCCACACCTAAACACACACACATCAAGAGGAAAATAAAATTATCGTGCAGAATCACTATCAGCCTGTTTTTTCACCCAAAAAAACATAAAAATGGCAATAATGATAATGGCAATAATGGTGATAAACGATAGGATCCCGACTGGAGAAGCAAATAATTCTTTAAGTAGTTCCATAATAACGCTTCCTTAATTATATTTTTATTAAAATAATTTGGAGCTGAAGCGTGTTCAGCGTTGGATGCCATTATAGATAGTTGTTGCCAGCACACTTTGATGCAAATCAAGGTTTGTGTAAGGGTTGATGGTGAAGAGAGCCGGGTTTTATTTATTTTAAAACAGTACGGCAGGCAAACGCCACGGGCGGTTTTGGTAGAACCCGTGGTGTTTTGTTTGCGTGGCGTTGTTTAATGGGCGGGTGAGAAGGCATCGGAGAAAAATGCCTGTTCGGGCAGGCCGCACTGTTGGTGCAGGGCGGTTTGTGCAGTTTCTATCATGTCGGTAGAGCCGCAGGCGTAGACTTCATGCTTGCTTAAGTTGGGATAATCGGCAATAACATGGGTTTGCACATAACCTTTTCGCCCCGGCCAGTGTTCGTTTGGCTGGGATAGTACGGGCGTGAGGCGGCCATGGGGCAGGGCGTCGATAAGTTGTTGCGCAGTGTCTAGTGCGTAGAGGTCGGCATGATGGCGGGCGCCCCAATAGAGGTGGACATGGCGCTGGCTGCCGGTGTCGATCAAGTGTTGCAGCAGGCTTTGCATCGGCGCGAAGCCTGTGCCGGTGGCCATTAAAATGATGGGGGCGCTACTGTCTTGCAGGGTGAAGGTGCCGAGTGGGGCGCGGATGCGCATAATGGCTTTTTCTTGCAAGCTGCCTGAAAACAGCATTTCGGAAAACAAACCGCCTTTGCGGTAGCGGATGTGCAGCTCGATATGCTCGGCTTGTGCCGGGCTGTTGGCGATGGAGTAGCTGCGGCTTTGGTTGCCGGGCAGCAGCAGGTCGACATATTGGCCAGCCAAAAATACAAATGGTGGTGCTTTGGGCAGGGCAAGGCTGAGGATGGCTACGTTGCCTTGAATACTGATTTTGCTGATGCGGCTGGGCAGGGTTTTGACGGGTGGGCTGTCGGCACCGTTGTAGCCGGGCAGGTTGAGGGCGGCGTTTGAGCGGAGGGTGCTGCAACACATCAAGATTTTACCGGCGGCGCGTTCGGCTTGGCTCAGGGCTTGTTCGGTGTGTTCGCCCTGTATGATTTCACCGCTAACCACTTCGGCTTTACATTGGCCGCAAATGCCGTTTTGGCAGGAATGTGGCAGGTTTAGATTCTGGCGCTTGGCGGCGGCGAGAATGGGTTCGTCGGCTTCGACGCTGAAGGCGGTGTTGCTCGGGGCAAGGGTGACAATGTAGTTCATGATGTATGTATGCTAATCGGATGAGTATGGCTACCTGAAATATTTTTCAGGTAGCCATCTTGGTTTTATGGGCACGGTTTAGGCCGGGCTTATTTTGGCGCTTTTTCTACTTTCAGCAGTTTGACGTCGAACACCAGTGTGCTGTTGGGGCCGATTTTTTCGCTGGCTTGGCGGTCGCCGTAGGCCAGTTTGGCGGGAACGAAAAAGGTGTATTCACCGCCTTCTTTCATCAGCTGCACACCTTCGGTCCAGCCCGGAATCACTTGGTTGAGCGGGAACGTAACCGAGCCGCCGTGCTCTTTGCTGCTGTCGAACACGGTGTTGTCAATCAGGCGGCCTTCGTATTCTACGGTAACAGTGTCGGTGGCTTTGGGTTGTGCGCCGGTGCCTTCGGTTTTCACGCTGTATTGCAGGCCGGATTGAGTGGTTTTCACGCCTTCTTTAGCGCCGTTTTCTTTCAGGAAAGCTTCGCCTTTTTCCAGATTGGTTTTGGCTTCTTCAACTTGTTTGGCTTGGGCTTTTTCTTGTTGCTCTGCCATGAATGTCATCAGCGTTTCCTGCACTTGCTGGTCGTTCATTTTCGGCTCTTTGCCGTCGATCATGGTTTGTACGGCGTCGTTAAACGCAGTCATGTCGATTTCGGTGCCGTTTTTCTTCATTTGCGCCAGAGAGCGGCCGATGTCGGCACCGATGGCGTAGCTGGCTTGTTTTACCGGTGTGTCTAAGCCGGCGGGTGAGGCGGCAGCAGCGGTGCCGGAAGCGGCTTTTTCGGTTGAAGTGGTTTGTTGTTGGCAGGCAGATAGGGCTAAAGTTGCGGCTAAGGCGGCGGCGCCCAGTTTGAAAGCATGATTCATGGGTGGGTATCCTGCTGAGGGTTGTTCGAAACGCGTATTATAAAACAGTTTCGGTTAAATTGAATTAAGGCGTTTGAAAAATGCGGGCGGCGCATAAGGCTACCTGAAAAACCGTGTGCGTTTTCAGGTAGCCTTATCGGGTTAGGGCTTCAGCACATAAGCCAGTGCGTATTTGCGCCCCTGGGCGTTGCGCTCCCAATATACGCCCTGGATTTCCGGCTCAAAACCGGGCAATTCGTTGCCGCCTTCTTCGAGGGCGAGAAAGTATTCCAGCGTGGCGCCGCCCCAGATTTCGCCTGGCACGATGCACAATACGCCAGGGGGATAGGGCAATGCGCCTTCGGCGGCGGTTCGGCCTTCAATCTGGCTTAAGGGCACCAGCTCGATGCGGTTGCGGATATAGGCGTCGTGCGCGGCGGCGGGCAGGAGGTTTAGCTTGGGCCATTTGGCGCGCTGGAACATGTCTTGCAGCAATTGGTTGAGTTTGTGTTTGCGGTAGAAGTCGTGCATGCGCCGGCACAAATCTTGAATGCGCATGTTTTGGTAAACGGGGTGTGCGGCCACTAGGCTCGGCAGCATTTCACGCACGAACACGTTGGCTTCATATAGCTCTTCAAAACGGGCGACGGTGGCAACGAGATGCTGGAATTTAGCCATGGTTTCGGCTGGGGTGAGCAGGAATAAAATAGAATTCAAATCGGCTTTTTCCGGAATCAGCGAGCGTTCGCGCAGATAGTGGGCGAGCACAGAGGCGGGAATACCGCTGGCTTCGTATTCGCCGGTTTCGCGGTTGATGCCGGGGGTGGTGAGCAGCAGTTTGCACGGGTCGATGAAATATTGGTTTTCCGCATAGCCGTCGAAGTCGTGCCAGGCGGCATTTTGGGCGAAACGGAAGAAACGGATATCGTCTACCATTTGCTCGGTTTCGTATTCTTGCCACGGTTTGCCGTCGATAAGCGGCGGCACGAAAGGTTTGATGAGCTTGCAGGTTTGCAGCAGCATTTTGCGCGCGTCAATGCCGCCGATCACGCATTCGCGCCACATGCGCTGCCCGGCTTTGCCGTGGTGCATTTTTGCGTTGACGTCGAGCGAGGCAAACAGCGGGTAAAATGGGCTGGTGCTGGCGTGCATCATAAAAGCATTGTTAAAGCGCTTGTGGTTGCAATAGCGTTCTTGCTGGCTTATGTGGTTGTCTTTTTTGTGGATTTGCGAGGTTTGCGAAAAGCCGGCCTGTTGTTTGTGCACCGATTGGGTAACCAGAATGCCCGGGTCGTTTTCGTTGAGCTCCAACAAAAGCGGCGAGCAGTCGCGCATCATTGGGATAAATTGCTCGTAGCCTACCCAGGCCGAATCGAAGAGGATGTAGTCGCACAGATGGCCGATGCGGTCGACCACTTGGCGGGCGTTGTAAATGGTGCCGTCGTAGGTGCCGAGCTGAATCACGGCAAGGCGGAACGGCCGTGCTTCGGCGGCGCGTTCGGGTGCAACTTCGGCAATGCGGGTGCGGATGGCGGCTTCATCGAAATCGGCGGCGGGAATACCGCCGATAAGGCCGTAGGCGTTGCGCGCGGTTTGCATGTATACGGGAATACCGCCGCTCATGGTGAGCGCACCCTGGTGCACGGATTTGTGGTTGTTGCGGTCGAACAAGACCAAGTCGCCGCGCGCTACCAGCGCGTTGATACACACTTTGTTGGCAGAAGAGGTGCCATTGAGCACAAAATAGGTTTTGTCAGCATTGTAAACTTTGGCTGCGTGCGCCTGTGCGGCGTGCGCCGGGCCTTCGTGGATGAGTAAGTCGCCCAAACGCACGTCGGCGTTACAGGAATCGGCGCGGAACATGGTTTCGCCGAAATAGAGGAAAAAGCGGCGGCCGGACGGATGTTTGCGGAAAAACTGGCCGCCTTGGTGGCCGGGGCAGTCGAACGCGGCATTGCCGTAGTCGGTGTAGTCTTTCAGCGCTTGGAAAAAGGGCGGGTCGAGCGAGTCGATGTAATCGGAGGCAGCAGCGTTGATCAGCTGGCCATTGTAATATTTTTGGTCGAGCGACAATTCAATCACGCCGTACACTTCAGGCAGCCATTCGGCAGGCACGCTCTGGCCGTATTCGACCGCGGCAAAAATCGGGATGCCGAAGCCCAAACGCTCGATTTCTTCCCACACCGCCGGCAAGTCGTCTACCGTGGCAATCACGGCGCAGACGTTGGTGAAATCGGTCATGTCGATGTCCATTACGCGGAATTCGGATTCGAACGCGAATTCTGTACC
>RRZU013009101.1_pt1 | contig 15688 bp, 9 predicted proteins | sample 2165561 | NCBI WGS metagenome assembly RRZU01 (sample SAMN10456909, study PRJNA506462) | wastewater metagenome | isolation source: wastewater sludge | place: USA: Moscow, Idaho
ATGAGCATCGCGCCGAAGACGCCGCGCAGGGCGCGCGCCGCGATGAGGTGCCCGGCGCTCGGCGCGAACGCCGCATAGATCCCGACGAGGGCGAAGCCCGCGGTGCCGATGAGGAGCATCCGCCGCCGCCCCAGCCGGTCGCCGAGCATGCCCATCGTGACGAGCAACCCCGCGAGGCACAGCGGGTAGACGTCGATGATCCACAGCAGCTGGGTCGAGGAGGGGTGCAGCGCCTGGGTGAGCTGCGGCACCGCGAACGACAGGACGGCGTTGTCCAGCGTGATGACGAGCACCGGCAGCATGAGCACGGCGAGAGCGATCCAGGAGCGTCGGGTTGCGCGCTCCGGCTCCTCGTGTCGGACGGGGACGGCCTGAAGTGGCTGGGTCACGGGTCCGTTCATGTACATGGTCATGTCGATCTCGCCTCCTGTCGGTGTGTGGTGGGTGGGACCGCCGCGCTGCGGTCGAATCGGTTTGATAAACCGTCCAGCCGGTACAGTAGCAAACGCTGGACCGGCCGTGTCTATGCCCGTTGCATCCCAGACGCGCCCGATGTGTCAGGGTCGATGGATGACGAGCCCGACCCGCGAGCGAATCCTCGACGCCCTCGTGACCGTCGTGGCCCAGGACGGCCCGGCCGGTGCGACCCTCGACGCCGTCGCCGCGGCGGCTGGCGTCTCCAAGGGGGGACTGCTCTACCACTTCGGCACGAAGGAGGCGCTCTTCGACGGGCTCGTCGAGCGCCTCACCCGCCTGGCCCACGAGGACGTCGCCCAGTGGCGCGACCACGACGAGGGCGTCGTCCCCGCCTACCTGCAGGCCTCGACGATCGCCCAGGGCCCCTACACCTCGACGCTCCTGGCCGTCCTACGCCTCGTCGGCACCTCCGGCGTCGACGTCGAAGGGGCCGTGCTCGAGTCCTTCGAGGCGTGGTTCGGCGCGCTCGCCGACGCGATCGACGATCCGGTCCTGGCCCGGATGATCCACCTCGTCGGCGACGGGCTCTACCTGCACGCACTCGTCGGCGCACGACCCCACCCGTTGGACGAGGAGGTCGTGCGCCGATTGATCGAGTTCGCGACGACACCCGAGGCGGTGCCGCGCGCCTGACTCAGAGGCGGTAGCCCGAGACGAGCACCTTGAGGTCGCTGGCCAGGGAGGACAGCTCCTGCGCCGAGGTGAGCGTCTGCTCGGCCCCGGCGGAGCTCTCGCCCGCGGCGTTCGCGACACGACCGATGTTCCCGGCGATCCCGCGGGAGCCCTCGGCGGCGTCGTGGACCGAGCGGCTCATCTCGTTCGTCGTCGCGGTCTGCTCCTCGACGGCGGAGGCGATCGTCGCCTGGGTCTCGTTGATCCGCTCGATGACGTCGGTGATCGCGGCGAGCGCGCTCGCCGTGGCCGTCGCGTCGTCCTGGATGCTCACGACGCGCTGGGAGATGTCCTCGGTGGCGCGGGCGCTCTGCTGGGCGAGCTCCTTGACCTCGTTGGCGACGACGGCGAAGCCCTTGCCGGCCTCGCCGGCGCGCGCGGCCTCGATCGTCGCGTTGAGCGCGAGGAGATTGGTCTGCTCGGCGATGGAAGTGATCGTCTTCACGACTTCGCCGATGAGGGCCGAGCTCTCGCCGAGCTTGGCGACGGTGCCGGAGGTGGCCTGGGCCGAGCGGACGGCCTCCTGAGCGACACCCGTCGCGCGGTTGGCAGCGGTCGCGATCTCGCGGATCGAGGAGGACATCTCCTCGGTGCCGGCGGCCACCGTCGAGACGCTGCCGCTCACGGTGTCGGCCGCGTCGGCCGCCGCCCGTGACTCGCTGTTCGTGCGCTGCGAGGACTTCTCGAGCTGACCGGCCGTCTCGGTGAGGCGGCTGCTCGCCTGGGCGAGGGAGTCGGCGCTGCGGGTGACGCCGCTGAGGACCCCGGCGACGTTCTCGTTATTGGCGATGAACGCCTCGACGAGCTCCTGGAGCTCGAGGACGCCCGCGGGCTGGAGGCGGAAGCTGAGGTCGCGCTCGTCGACGGTCCGCAGCTGCTCGGAGTAGCGGCGGATGATCGAGCCGAGGTTGCGGTGGAAGAGCGCGAGGACGGCGAAGAGGGCGGCGGCCAGGAGCGTCGCGCAGGCGGTGAGAGCGAAGTCGACGGCCTTGCGCTGGCCCTCGGCCTGCGCATAGGCGGTGTTGACGCGGTTGGCCAGGGTCGTCTGGAACTCGGTGATCGGCGCCATGATGTTCTTCACCGAATCCTGGTGTTCGGTGCCGAAGACGAGCTGGATGGCCTGCTGCTTCTTGGCCTCGGGCGAGAGTGCCGCATCCTGCGCGGACAGCTTGAACGCCGCGACGGCCGCCGGCATCTGAGCCTCCGGCACGCGGTCGGCCTGGAGGACGAGGCGCATCGCGCGGGTCTCGGCCTGCACGAGGCCGGCAGAGTTCTGGGTCGCCTTGGCGATGAGCGCGAGCTCGCTCTCCGGGGTGTTCTGGTGCTTGAGCGTCTCGATCGCCTTGGCCTGCGACTTCGTCGTGTCGATCTCGGTCCAGTACTGCTCGAGCCACTGCTTGTCACCGGTCGCGGCGAAGGCGCGGACCGTGTTCGTCAGGAGCCCGGAAGAGGCGGACACCGCGCGCGAGGCGTCGAGCGAGACCTGGCGCTGGGTGATCGCGGCCTCGGCCGCTGCGCCGGCGCGGACGTTGAAGAACACCGCCACCATCGTGAGCAGGGTAAGGACGACCGCGACGACGGCGGCGACCTTGGTGAGAGTGGATTGCTTCATCGTGGGGGGACTCCATCGAAGACAGAAGGCGTGGACGGGCCAGGTACGGTCCACACCCTTCTTCGACCCCGAAAGGGGCAAAGTGAGGCGATTCGCTGTACAAAACGGGCGAACCGCTGTGTGGCCGTGGATCCCACGTCACGTCGGGCGGCGTCGATCGGCCCCGCACTAGGCTGACGTGCACCCTCACACCGAGCCGACGACACGACATCCGAGAGCGGAGCGCCCATGCCTCAGCCCCATCAGAACGCCCCCGAGACGAACTCTGAGTCTGCCCCCGGCGCGGGTCATGTGCTCGTCGCGTGCGACAAGTTCAAGGGGTCGCTCACGGCGCGTGAGGTGCTGGCCCACATCGCGCAGGGGCTGCACCGGGCCGACCCCGAGCGCGACGTGCGCACCGTCGTCGTCGCGGACGGGGGCGACGGCACCCTCGAGGCCGCCTTCTCCGCCGGCTACGAGCGGGTCGAGCTGCAGGTCGACGGCCCGACCGGGGAGGTCGTCGAGACGGCCTACGCCGTGAGCGAGGGAGTCGCCGTCGTCGAGATGGCCGACGCGTGCGGGCTCGTCCGGCTCCCGGCCGGGCTCGAGCCGATGACGGCCTCGAGTCGCGGGGTCGGACAGGCACTCGCCGCGGCCCTGGACGCCGGGGTGACCCAGGTGGTCCTCGGGGTCGGCGGCAGCGCCTCGACCGACGGCGGTGCGGGGATGCTCCAGGCGCTCGGGGTGCGCCTTCTCGACGACGCCGGCCAGGAGCTTCCGCCCGGTGGTGGCGCGCTCACGCAGCTCGCGACGATCGACCTCTCCGGCCTCCACCCGCGCGTCGGCCAGGTGGCGATCACGCTGGCCAGCGACGTCAACAACCCCCTGCTCGGCGCGCAGGGCGCCGTCGCGATCTTCGGACCGCAGAAGGGCGCCGACGAGACCCAGCGCGCGCAGCTCGAGGAGGGCCTGGCGACACTGGGTCATCTCGTCACCGAGGCGACCGGCCGTGACGACACGGGCCGGCCCGGAGCCGGTGCGGCCGGTGGGGTCGGCTACGGCGCGATGGCCGTGCTCGGGGCGGACATGAAGCCCGGCATCGAGCTCATGCTCGCGCTCACCGGCTTCACCGAGCTCGTCGAGGGGGCCGGGCTCGTCGTCACCGGCGAGGGTTCGCTCGATGAGCAGACGCTCCTCGGCAAGGCCCCCGCCGGGGTGGCGGCGGCGGCCCGCCAGGCCGGGGTGCCCGTCGTCGCCGTGTGCGGGCGCTCGCTGCTGTCCGCCCAGCAGGCCGCCGACTCCGGCATCGAGCGCGTCTACGCCCTGACCGACCTCGAGCCCGACCCGGCCGTCTGCATGCGCGACGCCGCGGCCCTGCTCATCGATCTCGCCGAGCGGGTCGGCCGCGAGCACCCGCGCGGCTGAGGCCTGCGCGCGCTACCCGGCCCAGACCCCCGTCGTCCAGGCGCGCTCGACGACGTCGACGTAGGGCTCGGGGTCGATGCCCTGGGCAGCGAGCCAGGTGTCGTCGTTGACGGTGGCGTCGTAGCGCTCGGTGCCGTCGCAGACGAGGCTGACGATGCTCCCCGAGCGGCCCGCCGCGGCCAGCTCGCACGCCAGATACAGCGCGCCGTAGAGATTCGTGCCGGTCGAGGGGCCGCTGCGCCGGCCGAAGGCGCGGTCGAGGTGGCGCATCGCCGCGATCGACGCCGCGTCGGGCACCCCGAGCATCCGGTCGACGACACCGGCCTCGAAGCTTGGCTCGACCCGCGGGCGCCCGATCCCCTCGATCCGCGACCCGCGCGCACACGGTGCGTCGTCACCGGCGAAGGCGGGCAGGAAGGCCGAGCCCTCCGGGTCGACGACGGCCAGGCGCGTGTCGTAGCCGCGGTAGCGCAGGTAGCGCCCGATCGTCGCGCTCGTCCCGCCGGTGCCGGCGCCCACGACGATCCACTCCGGCACCGGGTGCGGCTCGAGCGCGAGCTGGGTGAAGATCGACTCCGCGATGTTGTTGTTGCCGCGCCAGTCCGTGGCCCGCGCCGCATTGGTGAACTGGTCGAGGTAGTGCCCGTCGCACTCGGCGGCCAGGCGCCGCGCCACGTCGTAGACCTCTCCGGGATTGTCGACCAGGTGCGCGCGCCCGCCCTCGCGCTCGATGAGCGCGACCTTCTCCGGGCTCGTCGAACGCGCCATGACGGCGACGAACGGCAGCCCGAGCATCGCCGCGACGTGCGCCTCGCTGATCGCCGTCGACCCGCTGCTCGCCTCGACGATCGTCGTGCCCGGGCCGATGTGCCCGTTGCAGATGCCGTAGAGGAAGAGGCTGCGGGCCAGGCGGTGCTTGAGGCTGCCCGTCGGGTGCGTCGACTCGTCCTTGAGGTAGATCGTCACCTCGCCTGTCCCCATGCCGCTCCCCATGCCGCTCCCCATGTCGGTGCCCTGGGCCGTGACCCGCCGCGGGAGTCGCAGCAGGTGGGTGTCGGCGCTGCGGTTCGCGTCGGCCGTCAGGGCTTGGACGGCGGCGTCGACCCAGGCGCGGTCGATGGGGCGCCGGGTGGGGACGTCGCGGATCGGGGCAGGGGAGGGCGTGCGGGTCATACCTGCCACTGTGCCTAATGCGGGCGTCAGCGGCGGTTCATTCGCGCGATGAGCTCGTCCTCGGCGCCCGGCCCGGGCGTCACCTTGACCAGACGCGCGGCGAAGACGAGGCCGATGATCATCCAGACGCCGATGATGACCCACTCGTACGGCCACGCGAGCGCCGCGGGAGCACCGGGCATGAAGAGGATCGCCATTCCGGCCGAGAGAACGACGGCCGCGATGCCGAGGCCGACACCGCCGGGAGCGCGGAACGGCCGCTCCATCTGCGGCTCGCGGCGGCGCAGGACGACGAAGCTGACCGCCACCATGAGCCACGCGAGGATGATCGCCAGGCCGCCCGCGTTGACGAGCCACACGAGGGTCTTGCGGCCGAAGAAGGGCGCGATCATCGACAGCGCGCCGATGAAGAGGATGGCGTTCGCCGGCGACCGGAACGTCGGGTGCAGCTTCGCGAACCACGCCGGCAGCATGCCCGTGCGGGCCATCGCGTAGAGCAGCCGGCTCGCGCCGATGAGGAAGCCGTTCCACGAGGTGAGCAGTCCGGCGATGCCGCCGAGCACGAGCACCTGGCCCATCATCGGGGAGGACCACAGGGCGGCCATGCCGTCGGCCGCCGCCAGCTCGGACGCCCCGAGCACGTCGACCGGCAGCGAGGAGCCGATCGTCACCATGATCATGACGTACCAGAAGATCGCCATGAAGACGGAGACGAGCAGCACCTGGCCGATCTTGCGGTACTCCAGGTTGATCTCCTCGGCCGACTGCGGCACGACGTCGAAGCCGACGAAGCGGAAGGGCGTCGCGACGAGCACGCTGATGAGCCCGGCCGTGCCGCCGGCGAAGAGGGGCTCCATGTTGTCGGTCGAGCCGCCGACGAACGAGCCGGTGAGCAGGACGACGCCGACGAGCAGGAGGAAGCCGACGGCGACGCTCTGGAAGACCGCCGCCTGCTTGACGCCGATGTAGTTGAGCGCCGTCATGACGACCGCCGTGCCGACGCCGACGGCGACCCAGCTCGCGTACACCTCGTAGCCCGCGACGCTGTACATATACCCGGTGAGCATGTCGGGGAAGAGGTAGAGCACCGTCTGCGGGATCGCGACGGCCTCGAAGGCGACGACGCTGACGTAGCCGAGCACGAGACTCCAGCTCGTGAAGAACGCCGCGCGCGAGCCCATGGCCCGCAGCGCGTAGTTGTGGGCGCCGCCGACGCTCGGCATCGCGGCGACGAGCTCGGCGTAGGTCAGGGCGATGAGCAGGACGATCGCGCCGCCGATGATGAAGGCGAGGGCGGCGCCGAAGGTGCCGGCGTTCTCGAGGAAGTCGCCCGTCAGGACGATCCAGCCGAAGCCGATCATCGCTCCGAACGCGACGGCCATGACATCCCAGCGACCGAGGACGCGATCCAGGGTGGCGTCTTCTTGACGGGACGTGGTGTCCGTAGGACCTCTTCTCTGAGGGCGGAGGGGGAGGCTAATCCATACCGGACCCGGGGCCGGATGTGGGGATGTGTGGGTTTTTCGTTACCGCCGTGTGACCGGGGCCGCATGGCGGCACGATCCGCCGACGTCTGTCCGACCCCGGTAGTCTGCCGAACCGTGGCCACCAACGCATCCACCAGCGCCCGTCGCTTCGAGAAGATCCTTGTCGCCAACCGCGGCGAGATCGCCGTGCGCGCCTTTCGTGCCGCGTACGAGCTGGGGAGCAAGACCGTCGCGGTCTTCCCCTACGAGGACCGGCGCAGCGAGCACCGGCTCAAGGCCGACGAGGCCTACGAGATCGGCGAGCACGGGCACCCGGTGCGTGCCTACCTCGACCCCGAGCTCATCGTCGAGGCGGCGCTCACGGCCGGCGCCGACGCCGTCTACCCCGGCTACGGCTTCCTCTCGGAGAATCCGGCGCTCGCCGAGGCCTGCGAGCGCGAGGGGATCACCTTCATCGGCCCGAGCGCCCGCGTGCTCTCGCTGACGGGTGACAAGTCGAAGGCGATCGCGGCGGCCAAGGCGGCCGGGGTGCCGACGCTGCAGGGGGTCGAGCCGACCCGCGACGCGGACGCGCTCGTCGCCTCGGCGGACGGGCTGGCCTATCCGCTCTTCGTCAAGGCCGTCGCCGGGGGAGGCGGGCGCGGGATGCGTCGCGTCGACGACCCCGCGCAGCTGCGTGAGGCCGTGCAGGCGTGCATGCGCGAGGCCGAGGGCGCCTTCGGCGACCCGACCGTCTTCATCGAGCGCGCGGTCGTCAACCCCCGCCACATCGAGGTGCAGATCCTCGCCGACGCGACGAACGAAACCGGCGGCCAGGCCGACCCAGAGTCCGGCGCAGAGGGTGGCGTGATCCACCTCTTCGAGCGCGACTGCTCGGTGCAGCGCCGCCACCAGAAGGTCGTCGAGATCGCCCCGGCGCCGAACCTCGACCCGGCGATCCGGGAGCGGCTGTGCGCCGACGCCGTGCGCTTCGCCCGCGAGATCGGCTACCGCAATGCCGGGACCGTCGAGTTCCTCCTCGACGAGTCCGGCGACCACTTCTTCATCGAGATGAACCCGCGGATCCAGGTCGAGCACACGGTGACCGAGGAGGTCACCGACGTCGATCTCGTGCAGTCCCAGATGCGGATCGCGGCGGGGGAGACGCTCGCCGACCTCGGGCTGTCACAGGATTCTGTGCGGTTGCGCGGCGCGGCGCTGCAGTGCCGGATCACGACCGAGGACCCGGCGAACGACTTCCGCCCCGACACCGGAAAGATCACGACGTACCGCTCCCCGGGTGGGGCGGGCGTACGCCTCGACGGCGGCACGACCTACACCGGCGCGACGGTGAGCCCGCACTTCGACTCGATGCTCGCCAAGCTCACGTGCCGCGGGCGCGACTTCGACGCCGCGGTCGCCCGGGCGGCCCGCGCGATCGCCGAGTTCCGGATCCGCGGTGTCTCGACGAACATCCCCTTCCTCCAGGCCGTGCTCGCCGACCCCGACTTCCGCGCCGGACACCTCAACACGAGCTTCATCGAGACCCACCCGCACCTGCTCACCGCGCGCAGCTCGGCCGACCGCGGCACGAAGCTGCTCGCCTACCTCGCCGACGTCACGGTCAACCAGCCGCACGGGCAGTCCCCGATCCACGTCGACCCCCGCAGCAAGCTGCCCGTCTTCGACGCCGGGAGCACGCCGCCGGACGGCTCGCGCCAGCTCCTGCTCTCCCACGGACCGGAGGGCTTCGCGCGTCGGCTGCGCGAGCAGAAGCGGGTCGGGGTCACCGACACGACGTTCCGCGACGCGCACCAATCGCTGCTCGCGACGCGCATGCGCACCTACGACCTGCTCGGCGCCGCCGAGGCGGTCGCGCGGACGACGCCGCAGCTGCTCTCGATCGAGGCCTGGGGCGGCGCGACCTACGACGTCGCCCTGCGCTTCCTGCGCGAGGACCCGTGGGAGCGCCTCGCGCAGCTGCGTGAGGAAATCCCCAACATCTGTCTGCAGATGCTCCTGCGCGGGCGCAACACCGTGGGCTACACGCCCTATCCGACCGAGGTGACCGACGCCTTCGTCCAGGAGGCGGCGGCGACCGGCATCGACGTCTTCCGCATCTTCGACGCGCTCAACGACGTCGACCAGATGACCCCGGCGATCGAGGCGGTGCGGGCGACCGGCACGGCGGTCGCCGAGGTCGCGCTCTGCTACACCGGCGACCTGTCGGACCCGGGCGAGACGCTCTACACGCTCGACTACTACCTGCGCCTCGCGGAGCGGATCGTCGACGCGGGCGCGCACGTGCTCGCGATCAAGGACATGGCGGGCCTGCTCCGCGCACCCGCGGCCCGGACCCTCGTCACGGCGCTGCGCGCGCGCTTCGACCTGCCCGTCCACCTGCACCCCCACGACACGGCCGGCGGTCAGCTCGCGACGCTCCTCGCGGCGATCGACGCCGGGGTCGACGCGGTCGACGCCGCGAGCGCGGCGCTGGCCGGCACGACGTCGCAGCCGTCGCTGTCCTCCCTCGTCGCCGCGACCGACCACACCGACCGCGAGACCGGCCTGTCGCTGGAGGCGGTGTGCGCGCTCGAGCCCTACTGGGAGGCGGTGCGCCGCGTCTACGCGCCGTTCGAGTCGGGGCTGCCCGCACCGACCGGCCGCGTCTACCAGCACGAGATCCCCGGCGGCCAGCTGAGCAACCTGCGCCAGCAGGCGATCGCGCTGGGGCTGGGGGAGAAGTTCGAGCAGATCGAGAACATGTACGCCGCGGCGAACGGGATCCTCGGCAACCTCGTCAAGGTCACCCCGAGCAGCAAGGTCGTCGGCGACCTCGCCCTGCACCTCGTCGCGGTCGGCGCCGACCCGGCCGACTTCGCGGCGAATCCGCAGGACTACGACGTGCCCGACTCCGTCATCGGCTTCCTCTCCGGCGAGCTCGGCGACCCGCCCGGCGGCTGGCCCGAGCCGTTCCGCACCAAGGCTCTGGCGGGGCGCACGAGCAAGCACGGGATCACCGAGCTCGACGACGCCCAGCGCCACGGCCTGGCCACGGACCGGCGCGGCACCCTCAACGCACTCCTCTTCCCCGGCCCGACCCGCGCCTTCCTCGAGGCGCGCCAGCTCTACGGCGACGTCTCGGTGCTGCCGAGCGTCGACTACTTCTACGGGCTGCGCCAGGGCGACGAGCACGAGGTGCGCCTCGAGGAGGGCAAGACCCTCCTGCTCGGACTCGAGGCGGTCGGGATGGCCGACGAGCGCGGCTTCCGCAGCGTGATGTGCACGATCAACGGGCACCTGCGCCCGGTCACGGTGCGGGACAAGTCGATCGCCGCGGACGTGCCGGAGCAGGAGAAGGCCGATCCGGGCCAGGCCGGCCACGTCGCCGCGCCCTTCGCCGGGGCGGTGACCCCGACCGTGACGGCCGGAGACGAGGTCGCGGCCGGTGACACGGTCGCGACGATCGAGGCCATGAAGATGGAGGCCTCGATCACCACGCCGGTCGCCGGCCGCGTCGAGCGGATCTGCGTCCGCGGGACCGCCTCGCTCGAGGGTGGCGATCTCGTCGTCGTCGTCACCCCCGCCTGAGGGTCAGCTCGCGACGGCCGCCGCGAGGTTGCCGAGCGAGGCCTCCAGGGTCTGCGCCGGGATGAGCGGGAAGCTCACCTTCTTGAGCAGCTCCTTGTCGGTGACCTGCGACCAGTCGTAGGTGAGGCTCACGTCGGTCGCGTCCTGCGAGGTCGGCGTGAGGGTCCAGACCCACTGCCACCCGGGCGGCTCGGTGCCCGCGGGCGCCGTCTTCCAGGCGAGGAGCTTGTTCTCGTCGTAGCCGACGACGTGGTTGTCGGTCTGGTAGTCCCCGCCCATGTGGTCGCCGTGCATGTTCATCGTGAAGACCTGGCCGTTCGCGGTGATCCGATCGGTCTTGTGATCGGAGACGACGTGGCCGGCCGCGTCGAGCTCGGCGTGGCGCGCCGGGTTGGACAGGACCTCGAAGATGTCTTTGGCGGGGGCGTCGATCGTGCGGGAGACGGTGATGCTCTGCTCTTGGGTCATGCCCCTACCCTTGCCGCTGCGACGTCGGCTCGCTAGTCGAATCCCGGTTCCGCTCGTCGAATTCCGCTGCCGCCCGGCGCATCCCCACTCGCGTCGGAGGGCTCGACCTCGCTCGGGCCGACTCCCAGGAGGCTGCGGGTCAGCCGGTTGCGTGAGCCGAGCAGATCCTCGACCGCCGCATCGAGGTGGTCGGCGGTGGACGAGCGGCGATGCCTGCACGTCGTCACCTGTCTCGATGGCCTCCTCTTCGGCGGCTTCCTCGGCGGACAGGAGCGCGCTGCGCCTCAGCAGCTCCTTGAGGAAGGAGGCGGTGTACCCCTGCATCCGGGTCAGTGCCGCCTCGAGCCGCTGCGAGCTCGCCTCGATCGTCAGGTCGCGCGCGTAGAGCTCGAGGAGCCGGCGCCGCGCCTGCAGATCCGGCAGCTCGATCTCGATCGCCTGGTCGACGCGACCGGGCCGCGAGGCCAGCGCCGGCTCGAGGAGGTCGGCGCGGTTCGTCGTGAGGAGGAAGCAGACCTCGGCGTCGCCGGCGAGCCCGTCCATCTCGTTGAGCAGCTCGAAGAGGAGCGGGTGCTGGCCCGGGTGCATCCCGCGGTCCTCGGCGATGAGGTCGACGTCTTCGACGACGACGAGCGAGGGCTGCAGGGCGCGGGCGACGCTGCAGGCCAGGCCGATGAGTCCGAGCGCCTCGCCGCTCACCATGAGGACCGTCGTCTCCGGCAGCGCCGCGGACAGGTAGCGGACCGTGTGCGCCTTGCCGACCCCGGGCGGCCCGAACAGGAGCACGCCGCGCTTGAGGTGCTGCCCGGCGCGCAGCAGGGCGTCCCGATGCCGCGAGACCCCGACGACCTGCCGCTCGATCGCCTCGAGGATGCCGTCCTCGAGCACGAGCTGCTCGCGCGTCATCGTGGGCCGCTCATGGAAGGTGAACATGCCCTCGCTGTAGCCGAACGCGTCCTGCCCGAGCGAGAGCACCTGTCCCCGATAGCAATTGAGCTGCGTCGCGAGCTCGCGCAGCTGCGCGCTGATCTCCTCGCCCGCGGCCGGATCCGTCGAGGCGATCTCGACACTCGTGTGCCCGATGCCGTGCTGCGGGGAGGCCAGGCGCGCGAAGAGGACGGTGCGCCGGCCGTTCTCCTCGCTCACGAGGTAGACGGCGGACTGCGCAGGCCTGCATCTGCCCCGGGCCGCACGGGAGGTTGACGCGCGAGACGCTCGTCGGCTGCGGGCTCGGCATGCCGTACATGTTCTGGCCGCTCACGAGGTCGGCGAGCCCCATGTCGGGGCTCTGCATCATGACTCCGACCACCTGGTGAGTGCGCCCGGGCGCGCTGATCCACGCGTCGATTGCGCGCTGCATGTTGACGGATTCGTAGCCGGCCCAGCGCTGTTGGGCGATGCCGGCGTCGTGGGCGAGGTCGTCACCGAGGTGGGCGGCGACGATCGCGTGGACGCTCGGCTGCTCGTCGACCCGGGCCGCCCGCGCCGCCATGTTCACCCCGCGCCGGGCGAGCCGGCCCAGGTCGGCCAGCTCGGGCTTGCGACGCGGATCCGGGCCGCTCACTGCGCTCAGCGGGGCGTAGGCGAACCAGGCCCCGCCGTCATCTCCCATGTCGATCTGATCGTCGTGGATCGACGGCACGGTCGTCGGATCCTGCTCGTAGCCCCCGTCACTGCGCTGCATGGCGTCTCCCCTGTTCGCATCGCTGCTCTCGATGTCCCCGCCTCGATCGTCCACCCGCGAATCGACGGTTGTCCGTAGGTCTGACGCTCCATCTCGACAGGTGGACATCCGGTCGGGAGGCGTGCGGCCGAACGGCCCGGTGCGGGTAGGCCGTTCGGCGCACTTGAGGCGCGCGGGTCGACGCGTCGGTGCGGGCCGCTCAGCGGCGCGTGCGTGCGGGCGATGAGGAGGTGGACGAGACGACAAGGGGTGCACATGGTGAGGAGCGGGCGACGACGCCGCCGCGCGCTCGGTGCTGCCCTGGGCCTGTGCGCCCTTGTCGGCGGCCTCGGTGCCCACGCGCTTCCGGCTGTCGCGCTTCCGGCGGCACCGGTCCCCGACACCCCGAGCGCGACCACCCCCGCGGCCCCGGAGACCGCCGCGACCGGAGCCGTCATCGTCCGCTTCAAGCCGGGCACGGCACCCGCGATCTCGAGCGCGGCCCGCGACCGCGCCCTGTCCGCCGCAGGCCCCGCCGACGTCGACCTCGACGCGGCCCGGACCCTGGCCACCGGCGCGACCCTCGTCACCGGCGCGACGCCCGACCAGGCCGTCGACGTCGCCGCCGACCTGCGCACCCGCGCCGACGTCGCGTACGCCGAGCCCGACATCCGGCTCACCGTCCACGCGACGGACCGCTTCTTCTCCTCCCAGTGGGATCTGCGCTCGAGCCCGGTCGGCATCGGCGCCGCCGAGGTCTGGGACCGCACCCAGGGGGAGGGCGTCGTCGTCGCCGTCATCGACAGCGGGATCGTCGAGCACCCCGACCTCGCCGGCCAGGTGCTCCCCGGGTACGACTTCATCAGCGACGCCCGCACGGCCCGCGACGGCGGTGGGCGCGACGCGGACCCGAGCGACACCGGCGACTGGCAGGCCCTCAACGAGTGCGCCGGCGACCCCTCCGCGCTGCCGAGCACGTGGCACGGCACGCACGTCGCGGGCACCATCGCGGCCCTGGCGCACAACGGCATCGGCGTCGCGGGTGTCGCCCCGAAGGCCTCGATCCTGCCGGTGCGCGCCATCGGGCGCTGCGGCGGCAGCCTGTCCGACATCGCCGACGGACTCACGTGGGCCAGCGGCGGCAAGGTGACCGGCGTCCCCGCGAACCGGACCCCCGCCCGCGTCGTCAACCTCTCGGTCGGCGGCCGCACCGCCTGCCCCAAGACGCTCCAGGCCGCGATCACCGGCGCGGTCGCGCGGGGCACGATCGTCGTCACCGCCTCCGGCAACGACGGTCTCGACGCCCGCGGCGACACTCCCGGCAACTGCACCGGCGTGCTCAATGTCGTGGCGACCGCCGGCGACGGCTCGCGGGCGCCCTACTCCAACTACGGCCCCAACGTCGGCATCTCGGCCCCCGGCGGCGCCGTGACCGCCGACGCGATCCTCTCGACGGTGGACCGCGGACGGCGCGGCCCGACGGGCCCCGGCTACGGCCTCATGGTCGGCACATCGATGGCGGCACCGCACGTCAGCGGCGTCGCGGCCCTCCTGCTCGCCGCCGAACCGAGCCTCACCCCGGCCCAGCTCCGCCAGCTCCTCGTGAGCACGGCCAAGCCGTTCCCCCGGACGTGTGGAGGCTGCGGGAGCGGGATCGTCGACGCCCCGGCCGCGCTCGCGGCCCTGACCGACGCGACGAAGCGCACCACGAAGAGCACGACGAAGAGCGGGACGCGCCAGGGGCGCTGACCTCACAGATTGCACCGCCGACGAGGGTGGGCGCGACCATCGGGGGGCGCGCCCGCCCTCGATGGTGTCCGGCCGCTGGCCGCTGGCCTGCTCGCCTGACCGCGTGTCCGCGTGTCGGCGTGTCAGCCTGTCCAGCGGCTCAGGGCAGGATCGGCACGACCTTCCGGGTCCGCTCGACGACGTCGAGGTCGATGTCGGCGACGAGCACTCCCGGCTCGTGCCCGAGGCGGGAGCGCACGCGGCCCAGCGGATCGCACAGGGCGCTGCGTCCGATGCCGAGCGCGTAGCCGGCCACCGGGTCCGTCCACGACTGATCGCACGCGAGGAGCCAGGCCTGGGCGTCCATCGCCCGGGCCCGGACGAGCAGGTCCCACTGCTCGGCCTTGCCCGGTCCCTCGCCCCACGACGCGGGCAGGAGGATCAGCTGCGCGCCGGCCGCGCCGAGCGCCGTGAACTGGTCGGCGAAGCGCACGTCGTAGCACGTCGCGACCCCGATCGTCAGCCCCTCGACGGTCGTCGTGAGCAGCTGCGATCCCGGTGCGACGGTGTCGGATTCGCGGGCGCCGAAGGCGTCGTAGAGGTGGATCTTGCGGTAGGAGGCGTCGCCGTCGGGGCCGGTGACGAGCACGGTGTTGTAGACCCGACCGGCATCCGCGGGCTCGAACATGCCGGCCGCGACGGTGATGCCGTGTGCGGCGGCGGCCTCGCGGAGCCCGTCGGCGTAGGGACCGTCGAGGGGCTGGGCGATCTCGGCGAGCGTCGTGTCGAAGCGCGCCATCGCCGCTTCGGGCAGGAGCGCGATCCGGGCGCCGGCGTCGGCGGCCGCGGCGATCGCGTCACGGGCGGTGGCGAGGTTGTCGGCCGGGTCGGGCCCGGAGCTGATCTGACACGCGGTGACGGTGAGGCTGACCATGGCGCCCACTGTGACACGCACCGCCGACAACATCGACCGCACCGGGTCGAGGCGGGTGCTCAGTAGCAGACGATCCCGGGGTCCGGCTCGGGCGGTTCCAGGAGCGAGGGGATCCGCCGCAGCGCGAGGGCGTAGCCGATCGCGAGCACGACGAGGCCGCCCGTCAGCACGACGACACCTGGCCAGCCGCCGGCCGACCAGGCCGTGCCGGCGAGACTCCCGGCGACCGAGGAGCCGAGGTAGTAGGCGAAGAGGTAGAGCGAGGACGCCTGACCGGGCGTGCCGGTCGACAGGCTCGCGCGCGAGGCGACCCAGCCGCTCGCGACGCCGTGGGCCCCGAAGAAGCCGCCGGTGAGGATCGCGACGCCGAGGACGACGATCGGCAGGGGCTCGGCGAGGGTGAGGAGCAGCCCGAGGAGCATCGCGAGCAGCAGGAGCGGCTCGACCGTGCGGTGCCCGAGCGTCGCCGCCGCACGCCCCGCCCAGGCCGACGTCACCGA
>RRZU012367256.1_pt1 | contig 15686 bp, 9 predicted proteins | sample 2165561 | NCBI WGS metagenome assembly RRZU01 (sample SAMN10456909, study PRJNA506462) | wastewater metagenome | isolation source: wastewater sludge | place: USA: Moscow, Idaho
GAAGAACCCGCGACTACTCTGCCGTAGTTTGCAACAATCGAAAAAAACGCTGTTCTAAAGCCGGCCACCGCTGCGCGGCTTCTTCAGCCGCGTTACGCGCTTGTTGGTCTAGATAGCGTTGTTCCAATAGTGGTAACTGCAAAAACTGCCCCAGATGATGAATGTCATACCCTTCTGGGGTCAGCGACAACACCGGCTCGTCAATCATCACTTTTTACCCTCGGCAGTGACCCATACTCCATCGGGAGTTCGCATGTGATAGCGTGCCTCATTTGGCTCGGCCATCACAATCGTCTGTTCATTTTGCGCAACCAACGCAGTATGGGGCAAATCGGCGGTTAGGCTGTTGCTTTGCAAACCAGCCTGCAACACATTATTTTTCATTGTGTTTTCTAACAACTTCACCAAAGCTAAATAGCTGCTTGGCTCCTTCACCACCACCGGCGGTTGGGGTTGGGTTTGCGGAAAATTCACCAGCTTTACCCCAACGGGTACCCGCACAATGCTAGGGGAGGGAATTTCTCGTAACCCTGCCATTTGCAATTCATCGCCTTCCACCGCCGCCCCATGCTCCGGCACAAACATCACCACGGCAGGCCGTTGGCTGGCAGCAATCAGCTGAATAAACGCTTGCACATCATTGAGCAGGGTGTTTAATCGTTGCGGATAACTTTGCAGGCTACTCAAACCACTATTCGGCAGGCGATTACCGTCATGCAAAGAAATCGTGTTGTAGTACAACGCCGCCGGTGGCGCGTCTTTCGTTCGCCGATTAAACCAATTAAACAATACCTGACGGTCTGACAAAATCGGAGAATCATCAAATCCCCGCATCGCCACTGCTGCATCTGTCGGCATCACAGGTTTTAACCCCGGTACAGCCAAATTTTGACTGACCAATTCAAAGAAATTATCAAAGTGGCCATCATGGTTCATCAACGCATACGGTTGTAAACCTAGCTGTTGTAATTGCTGAAACAGATAACATTGCTGCGGTGCGGCTTTGTAGAGTGCAGTATGTTCTTGCTGGCCACAGGCCGCACGCAAAACCCGAATCGCAGCCGGACCGCTATAACTGGCACCGGTACTGAATTGCTCAAAGACCACATCAAATTGCTGCCACAATGGGTGTTTTTCTTGTTTAGCAAAACGCAAATCGTCCCATGCCAGCGAGCAGACATGCAGCAAGATCACATCAAAAGCCGGTTTTTGTCCCAACTGTGTGAGATCAACCACTCGTTTCGCTTCTTGCTGCTGAAATGCGGAAAGTAATTCCGCCGGTGATTGTGTGGGAGTAGCGGCTGTTTTTGTCGGCGCGGCTTTTGTCGCTATGGGAACGGTAGCTGATTTTTGTTGCCATTGCCACAACGGCGTTACCACTATCGCTACCAAAACAAAGCTAGTAATTCGTAACCAACGGTTTAGCACCAAATACAGTAAAAGAATCACCAGCGCTGCGATGGATAATTCCCAGCTAATCACTCGCCCCAGTAATTCTTGCACATAAATCCAGCTAAAGCCTTGTAAGTTTTCTACTTGAGACCATGCTCTAGATAATGGAGGCAGAGGCAATTCACTGTATAACAATAAAGAAGCCGCAAACAAGGCTAATACTAAACGCAAACCACTTAAAAACCAGTGAAAGCTGGGCAAAATCAAAAATAGCGCTAAAGCTAGATTCCAACCAAGATGAAACTGTAGTGTGCCACTCAAAGCAAACAGCAATTTATAAATAAAATATAAATTCCATAAACCCATTATCTCAATCCAAATAAGAAATTATTTTTTTAGCCAGTTGGTACTGATTTCTTTGACATGACGGAACAAACGACCATAGCCCCGCCATCCCATTCTAAATACCTCAAACAACGCAGCCAAAGGTTTATCCACCGGCTGTCCTTCATCCCATGCCAACCAAGCATCGGCACGACCAAATGTGCATTGCACCAAGTTTTTTTCTTGTTCTGTTGACAGCCCTTCAAACCGAACACCAACTTGTTTCCCTTTTAGCATCACCACTTCACCCGGAAAACAAAACTCTCGATCACCACGATTTAAACCGATATGAATACGATCTTTCATTGTTAAGTAATGTGTTTCTTCTGGTAGAACCAAACCGACCCCACCACTAGAATAGTTATCGGTATAACACGCGATGGTATAACCTTGCGGCAGATATAACACCGCCGGAATTCGCATCGGCACGCGGTGAGACAAACGGATTTGCCGTGCTTCTGTCGCCACCCCAACAGCAGCCCCTAACATAATCAAATTAAACCCAGTCCAGACCATATTTAACATGACTGTTGATAGTTCGTGCTGATTCCAAAATAGCAAACGTCCCACCCCGATAGCAAAACCGAGTAGATTCAAAAATAAAAGGATTAAGTAGGGTTTGGAGATATTCCAATCAAAATAACTCTTTTCAATCAGACCACCTTTAGCGGTCACATTAAATTTACCCAATTTTGGATTGATAAAGGCAATCGTAGTTGGCAATACAATATACCACGCCAACACTGACTCATAGACTTCCGCCCAAAAAGAATGGCGGTATTTTCCCTGCATGGTCGAGTTAGCAAGGTTAGCATGCATAATATGCGGCAAAACATAAGCCGCTAAACTCAAAGCCGCTGCATTGATCACATGCAGCTCAAAATATAAATACGAAAGCGGCATAGTTAAAAAGATTAAGCGAGGGATACCGTAAAAGAAATGCAACATAGCATTGCTATAACAAAGCCGCTGCATAAAAGATAAACCCCGACCTAAAAAAGGATTATCTGTACGGAAAATTTGCGCCATCCCACGCGCCCAACGAATACGTTGACCAATATGACCAGATAAACTTTCTGTTGCCAAACCGGCAGCTTGCACTAATTTCAGATAAGCAGTGGTATACCCTCGGCGGTGCATTTTTAATGCGGTATGGGCATCTTCTGTCACGGTTTCAACCGCAATACCACCCACTTCTAATAAAGGCTGCCGTTTAATAACCGCACATGAACCGCAAAAAAAAGTCGCATTCCACAAATCATTTCCATCTTGAACTAGACCATAGAACAAACTGCCTTCATTGGGTACTTGTCGGAAGGTACTGAAATTACGCTCAAAGGGATCTGGAGAAAAGAAATGGTGCGGTGTTTGCAACATGGCACATTTTTTATCTTTTAAAAACCACCCCATCGTAGTTTGCAAGAAAGAACGAGTCGGAATATGGTCGCAGTCAAAAATAGTGATATATTCGCCCTGTGTTTTTTTCAGGGCATGATTGATATTCCCTGCTTTAGCATGGAAATTATCAGGTCGAATGATGTATTCCACACCAGCTTGTTCAGCAAATAATTTAAATTCCTCGCGGCGCCCATCATCCAGAATATAGATTTTTAATTTATCATTCGGCCAGTCAATGCCACAAGCAGCATGTACCGTTGGCCGAACTACTGATAACGGTTCATTATAGGTTGGAATGTAAATATCAACGCTAGGCCATAAATCAGTTTCTTTTGGTAAAGGCACTGGTTTTCGATATAACGGCCAAGCCGTTTGCACAAAACCAAACAATAAAATTAACCAAGTATAACACTCAGCAGCATATAGTAATAAACCAAGAAATTTTTCAATGGGTGTTTCTAAGTCTAGGGTATGTGTTGTACGCCACCAGACATAACGTGCAGCGACCAAAATCGACAACCCCACTAACACCAAGATGGGCAAACGCCCAGGAATCCGGCGAATTCTTAATGCAATCCACCATGTTGCAGTAAAAAATACGACCTGTTCAAACAAACTAAATGGCGTTGTAACAATCAAGGGTAAGACAACAGGTAACGTAATTAAAGTGATCAACAAAAAAGCTTGCGGATAATGCTCAAAAAAAGATTCTACTGAAGATAAGAAATCACCGATTTTATCATAGTTAAATTTTGGTAATTTACTAAGCAACCAATCATAACAACGCCGGATAAAAACAAAAGGCCATAATATTTTTTCTACAACCGCCAATAGCTCCATATTAAACCATCCCTTAACGAAAGTTGGAGGTTGAACTTTTTCTTCAGCACATGGAAATCGCCAGAATAAAGCTAAAAAAAACTTGGCACCAATCCGATCTTTAGCCCCTAAACCCAGTTGTGATTGAAAGAAATAGGGTAGGAAACAAACATACAGCCATAACGTATCAGGTGCATTTGGTTTGGGGGCACGAAAAAAAATTCGCCACATCATGGCGTAATAATTCATCTCTGGCACAAATTGTAGCTGTTGCTTAATCAGGCAAAAAAGACGATTCATGAATCTAATTTATGTAAGGTTTGCATGATATAAGCACTGATACCATGTAAATCATGTGAAACTTGTGAGGAAGGCGCGTGATCAATCACTAATTTATTATTAGCAAACGCTTCTGGTACCGCTTCATCTAGGTGAAGGCGGTAAGGTAGCAGTAAATTTGCCAAATGGTTTTGGCTCATTAAAACCAAATCGTTATGTAATGGTCGGCGGACATCGAGCTTATTGACTAAAAACAGTGCAGGTTTCTTAATTTTAGCCAGAAAATTACTCACAGCAGATAACGTCAGATAATGCAGTGGCTCAGGATTCCATACTACAACAATTAAATCAGCCGCTTCACATGCTTGTTCAACATATAACGACGGCCACGGCGGTGTATCAATAAAAAATACGCTATCCGGAGGCACCACAATATCATGCAATGCTATTTTTAACCATTGCGGATATTTATATAAAGCATGGTCGAAAATTTGCTTAGTCATTGCATCAACTGCACCAAAAGGCAAAAAAATCACCTGATCAGCACTTTGATAAGCATGGGTGCACCACTTTTCCCGCTTGGCTAAATGTGCGGCAAAGCCTTGTTCTAATAATTCATTTAAACCAAGAAACAACCCCAAACGATTAGCGGGGTCTAGTTCAATAATGCCTGTTGTCCAATTTTGCCGTTGTAAGATGGTCGCCAACGAAGCTGTCATGGTTGTTCGGCCTGTTCCGCCACAGGGTGAAATCACTGCAATGACTTTCATGGCAAACCTTTCCGGTTAGATTTTTTATTTTTCTTATCAGACATCAAGTAACCCATGCGGTATAAAGGAGATAACACACGCCCATTGCGTTTACGTTGTAAGCGGTATAAATGTCCCCGCAACCAAGATAATTTTTTCAGTGCAAAAAAAACAACCATTACCAGCGCAGTTAAAAAAAACGTGGCGACTAAAGCGTTAAAAAAAAGACTCTTTAGCACTTTTGTCCACCTTTTACTATTTTTGACTCTGGCTGTTTTTGCCTATTTTCCGAACGTAAGCTAAGGTCAATCGGGCGAGCCTTAGTCATCATTTTTGGTAGTTCTTTATTCACGGCTAAGGCCAGCGTCGGTTCAAAAACATGCTCTAACATCGCGAATTGTCGCATTGGAGCAGGGACAGTAGGTGTCGCGTCAACAGATTTTGCTTGTTGTGTCGTGGCATGACTTTCACGCTGTTTTTGTAATAACTCGCTATAGTTGATCGCAGGGTCTGATCTTAATTGTTGTTCTAAATCAGCCACCATTTCCAACATAGTTAAATCATCAATTCCTCGTATCTCGCCACTAAATAGGCTATCTACTGGCTGTTTAAAGACACGGCTCAATACACCAGCAATATCAGAAGGGCGACAAGCAAATAAAAACAAATATACTTGATTGCGATGAGCGGTAACAATATCACCAGAACGTGATAATACACATAATTGCAAAGCGTCTAAGATTGGGATATGCGGTAATAACGGCAATTGAATCAATGCCTGAGATAGTCCTAGTTCGCGACTTTTTGAAATACTAACGCGAGCATGTTCAATAAATTGCGGTACAGCCACATATCCAGAGACATCACTATTCATTGCTGCAGTCAGCACACCATCTAAATCAGCCGGCAAACTACGCTGAAATAATTGGCCGCGTAATGATTCAATAGCAGAGGCAAGACGCGAAAAAGAGGGGTTTTGACCGACAACTAAATTTGCCCCCACTCGCAATAACAATAATTCATAGTGATAACGTAAGGCATGCTTGCCTTCACGGACTAAAATTTTTAAGGCTTTACCCGATTGCTTGCGAAGTAAATAAATGGTTTTAGCAAGCTCTTGAATTTGATCGCGATTGGCATGCAAAATCACTGTCGCAGTGTGTAAGGTTTGGCATTTCTCTAGAATTGCCTCATAGTTTGCTACTGTCGTCCAATGCGGAGGTAACCATGCCTCATCTTGTACTGCAATTTGTGTGGCAATCACCCATTCACTATCATGGGCGACTTTTTCGTTTTCTTCATATTTAAAATAAGGGCGGAAAGCGTCTAACGCTAGATAGCCTGATTCATTTAAAAGCAGTGGATAATCATGTCCTAATGCCACACCATCTTCTGTGCGCCAAAATTCAACCTTCCATAGAAATTGGCATTGATTTTCTTCGACTAATTCCGCCATACCAGCCAATTCACCGCGCCAAGTTTCTGCCAATACCGGTAGCTGTTGTGTTTCATCGGCTAATGGTTCACATAACAATACCCCACAATGGCCGCGTTCACGAAACCAGCGCGATAAGGTTTTTAATTGTTCACGCAGTAATTCACGGTCTTGTAATTGAAATAGTTTCTCGGCACCTTCAAGTAAACAGATTGATTGTGGTGGTAAGTGATAGCTTTCTAATTCATGCAGAATAGCTTTGATACCAAATTTTTTTATCAGATCAACAAAGTCAACAGGCAGAGAAAAAATATTTAGGTTTTTGCGGGTAGTTTCATCATCTAGCATGACGTTATGCAATACCAGATTTTTCAACACCTGTTCTGGCTTAGCATCGGATACGGCGACTACTGCACCAATTTTTAAATTTCGTTGAATGGCCTCAAAGAAAATACTATCGCGTGCCAATCCTTTCATAGCAAAAACCATATATAAACGATGTGGCAATAGGGTATTTAAGTGATTAGCTAACCCTGTCATACCTAGTTGATAGTGTTTCTTTTCTTTTTTCAACCAAGATTGAATAGGTTGAATCAGTTGATGGATGACTTTTTTCATAATTTACTTTCCTCCATCATCAGTATTGGGAATAAGGACGCGCTGAACCTAAGCTCGGATAACTCATCTTGTCTTTTTGTGGCGAAAAATGATAACGTAGATAAATACCAGCGCGATTAGGCTCGTAGTCTTTTGAACGGTCTATTTCTGCAGTTGCGCCAATCGTTAAAGCATCATTGACACGGTATTCGATAGCGCCGCGCACCGAATAACCAAACCCACCACCTTTACCTCCACTATGGCGAGGAGGAGAGAAGTTTTCAACACTGGCACGTTGAGCAGCCAATTGTTGTAAGGTAGCGTGATTTGGGAAAAAGGGCGCTTCTTTTTCATTATTATTAGAATAGGATACGCTACCGCCGATTCGATAAGACCAATTCTCTCCTCTTGCTTGCCATTCAACAGGCAATGCTAAAGAGACATAGCGTTGTGGGCTGTAATATCCACCGTGGCCAAATTGATAATGGCGCAAGTTTTTCTCGAATTGCCAATAAGTTAATGTGGCACCGGTAGATAGGGTATAAAATGGATGATCGATAACATCCCAATTAACCCCAGAACGAATATTTAATTCGCGATTATCTGGGATATTTTTCCCTGTTAATTTTGCGGCAGTAACATCGGTAAATAATCGGATATCGCCGCTGCGCCAGCCGACCCCACCGGCGACCCCCTGCCGCACTACGCCCCCCCAAGTTTCTCCGGTAATCGGATCAGTTTTGCCAGCAAAAGATAAAACGCTGCTGGTTACAGGACGGCGGAAGGCTTCGGCTTGCCACGACCAAGGCCCTTGTTGATTTTGATAACGCACCCCACCCAGCCAAGATGCCACGGGGAAATCACTCGGCAATTTGCCAATATCCACACGCCAATGGTCATTTTGATAGCCAAGAGCAAAGACTGTACCGCGATAGACTTGGCGTAATGGGCCAGTTAAACGATCAGCACCAAAAGCGGCGATGGTGGCAAAGTCGCGGGTTTTACGATTATCTGCACGGTCTAATTGACCACCGTCTAACACCACTTGATCAGCGTGGGCAAAGACATGGCCGTCATAGCCGAGGGGGAACTGCATATAGATCGGTGTTTCTTGCAGCGAGAAATCTGAGGCGCCAGCATCACCTGCCTTACGGTTGATTTGGAATGCTGTCGCTACATGCGGCTGGCGGCGTTTTTCTAAATCGGCCAAGGCATTTTCTGCGGCGGTCGGCCCCACTGGATTGGTGATGCCCTGCGCCAGCTCATACTCTTTGGCTTGTTGATAATGTGCCAGTGCAGTTTGATAAGCGCCCTGTTGTTGTTGAACACGCCCTTGTTGAATCACCACCTCCGGCTCAGCAGGGAAAGTCTGTTGCAATTCTTTGAGCAGCGATTCAGCCTGTTGGGTATCCGACAAAGCCAATAAGCGCCGAGCAACCGACAGCCGATTTTGCAAATCGGTGGGAGAAAGCTCGGGTAAAAGATTGGCTAACACCTGCTGCGCTTGTTCTGCCTTGCCGCGTTCTTGCAACAACCGCGCTTGTAATAACTGGGCATCGGTGTGTTTTGGTTGTTGTTCCAACACTTGGTCAATCATTTGTTGCGCTTGCGGATAACACCCTTCGGCCAACCACAGTTCGGCACGCGCCAGTTTTAAGTCATCTTGTGTTTCAACCGCTAAGGTAGGATCGGCTTGCACCGTGTCGAGGCTGGCGTGGGCTTGACGAAAATCGCCTTTCTCGCGTGCTTGACGTGCTTCACGCAAACTTAAATCGACCTGTAATTGTTGCAAGGTCTTTTTTTGTTCACTGGTCAGAGGCCGATCGGCTAATTTAGCTAACCACGGTTTCAGCTGTTGATCACGGTCAACCTGCGCCAGCAATCGCGCATAGCGAATTTCTAATTCATCACGGGCTGGACTGGCCGGTGTTTGCACAATGGTATTGAGTAGCAAGGTTAAACCCTGCTCGACCTCACCCGCCCCCACACGGCGATCGGCCAATTCGGCAAGCCAATCGGGATTTTGTTGTGCCAAGGTCTCAGCCTGTTGTCGGTGTTGTTTGGCCGAGACATCTTCACCAGCTTGAGCCAATAAATTGGCTTGCTCATGGTGATAGCGCATGTCTAACGCCTGCGCCAATTCACGGGCAGCATCGGTTTGTTGTGCTTTTGGAAAAACCTTCAGCGCGGCACGTGCCTGATCCACCTCACCCTGACCATTCAAAAATAAGGCTTGGGCATAGCGCAATTCAGCACTGTCGGCCAGCCGTACCCCTTCTTCGAGAACATCGCGCCCCAGTTCTGGCATTTGTAAACGCTCATAGAGCCGCGCCAGCGAAAAGCGTGTCCATGCTGCTTGGGGATTGAGTTTGACCGCTTGTTCTAATAATTGGATAGCGGGGCTGGTTTCGCCTTGAGCCAGATGTTTTTCTGCTTCTTGCGACAGAAAATCCGCCTCGATGATATCAATGTCTTGTCGCGAGGCGGCAAAGCGCTGCCGCAGGTTATCCAATAAACCATTGGCCTCGGCTAAACGCTGCTGTGCAAGAAAAACTGTCAATACCCCACGCAAAGCCGTTTGATTCAGTGTCGGTTTACTGGTGTTACCCTCGGCATTATCGGTCGCAGGTGGCGGCGCAGACAGTGCCAAACGGAACAGTCGTTCCGCCTCGGCATATTCTTTCATCCCGAGGTGAATACTGGCTTTTTCGGTCAGCGCATCGACATCATGTGGCCGCATTGCCAAGGCTTTGCTGGCATATTGCACCGCACTCGTCCAGTCGCCAGCATTGCGCGCCCGTTCCGCTTCTTTTAATGCCCCCCAAAAACCGGCGGTTTCAATCAACCCTTGCCATTTATCTGTTTGGTCGGGTTGTTGTTTAGCTCCTCGGACAAACCACGACTTTGCCTCAGCATGACGGCCTTGCCGCATCCGCAACACACCAAGCCCCTGTAACAAATCGGGATCGTGTTGGCGAGTTTTTAACACGCGCTCAAATTCGCGTTCGGCAATATCGAGTTTGTCTTTATCCAGCGCGGCCAAACCACGTTGTTGCGCTTGCCACGCTGGGTCAGCTTCGAGCTTGCGTTGTTCCTCGGCCCGTTGTTGTGCACGCTGTAATTGATCTTTCAGCGACGCATCATCGGGATTTTCTTTAAGAAAGGCTTGTAAAACGGCTTGGCTATCGGGTTCATCGCCGAGAGCAACTAAGCCACGCCGCCAAATCTGTAGCGCACGTTCATGATCGACATCGGGACGTTTTGCTAATGCCTGTGCCAGTTGCACCCCTTTAAGGCGATGGTCTGGACTATCGATATAGACATCGGCCAACGTCAACCGCACCGACATATTCTTTGGCTCGGCCCGCGCCCAACGCTCCAACCCACGCCGCGCCCGTTGCATACCAGTGCCGGTGCTGGCAAGAATTCGATAATACTCTAGGCCCAGCTCGCCTTTCGGCACACCGCGTGGAAATAGTGCCTGTAAGCGAATCCAAGCTTCTTGTGTTTTGCCGGTTCGCGCCAGCAAACGCACCATCGCCATCGCTTTTTTATCGCGGGTGGCAAGACGATAGCTGTCTTGTAGCCGTGCGGTGGCAGGGTGTTTCGGGTGTTCCCGTTGCAGAAACAGTAAATGTGCTTCGGCTTTTTCTGGCTCATTCGACCGCAGCTCAAGCTCAGCTAAGGCTTCTCTGACCTCGGGATCGACCGGATCTAATAGCAACGCTTTATTTAATAGCTGTCGTTCTAAATCGCCGCGATTTTTCTGTGCCCACATACGGGCATTCGCCAATAACTGAACAATCTCATCCGGTTGTTCAGCGGGCAGTTGTTCCGGTGGTTCCAGTTCTGCGGTTTGGCCATAGGCCATACCGCCAAATAAGAGCCCCATGCCTCCGGCAAGCAGAGGCATACGCCGTGTCATTCGGACAGGGCGAAGCATGTTGCATTCCCTTTAGGATGACCTCGCCACGCCGGTAGCAAGCGACCATTGACCGCAAAGCGGTAGTACCCCTGATACCAACCTTGTGCAAATAAAGTCAACACCTGACCGTAGTAACCAGAACGCTGTTCTGCCTCTAGCTTTTGTGAGCGTTGCCATTGTTGTTGTGCCAATTCCGGCGCTTTCGCAGCGAACAAAAACGGTACTACTGAGGCGGAGAAACTGGCATTGCCGAGATTGCCGTTGGTGGTGAGGTTTTGAATATGAATGCGCTCGGGTGGGGCACCGTGTTGCGCGACATAATCACGCATCGGGCGATAAGTGGCGATTAAAGTCGCCAGCGAGGGATCATCGCGGTGCATCAAGCCTAGCCATAAATAGACACGGATGGCGTTATAGCTGCCCTCGGCTTTGCTTTCATCGTCGATTAAAAAACCATTTTTGGCATGCCATTGCACCCACTCACCAGTAAAGCCCTTTGGGGCAGATTCGTGTAGCAGGCGCAACGAGCTTTTTAATAATCCGGTCCATTGCGTTTGAGTTGGGTAGCGATCCACAAAGCGGCGAAATACTTGTGGTGGAATATAGCTGGGATTGAGCCGCCACAGATCAGGTTTAGGATGAAACCCTTTCGGTGCGGGCAACAAGGTGAGTCCGAGTCCGGGTAGGGTGGCGGTTTCTTGGCTCACAATATTACGTAGCAACAGTTGCCCCAATGCGGTATAGCGGCGTTCTTGCCACAGGTCGCCAGCTTCAAGTAGGGCATAGGCAATCCAAATATCAGCATCCGACGCCGGATTGCTGTCGATCACCCCCCATTTGCCTTGGTCATTCTTCCCCCAAATCCAAGCCGGCAGATGTTTGGTTAAATCACCTTGGGCAAGATTGTCTTCTGTCCAACGCAACAGACGTTCAAATTGCGGTTTGTCATTAGCCACCATCGCAAAAAACATGGCATAGGCTTGACCTTCCGACACGGTATGTTCTTGCGGTGAACCGACATCAATCACCCGCCCATCGGCACTGACAAAATCACGCTTAAACTGTTGCCATTGTGGCCATACCGCACAACTATTGGCACTCGCCAAAGCCGGCACACATAGGCCAACCACTGCCATCATCTGCCAAAAACGTTTTCGCATTGTGTTTATTCTCCCAAACGCTGACGAGCAATGCGCTTCAGTGCCATAAACATGCCAATGGCGATTAACAAACCTGAAAATCCCCCTGCGACAGCCATCAACAGCGGATAGCGCGAAAGCACAAACCAAATCTGCATCCACCATGACAGGTCGCCAACATAGTACGGTTCATTGAGGCGGAAACTGGCGACTTGTTTTTCACGCAATAACACCAAATCACCCCGCATCAAGCCAACACGGGCACGGTCTTCTAGGGCATCGGCCACCCACGGCAATTGTGCCGCATCATTCGCAGTAACCACCAACACACTGCGTTCTGACTGCAAGGGTGATTCAAAACCAAACATCGCGGCTAAACCACCCTGACCTTGTAACAATAGGCGTGCGTTTTTATCCGGCACGATGTCGGCAGGATCAGCCAGCCATTGATGCCAAAACGGTGTTTCACGGTTGACATCGCCTACCTCACGTTGGCCTTGTTGCAACAACAATGGCAGGGATTGTCCATATTGCTCCAACCATGGCTGTGCCCCTGCAGCACCAATGACCAGCCAATCGCGCTCTTTGACACTATCACGTTGTCCTGCTGTCCGCACCGCCACCCGCAAAGCAGGAAATCCGGTCCATTTTCCCATCTGCGCCATGATCGAGGCAAACACGGATAAATCAGTATAACTGGGGCGGTCTGGCAAAATCACTGCTGTTTCTGCTAAATCAGCCAGACGAGTAAAGGGAAAACCACTATTGGCAAAAGCGGCCATATCTGGCAAAGCCATAAAATGGGGCAACCCGCTGAAATCAATGGTGGAGTCAGGATCGATCGCGGCGGTTACACCATCACTCGGCGCACTCGCACACAAACCTTGTCGTTCTGATACCAAATGGAATTGAAACTGTAGTTGGTTATCGCTACCCACGCGGAAGGCGGGTACCAACAATGCTTCGCTACGCGTGGTTTCGCCGCCAAAAATCGGCAAGTTAATGCGGTTTGCTTCGCCGGTTTTTTCATCTGGCTTCAGACGATACGAGCGAATCAGCTGATCGTTGATTTGCACATTAAGCAGCGAATCGTTCATTTGCCGTGGTGGGGTATAGCGATATTTCAGCTCTAACGGGACGCCGCTGCTATTCCATGCCAATACATCAGGCGGCAGGCGCAAGTTGACATTTAGGTAGCCAGTATCAAACCCGCGAGTTTGTAGCTGACTTGGGTTGTCGATTAATTCACCCAAACGCACTGGACGATGGGTCGGCAACCAGTTAGGCGCATCATAGGGTTGACGCGGTGGGCTCAATTCCACTTTTTTCACCCCGACGGCCTCACCACTCAATGCCGCTTGTCCCATCACCAACCCCAAAGCCGCCTGTTCCATCTCTGCCACATTACGGCCTCGCAATAACAACAGTTTGCGGCCATGGGCTTGTGGATGATCGATGATGCGTAATTCTGGCCCTTGCAACGGCGGCAATTTCACCTCGCCAATCGTGGGGGCATCTTGCAACCACACCACCGCATGTTGGTCGGTCGGTAAATCGGCTTGCACCGTCACCCGTGTTTCGCGATAGCTAGCAAGAGAACCAAACCACGACGCCACCGCCGCCATCGCTTGTAACCGCGCCGGTTCAGTGAGGCCGTTACCCTGTGGCACAACCATCGTTAGATTCAAACGGCTTTGATCGCGGCGGTCGAAAAAGGGCGCGGGTAATAGGGCTAAATCATTTGGTAATTTGACCGGCGCTAGTTTGAGCTGTAATTCACTTTGTGGACTGACTTCGGCCCATAAGCTGGAGTGCAAGGGGTCTTCACAACCATTGCTATAGTGGGCAATCCATTGCAAGCGCAGTTGGTTGAAATCGACAAAAAAGCGGGGGTCGAGTGGGATGTCGTGCGTGACCAACGCCCCAGCCTGTTCAGGCTTTAACGAGATCGTGGCTAAGGTTTCTTTATTAAGCTGCACTTTCAGGTGTGAAAGCGGAAAAATCAGCGAGGGCGAGTAGGTAAATTGCAGCTTGAGTTTTGCTTCTTTCACCGATTGATCTAAACGCACCCCAAACGGAATTTCCCGCGCCACATCGACACCACGTAGGCGGATGGGTTGGTAGGCTCCCATTTTTTGAAATGGCAACACTTGGTTTTGCCACTCAGCCGGCAGGGTGGCGGCGGTTGGCGACTCCATCAGCGGCGGCAAAGGCGGTGGCGCTTGTTCCACATTCGCCCCAGCCCACATAGGGAATGCCAACAAGCCAACGCAACAGAGACCACGCTGTAACAGTCGGTGCCAACGCGGCAGAGAAAGAGAGAACAAGGTCGTGGTTTTCATAGCAGGTTTATCAGTTGGCAAGCACAAAAAAAGCACCCCACTTGTGGCGAGGTGGGGTGCATTTTCTCACAAAAATTAGGTGAGTAAATATTAAAACCGATAACAAACGTCAGAATAAAAGTTTTTTACGCGTAATGAAAAGCAAAATTGGAATATCAGCAGTTATTTTATTCCATGGACTTAAAAATGGGGTTGCACATGTAATAACTCACGGGCGCGCTCAAGCGCGGCAGCTAAATCAGGTTGCAAATTCCGTTCCCCCATCTGTAAGGCAATTCGCGAGTGGATCAACATTTCTGCCGTTTCGCCACCAGCCCCACATAACACCAGTGTTTTTCCTGCTTCCGTGAAATGTTGATGTAGTGCAGACAACGCCAGCAAACCAGTGGTATCCAATAGCACCAGACGATGTAATTGCAAAATCACTACGGAAGCGTCGCCGCTGCGCTCTAACAGGTCATCTAAACGATCCACTGCCCCAAAGAACAGCGCACCTTCCACCCGAAACGCAATACAGCCGGTGGGAATGTCTTTACCCGCAATCGAGTGGCGTTCAAACACATAGCCATATTCTGGCGACAGTTGTTGCACCGAGGTACTGCTTGCCATGCGTTGGATAAAGAACACCGCCGCTAATAACATGCCAATTTGCACCGCTACCGTGAGGTCGAATACCACGGTTAGCACAAACGTCATCACTAAAACAATCGTGTCTTGTTTCGGGAATTGCGCGGCTTTACGAATGTCCCAATCACCCATTTTCAAACCGACGGCAATCAAAATAGCGGCTAAAGCTGCCAGTGGTATGTATTTAGCCAAAGGCGCAGCCACTAACACCACCACTAACAACAAACCAGCGTGAACAATGCCGGCGATCGGCGTTTTGCCGCCGTTTAGGATATTAGCTGCGGTACGAGCAATCGCCCCTGTTGCCGGAATCCCACCAAAAAACGGCACCACCATATTGGCAATGCCTTGTGCTAATAACTCTTGATTGGAGTCGTGATGATCGTGGGTTTGGGCATCCGCCACTACCGCGCACAGTAATGACTCAATCGCCCCTAATAAAGCGATGGTAAACGAGGGCAATAACAGGTCTGACAGATTAGCCAAATCTAAGGTCAACATTTGGAACTGTGGCAAGCCTTGCGGAATACCACCAAAGCGGCTACCAATCGTTGCTACCGGCAAATCCAGCACCAGCACTAACACACTGGCGATCACCAA
>RRZU011455657.1_pt1 | contig 15683 bp, 15 predicted proteins | sample 2165561 | NCBI WGS metagenome assembly RRZU01 (sample SAMN10456909, study PRJNA506462) | wastewater metagenome | isolation source: wastewater sludge | place: USA: Moscow, Idaho
GCTCCTCGCCGTTGAGGTGCTCGCTGGCGCCCAAGATCATCCCGGCCCAGGTGCCAGCGTAGGGAGCAGCTACCTCAGGCGTGAAGAGCTGGGTCCAGGAGTAAACGAAGTCATTGGCAGTAACGGGCTCGCCGTTGCTCCACTTCATGCCCTCGCGCAGGTGGAAGGTGTAGGTCCTGTTCTCGTCGGTGATGTCCCACTTCTCGGCCACGGCGGGCTGGGGCTTGTCGTTGGCATCCAGCGCGGTGAGTCCGTCCACGATGTGGCGCAGGACGTTGCCCGAGCCGGTGCTGGTGGTCAGCACGCTGTTGAGCTCAGGAGGCTCGCTGGACAGGTTGACAGTGACCTCCTTAGGGCCGGTGACGGCGGGGCTATCGGTTGGAGCAACGCTTCCGGTGGGGGGAGTGCTACCGCTGGGCGCGGTTCCGGTGGGTGCACAACCGGCGAGCGTGCCCAGAACCATAGCAGCCGCGAGCAAGAGAGAAAGACGCTTCTTCATTCTAAGACCTCCATCTTTTATTGTATCCCTGTTTCCACGGACACGTTGAGCTTATGTACCCAACCCGGAAAAGGGTGCAAGGTCCTTGCCCGTCCCGTGTATAGGTATTGGGTATTATAGCATCAGACCCTTCAAATGTAAAGTGAAAGCGCCCATTTTTATAGTCCCTTCTGCGAGAATCTACTGCTCCTCTTGCGCGTGTCCGCGTAGCGAGTACATTTGTGGCTATTTTTGTTCACGACAATTCTTATCGGGCGGACAATTGTGCACGCCCAGACGCACGAAAGGGGCAAAACAGAGCATATTGGTAATAATTGGAGCAAATCGCACTTCCGCTTTTTGCATCTTTGGGTGCAAAAAGCTGCAAAATGGAGCTCCCGCCTATGGGGAGCTCCATTGCAGCCTGTCAAAGAAGTCCTGCGGGACTTCTTTGACAGGCTGCAGCACTTTTTTGAAACACCGTAGGAAGTTTCAAAAAGTGGTTTGATTGGACGCGAAAGGGGACCCTGACGGTCCCCTTTCACACTATCCCTCCCTCAGAATCCTTGGGCCGAAGAGTTTTTTGACAGTCTCCGTTGCTCAGTCAAACCCAAGCCCGAAGTAGGCCATCCGCTCCTCTCCCCAAGCCATGTTCCGTGCGCCCGAGAGCCACTTGATCATGCCAAAGGGCTGGAGCTAGCTGGCCTGAGGCCCATCCCAGAGGGCGGGGGTGCGCAGGTGGTAGTGCTCAGCAGGGAAAGCGGCCGCCACCGCTGCCAGGGCCGCCAAACTATGTTGAGGGGCAATGAGGAGTTCCTTCACCACCAGCCCCCGCCGCTCGGTATACTCCAGTGTAGCGCAGCCCGTGGCGCCACCCACCTCAAGCCGCACCAGGTCTCCACCCCCGGCCTGGGAGATCCCCTTCTGATACCCGAGGAGCGCTTCAGGGTAGACGGCGTGAAAGCTACCGCTGAGCAGCCCCTCCCGCAGTATGCCGTACTCCCCTGCGTCAATTGGGATGGCCCGGTCGCCTTGGGCAGGGGGCGGGAGTTGGTCGGGCAGGTACTCAATCTTCCGGTGGGCAAAGCACTCGGAGAAGCCCACGGTGGAGAAAAAACGATGGAGGCTGGGCTCGGCGGGGACTACCGTGACGCACTCCACCCCTCGCTCGGCCAGGTAATCGTCGGTATAGAGGAGAAGTTTACGTCCATAGCCCTTGTTCCTGGCCTCCGGGTCGGTGGCCAGAGCATAGATATAAGGGGCCTCCACCCGCTCCCCCCCCGGCAGTTCAACCAAGACCGGGAGGAGCGCCAGCATGCTGCGCAGCACGCCGTCCTCAGCCAGCACCAGCACATCCTCGGGCCGGACACAGTGGTCGTAAAAAAAGTTAATATAGCTGTCCTCATCCCCGAAGGCTGCCTTCCAAAGGGCCTTCTGGGCCGGGATTTCCTCCGCACGGGAGGGTCGGAGCTCTGTCATAGCAAGCCCTCCTACTCAAGCCCCCTAGAATGGGGCGGTTTTACTGCTTCCAAATGGCGATATGCTTTTCTGCCATCAGGTCGGGATAATAGCTCTCCTTGGCCTTGCGCAGGCCCTCGATGCCCATATCGTCCTCCCGGTTCAGATAGCGGACATGGGGGTAGTGTTCCCGCACCCAGCGGGAAAACTCTCGGTTAATGGCGGCATAGGCCCCCTGGAGCTCGCCAAATGCCTTCTCAAAGTGGACGTCGAAGGTGTCGGAGGAGAGGGGATCCCCAATGGTAAAGGCCACGATCTCCCCCCCAGCCCGGATGAGCCCACCCTTCAGCCCCAGGGCCTCGAAATGCTGTGCGGCCAGCCCCAGTGCCCTACCCTCAGGGGTCTGGTCCACTGTCTCGGCGGAGGCGTCTGCCTCACGGCTGCGGCGGTACCACTCACGGTTCATCTCCAGGCACTCGGGCAGAGCAGCGGGGGTCAGCTCCTCAAAGACCCAGTCGGGGGTGCTCTCGTTGAAGCGGCTGATGTGGTTGCGCTTGTTGTGGAGCTTCCTACCAGCCAGGTCGGCCAGGCGGTCAATCTCATAGAGGTAGTCGGACCCGTCCCGGTCACCGATGAACTCGAACTGGCCGGGGTAGAGGAGCTCCACGGACTTGGTCTGCTTCTGGGTCATACAGATGAGGCGGAATTCCCCTGTCCGGCCGGCGGCGTCGGCCCGCAGGAGCTCGATGGCCTCCCGCGCATCTCCCCGCCCGGCGGGGTAAAAGTAGCTGCACCCGGACTTGCCGCAGGCCCTCACCAGGAGAAAATCCCCCGCCCGGGCTACCTGCTGGCCGTACACACTGTTCCATATAAAGAGATTGGTGAAATTATACTCGCTCCCCCGGTAATCCGAGTAACGGAGCAGATCGTCGATCCATGCCTTGTCTGAAAGCTGGGGTTTTTGGAAATCTAACATAAATATAGATGCCTCTTTTTTCGTTTTTCTCTTTTCATAGTATAATACTAGGATTATCCTACCACGGCTTCGGGCAGAATGCAAGCCAGAATATGGCGCAACCTCACACCAGCCAGCGCCCGACGACGGGCAGACGGGTGAGAACCAGGCCCACCGCCAGGCAGATGAGGAAAATGAGTACGCTGAGGGTGGGGACGGAGAGCCACGGGGAAAAGGAGAGCGTGTACAGCCCCAAACGGCTCTTGAGCTGCTCCAACACAAAGGGGTGCAGGAGGTAGATTGTCATGGTGCACAGGGAAATGCGTGGCAGAGCCCTGCCCCCAAGGCCCCCCTCCAAACGGGCCAGAAGGGGCTCCAGCCTGCGGGCGATGAGGAAAAAGAGCACCGCCTCCGCAAAGACGGGGAGGGTCATGTCCCCGTAGAGCAGTGGCACGGCGCGGCCCTGAGCGGCCGAGTACTGGGCCCCCAGCCAGGACGAGAGGCCGATGATGCTCAGCAAGAGGGGGACCATCACCCGCAGGCGGAGCTTGGCAGGGTCCACCCTGCTTAAAAAATAACCCCAGAGGAAATAGCCGCTGTACCCGGCCAGCTCATAGGGCACCCGTGTGAGGAGCTGGGGCAGGACCGTGCTCTGGGCAGGCTCCAGCAAGGCCGTGCGCACCAGCACCCCGAAGACGAAAAAGAGGGTGCAGGCGTAGGGCAGGAGCTTTCCCCCCTCGTACCGGACCATGGCGTGGAGCAGTGGCAAAAGGAGATAGATCCCCATCATCACGGGGAGGAACCAGAGGTGGTACTTTGGCTGCAAAAAGGCAGCGGACAGCAGGTCCCGCAGGCCCGCACCACCGGTGAGGGCCGAGCGCCCCAGCGTGACCGCGCCGTAGAGCAGCGCCCACCAGAGATAGACCGCCAGGAGCTTGCCCACATGGTTCTTGAGCAGCTTGGGCAGGGGTGGCGACAGTTCCCGCCCCAGAAAGAGGGCGCCGCTGATCATGAAGAAGAGGGCAACACAGCTCCTCACCGCGCTGTCGTATAGGTTGAGCGCCCGCCACTCCCCGCTGGTCGCTTCTAGGTTATACCACTCCTGGCTTGCCACGTGGAGCACCACCACCATAAGGCTGGACCAGATGCGCAGGGCGTCCATGCTCAACTGCCGGGTCGGTCTTGTTTGAATCTCCATGTTTTTCCCCTGTCCTTTTCCGCTGTAGTTTGTCCCATCCCCTCCAGTATACCCTCAAATCCCCCCGCCGTCTATTACGGGACAAGAGGGTGCGTTGCAAAACGTGAAGTTTTACAACGCACCCTCTTGTCGGGCAGGCGGGTTTTTATCCGTGCACTCTTAATAGCCGGGGTAGATATCGCTCTTCTTGGGCAGGACGATGGCGCATACCAGGTAGACCCAGAAGCTCAGGGTCCCGGCAAAGAAGAGGGCGGCGGCGGCAATCCGCACCAGGCTGGGGTCTATGTTGAAATACTCCGCGATACCGCCGCACACACCGGCGATCATGCTCCCCTTCTCCACCCGATAAAGCCGCTTGGTCTCGTTCATGGAAACAGCCTCCTTTTCTGATGATCCTGTTGCTGTACCGATAGGATACCACGAAAAGGTTAAAAGAGTCCTTGACGAAAACTTAAAAATTCATGAAATCGGTTGTATTTACGCTTGAGTGAAATAGGCGAGGCCCGCTGCACCGGGGCCGGCGTGGACCCCCACGACGCTGCCGATGTCGCACTCCAGGATGGGGGCATCCCCCAGGCCGGGGCGGAAGAAGGCCATGCACTCGGCCAGGGCGTCGGGAGAGCCGCTGGCCCCGAAGGCCACGGGGAGGGAGAGGTCGGGTCGGGCCTCCTCCATGTACTTGGCCATCCACTGGTGGGCAGCCTTGCGGCCCCGGGCCTTGCCCACGGACTCCACCAAGCCGTGCTCCACAGTGATAATGGGTGTGATGCCCAGGATGCCACCCACCATGGCGGTGCCGGCACTGATGCGCCCCCCCATTTTGAGGTATTTCAGGGTTTCCACCACGGCCAGGAGCCGCACCCGGCGGGAGAGGGCGGTGATCTCCTCGGCAATCTGGGCTGCGGAGCACCCCTCATCGCGCAGAGTGGTGGCCCGCTCCACCAGGAGCGCCAGGGCAAAGGTGACGGCCCGGGAGTCCACCAGGTAGATCTCCCCGCCCTCTACCATGTCCCGGGCAATGACGGCACTTTGGAAGGTGCCGGACAGGGCACTGGAGAGGAAGATGCCCACCACCTGGTCCCCCTGCTGCACATAGCGCTCAAAGAGGTTGGCAAAGACCTCCGGGTTCACCTGGGAGGTGGTGGGGAGCTCCTTGGCCACGGCCAGGCGGCGGTAAAACTCCTCGTTGGTGATGTCGATTCCATCCTGGAGTGCCTCCTCCCCAAAGTGGACCGAGAGGGGGACCACCTCCACCCCCAGGGCCTCCCTTTGGGCGGGGCGCAGGTCGCAGGTGCTGTCAGTGATAATACGAATCATGGGACTCCTCCTTCTGTTCAAAGCGGGAAATGGGTTTATGCCTGGCTCTCCTTTTGACGGAAGAACTCGGCCACGTGGCCCAGAGCGGTGCGGAAGACCTCCCGCTCGCCGGGGGTGAGGGCCTCCAGGATATGGTCCACCATCTCGGCATGGAATCGGGCGTGGCGCTCCTCGGCGACGCGGGCCTTTTCCGTGGGGTAGAGCCGTACCGCCCGCTTGTCCCTGTCGTCCCGCCGCCGCTCCAGATATCCTTTTTTCTCCAGCTGGTTCACGGCGATGGTGAGCGTACCCGCCGTGACCCGCTGCGCTGCAGCGATGGCGGTGGAGCGGTTGTCCCGCTCCAGGTCCACCGCACGGCACACCTCCTCGATGAGATGGAGCTCCCGGAGGGAGAGGTCCCCGCCGTCGCCGGTCAGGCTCAGCTCCTCGGTCCTGAGTATCTCATTGAATACCTCCACCAGAAAGAGGTTCAGCGCTTCGCGTTGGTCGTCCACAGGAATCACCTCTTATTTTGTTTGATGATCAAAGAATCATTATAGCCACGCCGATGGAAATGTCAAGGACTCTTTTCCGTGGCTGGGGAGAGGACAGGCTCATATCCTCCGCGCTGCACTCATATACTCCACTGAAAGGCAGGCGTTACGGATGAAAAAAAACACGATTCGATGGGGGCGCATCCTCCGCCGGGGGGCGGCGCTCTTTCTCTCCACGGTGGCGGTATGGGCGCTTTTCCTCACGGCGGGGACGGGGGCCGCAGCCGAGGGCTTTCAGTCCCTGGGGCAGAGCGCCACACTGGTCTCCTCCCTCCTCCGCTCCGAGCTGGGGGCGGCCTCAGACCCGGACGGGGATGTAGAGGGCTGGGGTCGGGTGGTCTTGGGCCAGTCCTCTCTCCTGCGGGGCAATGCGGGAGGGGTGGCCCGGGTGCTCAAGGGCCAGGCGCTCAGCCCGGTGGACCGGCCCGCGGGCGGGGATTCGGCTCAGCGGGACCCACTGGGCCATGCCCATGAGGACACGGAGGAGAGCCCTCAGCCCGCGCTCCCGGCAAACCCCAGTGCCATTGTGCCCCGTTCTCTGATTCCCACCAGTCCCGAGGGGTACCTGGTGGCCGACGGGGTCTATCTCTTCAACCGCACCGAGCTGACGGTGGACGCCCCCGCTTTGAGCTCAGCGGCGGTCAGCCTCTCACTTGGCTCCTCCCAAGCGCCCCAGATTCTCATTATGCACACCCACGGCACCGAGGCCTACACCCCCGACGGGACCGATGTCTACACCCCTACCGACAACAGCCGTACGCTGGACGCCAACCAGAGCGTGGTGCGGGTCGGCAACGAGATCAAGGCCGTCTTTGAGAGTATGGGGCTCAACGTCCTCCACGATGAGACCCCCTACGACTATCCCGCCTATGCAGGCGCTTACAGCCGTTCGCGGGAAGGGGTACGGAAGTACTTAGAGCAGTACCCCTCCATTAAAATCGTGCTGGACATCCACCGGGATGCCCTCACTCTGGCCGACGGCACCATCTACAAAACCATGACCACCATGGACGGCAGCCCGGTGGCTCAGGTAGGACTCGTGGTGGGCTCGGCCCAGAAGGAGGACCACCCCAACTGGCAGGAGAACCTGGCGCTGGCCATGAAGCTCCAGAAGAGTATGAACACCCTCTATCCCACCCTGGCTCGGCCCATCAGCATCAACACCTCAGCCTATAACCAGAATCTGACCACGGGCTCCCTCTTGGTGGAGGTGGGGAGCCATGGCAACACCCTCCAGGAGTCCATCGCCGCCGGGCGGCTCTTCGCCCGGGCCGCAGGTCAGGTCATTCTGGGGCTGGAGGGGGGGGAGTGACCCTTTCTTCATGCGCCGCGGACGATCTCCACAGCCCGATGGCAGGCGGAAATCTCGGTCTCCTGGTGGTTCCCCCCGTACTCCCCGTCCAAGGTCCAGGAAATGGGCCGGTCCCCCGTCAGCTTCAGCTTGGCGGTGTGGAAGACCTGAATGCTATCACTGACCTCGGGGTTTTGCTGCATCAGGGCCCCGATCAAGTGCTGGAGTTCGACGGCATTCTTGGGCGTGCGGACCAGCAGAAGCTCTAGTAGGCCGTCGTCCAGTGCTACGCTGTCAGAGGGTAGGTCGATGAGCCCACCCACAGAGACCGTATTGCTCACCATACCGAAGAGGTACTCTCCCTCCTCGCGCCCCCCGTCGTACTCCACCGTGATGGAATAGCTCTTCAGGGAGGCCAGCTGGGCCACGCCGCTTAGCAGGTAGGCCAGGTGGCCGAAGCGGTTTTTGAAGGGCTGGGGAGTATCGTATGCCACTGAAGTGAACGCCCCGAAGGCGGCCACATAGACAAAATACTCCCCGTTGAAGTACCCGATGTCGCAGGGTCGGGGTACCCCCGCCGCCGCGGTGGCGGCCCGGGCCGTGTAACCCTTGGGTAGATTCAGGTTGCGGGCAAAATCATTGGTGGTGCCCGCAGGAATGTAGCCTAGAACGGGCCGCTCCTCCAGAGTCATTAGGCCGTTAATCACCTCGTGAAGGGTGCCGTCCCCCCCGCAACAGACCACCCGGTCAAACTCGCCCCCCAGCTGTGCCGCAGCGAGGGTGGCGTCTCCCGGCCCCCTGGTGGAGTAGATCGTCACCAACCAGTCCGCCCCGCTCAGAGTCTCCAGCAGCCCGGCCAGACGAGAGCGCACCCGCCCTTTCCCAGCCTGTGCGTTATAAATAAAGAGCATCTTTCTCATTTTTTGGGCACCCCCCTTTTCCCTTATCATACCCCATTTTCGGGGAAATGTCTTGCCTTTTGCGGTGATATCCCTTACAATGTTGCTCTACTAACAAAAGTGAGGGTTCCTTTTTATGAGTCGCAGGGCCTTTTCCGCAGCCTTCCCTGTCACACTGCCGGTGCTGATGGGCTATCTCTCCATCGGCATTGCCTTTGGGCTAATGCTTCAGCGGGTGGGGTACAATTTCATCTGGGCCTTTTTTATGAGTCTGACCATCTACGCCGGGTCGGGCCAGTATCTGGGTGTGGGGCTCCTGGCCTCGGCCGCCGGACTGGGCACCGTGGCCCTCATGACCCTGCTGATCAATTTCCGCCACCTGGTGTACGGCCTGTCCATGTTGGAGAAGTTTCAGGGCATGGGGTGGCGGAAGCTCTACATGATCTTTTCCCTGACCGACGAAACCTACGCCCTTTTGGCGGGGACCACCCCGCCGCCCGATGTGAAGCCCAAGGACTTCTACTTTGCCATTGCCCTACTCAACCAGCTCTACTGGGTGGTCGGGTCGGTGCTGGGCGGTGTGGCTGGCGGACTCCTGGCGGTGGACATCACAGGCATCGACTTCGCAATGACCGCCCTCTTCGTAGTCATCGCCGTGGACCAGTGGCGGTCCTACCGCCAACACCTGCCCGCCCTACTGGGGCTGGGCGTGACTCTTCTCTTCCTCCTGCTGCTGGGGCAGGAGCAGATGCTGGTACCTGCCCTAGCAGTCATTGTGCTGGCACTTCTTCTCTTGCGGCCCCTGCTGGACCGGGAGGAGGCGAATACACCATGACCACACACCAGGCCGTTGCCTCCATCCTTGTGATGGCGCTCGTCACCTTCCTCACCCGGGCGCTTCCCTTCCTCCTCTTTGACCGGGGCGTGCCACCCCCCAGGGTGATCTTCTATCTGGGCCGGGTGCTACCGCCGGCGGTGATTGCCATGCTGGTGGTCTACTGCCTGCGCAGCACCCAATTTGTGCTGGGACCGAGCCTTGCCAGTCTGGCCGGCTGGGCACCCCAGGCCATTGCGGTGGCCGCCGTCGTCCTCCTCCATCTGTGGAAGCGGAATAACCTGCTGTCCATCTTTGGGGGGACGCTGCTCTACATGGTGCTGGTACAGGTTGTCTTTCGCTGATTGGTCGGTGCCCGTTGCGTTCACGGGCACCGACCTTGTTTTACGCCAACATCTGGGCCAGGACGGCGAAGACGGGGAGGGTGAAGATGGACAGGAGGGTGGACAGGGTAATGAGCTGGGCGGCCGTGGCTGTGTCCTTATCAAAGCGCTGAGCAAAGATACCCGTGGCGCCCGCCACGGGGGTTGCTGCCAGGATGACCCCGGCGGAGAAGAGGAGGGGGGGGAGCCCCATGGGGAGGAGAATGGCCAGCATTACAGCGGGGATGAGGATCAGCTTGACCCCGGTGGCCAGGTAGAGCTTGGGCTGGGTGAAGGTGGCGGCAAAGTCGGCCCCCGCCATCTGTCCACCGATAACCACCATGGCAAGGGGACTGTTCAGGTCGGCCAGGAAGGAGACCGCCGTGTTCACCGTGGTGGGAAGGCGCCAGTGGAAGAGGAGGAGTACCATGCAAAAGAGCAGGCTGAGGACCACCGGATTGAGCACCGCACTCTTCAAGGAGAGCTCGCCGCCCATGACCGCCACGCCGTGGGTCCACTGGAAAATGCCGTAGAACACCAGGGCGATGACCCCAAAGATAAGGGCCTGGTCCCCCAGCACCATCGTCAGAAGGGGTAAGCCCATGAATCCGCTGTTGCTGTAGACCGTTCCATACCGCATCACCGGCTTGACCTGGTCCCCCTCCCGCCGGAAAAAGAGACCGGCGATGGGGATGGCCACCAGGTAGTAGAGCGCCATGACCAGTCCGCTCACAGCCAGGGTCTTAAGCGGGGGCAGGTCGGGCTGCTGGAATGCCTCTATAAAAATGCAGGGGGTGACCACATAGAGGAGGAGCTCGGACATCTGGCCCATCCCTTGGCGATCCAGCTTGCCCAGCTTTACCAGCACAAAGCCCACCCCCATCATTAGAAAGAGGGTGACCACCTGACCGGCCACCGTCAAAAATTTCTCTAGCATATCCAAAAACCTCACTGCCTCTCGGGTATATTCCTTTTTATTATACTTCCTGTGGGACGGAGCGTTAAGTGGCAAAATGGACAAAAAGGAGGGGGCGGGAACTGGGTTCCCGCCCCTCAGGGTAAAATAATCTTGTTTATGCGGCGGGGAGCTGGATCTGCTGGCCCACGTAGATGAGGTTGGGCTTTTGGATGATGCCCTTGTTCCCCTCAAAAATCTCGTTCCAGCGGTTGCCGTCGCCCAGCTGTTTTTGGGCGATGCGCCAAAGGCTGTCTCCCTTGACCACGGTGTAGGTCCCGGCGGGGGAGTTGGGGACGGCGGGGGCGGTAGGCTCTGTGGGCTTCTCGGCCGGAGCGAGGGCGGGCAGCCCCAGCTTGCTCCGGATGGCCGGGTCGTTCAGGCTGATGCTCCGATCGGGGAAGAACTCCAGCTTGCCGCTGTTGATCATGGAGATGAGGGTGGCCCGGTGGGGATTTTCCAGCTGGAGGTCCACACCTACGATTTTCCAGTTATTGTCCACGGTGGGGGCCACGGGGGAGTGCTGGGCAAAATAGGCCACCAGCATGTCGCGGATGGAGCTTGAGGACTCCCAGTCCTTTTTGCCCTCCACCAGTCCACCCGCCTTGAGGGCGGAGGAGTAACGGTAGTTGTTCACGGCAAGGGAGAGGGTCTGCTCGTCGGTGAGGGGCGCACCCTTGAAGATAATGTTCTTGATGCGCTGGCCCTTTGGCTGGGAGAGGTCGATCTCATAGTTGACTCCGGCGAACATATCGTAGAGATAGCCGGGGTACTCGGCGTCAAAGGAGATGTTGATGTCGCCCGGCTTCCACTGGTTGTAGCACTCGGCGGACCACTCCATATAGGCCTTGAGCTCCTTGCCTGTCACGGTCACGCGGCAGAGGGTGTTGTCGAACTTGTAGATGTCAAAGATATTGCCGTAGTTGATGGCCCCGGCGGGCAGGTCGCTGGTGTCCTTAAAGAGGGCGGCGGCGGACACGTCGGCCCCCGACTGCTCCAGCTGGATGGTGTTGATCAGATCCATAACGGCGGTATCTCTCAGCTTGCCCTCGGGCAGGGTGTTGATTTCGTTTACGGGCTGGAATTTGGCGGTGGTGGTACCCAGGGGGGGCAGGGGCTTGCCATCCTCCCCGGCTCCGCCACCCTGGACAAATTTCACGGTCTCGGCCTGGGCTTCCTTCACCAGGGGGATGTCCCGGATCACCTGGCTGGGGGCGGTGTCCTTCATGTCCACCACCTGCACGGTGCTGGCGAGGATCTTGTTGTCCTTGTCGAGAGTGAGGTCATAACGCACCACGTCCCGGCCCAGGTTGCGGGGGCCGCCGATGACGGTGTTGCCTTCGGTCTTATTTACCACGGTGTGGAAGTGGCCCACCTGGAGTACGTTGACCTGGGGGTTGTCGTCCAGGATCTTCTGGGCGGAGTCGGCCCCGCCCTCCTCGTCAAACTCGGCGGCCAGGCCCATGTGGGCCAGGACCACGATTACGTCGGCCTTGTCGCCAATTTGGGTGATGGAGCGCTTGACCGCCACGCTGGCCGACTCGTAGACCAGGTCGTCGATGCCCTCCTTGCCACCGTCCCATACCTTGATGTTGGGGTTGGTCACGCCGATGATGGCCACCCGTACGCCGTCCTTCTCCACGATGGTCCAGCCGGCCTCCATGACCAGCTTGCCGCCTTGGGTGAGCAGGTTTGCAGCCAGAACGGGGAATTTGGCCTGGCCCATGATGCTCTTCATGGCAGGGATGCCCCAGTTGAACTCATGGTTGCCCAGAGTCATGGCGTCATAGCCCATGAAATTCATGGTCTCTATGACGGGGTGGGGCTTGTCGGGGGACTTGTTGTACAGGTCGTCGGTCATGATGGTGCCCTGGATGGTGTCGCCGTTGTCCACGAGAATGGTGTTGGGGTTCTCGGCTCGGACCCGCTGGATGTAGGTGTACACACGGGCCATGCCATTGTTGGCGCTCTCCTTGTTGTCCTCATAGCTGAAGCCCCAGATGTTGCTGTGCAGGTCAGAGGTGCCCAGGATGGTGAGGTGCTTCTCTCCGGTCTCGGCGGCTTGGGCCGCCGGGGCAAAGGAGGCCAGTAGCCCGGCGGCCAGGGTGACCGCCAACAGCTTGCTCCATCGCTTCCTGTTCATAAAGTGTGCTCCCTTCCACGATTTGCCTGGGTCTTCGCCCGGGCCTTTGTCTGTATTGTACAATGCCTTGGGGGTATTTACAAGATTTATTTGGTCTATTTACGCAGATTTGACCTGCGGTTGACAAAATTTCCAGCCGCAGAGTATACTGAAGCATATCCCATATAAAAATAGAGGTGCATTCCGATGACCCCCCAGCAGATGAAGAAGAGCGGATATCTCAAGATATTCACCTCGTATTATAAGCCCCATATCGGGCTTTTCACCCTGGATATGGTCTGTGCATTGTGTATCGCACTGGTAGACCTGGCCTTCCCCTACGTATCCAAGCGCTCCATGGAGGCCCTGCTCCCCAACCAGCTCTACGGGGCTTTTTTCGCCATCATGGCGGCCATGGTGGGGGCCTACCTACTCAAGCTGGTGATGCAGTTCATTGTCAGCTACTGGGGCCATATGCTGGGGGTACGCATCGAGGCCGACATACGGCGGGACCTCTTCGCCCATATGCAGGACCTATCCTTCAGCTTTTACGATAACAACCGGACCGGCCACCTGATGAGCCGGGTGACCAGCGATCTCTTTGAGATTACGGAGCTGGCGCACCACGGACCGGAGGACCTCTTCATCTCGGTGGTCACGCTGGTCGGTGCGTTCGCCGTCATGCTCAGCATCCGGTGGGAGCTGGCCCTGGTCCTCTTTGCCTTGGTGCCCATCTTCCTGGTCTTCACCATCCTCCAGCGGCGGCGGCTCATGGATGCCTCGGTGGAGGTCAAGGCCCAGATGGCAGGTATCAACGGGGACCTGGAGTCCTCCATCTCAGGGATGCGCACCGCCAAGGCCTTTGCCAATGAGGAGACCGAGATTGAGAAGTTCCGGGCCGCCAATGAGCGCTTCCGCCTGGCCAAGCAGACCTACTATAAGAACATGTCGGTCTATTTCTCAGGGCTGGAGTTCTTTATGAGTTTGATGGGTGTGGCCGTCATCGCGGTGGGTGGCTTTCTCATCATGCAGGGGAAAATGAACTATGTGGAGCTCATCACCTTCTCTCTCTATGTGACAGCCTTTATCTCCCCTCTGCGCAAGCTCTCCAGCTTTACTGAACTCTTCATGCAGGGCATGGCTGGCTTCAAGCGCTTCGTAGCCCTGATGCGCACCGAGGCCGAGGTGGAAGACGCCCCTGACGCTGCTTCGCTGGAGGCCGTGAAGGGAGACATCCTCCTAGACGATGTGACCTTCCGGTACCAGGGCGCGGGGGAGGACGTGCTGAGCCATGTCACCCTCCATGTCCCTGCCGGGGAGACTGTGGCGGTGGTGGGTCCCTCGGGCGGGGGGAAGAGTACCCTGTGCCAGCTCATCCCCCGATTCTACGACGTGAGTGGCGGCCGGGTGCTGGTGGATGGGCACGACGTGAAAAAGCTCAAGCAGCGCTCTCTGCGGGAGCAGATCGGCATCGTCCAGCAGGACGTGTTTCTCTTTGCGGGCACCATCTACGACAATATCCGCTACGGGAAGAGTGACGCCACGGACAAGGAGATCTTTGCCGCCGCCAAACAGGCCGAGATCTATGACGACATCATGGAGATGCCCGACGGCTTTCAGACCCAGGTGGGGGAGAGGGGCACCCTCCTCTCCGGCGGGCAGAAGCAGCGCTTGAGCATTGCCCGCATATCCCTGAAGAACCCGCCCATCCTTATTTTAGATGAAGCCACCTCCGCCCTGGACAGTGTCACCGAGTCCCGCATCCAAAATGCCTTTGACAAGCTGGCCAAGGGTCGCACCACCCTCATCATCGCCCACCGCCTGTCCACCATTCGCTCGGCCAGCCGCATTGTGGTCATCGAGGGGGCAGGCATCCGGGAGGAGGGCACCCACCAGGAGCTTCTGGACAGGGGTGGGGAGTACGCCGCCCTCCACAACGCTCAGAAGACCGCAGACCTCTCCATGTAGGGCGGGCCATCCCCGCCGGAGATTCCCATCAAAATAAAAGGAATTCCGCACTTCCCTTTGTGCGGTGTTGCCCAAACCAAAAGGGGTGTCCCATGACCAAGACCGAACTACTCAACAAGGCTGCCCGGACCGAAGAAGAGCGCCTGCTCCTGGCCCGGGCATTGGACAAGCTGGAGCTGGCCCGCAGCCGGGGCGTCCCGTCCCACACCAGCTTCCTCTCCCCGGCAGAGCGGGGTGCAGTGGAGTCCCTGTTGGCCGCGGCGGGACACCCCCGCCACCTCTTTTTCGGCGGGTTCGAAGGGGCGGAGCGCACCCTGTGTGCCTTTCTCCCCGACTGGCTGGAGGAGGGGGATTGGCACGCGGGGGACTGCCCCATCTCCGCACTGCGGGCCAGCTTCCCCGCTGGGAGCGACCTCTCTCACCGGGACTTCCTGGGCTCCATCCTGGGCCTTGGCATCACACGGGAAAAGGTGGGGGATCTGCTGGTGGAGGACGGGCACTGCGACATCCTTATATTACAGGAAATCGAGGATTTCCTCCTCCTCCACCTGGACAGCGCCGGACGGACCAGGCTCAAGCTGGCTCCCATCCCCCTGGACGTCCTGGCCCCCGTCGCCGCCGAGGTGAAGCACATCCGGGACACGGTGGCCACCCTCCGCCTGGACGCAGTGGCGGCATCAGCCTTCTCCCTGCCCCGGAGCAGGGCAGCGGACCTCATCTCCTCAGGTCGCATTCACCTCAATCACCGGGAGTGCACCAAGCCAGACCGGGCCGTGGTTCAAGGGGATGTGCTCACTTGCCGGGGCCTTGGCAAATGTGTGGTGGCGGCGGTGGGGGGGCTTTCCAAAAAGGGCCGTATCATGATTGAATTGGAGCGATATACCTAATGGAACAGGCTAAAATTGACCGGATCAACGCTCTGGCCCAAAAGGCCAAGACCCCTGCGGGCCTCACCCCTGAGGAGACGGCGGAACGGGCCGCCCTGCGGAGTGAGTATGTGGCCGCCTTTCAGGCCAGCCTGGTGGCCCAGCTGGAAAGCACCCTCATTCAGGAGCCCGACGGCACCCGGCACCGCCTTCCGAAGAAGAAGCCATAAAGGTGTCGGATTCTGTCTTACCTGTGAATAAAATATAAAATTTTTCCCCTTTGTTGACAAAATCCCTGCGGAACGATATGCTCATTTTGTATGTGAAAGGGGGGTGGGACCAGAATGGACGATTCCCGTGATTTGCTGATGCGCTATCTGCGGCTCGCACAGCATATGTCCCAGGAGTTACGCAGCTATTTTGGAAAACTGCGCGTGACCTTTCCC
>RRZU013329956.1_pt1 | contig 15683 bp, 10 predicted proteins | sample 2165561 | NCBI WGS metagenome assembly RRZU01 (sample SAMN10456909, study PRJNA506462) | wastewater metagenome | isolation source: wastewater sludge | place: USA: Moscow, Idaho
TATATTGTATAAAGCAAATACAAGCCCACCAACTATACTAGGAAGGGAATATTTCCAAAGAAGCTTAGAAATATTAGTTTTTTCCAAATCTAAAATCATAAACCTTCCTCCTTCCTAAATAGTTTTTATAGCTCGTTGCAAAGGTGCAACAGCTTGATTCTATTTGTATAAAAAACTACGTTTTTTATACAATCCCCCCACCTTCGGTGGGGAAAGGGAGGGGATTCGGGGCGGAGCCCGAGCCCACCGCAAGGACTGTGTCCTCGCGACTCCTCTAAAACCATTACTGTTTATTTTTATTTATATACAAATAATCTTTTAGTTTTGCAACTAACTATGTTTTTATTAGCTTGTTGCAAAATTTCAACAGCTTAATTCTATTTGTATATTTTATGCAGTTCCTCACTTTGGATGTGTAATGAGGAGCTTTGGGGCAGAGCACATTTCCCAACCAAAAGTCGTGTACCTTTGGGTGCATAACTCCAGTAATTAAGTTTATCATAGAAAAGAAACTGATTCAATATATAATCTTGTAAAATAATTAAAAATCTTGTATAATTTGATTAATAATTTCTTATTGGGAGGATTAAATGAAAAAACTTTTCTTATTTATTTTAATAATATTTAATCTTCAAGCTATTACTGGATTTAATCCAAATGTTTATAGTGAAATGGAAAAAATTATCAATGTACAAAGCAAAGAATTAAATGACTATATTAATAAATCAAGACTAAAAGAACTTCAAATTGCCTTTTATACTTCAGGTACTTTTATAGAGCAAAAGCAAAACCTACTTAAATTTATAGAAACCAATATAAGTAAAAATCCTAAAGTAAAAATCATTACTTATGCTGAAGCTTCTGATAAAAATAACAAAAGTGCCTATATAGTAAAATTCGATTTAGCAGAAGCAACTTATAAAAACCATACAGGACTCAAACAAGAATTTCAAGGAATTTCTACCTTAGATTTAATTCAAAGCAGTACAGATTTATCAACTTTCACAACATATAAACCACTTAATATTTCTATTAAAATTGATAGTTTAATTATAATTTTAATTAATATAGGACTCCTTATTGCTGGTGTATTTTTATCTTTTGTAACAAATAAGTACTATACATATGAGATTATGGGTTTATCTACATTTATAGTAATTATCTTTAGTATTTATTTTTATATTTTTATATAGTAATTACTTAGACATAAGGAGATAAATAAATTCAGTTTTCTTTTTTTATGGGTTCGTGACTATTCCCAGTAATTGACCATACTAAGATATAAACTGAACAGCTAGTTCATATAAAAAAGGCTTCTAAGAATTTTAGAAGCCTTTTTCTTATTTTGCTGTTTTTATCATAAGATTTGCCATTTTATTGCTAAATTCTACAGGATCTTCCAACGGAAATCCTTCAATTAGTAAAGACTGAGAATATAAAAGTTCTGCAAAATCTTTTATTTCATCTTTATTTGTATCGAATAATTTTTTTAATGCTTCAAATAAAGGATGATTTGGATTAATTTCTAAAATTTTATCTGCTATAACTGGTCCAAAAGGATTTTCTCCTGGCATTTCTTTCATTACTTTTTCCATTTCAAAGGAAACCCCTTCTCCACTTACAAGGCAAACAGGGCTGGATTTTAATCTACTAGTTAATTTAACGTCTTTAACCTGTTCTTTTAAAGATTCCTTAATAGCTTCAAGTAATTCTTTGTTATTTTTTTCCAACTCTTCAATTAATTTTTTGTCATCATCGTTATTATTTAAATTTAAATCTCCTTGATTAATAGATTTAAAGGTTTTTCCATCATAATCTCTAAGGGCCTGTAACATAAATTCATCAATTTTATCAAGGAAGAATAATACTTCAAAACCTTTTTCTTTAAAGACTTCCATTTGAGGAAGTTTTTTAAGTTTATTTTTATCTTCTCCAGATACAAAATAAATTTCCTTTTGATCTTCTTTCATTCTTTCAACATACTCTTTCAATGTAGTTTTTTCATCATTGAATGAAGTTTCGAATACCAATAAATCTTTTAATAAATCTTTTTTTGCACCAAATTCATTATAAATACCATATTTTATATCATGCCCAAAATTTTTGAAAAATTCCATATATTTTTCTCTTTCATTTTTAAGCATAGTTTCAAGTTCTTTCTTAATTTTTTTCTCAAGATTATTTGAAATACTTTGTAAAACTTTATTTTGTTGTAAAATTTCTCTTGAAATATTTAAAGAGAAATCTGATGAATCCACTAAACCTTTTACGAATCTGAAATAATCAGGTACTAACTCTTTGCATTTATCCATTATAAAAATATTTTTAGTATATAATTGTAAACCTTTTTCATATTCTTTAGAATGAAAATCCATAGGAGTTTTGGAAGGAATATATAATAAAGCTGTATATTCAATATTTCCTTCTACTGAAGTATGAATAACTTTTACAGGGTCTACCCAGTCATGGAATTTCCCTTTGTAAAATTCATTATATTCTTCTTCTGTTATATCATTTTTATTTTTCTTCCAAATTGGAGTCATTGAGTTTAAAGTTTCTCTTTTAATTTCAGTTGTTTTTTCATCAGGAGTTTCGCCTTCTGTTTCTCTTGTAATATCCATAAAAACAGGATATCTCACATAATCTGAATATTTTTTTACAAGATTTTTTATTTCCCATTCTTCTAAATACTCTGAATAAGTATTATCTTCTTCATCTTTTCTAAGATGTAAAGTGATTTCTGTTCCTCTTCCTTCTTTTTCTATATCTTCAATAGTGTATTCACCTTCACCATTAGATTCCCAAAGAGTTCCCATAGCCTCTCCCGGAGCTTTAGTTACAAGAGTTACTTTATCTGCAAGCATAAAGCTAGAATAGAATCCTACACCAAATTGTCCAATAATTTCAAGTTCTTTATTCTCTTTTGCTTTGTTAAATTTTTCCATAAAATCTTTTGAACCCGATTTTGCTATAGTCCCTATATTTGCAATAACCTCATCTTTAGTCATACCAATACCGTTGTCTTTTATAGTGATTGTTCTATTTTCTTTATTTGGTATAATTTCTATATAAAATTCTTTTTGTTCTCCCAAAATAGAAGTATCTGAAATAGCTTTAAATTTCAGTTTATCTATAGCGTCACTTGCATTTGATATAAGCTCTCTTAAGAATATTTCCTTGTGAGTATAGATAGAATGAATCATCATATCTAAAAGTTTTTTAGTTTCTGTTTGAAATTGTTTTGTTTCTTTCATTAATTAACCTCCTAAAATAAATTTGTTAGCACTCTTTAACTTTGATTGCTAATAGAAATTTATCATATTTTTTTTGTTATGTCAATAGACTTTATTGGCCTCCTATTGATTTTTAGTATAATTTGTTATATACTTAATTGGTATGTAATTTTATTATAAAAGGGGACTTTAATGAAATTTAAAGATATATATTCTTCAAAAATATTTCTAGGGACTGTTTTAGCCTTAGTTATTTTCAATACATTTATTTTCTTTACTTTTGAGCAGCGCCAACAAGCTATTGTAGAAGAAAAAAAAGAAATACTAAATTTAAGTATAAAGATTCTAGCAACAGATTCTCTTTGGAATAAGGATGATGCTAGTAACCTTAAAGCGAGAGTGAGAGAGTTTGCCAAAAATAACGAAAATGAAGTTAATTCACTGAAAATTTATGATGAAAATGGTAAATTAAAGTTGGAATTGGAAAATCCAAAGGTTGGTAAAACGACCACTTCACAATTTAATCTTGTAATGAACGGAGAAACTCTTGGATATATAGATATTGTTTATAATTTTGATAGCTTGATTAATTCAATAAATTCAATTTACGTAGAAATACTTGAAATAGAGATTATCTTTATTATAATTATGATGATATCTTTCTTTTTACATTTTAGAGAAGTTAGTTTCTATACTTATAAAGTATCAGATGCTATTTCTCAATTAAATAATGGAAATACCGATATTACTCTTAATTATAAAATTCCAATAATAAAAGATTTACAAGAGAATTTTAATCGTTTTGTGATTAAGTTGAAAAATGAAAAAGTACTCCAAAAAAGAAATATAGAAGATTTTATTCATACTAAAGATGAACTTGAGGCTGCATATAATCAAATGATTTCTATAAATGCAGTTTTGGAAACTACTCTTAGTAATTTAGAATTGTCAGAAAGTAAATATAAAAACATATTTAGATACTCACCTTTTGGAATAGTACTATACAATATGGAAGATTTTAAAGTAGAAAATTATAATGAAGAGCTTTTTCGTATTTTAGATAATCCAAATGAAAAGAACTTAGACTTGATTTTTAGAAATGATGGAATATTTGATATAGCTAAAGCTATTTATAATCCAAATGAAAGAGTTGATGAGGAATTTTTTATAAATTCAGCCAATAAAATTGTACTTTTATCTGTTATTCCTTTTAAGGGAGACAGTAAGTATATGCAAATTTTCTTTAAGGATATTACTGAAATTAAGAATTTACAAATTAAATTACAAGATTATGCAAAGGATCTAGAAAGAGAAGTTGCTAATCAAACAGAACATCTTAAGGAAGCTAATGCAAAAATCAAAAATCAACAACAAAAACTTGTAGAAGATGCTTATAATAAAGGACTTATTGAAGTAACTAGTGGTATTATTCATAATATAGGAAACATTGTTAATGTTATAAGTCTTAGTTTAGATGAGCTTACTACTTCTAAAGAAAGTAACGAGAATATTTTACCAAAATTTTTGGAAACAGTTATTTCTAAAGAATTAATAGAAATAGATTCTTTAGAAACTCTATCTCCGAATTTATATAAGGCATCTCAAATTTTACCTAAATTACTAGAATATAATACTGAATTTGAAAATGAAATGAGAAATAAAATAGAATTTTTATTAAAAAAAGTTTATCATCTGAAAGAAATTGTTCAACTTCAACAGAACTTTGTTGGTTCATTGGGGACTGAAGATTATAATGAAATAAATAATATAATTGATGAAGTTTTAGAAATTTATGATTCTTCGTTAATAAAAAGAAATATAAAAATTCAAAAAAATTATAAAGGAAGCCCTAAATTATTATGCGATAAGGCTCAAATAATTCAACTTATAAGTAACTTTATAAAAAACTCCTATGAAGCTATAGAAGAAAAAGATATGAATGAAGGACTTATTAAAATTTCCAGCGAAATCTTAAATGACAATTTCAAACTAGAAATCTATGATAATGGTGTTGGAATAAAAGAAAGTATTTTGGATAAATTATTTGAATTTGGATATTCAACAAAAAAAGAATACGGTTCAGGTTCGGGCTTTGGGCTACATAGTTGCAAAAATATTGTAGAAAAATATGGTGGAACTATAAAAATCGAAAGTATTTATGAACTTTATACAAAGTTTATTATTAATATCCCTTTAAAGAAAGATAACTAATGAAAAAAACTATATTATTTTTAATCTTAACAATTAATTTTTATGCAGAAACACTTATACTTGCTAGTTTCAACACTTTACACTTAGGTTGGGACGGAAAGAATTATTATGAAACTGCCAAAATTTTATCTCTTTTTGATATAGTAGCCCTTCAGGAAGTTATGAAAAAAGAGGGAATTATAAGGCTTACCAAGGAACTTGAAAGAGTCAGTAATGAAAAATGGGCCTACCATTTATCTCCCTACTCTGTAGGAAATAGTAAAAAATATGGTGAATATTATGGATTTCTATATAAAAAGAACAAAGTTACTTTTATAAAATCCTTTGGATTTTATAAAGAAAATAAAAATGAATTTATTCGAGAACCTTATGGAGTTATGTTTAAATCAGGTAAATTCGACTTTATTTTAGTAAATAACCATTTGCTATTTGGAGATAAGAAAGAAGATAGACAAAATGAGGCTAAGGAATTACACAAGGTTTATGATTATTTTCAAAGTTTAGATGCTAAAGAAAAAGATGTAATTATCCTTGGGGATTTTAATCTTCCTGCTTATGATAATGCATTTAAAGACTTATTTAAACATAAAGACCAGATTTATTATGCTATTGACCCTAAATATAAGACTACTATAGGAAAAAGTTCTTTAGCAAACTCTTATGATAATTTCTTTTACTCCTTTGTGCATACAAAAGAATATACTGGAAATAATGGAACTTATGATTTTACTGAAGATTTTGTTAAAAAATATGGAGATAAAAGATTTTCAATACTTAGGAAAGAAATTTCCGACCACATTCCAGTTTTTATGGAATTTAATACAACAAAAGATGATGATTAAAAGAAGTTTACCAAACTTCTTTTTTTTAAAAGGAGAAATACTATGACTGAAAAAGTTAATTTGATTAAAGAAAAGCTAATAAATAATAATTTTGCTGAAATTGACAAAGATACCTTAGAAGAATTTTGTGAGTTTTTAGATATTGATAAGCTTATAAAAATTGATTTTACTAATATAGATGGAGAAGAAGGATTTTTAGTTTTGACAAAAAAACTTTCTTATGAAATTAATTTTATTAGTTTAGATAATTTGGAAGCTGAAAATTTATTTTTATCAATTAACGAAAAGAAAGCTTTATATATGTTTGAGGAATATTTGGAAGCTTTTAAATAAGAGAGAGCCGAAACCAAAGTTCCAGCTCTTAAAGAGATGATTAAGCAATTTCAATTATTTCATTGGCTTGAAGAGATTTTGGAATATCCAAAACTCTTTGATTTTTAGAGCCTCTGAACTTTATATTAGGGCAATATTCTTCTTTTACAAAAGGCCCGTCAACTAATACATCAATTTCTGCGAGGAGCTTCTTAAAATTTGAATTTTTAAGAAGCTCTTCATATTTATATCCAGTATAACACCAAATATTTAATCCTTCTTCTTTTAAAGGTTTAATAAGCTCTAGTAGAGGCTCAATATTTCTTTCTTGAAAAGGCTCTCCACCACTTATTGTCAGTCCGTCTATAAGTTTTTTATTCTTAAAGATTTTTTCTATGTAAAAATTAACATCTTCTACTTTTTCTCCATAATTGTAATCCCAAGTTTGAGGATTTTGACAACCTTCGCATTTATGAGGACATCCCCCAACAAAGATTACACTTCTCCATCCTTCGCCATTGGTGCAAGAATTTTCATAAAAACCTGCTATTCTCATATAAATCTCTCCTTAAAATACTAAAAAACCTTGTTTTATTGGGTCAAGTGCCCATACTTATTAACTGAATTTATGCATAATATTTTTTTTCATGAGGATTAACAAGGAATCTTCCTTGTTTTCAGGGGTTCGGGGCAAAGCCCCGTAATCTACACCACCCAAACGTCCGCGCCGACGGCGCGGACATTTGGGTGGTGTAACTTCAGTTATTAACTTTTAATTATTAATTGCCCCTACATATGCGCTATTCTATCTCTTTGCTCTGCAAGTTTTCCTCTATTCCATTTATCTAGAGAACCTACTAGATACCCTGTAATTCTCTCTGTAATGTCCAAATTCTCACTTCCACAGCTTGGACAAGCCTTTGGTTGTCTTTCATAGAAATGTGTTCCACAGTCCATACAGTAGTTATCAAAGTGGTTTATCGAAATATATCCAATGTTTAAATCAAGCATATAATCTATAGATTTTTCAACAGCTCTAAGATTATCTAAAGGATTTCCATCCATTTCCACATAGAATATATGTCCAGCAGGAGTAAGTGCATGATAAGGAGCTTCTACTTCTGCTTTTCTTCGAACTGAGCATTTATAATAAACAGGAACATGATTAGAGTTTGTATAATACTCTCTGTCTGTTATTCCCTCATATTTACCAAATAATTTTTTATCTGCATCAGTAAATTTATGGCTTAATCCTTCGGCTGGAGTTGCTATAAGACCAAAATTTAGATTATATTCTTCACTAAAGGCTTTACATTTATCATACATAAATTTGATTATTTCAAGACCAATTTTTTGAGAATCATCACATTCACCGTGGTGTTTTCCTTTTACATAATTTCCATTTTCATCTTTTGTAGATGTAAGCGCAACTAAAGTCTCTGCAAGTCCTACAAAACCTATACTAAGAGAAAAATGCTTAATTATATCCTCTACTTTATCATTTGACTTTATTCCTTCGTTGTATTCAGCAAGATATTTCATTACATAAGGAAATTGTTTTGCAAGAGCCGTTTTTTGCCAATTAAATCTTTCAACAAGTTGTTTAGCTGTAAGGTTCATTAATTTATCTAATTCTTCAAAGAAATATTTTTTTCTTTCTTCTAAAGTATCGCTAAATAGCATAGCTCTAATACCTTGTCTAACAATATTTATAGAAGTAAATGAAGCATTTCCTCTTCCTACAGAAGATTTTTCTCCATGTCTATTTTCATATACCCTAGTTCTGCATCCCATAGTACTAGGTTCATAATACCATCTGTTTGGGTCATTAATATCCCATTTAGGATTTTGATTATATTCTGTATCAAGATTTATGAAATTAGGGAAAAATCTTTTTGAAGTTACTCTTTGGGCTAATCTAAATAAATCATAATTTCTATCTTCAGAATTTCTGCTTATTCCTGCTTTTACTTTAAATATTGATATAGGGAATATTGCTGTTTTATGATCATTTCCCACACCATTATCTACTGCTTCCAAGAAAGTTCTTATTACACATCTACCTTCTGGACTAATATCTGTTCCAAAGTTTATTGATGAAAAAGGAACTTGATTTCCACTTCTTGAGTTCATTATATTTAAATCATGAATAAGTCCCTCCATAGCTTGTTTCGTTTCTTTTACTGTTTGATTGATAGCATGTTGCTTTATTCTCTCTAACCCTTCTAAAGAGTTTATATCTTTCATATCATACTCTTCTACTGTAACTTTATCTAGTTCAACAGCTTCTTCATTATAAAAGAATCTATAAGCTTCTTTATAGTGAGATTCAAATGACATTCTTACAAAAGGAGCCATTGCAAAGTCAAAAGCGTGTATTGATTGTCCACCATGCATTTCATTTTGTGAAGTTTGTATAGAGATTGCAGCAAGTCCCGCAGCTGTAGATATTCTCTTTGGACTTCTTACTCCACCATTACTTGTGTTAAATCCTCCTCTAAAAGGCTTAAACAAATCTGTTTGTATACAAGTAAGAGATTTCGTAAGATAAAAATCTAAATCATGTATATGAATATCTTTTCTTTCGTGTGCTAGTCTATTTTCTAAAGTTAATAAGCTATCTAGAGCAAATTCCTTTGAACTTTCAAAACCAACTTTTGAAATCATTCCACTTGGAGTTTCAGAATTCATATTTCCATTTTCATTAGTTAAATCATTTTTTTTAGCTTGAATCATTTCATCTATTTGTTTATATATTCTGTTTCTTCTTATTCTGTTTCTTTTATTTCTGTATAAAATATATGATTTAGCTAAGTCTTCATCAAGATGCATAAGTTCTTTTTCAACTAAATCTTGGATAGTTTCAATTTCAACTTTTTCTTTATTCATTTTAAGCAGTTTATTCTCTATTCTGCTTGATATTTCATGAATAATTTTTTCATCAAACTCTTTTCCTGTACCGATACAAGTTTTTAATACTGCATTTTCAATCTTCATTTTGTCAAAATTTACTACTTTTCCATCTCTTTTAACTACTTGCATTATTATCCCCCTAATTTTTCTTCTCAATAGATAGAATACTACATTTTGTGTTTTTTTGCAATAGTTAACACTATATATAGTTTTTATGCTTAGGATAAGTTTAATTTTTTCTTTGATTTGATTGTGGTTTAGAATGAAAAATAATTATTTAAAAGGAAGAAGGGAGCAGACAATCTGTTCCCTTCTTCCTTTTATAAAATCTATTTATTATTTCTTCTACTATCAAATCCACTAGTAACTTGAAATACTGCTAAATCAAAATTTGAAACTATTGAAATAGCATAATTTATTATATCTGCTTGAATTTTTTCATACTCAGCCCAAGAAATTACGTTGGCAAAACAATAAATTTCCAGAGGAAGCCCAAATTGAGTAGATTGAATCTCTCTAACTACCACTGGCTTAGTGCTATCTATATACTTACTAGCTTTTAAGTAATTTTCTAAATAAATTCTAAATAGAGATAAATTATTTATTTGTCTTATATCTAACACACTTTTTATATCTCTATTATAATTACCCATGCTTTCTTTCTTATATTCCAGATATTCAGATAAATAAGTACTATCAATAAATCTATCTAATTCTTCCACACTCAAAAATCTTATAGTTCCAATGTCTATGCTTATAGTTTTCTTAATCCTTCTACCACCTGACTTTTCCATTCCTTTCCAGTTTTTAAAAGATTGAGAAACTAGAGAGTATGACGGTATAGTAACTATAGTTTTATCCCAATTTTGTACTTTTACATTGGTTAAATTAATTTCAACAACTTGTCCATCTGCTCCTTGAGGTGGCATTTCTATCCAATCACCAATACTTACAAGATTATTTGCTGCAAGTTGTATAGATGCTACAAATCCTAAAAGAGCATCTCTAAAAACTAACAAGATTACTGCAGTTAAAGCCCCTATTCCACTTAAAAGAGCAAGAGGAGATTTCCCAAATAGAAGAGCTATAAAAATTATTATTGCACTTAATACTACAAAGATGTTAATAATTTGAAGATAACTTTTTATTGGCTTTTCTTTTGAAATCTCATAAGTATTATATATATCTTCAAAAGTATGTAGCATACTCTGGATAGTACGTACAATTACCAAAATAATTAATAATTTAAGAGATTTTTCCACAAAACCCAAATAAAAACTATGAGAAGATAAGGTTACATGTAGAATACCTAAAGGTAAGAGAAAAGAAAAATTTTGAAAAAATCCTCTTTCTATAAGGTAATCATCCCATTTAGTTTTGGTTTTTTTAGTAAATTTTATAAAAAGTTTCATAAATAGATATCTAATGGAGAAATATGACACCAAAGTCACCAGAATAATATATAAGCTTAATTTTAGCACAATAAAAAATTCTTGAGTAGAAACGTCGATATTTAAAAATTCCATAAACTCAGTAAATAAATCCAAAATAATCACCATTCTTTCTAATAAATCTTGTAACTACTCAGGCTACACCTAATCATCCACGCCAAAGGCGTGGACGATTAGGTGTGAAATTACGGGGCTATCGCCCCGAACCCCATAAAAACAAAAGAATTAAATTTATTTATTACCTCATACCTGAGCAGTTACTAAATCTTATTGAAATATAACATTTTTACGATGAAATTGCAACTTATCTATTAAATAAAAAGACTTACTAATAAAAGTAAGCCTTTTATACCTTTTATTAAACTTTAAAAAATGATAAATCTTCCTTAAGTTTATTTAAGTCTTCATTTATTGTATTAACTCTCTCTTGATTCATCCCTATGATTTCTTTTATTCCTATTGCTAAATCATTAGATTCAATCATACTTCCTTCTATATCTACAGAACCTTCTGTTATTGATGAAACTGCTGTTGAAATTTCCTGAGTGGCTATGTACTGCTCATTAACTCCTGTCACTAAAGTCTCTGTTTCATTTACATTATTTTTAGTATAAGTACTAATTAGCTCAATTTGACTATTTAAAGAACTAACTTCTACAACAGCTTCCTCTACTCTACTTGAAACACTTTCCATACTAGATTTTACTTTAGAGACTCCAGTTTGCACTGTATTAATAAGTTCTCCAATTTTTCCAGTTTCACCTCTAGTTTTTTCAGCAAGTTTTCTGATTTCATCAGCAACTACTGCAAAACCTCTACCAGCTTCCCCAGCTCTTGCTGCTTCTATAGCCGCATTTAGGGCAAGTAAATTTGTTTGTTCCGATATTCCAGATATCGCTACTAAAATATTTGAAATTTCTTGAGATATCTTATTCAAAGTTTCTATTTCCTCTTCAGTAGTTGTAACTGCATTACCTACTTCACTCATTACTCCATTTACATTTTTTATATTTCCTTCACAATTTACAGTGATTTCCAAAGTACTAGATAAATTATCACTGTTTTCTTTAATTTTATCGTTTAAATTATGACTTGTTGCTGCAATCTGTTGTAAAGCAGCAAGAGACTCTTTTAAACTATTTTTCATTAAGTCCTCCATTTAGTATTATTTTCTACACTCCCCAGTGCTCTTATTAATTTTATACAATAAAACGACTATGTCAAAGGTTTTAGCGCTAACAACCATACATATTATATATCTTTATACATACAAATTGAATAATTAATTTCAGACTCCACCTAAGCGTGGGACGCTTAACCCCATAAAATGAATCAAACATAAAACTTAATAAGATTAATGAGTCCAGCTTCACGCTGGTTCGGTTAAGCTGAATAAGCTTAGGTTTTATTATTTTATGTTTTTATAAGCGAACAAATTACGTAATTATGCAAAGTTCTTGAGTAGACAAAAAATCTTCTAAAAAAAAGAGTAGCTTAGCTACTCTCTAAAATAATCCTATTATATTTCCATCTGAGTCTATATCAATATTTTCTGCTGCAGGGATTCTTGGAAGTCCAGGCATAGTCATTATACTTCCTGTAAGAACCACTATAAATCCTGCTCCTGCCGAAAGTCTAAGTTCGCTGATATCAACTGTAAAATTCTTTGGTCTTCCTTTTAGTTCAGCTTTATCTGAAATTGAATTTTGAGTTTTTGCCATACAAACAGGTATATTATCAAAACCATTTTTTGTAAGTTCTTTTATTTGCTCTTCAGCTAACTTAGAATAGTTTACTCCATCTGCTCCATAAATTTCCTTAGCTATAGTTTCAATTTTTTCTTTAATAGACACATTAAGTTCGTACAAAGGTTTAAAATTAGCATTATTACTTTCTATAGCCTCTACTACTTTATTAGCTAAGACTATTCCACCTTCTCCACCTTTAGCCCAAACTTCAGAAAGAGCAACTTCTACACCCATCTCATTACAAATTGCCTCTACTAAATCAAGTTCAGCTCTAGTATCTGTTGGGAATGCATTTATTGCAACCACTATAGGCACTCCAAATTTTTTCATATTCTCAATATGTTTTTCTAAATTCTCTATTCCTGCTCTTAGAGCTACTAAATTTTCTTGAGATAAATTTTCTTTCTCCACTCCACCATGCATTTTTAATGCTCTAACTGTTGCTACAATTACAACTGCATCAGGGTTAAGACCTGCTTTTCTACACTTAATATTAAAGAATTTCTCTGCTCCCAAATCTGCTGCAAATCCTGCTTCTGTTACTACATAATCAGATAACTTCATAGCAGCTTTTGTTGCTATTATCGAGTTACACCCATGAGCTATATTTGCAAAAGGCCCTCCATGAATTATTGCAGGAGTATTTTCTACTGTTTGCACAAGATTCGGCTTTATGGCATCTTTAAGAAGAGCTGCCATTGATCCATGAGCTTTTAGTTCTTTTACTCTTAAAGGTTTTCCATTTACATCATAAGCAAATACAATATTTCCTAATTTTTCCTTTAGGTCAAATAAATCTTCAGCTAGACAAAATATTGCCATAACTTCAGAAGCAACTGTTATTTGAAATCCATCATGTCTAGGGACACCATTAGCCTTTCCCCCATGTCCAATATTTATATCTCTAAGACTTCTATCATTAAGGTCTACTACTCTTTTAAATATTTGTTTTGTAGTATCAATATTTAAAGCATTTCCCCATTTAATGTGGTTATCTATCATTGCACACAACAAATTATTTGCTGTAGTTATTGCATGGATATCTCCTGTAAAATGAAGGTTTATATCTTCCATAGGAACAACTTGTGCATATCCACCACCTGCTGCTCCCCCTTTCATACCAAAGCATGGACCAAGAGATGGTTCACGAAGAGCAATTATACAGTTTTTACCAATTTTATTAAGTGCCATTCCAAGGCCTATTGAAGTTGTTGATTTTCCTTCTCCTGCCGGTGTTGGAGTTATAGCAGTTGTTAAAATTAATTTTGCCTTAAGTGGCATATCTTTTATTGTATTCATATCAATTTTTGCTTTATATTTACCATAAACTTCTACATTATCTTCTGTTAATCCAGCTTTTTCGGCTATTTTTAAGATATGTTCTAATTTTGCTTCCCTCGAAATTTGAACATCTGTTTTCATTCTATCTCTCCTTCTTTAGTGTAGCGTAGACGCCTAACCCTTTGTGTGCCTTTGGCTTTATATTAGGTGCAACTATTAATTGTTTTTAATTGGGGTGAAGGGGGTTAGCTCCCTTCTGTTTTGATTTCAGGTTCATGCAATGAACCTCTACCAAAACTATTAATTCCTAATTTTTAATTATTTTCAATTCCTAACTACTAATTACTAATTGCCTTTCTTATTCGTATAAAACTCCAATATCTCTTCTAACATAAGCTCCTTCAAATTTGATTTTATCTACATCTGAATAAGCATTTTTTCTGGCATCTTCAAGGTTATCTCCAAGAGCCACTACATTTAGTACTCTTCCACCATTAGTTCTAAATCCCTTGTCCTTCTTAACTCCTGCCATAAATACTTTATTTTCAACACTTTCAAGACCAGTAATTAAATCTCCTTTATTGTACTCTTCAGGGTATCCTCCTGCTGCAACAACTACACAACAAGCAGCTTTTTTAGCCCAAACTAAATCGGATTTTGTCATTTTCCCATCCATTGCTTTTTCTATAAGTGTAAGCAAGTCTGATTCCATCAGAGATAAAACAACTTGAGTTTCTGGGTCTCCAAGTCTCATGTTATATTCAAGAAGATAAACGCCTCTTTTGTTTATCATAAGTCCAAAGAATATTATCCCTGCAAAAGCTTTATATTCAGCCTTTAATCCTTCCAAAGTTGGATTTAATATATCATCATAAAAAGCTTTATTTACTTCTTCTGTTACATAAGGGTTCGGAGCTATAACTCCCATACCACCTGTATTTAGACCTGTTTCTTTTTCTCCAATTTTTTTATGGTCTTTTGCTGAAACAAAAGGCAATATTTTTTCTCCGTCATATATTGAAAGTATAGATGCTTCTACTCCTTCAAGAAATTCTTCAATAACTACTTCATTACCAGAATCACCGAATTTTTTATCTACCATTATTTCTTTTAATGCATCTACTGCCTCAGTTAGATTTAGAGCTATAATTACTCCTTTTCCTGCTGCAAGTCCACTTGCTTTAATTACTACAGGAAATTCTCCAGCTTCTACATAAGCTTTTGCTTTTTCATAATCATCAAAAGTTTCATAAGCTGCTGTTTTTACCTTATATTTTTTCATAAATTCTTTAGCTATTGCTTTACTTCCTTCAAGCATAGCAGGAGCCATATGAGGACCGAACACTTTTAGTCCTTCTTCTTCAAATTTATCCACTATACCTGCAACTGCAAGCTCTTCAGAACCAAGTATAGTTAAATCTACTTTATTTTCTTTGGCAAAAATTAGAATTTCATCAATAGTTTTCAAATTTACGTTTTCAACTATTGAAACAGTTTCGCACCCTGCATTTCCAGGTACAACATATATCTTTTCAACTTTTTTATTTTGTGCTAATTTCCATACTATTGCGTGTTCTCTTCCACCTGCACCTGTAACTAATAATCTCATATTTCCTCCTTGGCAACGTTGGACGTTGCATCCCGTATAGACTAAATATAGTTTATAATAACATTTTTCTTTTTTCAAATCAA
>RRZU010088206.1_pt1 | contig 15682 bp, 14 predicted proteins | sample 2165561 | NCBI WGS metagenome assembly RRZU01 (sample SAMN10456909, study PRJNA506462) | wastewater metagenome | isolation source: wastewater sludge | place: USA: Moscow, Idaho
ACCCGTTGTAATTGGTTAGCAGGGGTCCTCGGGACCCCTGCATTTTTATACAAATCACTCAGACCGAGGATATAGGACATGGCAAACATTTCCGCCGCTCTGGTTAAAGAACTGCGCGAGCGTACCGGCGCGGGCATGATGGACTGCAAAAAAGCACTGACCGAAGCCGATGGCGACATCGAGCTGGCGATCGAGAACATGCGTAAGTCTGGCCAAGCCAAGGCTGCCAAGAAGGCTGGCCGTATCGCTGCCGAAGGCGTGATCTTGGCTCGTGCCGAAGGCAACACCGCTGTCATGATCGAGCTGAACTGTGAAACCGACTTCGTGGGCAAGGACGTCAGCTTCCGTGCTTTCGGTGAACAGATTCTGGCGCTGGCCGTTGCTAACAAGATCACGGATCTCGAAGCACTGAAGGCCGCCACCATGGAAAATGGTGATAGCGTTGAAGTCTCTTTGAACAACCTGATTGCCAAGCTGGGCGAAAACATGAACCTGCGCCGCGTGATCGTGGTCGAAGGTGACAACCTGGGTACCTATATCCACGGTGGTCGTATTGGTGTTATCACCAAGCTGGTTGGCGGTACCACAGATCTGGCTAAAGATCTGGCCATGCACGTTGCTGCCAACAGCCCGCAATTCGTTAAGCCGGAAGATGTTTCTGCTGAAGTGGTTGCCAAAGAGCGCGAAATCCAAATCGACATCGCGATCAACTCTGGCAAGCCGAAAGAAATCGCCGAGAAGATGGTTGAAGGCCGCATGAAGAAATTCACCGGTGAAATCTCCCTGACCGGTCAGCCGTTCGTCAAGGACCCTTCCGTTCTGGTTGCCGATCTGCTGAAGAAAGAAGGCGCTGATGTGCTGGAATTCGTTCGCTTTGAAGTAGGCGAAGGCATCGAGAAGCAAGAGACTGACTTCGCCGCCGAAGTTCAGGCTCAAATCGCTGCCATGAAAGGCTAATCTGCGATAAAGTTAGCAAGCCAATTCAGACCGCGACCTATGTCGCGGTCTTTCTATGACCAGGAAGAAAAGATGAGTACCAATCCTAAAGCTGCTTACAGACGAATTCTGTTGAAACTGAGTGGTGAAGCCCTGCAAGGTGATGAAGGCTTCGGCATTGATCCTGCGGTGTTGGAACGTATGGCTCAGGAAATCAAGGAGCTGGTAGAGCTCGGGGTACAAGTCGGTCTGGTCATCGGTGGCGGTAACCTGTTCCGTGGTGCCGGTCTTGCCAAGGCAGGCATGAACCGGGTGGTGGGTGATCACATGGGTATGCTGGCGACCGTGATGAATGGTCTGGCCATGCGGGATGCGTTGCATCGTGCCTATGTGAATGCGCGCCTGATGTCCGCCATCAGTCTGCAAGGGATCTGTGATTCTTACAGCTGGGCCGAAGGGATCAGCCAGTTACGCGCGGGCAAGGTCGTAATATTTGCTGCAGGTACCGGTAAGCCATTTTTTACCACCGATTCGGCCGCTTGTTTGCGCGGTATCGAGATCGAAGCCGATGCCGTCTTGAAGGCGACCAAGGTGGATGGTGTTTATTCTGATGATCCGGTCAAGAATCCGGATGCTGAACTGTATACTGAACTTGATTACAGCGATGTGCTGGATAAAGAACTCAAAGTCATGGATCTGGCAGCCTTTACTCTGGCGCGAGACCATAACTTGCCGATCCGTGTCTTCAACATGAATAAGCCGGGCGCTTTGCGTCGTGTCATCATGGGCGAGCAGGAAGGTACTCTGATCCATCACAAAAACAAATAACACTGGCTTTGCCGATCGCATTTACTGGTTACAATCATCAGTAAAGTCAGACGACACAGAAGAAGGATAACGACAGTGATCAATGATATTAAGCAAGATGCAAAAGAGCGGATGACTAAGAGCGTCGAGTCGCTCAAGAGTCAGATGTCCAAGATCCGTACCGGTCGTGCACAACCGGCACTGCTGGATGGCATCACCGTTGATTATTACGGTTCTTCCACCCCGCTGCGTCAGGTCGCTAACGTGGTGGCCGAAGATTCACGCACGCTGGCGGTTACCGTATTCGATCGCTCGATGATCCAGGCCGTTGAAAAGGCCATTATGACCTCTGATCTGGGGCTTAACCCCTCATCGGCTGGTACCACGATCCGTGTGCCGTTGCCTGCGCTGACCGAAGAGCGTCGTAAAGATCTGATCAAGTTGGTGCGTGCTGAAGCGGAGCAGGCTCGAGTTGCGGTCCGTAACGTGCGCCGGGATTGCAATGCCGATCTGAAGGCCTTGCTGAAAGACAAGGATATCTCCGAGGACGACGATCGCCGTGCTCAGGAAGACATCCAGAAGCTGACCGATGGTTTCGTCAAGCAGGTGGATGACTTGCTGACCGCCAAGGAAAAAGAGCTGATGGAAATCTGATTGTCACATCAGGTATAGTACCGACGCCGTGTAGGTCTCTGCACGGCGTTTTTCTATGTACAGGAGATGAAGCATGTCGTTACCTGCCTCTCTCGGTGAGATGGCCAAACAGGGGCTCCCCCGACACGTTGCCATCATCATGGATGGTAATGGACGCTGGGCCCAACAGCGCGGCAAGATGCGCGTCTTCGGTCATAAGGCAGGAGTGAATGCGGTTCGCGATGCAGTCTCCGTCGCCTCCCGTCTTGGCTTGTCGGCCCTGACTCTCTTTGCTTTTTCCAGCGAAAATTGGCGTCGACCGGAATCTGAGGTCTCGGCCTTGATGGAGCTCTTCATCCATGTTCTCGGCGGTGAGGTCAAGAAGCTGCACAAGAGCAACATCCGCTTGCGGATCACGGGAGAACGCTCCCGATTCAGCTCTCGCCTGCAAGACAAAGTTGCTGCCGCAGAGGCACTGACGGCCAACAATACGGGTCTGATACTCAACGTGGCTGCCAATTATGGTGGCCGCTGGGATATTACTCAGGCTGCCGCTGCTTTAGCGGTCGAAGTACAGGCTGGCCATTTGGCGCCGGAGCAGATCGATGAAGATGCCTTGGCCCGGCACTTGAGTACCCATGGCTTACCCGATGTCGATCTGTTGATCCGCACCGGGGGCGATCATCGCATTAGCAATTTCGTGCTCTGGCAGGCGGCCTATGCTGAGCTTTATTTTACGCCGGTGCTATGGCCGGATTTTGATGCAGTGGTATTTAGTGAGGCAATTGCCTCATTTGCCAGCCGTGAACGCCGCTTTGGCTGTACGGGTGAACAGATCAGGGCGTTGTTGGACCAACCCGGCTGAAGTTAGAGGATCTCGTTGTTGAAACAAAGAATTATCACTGCGCTTGTCCTGATCCCCTTGGCGATTGGTTGGATGTTTTTTTTGTCGCTAGATGCCTTCAGCCTGGGAGCTATTCTGATTTTTTTGCTCGCCAGTCGGGAGTGGGGGCGCTTTGTCTGCCCGGCTCATCCCCATCGTTTGTTGCTCCCCATGGGTGCCTTGCTCACTCTTACCCTGTGGTTAAGTCCCCCTTCCTTGTTGCCCGTGGCGGCTCCGCATCCGCTGGTGATGGCGATTTTATATGCCGGTGCGCTATGGTGGCTTGCCGCGCTGGTGATGGTTTTGCGATATCCTCGCGGCACCCAGCTGTGGCGTGAAAGTGCCAGCCTGAAGGCGCTATTCGGCGTTTTGACTCTGTTGCCGTTTTTCTGGGCGCTGCTGTTACTGCGTAGCCATGATTATCTGGCCGACCCGATGCTGGGCGGTTGGACATTGTTTTTTGTGATGCTCTTGGTCTGGTGTGCCGATTCGGGGGCCTATTTTGTTGGCCGGGCTTTTGGCCAGCGTAAGATGCTACCGGCGGTCAGTCCGAAGAAGACAGTCGAAGGTCTGCTCGGGGGCTTACTGTTGTCGGCTCTGGTGGCGGGTGCGGTTGCCTATAGCCGCTCTTTGGGCGTACGAGAAACTGTAGTCATAGTGCTTTGCGCCATGTTGGCCGTTGTTGCTTCCGTGTTGGGTGATCTCTCAGAGAGCTTGTTCAAGCGTGAGGCGGGTATCAAGGATTCGGGTTCCCTGCTGCCAGGACACGGTGGGGTTCTGGATCGCATCGACAGCTTGACGGCCGCTTTGCCGATTTTTGTCGTCAGCTATTTGTTACTCAACTAGGGCTTTGCCATGCATCAGCTGACTGTGTTGGGCTCGACCGGTTCTATTGGTCGTAGCACTCTGGATGTGGTGCGTCGTCATCCGGAACGTTTTAATGTGGTGGCTCTTGCGGCGAATGCCGATGTCACCCGAATGTTGGCCGATTGCCTCGAATTTCGACCTCAGTATGCCGTGCTGGTACAAGAGGATGCGGCGGTTGCCCTGCGTCTGGCACTGGCCGAGGCTGGGATTCAGGATGTAGAAGTGCTCAGTGGTGCCGTTGCCTTGCAAGAGGTGGCTCGGCTTGGCGCGGTCGATACTGTCATGGCCGCTATCGTCGGTTCTGCCGGTTTGCTGTCTGCGCTGGCGGCGATAGAGGCGGGCAAGCGGGTTCTATTGGCCAACAAAGAGGCGCTGGTGATGTCTGGTGCCTTGTTTATGCAGGCGGCTCAAGTATCGGGGGCAACCATACTGCCCGTGGATAGTGAACACAATGCGATCTTCCAATGCTTGCCTGAACATGTACAGAGTGCCATGGGCTACTGTGATCTCGCCGCGGCGGGCGTGGAGCGCATCTTGCTCACCGGCTCTGGTGGCCCCTTTCGCTACACGGCGTTGGAGAGCCTCGCCTCGGTCACGCCAGAACAAGCTATTGCTCATCCTAACTGGTCGATGGGACGCAAAATCTCGGTAGATTCCGCCACCATGATGAACAAGGGGCTTGAGTTCATTGAGGCCAAATGGTTATTCAATGCGGCGCCGGAACAAATCCAGGTCATCATTCATCCCCAGTCCGTGATCCATTCTATGGTGCAATATAAGGATGGCTCTGTGCTGGCGCAGATGGGACGACCCGATATGCGCACGCCAATCGCCCATGCTTTGGCGTATCCGCAGCGAGTCAGCTCCGGAGTCGAGGTTCTCGATTTCTTTTCTCAAGGCGAGTTGAGCTTTATCCGACCGGATTATGAGCGCTATCCTTGCCTGCAGTTGGCGATGGACGCCTGTTGGTCTGGCCAAGCGGCAACGACGGCGCTGAATGCCGCAAATGAATTGGCTGTAGGGGCATTTTTGGATGCCCAAATCGGGTTCATGGACATCTATCGAGTCTGTGCCCAGGTGGTCGAATCGCTATCTATTCGTGCTACGCCGGATTTGACCACGATTCTTGAATTGGACTCCGAGGCCCGGCGCCTGGCCTTACGGTTACTCAAGGAGACAACATGACGGCCATTCTCTGGAATTTCTTTTCCTTCATTCTTGCGTTAGCCATCTTGATTGCTGTGCATGAGTGGGGTCATTTCTGGGTTGCCCGGCGCTGCGGTGTTCGGGTTGAGCGTTTTTCTCTCGGGTTTGGCAAGGTACTGTTTAGTCGCAAAGACAAGTTGGGAACCGAGTTTTCCCTTTCTCTGATCCCGCTCGGCGGATACGTGAAGATGCTGGATGAACGGGTAGATCCGGTGCCAGCAGAACTCAAGTCACAAGCCTTTAATAACAAAGCCGTGTGGCAGCGTTTTGCGATCGTGGCGGCAGGCCCGGCGGCTAACTTTGTGTTTGCGCTCTTCGCGTTCTGGCTAATGTTTATGGTCGGTGTGCCGACCGTCAAGCCGGTGATTGGCGAGGTCAGGCCACAAACGGCGGCGGCAGCGGCCGGTTTGCAAGCGGGGATGGAGATACTGCAGATTGGTGAGCAGACGACACCTGATTGGGAGGCTGTAGCCTACGCTCTTGTGGGGCATCTGGGTGATGATGAAGTGCAGCTGACGGTGCAGGACGACCGCGGGATCCGGTTACAGAAGCAACTGTCATTACAGGGCTGGGCGCTGGATGGCACAGAGGAACAGGCTCCCTTTACGGCGTTGGGGATTGATCCTCTTGGCCCGCAAGTGACTCTCGAGGTCGGTCAACTGGTGGCGGATGGGAGTGCCGAGCGAGCGGGTTTGTTGGTGGGGGATCGTTTACTGGCTGCTAATGGCCAGCCATTGACCGAGTGGCAGCAATTTGTCACCTTGGTCCAGGCATCTCCGGACAGATCCATAACGCTGCGAGTGCTCCGTGCTGGTGCCGAGCTTGAGCTAGCGTTGATCCCTGCGGCCCGAGAACAGCAAGGGAAGGTGCAAGGTTATGTTGGCTTGGCCCCTAAAGTCCTGCCTCTGGATGACAAGTATCGCGTGGAAATGCACTACGGCCCTGTTGATGCGTTGTGGGCGGGGGTGCAGAAAACGGGTGCTGTCATGTCATTGACCGTGGATATGCTGGGTAAGCTGATTACCGGTGTGGTTTCGCTGGATAATCTGAGCGGTCCGATCTCAATTGCGAAGGGCGCAGGCAGCACTGCCAGTTTTGGTCTGGTATACTTCCTCGGTTTTTTGGCGCTGGTGAGTGTCAATTTAGGTATTATCAATTTATTCCCTCTGCCGGTGCTGGATGGAGGGCATCTGCTGTTCTTTGTCTTTGAGGCAATAACCGGCAGACCTGTACCGGAAAAAGTGCAGGAATATGCATTCAAGTTTGGCGCAGCCGTTTTGGTTTGTTTGATGGGGATTGCGCTGTTTAATGATTTTGTGCGCCTGTGAGGGCGTGGCAACTAGGACATACGAGAATAACATGGCTGTAAGAAAAGCGCTGGTCGCCTCTTGCCTGTTGGGCATCAGTTTGATGGCTCAAGGGGCCGAGTTAACTTCGAGTTCCTTTGTCGTTAAAGATATTCGTGTTGAAGGATTGCAGCGGGTTACCTTGGGGGCTGCGTTACTCAATTTACCGGTGCGAGTGGGTGACACCCTGGATGCGCAAACATCAGCTAATGCCATCAAGAAGCTCTACGCTTCTGGGAACTTTGAAGATATTCAGTTGATACGGGAAGGCGATGTTCTGGTGGTCGAAGTCAAAGAACGACCGACCATCAGTAATATCGAATTCGTGGGTAACAAAGACATCAAAGAAGAGCAACTCAAGCAATCTATCGAGTCTTCTGGTGTTCGCGTCGGCGAACCCCTAGATCGCACGGTATTGCGCTCGCTGGAAAAAAATCTAGAAGATTTTTACTACGGCGTGGGTAAGTATTCCGCCAAAGTACAGGCGATTGTGACTCCGTTGCCGCGGAATCGCGTCGATTTGAAGCTTAACTTTGTGGAAGGTGTCTCCGCCAAGATCCAGCAGATCAATATTGTTGGTAACAAGGTCTTTGCCGAAGATCTATTGCTGGCGCAGATGTCCTTGCGTGATCAGGTCCCTTGGTGGAACTTCATTGCGGATCAGAAGTATCAAAAGCAAAAGTTAGGCGGTGATCTGGAGGCTCTGAGCTCCTATTACATGGATCGCGGTTATGTGCGCTTCAAGGTTGAGTCGACTCAGGTTGGCATGACGCCTGACAAGAAAGGCATTTATATCACCATCAATATCAATGAGGGTGAGCAGTACAAGGTTTCGCAAGTCAGCCTGAAAGGGGACTTGATCGGCCGGGGCAGCGAAATGCAGAAGCTGATCCCCATTACGGCAGGTGAGCTCTATTCTGCTGCCAATGTCACCCATACCGAAGAGAGTTTATCCAAGTTCCTGGGTAAATTTGGTTATGCCTATCCGCAAGTCACCACTTTTCCCCAGATTGATGATGAGAAAAAAGAAGTTTCTCTGAATATCAATGTGACTCCGGGGCCGCGCATCTATGTCCGGAATATCATGGTGCAAGGTAACCAGGCGACCAAGGATGAGGTGGTGCGTCGTGAGATGCGGCAGATGGAAGGGACCTGGCTGTCGAATGAACAGGTTGAAAGCTCCAAAGCGCGTCTGAACCGCCTCGGATTCTTCGAAACCGTTGAGGTGCAACCACGCCGCTTGCCGGGCAGTGAGGATAAGGTTGATCTGGATGTCACCGTTAAGGAGCAACCCGCAGGTTCAGTAACCGGTGGTGTTGGCTATGGCACCACCTCCGGGGTGAGTTTCCAGTTCGGCCTGACTCAGGACAACTTCATGGGCTCGGGTCGGAAGGGTGCGTTTACCTTCAATATGAACGACTACAGCAAGACGTTGGATGTCAGCTATACCGATCCTTATTTTACGCTAGACGGTATCAGCCTTGGTGGCCGCGTGTATTACACCGAGTTTGAGGCGGGCGATGCCAATCTGGTGGATTATAACAACCAGACCATCGGTACTCGGGTGACGGCGGGCTATCCGGTGAACGAGATTAACCGCCTTGAATACGGCGTTGGCTTCGAACATAACAAGTTGTCTCAACTTCAGGCTTACGCGCAAATTCGTAAATTCTGGGAAATTTATGCCGAGAATCGGGATAGTGAAGGTCGGGTGGTATTCAACAACTTTGATCTTTCCAGTAGCTGGATCCGCAACGATCTGAACAAGGGGATGTTCCCGACTCAGGGCGATAAACAACAGCTTACCGGCAAGATTACCATCCCGGGTTCGGATCTGCAGTTCTACAAGGTCAGCTTTGTTGACTCTCACTACTACCCGCTGGATAAAGAGCATAGCTGGGTCTTGTTGGGGCGGATGAAGCTCGCCTATGGCGCCGGATATGGTCAGGTTGGTGGCTTCGATCAGGTACTGCCGTTCTTTGAAAATTATTATGCGGGTGGCAATGACTGGTTGCGTGGCTTCAAGAGCAATAGCGTAGGGCCCAAAGCGCTCTATCTGTACAACGATCAAGGTAATAACAACATCACGGCGACCGATCAGTCTGTCGGTGGTAATGCTATGAGTGTTGCCAGCTTCGAGTTTATCGTTCCGACACCGTTTGCCAGCGAATCCTATCGCAACCAGTTACGGACATCGGTGTTCTTTGATATCGGGACTGTCTGGGACACTACTTTTGATCCCGCAGATTACAACGCATGTAGTTCATCCTGTGACAAATTCTACGATTATTCTGATCCATCGCTATACCGTTCCTCTATGGGGATTGCCCTGCAATGGCTATCACCTTTAGGGCCATTAGCATTCTCGTTTGCCCGTCCGATCAAAGAACAGCCGGGTGACAAAACAGAAGTATTCAACTTCAATATCGGTCGCACCTTCTAAAGGTGAGATAAAACAAGGAGTAGGAAGTGGGTAAAGTATTACAAGTCGCTAGTCTGGCTCTGGGTTTGATGGCCGCAGGTTTCTCGGCTCAAGCATCTGCTGAGACCAAAATTGCAGTCATCAATGTGCCGCGCATCATGCAGGAAATCCCGCAGGGCAAGGCAGTTGAAGCCAAGCTGAAATCCGAATTTTCTTCTCGTATCAGTGAGATGCAGCGTCTGGAAACGGAAGGCCAAAACCTAGCTGCTAAATTGAAAAAAGACGAAGCCTTCATGGCTGCCGATGAGCGCACCAAACTGCAGCGTCGGCTGGCTGAACTGCAAGCCGACTTCAATTTGAAGGGACAAGCGTTGCAGGAAGATCAGCGTCGCCGTTTCAATGAAGAGCAGAAGAAGGTGCTGAACAAGGTTCAGGACGCCATCGACAGTATTGCCAAGGCACAAGGCTATGATCTGGTGCTGAATGGTCAATCTGTGGTTTTTGGTGCCGAGAAGCTGGATATTTCGGCTCAAGTCATCCAACAAGTTAGCAAGAGCAAGTAAGCAATGAGTGTGACTCTCGGACAACTGGCCACTCTGCTTGGCGCCGAGCTGCATGGGGATGCCTCAATCGAGGTGTCCCGTGTTGCCAACTTGGAAACAGCCGGTTCTGGCGAGATCAGTTTTCTTTCCGATAGCAAATATCAAAGCTTTCTGGCCCAAACAGCCGCCAGTGCTGTGTTGGTGAAAGCAGCGGATCTATCGGTATGTCAGACCAATGCTCTGGTGGTGAAAGACCCGTACGTTGGTTTTGCGCGAGTGGCTCAGCTGCTTGATTCCACCCCGCAGCCTGCTTTGGATATTCACCCCACCGCCGTTATTGCAGTCGATGTCCAACTAGGACAAAACGTAGCGATCGGTCCCCATGCCGTCATTGAATCTGGTGTTGTGCTGGGTGATGGTGTGGCCATTGGCCCGGGTTGTTTTGTTGGTAAAAACAGCCGGTTAGGCAAAGGCAGCCGGTTGTGGGCGAATGTGACTATCTATCACAATGTGGAGATTGGCGATGCCTGCCTCATCCAATCCGGAACCGTGATTGGCGCGGATGGCTTCGGCTATGCCAACGAGCGCGGCGAATGGATCAAGATCCCGCAGGTTGGCAAAGTGATTCTGGGGAATCGCGTCGAGATCGGTGCATCGACCACCATTGATCGGGGCGCCATCGATGACACCATCATTGCGGATAATGTCATCATCGATAACCAGTGCCAGATTGCTCATAATGTGGAAATTGGTTATGGCACGGCGATTGCGGGCGGTACAGTGATCGCGGGTAGCACCAAAATCGGCAAATACTGTATCATTGGCGGCGCGGCAGTGATCAACGGCCATATTCAGGTGTGCGATCAAGCCACCATCACCGGCATGTCCATGGTGATGCGATCGATCTCCGAGCCGGGGATTTACTCCTCGGGCGTTCCAGCCCAGTCCAATAAGGAATGGCGCAAGATGGCGGCACGCGTCCTGCACATTGATGAGATGCACAAGCGCCTCAACCAGCTGGAAAAACGGATCGAAGACCAAGAACAATAAGCGATAAGGATACAGGTTTGAGCAACCAACTTAACCAACTCGACATCCAGGACATTCTGGAGCTGCTGCCCCATCGTTACCCCTTCTTATTGGTGGACCGGGTGGTCAACTACGAGATCAGCGAGGAGCGCAAGGTACTGCGAGGTATCAAGAATGTGTCCTTTAATGAGCCGTTTTTCCAGGGCCATTTCCCGCAAAAACCGGTATTTCCCGGTGTTTTGATTCTTGAGGCGATGGCGCAGGCAACCGGTATTCTGGCCTTCCGTATGGTGGGTAAGCCCAAGCCGAATGAATTGTATTATTTTGCATCTATCGACAATGCCCGCTTTAAGCGTCCCGTCGTGCCGGGAGATCAGTTGGTGCTGGATGTGGAATTCCTGAAAGAACGTCGTGGCATCGCCAAATTTACCGGCGTGGCGACTGTGGATGGTGAAGTGGTTTGTACCGCTGAACTGATGTGTGCCAAACGCGAGAGCTGATGCTGTGATCCATCCAAGTGCTGTTATTCATGAAACTGCAATTATCCACGCGGATGCCGTGATTGGTGCCCATGTGGAAATAGGCCCATGGACTGTGGTCGGTGCCGAGGTTGAAATCGGCGATGGGAGCTGGATTGGCTCTCACGTGGTGATCAAGGGGCCGACCAAAATTGGTCAAGGCAACAAGATTTTCCAGTTCTGCTCCATTGGCGAGGATTGCCAGGATAAGAAATACAAGGGTGAACGCACGGCCCTGGAGATTGGCGATCACAATGTGATCCGCGAGCACTGCACCTTCCACCGCGGTACAGTGCAGGATCAAGCTCTGACCAAAGTGGGGAGTCGTAACCTGTTCATGGTCAATGTCCATGTCGCCCACGATTGCGTGATTGGTGACGATTGCATCTTCGCCAACAATGCTACCCTGGCAGGCCATGTGCACATCGGCGATTGGGTCATCTTTGGTGGTCTGGCGGCCATTCATCAGTTCGGTCGTGTCGGCTCCCACGCGTTTGTGGCCGGCATGGCGGCCTTGAACAAAGATGTGCCGCCTTATGTCATGGCAGCAGGGCATTATGCCAAGCCATTCGGGGTGAACAGCGAAGGTCTGAAGCGCCGGGGTTACTCTCCCGAGGCGATCACCATGGTTAAGCGCGCGTATAAACTGCTGTATCGCCAGGGGTTAACGATCGAAGCGGCACTGCCGGAGCTGGAAGCCATGGCTGCGGAAGAGCCTGCGGTGGCTCTGTTTGTTGACTTTCTCAAACAGAATGAACGCGGCATTGTTCGCTAAACGCTCATGACGATCTCGAACCGTCCACTACGTATCGCCATTGTCGCCGGAGAAGTCTCCGGCGATATTCTTGCTGCAGGTCTGATGCGCGAGTTGCGAGTTCGGCACCCGGATGCCGAGTTTATCGGTATTGCCGGGCCGCGTATGCAGGCTCTGGGGATCCAGACTCTGTTCGAGATGGAAGAGCTGGCGGTGATGGGGTTGGTCGAGGTGCTCGGGCGGTTGCCGCGATTGCTACAGGTGCGTCGACAGCTGATCCGGACCTTGCTGGATAACCCGCCAGATCTGTTTATTGGCGTCGATGCCCCGGATTTCAATATCGGGGTTGAACTCAAGCTCAAGCGCCAGGGTATCAAGACGGTCCATTATGTCAGCCCCTCGGTGTGGGCCTGGCGTCAATCTCGCATTCATAAAATCAAGGCGGCCACCGATCTGGTATTGGCCTTCTTGCCGTTCGAAAAAGCCTTCTATGATCAGCATCAGGCACCCTGCCGCTTTATCGGTCATACCATGGCCGATGCGATCCCGTTGGTCAGTGACAAGTCCGAGGCCTGTGAGCGTCTAGGACTGGACGTCAGCAAGCCTTATCTGGCGGTCTTGCCGGGCAGTCGCCAAGGGGAGGTTGAGCTGTTGGCTCCCATCTTCTTGCAAGCCTGCCAGCTGTTGCGCCACTCCCATCCTGAGCTGGAGTTTGTGGTCCCTCTGGTCAATCCTCGACGCCGAGCGCAGTTCGAGGCCATTCTGGCGGCGACAGCTCCCGAGTTGCCCATTCACCTGTTCGATGGCCAAGGCCGTGATGTGATGGCTGCGGGCGATGCCATCTTGTTGGCCTCTGGCACCGCTACCTTAGAGGCTATGCTGGTCAAACGCCCCATGGTGGTGGGTTACAAGGTCAATGCTTTAACCTTCTGGCTAGCGGAGCGGCTGGTGAGCATTCGCACCTTCGCTCTGCCCAATCTGCTGGCCGGTAAGAAAATAGTCCCTGAGCTGATCCAGAGCGGGTGCACGCCGGAAGCCATCAGCCAGGAGCTCAATCGCTTGCTGGCACAAGACAACTCGGCCTTGCTGGCGGAATTTACCCGCCTGCATCAGTTGATCCGCTGCGATGCGGACCAACAAGCCGCCGACGCCGTGCTGCAATTACTGGATATGCCATGAGTGATTTTTTCTATCCCTGCGACCCTTGCCTGGTGCGGGTCGCTGGCGTGGATGAGGTTGGTCGTGGTCCTCTGGTCGGGGATGTGGTGACAGCGGCCGTGATCCTGGATCCGGCACGACCGATCACCGGTCTGAATGACTCGAAGAAACTCTCCGAAAAGAAGCGTCTGGTGCTGTATGACGAAATCACCGATAAGGCTTTGGCATTTGCGATCGGGCGTTGTTCTCCCGCCGAAATTGATAGCCTGAATATCCTCTGGGCCACCATGCTGGCCATGCAGCGTGCCGTGGCTGGCTTATCGATCCAGCCCGGTTATGTGCTGGTGGATGGCAACCGGACGCCGGATTTCGGTGTTCCGGCACAGGCGATCGTCAAAGGGGATAGCAAGGTCTCCGAAATCAGCGCTGCGTCGATCCTGGCTAAAGTCACCCGGGATCGGGAGATGGCCGAGCTGGATCTGTTATTCCCGAATTACGGGTTTGCCCAGCACAAGGGCTACCCGACCGCCGAACATCTGGCCCGTTTACAGCAGTTCGGGGCTACGACCTATCACAGACGTAGTTTCCGTCCGGTGCGCCTGGCACTGGGTCTGGAATGATCATTTCCGCTGCTCGCTTCATGAAGGGATAGACGAAGATGGCCGAACCTCGTTTCATACATTTGCGTGTTCATTCCGACTTCTCCATGGTCGACGGTTTGCAGAAGATCAAACCGTTGGTGGCTCGGGCGGCCGAATATGGCATGCCGGCCATGGCCATCACCGATCAGATGAACCAGTGCGGTCTGGTGCGCTTCTATGGCGATGCCCATGGTAAGGGGATGAAGCCAGTGATCGGGGTCGATCTCTGGGTGCAGAGCGACGAGCTGGGTGACGAGCTATTCCGGCTGACCGGTCTGGCGATGAACAATGAGGGGCAGCAGAACCTGGTGCAGCTCATCTCCAAAGCCTATCTGCGCGGTCATGTTCAAGATCTCCCGGTGGTCGACAAGCAGTGGCTGGTGGAACATAACCTGGGCGTGATCCTGCTATCGGGCGGACGCGATGGCGACATCGGCAAGTTCTTGCTCAAGGGCAATGAGGCCATGGTGGCGCGTTGCACCGACTTTTATCGCCAGCATTTTGCCGACCGTTTTTATCTGGAACTGATCCGCACCGGACGCCCCGACGAAGAGACCTATATCCGCATGGTGGTCCCGCTGGCGCTGGAGGCCGACTTGCCGGTGGTGGCCACCAACGAGGTGGTGTTCCTTAACGAAGAAGATTTTGACGCCCATGAAATCCGGGTGGCCATCCACGATGGCTACACCTTGGACGACAGCCGCCGCCCCAAGCGCTTCAGCCCGCAGCAGTATCTGAAGAGTCAGGAGCAGATGGCCGAGCTGTTTGCTGACCTGCCCGAAGCCTTGATCAACAGTGTGGAAATCGCCAAGCGTTGCAATGTCACCGTGCGGCTGGGTGAATACTTCCTGCCGCAGTTCCCGACTGGCGACATGACCACCGAAGACTATCTGGTGCTGCGCTCCAAGGAAGGTTTGGAGGCGCGGCTGGAGTTTCTGTTCCCCGATCCACAAGTCCGGGCGCAGAAACGGCCGGAATATGATGAGCGGCTGGATATCGAGCTCAAGGTGATCAACCAGATGGGGTTCCCCGGTTACTTCCTCATCGTGATGGAGTTTATCCAGTGGTCCAAGGATCACAATATTCCGGTTGGGCCCGGGCGGGGCTCGGGGGCCGGCTCGCTGGTGGCCTACGCCCTTAAGATCACCGATCTGGATCCACTGGAATTTGACCTGCTGTTCGAACGGTTCCTGAATCCGGAGCGGGTGTCGATGCCCGATTTCGACGTCGATTTTTGTATGGATCGTCGGGATGAGGTGATTGAGCATGTGGCTGACATGTACGGCCGGGAAGCGGTTTCCCAGATCATCACCTTCGGCACCATGGCCGCCAAGGCCGCCATTCGTGATGTGGGCCGGGTGCTGGGCCATGCCTATGGCTTCTGCGACCGCATCTCCAAACTGGTGCCGCCCGATCCGGGGATGACGCTGGCCAAAGCGTTCGAGGCGGAGCCGAAACTGCCCGAGCTGTATGAGCAGGATGAAGAGGTCAAGGCGCTTATCGATATGGCGCGCAAGCTTGAAGGGGTGACCCGCAATGCCGGTAAGCATGCCGGTGGCGTGGTCATAGCGCCGACCCGGATCACCGATTTTGCGCCTCTGTATTGCGACAGCGAAGGCAACAACCCGGTCACCCAATTCGACAAGAACGATGTGGAATACGCCGGTCTGGTCAAGTTCGACTTTCTGGGGCTACGCACCCTGACCATCATCCAGTGGGCACTGGATATGATCAATCCGCGTCTGCAGCTGGAGGGCAAAGAGCCGATTCGTATCGACGCCATCTCGCTGGAAGATAAAGCCTCGTTCCGCACCCTGCTCGCCTACGAAACCACCGCGGTGTTCCAGCTGGAATCCCGGGGCATGAAGGATCTGATCAAGCGCCTCAAGCCAGACTGCTTTGAAGATATGATCGCACTGGTGGCCCTGTTCCGACCCGGG
>RRZU012514364.1_pt1 | contig 15681 bp, 12 predicted proteins | sample 2165561 | NCBI WGS metagenome assembly RRZU01 (sample SAMN10456909, study PRJNA506462) | wastewater metagenome | isolation source: wastewater sludge | place: USA: Moscow, Idaho
AAGAATTTCCTGCATGCCCGCACCGCCCTTTGGCCCTTCGTCGCGAATGACGACCACGTCGCCTGCGACGATCTCGTCGGCCAGGCTGGCTTTGACGGCGGCGTCCTGGCTTGCGAAGACGCGTGCCCGGCCGGTAAATTGCCAGATGCATTCGTCGACGCCGGCGGTCTTGACGATGCAACCGTCCAGCGCGAGGTTGCCGGAGAGTACGGCGAGACCGCCGTCCTGCGAGTAGGCGTTGGCACGGTCACGGATGCAGCCGTGCGTGCGGTCGAGGTCGAGTTCGGGGTAGCGGCGGTTCTGCGAGAAGGCTTCCTGCGTCGGCACGCCGCCCGGCGAGGCGCGGAAAAATTCATGCACGTGGATGTCCACGGCGTGATGCAACACGTCCCAGCGGTCGATGGCTTCGCCCAGCGTGCTGCTGTGGATGGTCGGCACGTCGAGGTGGAGCAGGCCGCAGCGCGAGAGTTCGCCGAGGATGCCGAAGATGCCGCCGGCGCGGTGCACGTCTTCGATGTGGTACTTGTCGGTCATCGGCGCGACCTTGCACAGGCAGGGCACTTTGCGCGAGATGCGGTCGATGTCGGCCATGGTGAAGTTGACGCCGGCTTCCTGCGCCGCGGCCAGGAGGGGCAGGACGGTGTTGGTCGAGCCGCCCATCGTGACGTCGAGGGTCATCGCGTTCTCGAAGGCCGCGAGGCTGGCGATTGCGCGCGGCAGGACCGATGCGTCGTCGCGCTCGTAGTGGCGCCGGCACAGCTCGACGATCTCGCGTCCGGCGCGCTGGAAGAGGTTCTTGCGGTCGGCGTGCGTGGCGACCAGCGTGCCGTTGCCGGGGAAGGCGAGGCCAAGCGCCTCGGTCAGGCAGTTCATCGAGTTGGCGGTGAACATGCCCGAGCACGAGCCGCAGGTCGGGCAGGCGGAACGTTCGACGGCGGCGACCTCTTCGTCCGAAACCCGACCGTCGGCGGCCTTGACCATGGCGTCGACGAGGTCGAGATGCACCACCTTTCCTTGCAGTTGCACTTTGCCGGCTTCCATCGGTCCGCCGGAGACGAAGATCGTCGGGATGTTCACGCGCAGCGCGGCCATCAGCATCCCGGGGGTGATCTTGTCGCAGTTGGAGATGCACACCATGGCGTCAGCGCAGTGGGCGTTGACCATGTATTCGACCGAGTCGGCGATCAGGTCGCGCGAAGGCAGGCTGTAGAGCATGCCGTCGTGGCCCATGGCGATGCCGTCGTCGATGGCAACAGTGTTGAATTCCTTGGCCACGCCGCCGGCGGCCTCGATCTCGCGCGCCACCAGTTGCCCCAGGTCCTTGAGGTGCACGTGGCCGGGCACGAACTGGGTAAAGGAGTTGACGACGGCGATGATGGGCTTGCCGAAGTCGCCGTCCTTCATGCCGGTGGCGCGCCACAGGGCGCGTGCGCCGGCCATGTTGCGGCCGTGGGTCGAAGTGCGGGAACGGTAATGGGGCATGGCGGTTCTCCAAACAAAGCGGATCTTGGACGCGGGGACGCGTGCCGGTCAGTACCTGGATTCTAGCCGAAAGCCGCGCCGGTCATCGCTGCACGATGCAGGGGGGCGGCGGACGGCGGCCTCTCGGCGCATGGATCGGCGTACAATGGCTGCATGCTGATTCATCCCCAGTTCGATCCGGTCGCGATCGCCGTCGGCCCGCTGGCCGTGCGTTGGTACGGCCTGATGTACCTCCTGGCCTTCCTCCAGTTCTGGTGGCTGGGCCGCCGCCGCATCCAGGCGGCGTTGCCGTCTGCAACGCGGCCGTGGACGCTGCCCGAACTCGACGACCTCATTTTCTACGGCGTGCTCGGCGTGATCCTCGGTGGTCGGCTCGGCGAAGTACTGTTTTACGCGCCGGGCTACTACCTCTCGAACCCGCTCGCCATTCTCGCCGTCTGGCAGGGGGGGATGTCCTTCCACGGCGGTTTTCTCGGCGTTCTCGCCGCGATGGCGCTGTTTGCCCGCAAGCACGGTCGGGCCTGGTTCGAGGTCACCGATTTCATTGCTCCGCTGGTGCCCTTGGGCCTTGCCTTCGGGCGCATTGGCAACTTCATCAACGGCGAACTGTGGGGCCGCGTCGCCGACCCGAGCCTGCCCTGGGCGATGGTCTTTCCGCAGGTCGACCTCCTGCCCCGCCATCCGTCGCAGCTCTATCAGGCCGGGCTCGAGGGCGTGCTGCTGTTCGTCATCCTGTGGGCTTATTCGGCGCGTCCGCGGCCGGTGAGCGCCGTGTCCGCTGTTTTCCTGATCGGCTACGGCGCCTTGCGCTTCGTCGCCGAGTTCTTCCGTACGCCCGATGCCGGCATCTTCGGACATTCGGAAGTCATCAGCATGGGCCAGTGGTTGTCGCTGCCCATGGTTCTTGCCGGCGTCATCCTGTTGCTGCGGGCCGGACGACGGCGAAACTGACGCTGCCCTGGCCCGCAGTCGGGACCGAATGGAGAACGTGTGATGTCCGATGGAATTGTCGCTCGTGGGATTCAGAAGGTACGCAAACTGCTGGCCGAGAAGGCGTGGTCGGGTGATCTGAGCGAGCGCCAACGGGCGCAGTTGCGCGCCCAGCTGCAGGAATGTGCCGAAGCGCTCGGCGGCGAGGTTTCCGCGCGCCAGCGCGCCGCGCGCCTGGCCGAGACCTACAGCGGCCTGTCGGATGCTGGCCGCGCCGCCTTTCTGCGCCTCATCGCCACCGAGTTCGGGCCGCAGCCTGCGCGCGTTGCCAAGGCGCACGAGGCGTATCAGGCCGCGCTCGGGACCGACGCCCAGTGGGCTGCGGAATCGGCCCTGCGGGCCGCGCTGCGCTCGCCACGCCTGCGCATCCTGACCCAGTTCAACGCCTGGTCGCCGGGGGTGAAATTCCTCGTCGATCTGCGTGCCGACCTGATCCGCTACAGCGAGGCCGATCCGGTGCTGCGTCCGCTCGACCGGGAGCTCGAGTCGCGCCTGGCGGCGTGGTTCGACGTCGGTTTTCTCGAGCTGCAGCGCATCACCTGGAACTCGCCGGCAGCGCTGCTCGAGAAGCTGATCACCTACGAGGCGGTGCATGCCATCCGTTCCTGGGAAGACCTCAAGAACCGCCTCGATTCAGACCGCCGCTGCTACGCCTTTTTCCATCCGCGCATGCCGATGGAGCCCCTGATTTTCGTCGAGGTGGCGCTGGTCGATGAGCTTGCCGGCAGCGTTCAGGCGTTGCTCGACGAGCAGGCACCAGTGTTCGATGCGCAGCGGGCGACGACGGCGATCTTCTATTCGATCTCCAACACCCAGGTCGGTCTGCGCGGGGTGTCGTTCGGCAACTTCCTGCTCAAACGGGTGATCGAGGATTTGCAGCGCGATTTCCCGCGCCTTGAACAGTTCGCCACCCTGTCGCCGATTCCCGGCCTGCGGCGCTGGGTCGAGAAGCACCCGCAGGAATGGGCGACGGTTTTCGACGCCGACCTGCGCGAGCGCCTCGCGCGCCATCTGCCGGACGGCGCGGTGCCGAGCGAGGACGCACTGCGCACCCTCTTGGCCGACGGCGCCTGGGCCAGCAACGAACGTCTGGCGCGTGCCTTGCAGCCGGCGCTGACGCGTCTGGCCGCGCGCTATTTTCTGCACGCCAAGGCTGCCGAGCGCGGGGAGAAGGGGGGCGAGCCCGGCGCGAGTGTGGCCAAGCCTTTCGATCCTGTCGCGCGCTTCCACCTCGGCAACGGTGCGCGCGTCGAACGCATCAACCCGCTCGCCGACACTTCGCCCAACGGCTTCAAGCAAGCCTACGGGCTGATGGTCAATTACCTGTACGACCCCGACGGCATCGAGGCCAACGTCGAGGCGTTCGCCCGCGCCGGCAACATTGCCGCGTCCGGGACGGTGCGCCGGGCCGGGCGATGAAGCGGTGGTCGTCGGAGCCGACGTTTTATCGGATAATCTCCCCGTCGCCGTTTCTGCTGTCATGATTACTCACTTAAGGACAACGCCATGAACCTGTCGCACATCGAACACATCGGCATCGCCGTGAAGAGTCTGGACGAAGCCATCCCGTTCTGGGAGAAGCAGCTCGGCCTCAAGTGCTACGCCATCGAGGAAGTGAAGGAGCAGAAGGTGCGGACCGCCTTCTTCAAGATTGGCCAGTCGAAGATCGAGCTGCTCGAATCGACCGATCCGGAAGGCCCGATCGGCAAGTTCATCGAGAAAAAGGGCGAGGGCATCCAGCACGTGGCGATCGCCTGCACCGGCCTGCAAGACACCCTGACCGAGCTCGAAGGCAAGGGCGTTCAGCTGATCGACAAGGCGCCGCGCAAGGGTGCTGAGGGTCTCGACATCGCCTTCCTGCATCCGAAGTCGACGCGCGGTGTGCTGCTTGAGCTGTGCGAAGACCCGAACAAGTGAGCACTGCGCTCAGGTTGGTCCGGTAGCACAAAGAGTCCCGGCGGGCGCGAGCCAAGCCGGGTCCACACGGGTTGCAAGGAGCCCGCGGCACGGTACCGAACGCTAACGATCCTGTCCTGCGGAGGTAAGGATGACCTGGGTTAATCCCCCGGCGATGCGCGCCGATACGCGCGTCGCGTTTTCCGACGCCGAAGGTGCGGCCCAGTGGCTGGCCGGGCTTCCACGCGCCAATGTCGACACCATGCTCGAGTCCCTCGACGGTGCGCTGGCGGCGCTCAATCGCTACGCCTTGCCGGCGCGCGAGCGCTACAAGATCCTTGAGGTGCTGCGTCGCGCCGCCTACGACACCAGCACCGTCGCCAGTTCGCGTTACGAGGGCAAGCCTTTGCCCCTGCCTGCGGGGGCGGCGACCACCCTGTCCATGGTGCGCGGCGTCTGGCGCGCCCTGGCCCTCGGTTACCTGCATTGCCTCTACGCCAGCCTGGCCGGCGAAGAGGGCTTCACCGCGCACGGCGCCCGTGCCGCGCACCGGTTGCTGGCCTGCCTGCGCTTCGAACGCTGGCACGGCGACGTTGCCCGGCATGCCCTGAACGATGGGTTCTGGGCCCTGGCGCACACCGCGCTGCATGGCGCGGGGATGCTCGAGGGCGAGCAGCGTGAAGTCGAAGAGCGCCTGGGCGAGGAGGACGGCCAGTCCACCGTGAGCGGACAGTACGTCCTGCTGCTGATGCTCGAGCTGGCGCGACCGGCAGCCCTGACGCGCGCCCAGTACGTGGCGGCCGCGCGCTGGCTGTCGCGTTGGCGCGAGTTGGCCGAATTGTTGAATCAACCGGAGCCCGGAGCGTTGTGCGTCGATGTGGGCGGCGAGCAGGCTTTCGCTGGCGTCGGGGCGGCGGGCGAGGCCTTGCGCTGGCTCAAGCTCGACCGCGTCCTGCGCAAGCTCAAGCGGCGACGCGAGGCGCTGCTCGAAGGCGCAAGCCCGGCCAGTCTTCGGCTCGGCGAAGGCCTGTCGGCGAGCGCTTGCGATGAGTTGCTGGGGCTGTTGCTGCAGCGATTGAAGCAAACGATCGAGGGGTGTTCCGGTGACGGCGAGGATGGCGTGCCGATTACGGCGGTGGTCGGCGTCGAACCGGTTTTTCGTCGGCTTGGCGGGCGCGGTGTGCTCGACGACCTGCAAGCTTCGAGCACCTCGTTTGTCAGCCATGTCCGGCACGAGCGGATGGCCGTTTTCGGGCATGCCGAAGCCGCGGACAGCGTGCGCGAAGAGCCCGGCGAGCGCTGGCGCCTGTTGGCGCGTCACGGCGAAGCGGTGCGTGTGCTGCGTCCGGCGGCGGCGGGGGGCAGTCGCCTGTCCTTGCAGACCCTGTTGTCGGTCGAGAACGAAACGGGGGGGACGCCGTTCCTGATGCAGGTGCGCGCCCTTTGCGCCCGCGCCGACGGAAGCCTGTGGGCCGAGGCGACATTGCTCTCCGGGCGGGCCGAGGCTTTGTTGCTGGGCATCCGCGACCGTCAGACCGGCCGGGCCTCGCGCCATCCGGCGTTGGCGCTGGACACCGAGTCGGGGCAGGTGCCGAGGCGGGTTGTCGTGCCCACCGGCCTTGTGCCGCGGGCGGCGAGCGTGGCCCTGCTTGGCCTGGGGGGCGACCCTTTGCCTTACGCGCTGGGCGAACAGGCGATGCGCGCCGACGATCACGAGGTTTGGTCGCTGACGCCGGCCTGAAGCCGGGCTTAAGGTCGGTGCGTCAGGAGGCTGCGCGCTCGCGCTAGAATACGGCGATGGATATCCTGCTCGTACTGACCACCTTGCCCGACCGGGCTCAGGCCGAAGCGCTGGGGGCAGCGCTCGTGGACGCGCGTCACGCGGCGTGCGCGACCGTCCTTCCCGGCGCGCGCTCGATCTATCGCTGGCAAGGCGTGGTCGAGACTGCCGACGAGGCGCTGCTGCTCTGCAAGACAACCGACGTGGCTTACGCCGGGCTGGCCGCAGCGATTCGCGCTGCGCACCCGTATGAATTGCCCGAAATCGTGGCCTTGCCGGTGAGCCGCGGTTTGCCCGATTACCTGGCCTGGGTGGCAGTGGAAACGCAGGTTTCGCCCGCTCCCGGTGCTGCGGGAGCGACAAAGGCATGATGCTTCGCGTGTTGCTCGTGTTGATCTTCTGGTGCCAGGCGGCGGCGGCTTTCCAGCCCTTGCCGCCGCAGCTGGCGTTCAAGCCGCAGGTGCGGGCGATCGACGCACGGACGTTGGAGGTGCGCTTCGAGATCACCCGCGGCTATTACCTTTACGGCGACAAATTCCGCTTTCAGCTCGACGCCGAAGGCGCCACGCTGGGCGCGCCGCGGCTGCCCAAAGGCAAGTCCGTGGAGGATGCCACCTTCGGTCGGGTCGACGTCTATTACGACCGGGTGCGCCTGACCTTGCCTGTCGAACGTCCGCCTGGCGAGGCGCTTGCCGCTACGCTGCACATCACGTCCCAAGGCTGTGCCGAGGCCGGCGTCTGCTACCCGCCGCTTCGCCAGAGCCTGTCGGTCGAATTGCCGCCGGCCGGTGCGGTGACGGCTTCGGCAGGCCTCAGTGGCGACGAATCCGGCACCATTGGCCGCTGGCTGGGCGAAGCCGCGCCCTGGCTGGTCGTCGTCAGTTTCTTCGGCTTCGGCCTGCTGCTCGCCTTTACCCCTTGTGTGTTCCCGATGCTGCCCATCGTTTCCGGCATCATCGTCGGAGCCGGAACGCAGGTCACACCGCGCCGCGGCCTCGTGCTCTCGCTGGCCTACGTCTTCGGCATGGCCGTCGCCTACGCTGCGGCCGGCGTTGCTGCGGGGCTGTCCGGGACGTTGCTTGCGGCGGCGCTGCAGAACGCCTGGGTGCTGGGCGGAATGGCCGTCCTCTTCGTGGCGCTGGCGTTGTCGATGTTCGGGGTCTATGAGCTGCAGCTGCCGAGTGCCTGGCAAAGCCAGGTGACGGAGGAGGCCGGGCATTTTCGGGCTGGTTCGCTGCCCGGTGTGGCGGCGATGGGCGCCGTTTCGGCGCTGGTCGTCGGCCCCTGCGTCGCGGCGCCGCTGGCCGGCGCGTTGCTCTACATCGGACAGACGGGGGATGCGCTCCTGGGGGGCGTGGCCCTGTTCTTCATGGCGCTGGGCATGGGCGTCCCGCTGGTGGCCGTCGGGGCTTCGGCCGGTGCGCTCTTGCCTCGGGCCGGGGCCTGGATGGACGGGGTCAAGAAAGCTTTCGGCGTGGCCCTGCTGGCCACCGCCTGGTCGCTGCTCGCGCCGGTGTTGCCGCCGGCGTTCTACCTCGGCGGCTGGGCCGTGCTCTGCATCGTCACGGCGATCTGGCTGCGCGCAATCGATCCGTTGCCGGTGCATGCACCGGGGGGGCTGCGCGTGCTCAAAGGCGTGGCCGTCGTCCTGCTGCTGGTGGGTTGCGTGCAGTTGGTCGGTGCTTTTTCGGGGGCGAGCGATCCCTGGCGTCCGCTGGCCGGCCTGCGGGCGGCGGAGGCTGCGCCCAAGCTGCCGTTCGAGCGGGTGCGCACGCTGGCCGAGCTTGAGGCGCGGATCAACGCCGCGGGGCGGCCGGTGCTCGTCGATTACTACGCCGACTGGTGCGTTGCCTGCAAGGACATGGAGCGTTCGACCTTCGCCGATGACCGGGTGCGCCAGCGCCTGGCGGGCTGGACCTTGCTGCAGGTCGACGTGACGGCCAACAGCGACGACGACAAGGCTTTGCTTGCCCGTTTCGGTCTGTTCGGTCCGCCAGGGATCGTGTTTTTCGATGCGCGTGGGGTCGAAGTACCCAATGTGCGGGTCGTCGGCTTCCAGAACGCCGACGCCTTTCTGCGGACCCTGGCGCTGGCTGCGCCCTGACCGCTTTTCTTGACCATGGATCGGTGCTGAACCGCGAGGATCGGCCGTTTTTCGCACGAGGTGGATATGCTGGGAGCGGGATCGTCGGTGGGGCAGCGCTTTGCCGGTGGCAGTTTTGATTGGGCGGGGCTTGGCCGCGCCTACCTTTTCTTTCTTTATTTTTCGGGTGTTCTGCACGTGCTGTTGCAGGTGTTCGACGCGACGATCTTCTACGGTCTGCGTCAGGCCGTCATCGTCAGCGCGCTGTGGCTCATCCCGTTGTTGATCTTTCCTCGCCTGGCGCGCGCGCTCAGCGCGGCGATCGGGGTGCTGTTGTGGGCGACCTCGCTGGTCGGCCTCGGGTATTTCTGCATCTACCAGCAGGAGTTTTCCCAGAGCGTGATCTTCATCCTCTTCGAGTCGAATCCGGCCGAGGCCGAAGAATATTTCGCCCAGTACTTCGTCTGGTGGATGGTGCCCGCTTTCCTGATCTACAGCGTCGGGGCCTGGTGGCTTTGGCACCGGATTCGACCTCTGGCGACGGGGCGTGGCCAGGCCTGGGCGCTGGTGCTCCTGATCGTTGCGGCCCTCTTTGTTTATCCCCAGTACAAGCAGTTGCGCCAGGGGCGTTTTTCGTCCGAAGAGGCGTCGGAAATCCTGCAAAAGCGTTTCGAGCCCGCGGTCCCCTGGCAGCTGGTGTTTGGCTACACCCAGTACCGGACCCAGCTGGCCAACATGGAGGCCTTGCTCGAGGAGAACAAGCAGCTGCCGCCGCTGCCGAACCTCAAGGACGCGTACGCCGGCTTGCCGGCGACGCTGGTGTTGGTGATCGGCGAGTCGACCAACCGCGATCACATGAGCCTTTACGGCTATCCTCGGTCAACCACGCCCAAGCTCGATGCGATGCGCCAGGAGTTGTCCGTCTTCAAGCAGGTTGTCGCGCCGCGCCCTTATACGATCGAGGTGCTGCAACAAGCGCTGACCCTGGCCGACCAGGAAAATCCAGATCAGCAGCTGACCCAGCGGGTCTCGCTGATGAATTTGATGAAACAGGCGGGTTACAAGACCTTCTGGATCACCAATCAGCAGACGATGACCAAGCGCAACACGATGCTGACGAACTTCTCGCAGCAGATGGACGAGCAGTTCTACCTCAACCATACCCGGACGCAGAACTCGCGCGAGTACGACGAGAACGTCTTCGAGCCGTTCGCCAAGGTGTTGGCCGATCCAGCCGAGCGAAAGTTCATCGTGGTACATCTGCTCGGTACGCACATGAAGTACGAGTATCGCTATCCGCCGCAGTACGAGGTGTTCAAGGATCGCCAGGGCCTGCCGGACTGGGCGACCGCGGCGCAGGCCGAGGTAATCAACACCTACGACAATGCGGTGCGTTACAACGACCACGTCGTTTCGACGCTGATCGAGCGCTTTTCCGCAACGCAGGCACCAGGTTTTCTGGTCTATTTTTCTGACCATGGCGAGGACGTCTATGACTCGCCGGGACATAGTGTACTTGGGCGCAACGAAGGCAAGCCGACGCCGCCGATGTACACGATTCCCTTCCTGGTCTGGACGGCGCCGGCCTGGCGTGCGCGCGATCGGCGCGATTTTTCGTCCGACCTTGAGCGGCCCTACAGCACCACGCACTTCCTCCACACCTGGGCCGATCTGGCCGGCTTGAGCTTCGACGGTTTCGTGCCCGACAAGAGCGTGGTCAATCCGAAGTTCGTCGAGCGTCCGCTGCTCGTCGGCGATCCGGGTAACCCCAAGGCTTTGATCGATCTGCGCCGCATGATGGGGTCGGGCGCCCCGGCAGCGCCCAAGCCCTGAGGCGCATCGTCAAGCGCTGACTGCGGCGGCCTCGCCGGTGGTCAGCAAGCCGAGCAGGTCGCGCGCATGGGCCGCGGCTTCGCGGCCCAGTGGCGTCAGGTAGCCACCGTCGGGCTGGTCGATCAAGCCGCGTGCGTGCAGGCGGCGCATGGCGGCGATCAGTTCCGGTGCGGCGGTGGTGTGCACCTTGAGCCCGTGTTGGGCGTCGTCCGGATCGAAGCGCAACAGGGCATTGAGTTCGGCGCACAGGTCCGGGGTGATGGGGGCGGTGGGCATGGCGTCTCCTGAGTGGGGCGAATGCCCCTATTCTACGCATCTCCTGCCGGGGCTACGAGCTGCACGAGAGCATCGAACAGCCCGCCTTGTGGCGGGCCCAGTCGGGCCGCTTGGCAGCGTGGGCGGCGCGTTGCGGCTGTTCGTCGTAGGGGCGGCGCAGGGTGTCGAGCAGGTCGTGGAGTGGGGCGAGGTCGCCGCCCTCGGCGGCGTCGATCGCCTGTTGGGCGAGGTAGTTGCGCGGGATGAAGCGCGGATTGACGGCGTCCATCGCCGCCTGGCGCAAGGCGTCCGGGCGACCATCGGCGCGCAGGCGCTGGTGCCAGCGCAGGTGCCAGTCGTCCCAGGCCGCCGTCTGTGCCTGCCAGGCGTCCGGGCGATAGCTGGCTTCGGCCAATGTTTGGTGCGCGGCCTTGTGCGATATTGTTTCCGAAGTGAGCTCGCCCAGTTGCCGGAAGAACAGGCTCATGTCCAGGGCGCCGCGCTGGAGTAGCGCGAAGGCGTCCTCGACCAGCGTCTCGTCGCCTTCCTGCCAGGCGGAGAATCCGAATTTGGCGGCAAAGCTGCGGCGGAATGCGGTGGCGTACGTTGCATCGTAGGCGTCGAGGCCATCCTGCAGTCGGGCCGGTTGCGGTGCCACCAGGCTCAACGCATCGGCCAAACGCTCGAGGTTCCAGCGCGCGATCTCGGGCTGGCGGGCAAAGCAGTAGCGGCGCCCCTGCGCGTCGGTGGTGTTGGGCGTCCAGGCGGGGTCGAATTCCTCGATCCAGCCGTAAGGGCCGTAATCAATGCTCAGGCCGAGGATCGACATGTTGTCGGTGTTCATTACTCCGTGTACAAAGCCGACCCGCATCCAGTGCACGACCATCTCGGCCGTGCGCCGGGCGATCTCGGCGAACCAGTGCGGCAGGCGCTCGTCGCCAGCAGCCTCGGGGGCGGCGTCGACATGCGGGAAGTCGCGCGCGATGGCAAAGTCGATCAGCCTTTGCAGCAAGGCGTCGTCGCCCCGCGCAGCCGGCAGTTCGAAATGCCCGAAGCGCAGGAAAGACGGGGCGACGCGGCAGACGATGGCGCCCGGTTCGGCCTGCGGATGGCCGTCGTAGAACATGTCGCGCACCACCGTCTCGCCGCTGGCGACCAAGGCCAGTGCGCGCGTGGTCGGGATGCCGAGGTGGTGCATGGCCTCGCTGCAGAGAAATTCACGCAGCGAAGAACGAAGAACAGCGCGGCCGTCGCCACGCCGGGAATAAGGCGTAACCCCAGCGCCCTTAAGTTGGATTTCGTAACGTTGTCCGGCCGCATTCACCGTTTCACCGAGAAAAATCGCGCGGCCGTCGCCCAGTTGCCCGGCCCAGCTGCCGAACTGGTGGCCGCCGTAGTTGGTGGCGTAAGTTTGCATGCCGGGCAGGAGGGCGTTTCCGGCCAGTGCGGCGAGCCAGTCCTGGCGCCATTCATCGCCTTCAAGGCCCAACAGCTGCGCCGTCTCCGGCGAGTGGCTGAGCAGCCGGGGAGCCGCGACTGGTGTCGGTGCGACGGGCGACCACAAGGCCCCGTGGACGGCACGGGCTTGGTTCAGGGCGAAAGCTTCGCCGGGCAGTTCGCGCAGCAGGCAGTTGTCGAAGGGCAGCATGAAAACGAAGTCGGCATCGTGAATGGACTTTCGTTGGTGCTGCGCAGCGCGCTGGAGTTCCGTAATCGGAGGGCGAGCCCAAAAGGAAACGGCGCGGAAAAATCCGCGCCGTCGAGTAAGAACCCCGCGAGTGCCGTTAGGCCGGCATCCTGAACCGGGGTCCAGAATGGTCGCTTTCCTTCCGTATCAGGCTAACCCGACGAGGGGCCGGCACAACAACGGCGTCGATGGTAGGCGACCGATGCCAATTTGCATTGGTTCAAGGAATCTAAGGCCTTGACGAACACCGCAGGGATCATCGGCGGAAGCCGGCAATTAGTACAGTTTCTGCGCGGGGGCGAGAGCTGTATCAAGTTGCGCTTCCATGTCTGAAATTCTACGCAAGGTCTCGTCAATGTCCAGTGCTGTTTCTGACCCACTGGTCGGTTGCTCGGGCCTCTCGTTGTCGCGGCTGAGCAACTCGTGCGCGATGTTGAGCGCCGCCATCACGGCGATGCGTTCAGGGATGCTGCTCTTGGTTCGGTCGGCAATGTCGCGCATCTTGGCGTCGACGTAGCCGACGGCGGTGAGCAGGGCGTCGTGTTCTTCCGGCGGGCAGGCGACGCGGTATTCCTTGCCGAGCAGGGAAATGTCGAGATAGTTGGGCGAAGACATGCTGGATCAGGCCCCGTCGGGCGATTGGGCGAGCTGGCGGGCAAGTTCCTCGAGGCGATGGCGCGCGGCCTCGATGCGCTCGGCATAGTCCTGGCGGTCGCTTTCCGACTCGGCGAGCGCCACTTTCAGTCGGTCGTTTTCGGCGCGCAGCGAATGGCACAGGCTGACGACCTGAGCAACCTTGTTCTCGAGCGCTTGGAGTTCATTGATCATGGCGCGGAATATAAGTGAAAAAATCAAGCTGAGTCAAGGAGTAAGCGCTGGTTTTAAATGTGATTTGTATTTTAATGACATTGTCCGTTCGGTGTCTTGTGATGAAGAGGGCGCGAGATTGAGTATCTGTGTTGACAGACTGTTCTGCGCCCTTTAAAATCCGGCCCTCTTGTTTTGGGTCGGTAGCTCAGTCGGTAGAGCAGCGGACTTTTAATCCGTTGGTCGGGAGTTCGAGCCTCCCCCGACCTACCACTGCTACTAAGCAGTACAAGAGTTGAAGTTCTCGGTGGGGCGTTAGCTCAGTTGGTAGAGCAGCGGACTCTTAATCCGTTTGTCGTAGGTTCGATCCCTACACGCCCTACCACCGAATTCAAAGGCTTGCGCCTAGGCGCAGGCCTTTTCCTTTTGTGGCCGTGACAAAAACGTGACAAACGGGAGCACGTTGTTGTCGGCGTTCTGGACGATCCGCGCCGCTGCCACCTGTAAATTCTCGGTCGCAAACTTCGCGTAGCGATCCACCATCTGCCGCGACTTCCATCCGCCCAGGTCTTTCAGCTCGTCGCAGGACGTTCCCGCCTGCCGATGCCACGAGGCCCAGGTGTGGCGCAGATCGTGGAAACGGAAGTTGCTCAGCCCCGCCCGTTCCAACGCCGCAAACCAGCCCTTGTTACTGATCGGGCCTTGAATCGGTTTGCCGCGATAGGTAAAGCAAAAGCGCGGGTGCTTGCCGACTTCCTGTTCCAGTACCGCAATTGCATCGCTGTTTAACGGGACGCCTCGCGGCGTGCCATTTTTGGTTTGATTCAGCCAAGCTGTGCGCCGGGCCAAATCAACCCGCTCCCATTCGAGGCCGGAAATTTCCCGTGCCCGACACCCCGTCGCCAGGGCGAATTTCACCAGCGCCGCCAAGTGGGGCGGACACGCCTTGATCAGACGATCCGCTTCCTCTCGCGTTAGCCAGCGGTCACGTTCGACTTCCCCCGGCATCAGGCGGATTTTCGGAATACTGTCGATCCACTGCCATTCGTCGCGCGCCATGCGCAACAAGCAGCGAATCAACGCCAGGTAACGATTCACGGTTGCCGGTTTGTTGCCCTTCTTGAGTTCCCCCTGCACCACCGACCAGACCACGTCACCGTTGATCTGACTGAGGTTCAAGTGACCCAGGTAAGGGTCCAGCATGCGACAAATCCGCTTCACGTCGCCGTAACTCCGTAGCACCGACTTGACGGCCAGGTAACGCACTACCGCTTCCTGCCAGGACCGTTCGGGCTTCAAGCCGAAGTGTGCTTGCCGGTACGCATCAAGCGTGAGTTTGGCGAGCAGGGCTTCGGCATCTTCGCGGGTTTCAGTCCCAGCGCTTTGGCGTAGGCGTTTGCCGTTTGGGAGCGTTGTTGCAATCCACCAGAACCTTGAATCGGGGCGCCGGTAGACTCCGTTTTCGCGGGCCATAAAGGTATCTCCTTTCCGGCCCGCCAATGCTCGCGTTGCTTATACTCATCAAGCCACACGTCCAAGTCAAGTTTGTCGAAGACGCAGCGCCGCCCCATCTTGATACACGGGACGTTGAGTTCAGTCAGCAGCGTGACCCCAATCCCGAGATAGGCCGCTGCCTGTTCTCGGGAAAGACAGCGGGCCGCAGGCAAAGGCAGGCCGTGGTCATCCATCTCAGCCCCCATCCGCTGCCCGACGATACGCACGGGCTTGCCGTTCGCGTTCCTGGGCCTGGCGCTGGGCTTCAAAGTTGGGATCGTTGAGCAGGGTGTTGTACTGGCGGCGCTTCAAAGCCAGCTTTTCGGTGATGAAGTCCTCGAACGGCAGGCCGAGCTTGAACGCCTTGTCTTCGTGGTGCGAGTACGCGCAGGCCAGCACATCTTCCGTCGCCTCGTACAGTTCGCCCGCATCAAAACCGTGCTTGGCCATGTACGACAAAATCGTGCTGTAAAGCGCCTGGTAGAGCTTCTCGTCGTTCGGGCTGCGCGTGGGCGAGAAGCGCTTGGCGAGCGGGCCGCCGTTGCCTTCCCAATCGACCGAAGCGAGGCATGCCCAGAGCGGATGAATCGGCCAGCGGGAGCGGGTCTTGTCGTCGGCGTTGGGCAGCGTCAGGCGCAGCCATTCGGTGGTGGCATAGCTCCACAGGCCATTGCAGTGTTTAAGCACGTCAGAGAGCTTGCGCAGGCCTTTCTCGACCAAGAGTTCGCGCTTGATCTCGAACTCCAAGCGCCACACAGTCTTGCCTTGCCAGCCGACCGACTGCCACAGCGGAACGATCCAACCTTTGCCGCTGGAGATGATTTCGAGCGACTTGTTGTAGAGGCGGGCAGACATGACCCCACCGAGGCCAATCGACCAGCCCGAGAAGTGCCCTTGCTGCGCGTAGGCGGTGATATCCCCAGCACGGGTGACCCAGGCATGCCGGTCCCAGCCTTCGAGGTCGCAATCGGTCTCAAAATCGACGTAGAGGTCAATGCGGCTGACGTTCGCCGCTTCCTGAATCTCCCCAAGGGTGGAGAGCAGTTCGTAAAGCTGGCGTTCGGCGTCAATCGGTCCCGCATGGGCCAGGAGGTGCGCCGAGAGCTTGGCGTAGGCCATCGGGGCTTTCTTCCCCGGGCGGGAGAGTTGAACGCGATAGGCCCCGTCCTCGATGATGTACGGAAAGAGCGACGCGCCTTTCTCTTTGACCTCGAAGATGTGTTCACCCACGGCCAGTTGAGCTTTGGCAACTTCATTGGGAAGGGCGGATTGGGCAAGGAGTTTTAACGCCTTGAGCTGATCGTCCGCCTGTGGGGTGAGTTCGCCAGGGTAGGAGAGATAAAGACTATCAATGCCCCAGCGTAAGGCCTTGAA
>RRZU010121665.1_pt1 | contig 15680 bp, 14 predicted proteins | sample 2165561 | NCBI WGS metagenome assembly RRZU01 (sample SAMN10456909, study PRJNA506462) | wastewater metagenome | isolation source: wastewater sludge | place: USA: Moscow, Idaho
ACTTGGTATTGCCACTAAAAAGGTTAAAAATGAGAAGATATAGAGCGCCGTACTACTCATACCCGAAGTAAACATGTGATGACCCCACACAAAATAGCCAACAAAAGCAATTGCTAACGTTGAGTAAACCACCGCTTTATAACCAAAAATTGACTTATTCGAAAAAGTAGGGATAATCTCAGAGATAATACCCATGGCAGGTAAAATCATAATATAAACCGCAGGATGAGAGTAAATCCAAAATAGATGCTGATATAACACCGGATCGCCTCCGAGTGCAGGGTCAAAAAAGCCAATTTGAAAAAGTCGCTCTCCAACAACCATCAACAAAGTAATACCTACTATTGGAGTGGCCAACAATTGAATCCATCCGGCTCCATACAAACTCCAAGCAAATAGTGGCATCTTAAACCAATCCATACCTGGTGCACGCATACGATGCATAGTTACAATAAAATTCAATCCTGTTAAGATGCTACTAAAACCTAATATAAATGCCCCAATCACAGCTGGAAGCATGTTCGTATGCGTTTTAAAACTGTAAGGTGCATAAAAAGTCCAACCAGTATCTGGTGCTCCATCTCCCAAAAACTGAGAAGTTAATGCTACAACAGCGCCCAAAACATACAAATACCACGAAAACAAATTAAGCTTAGGAAACGCCACATCTTTAGCACCAATCAAAATTGGCAAGAAAAAGTTTCCAAACACCGCTGGTAACCCAGGTATCACAATTAAAAAAATCATGATTATCCCATGCAGCGTAAAAAAAGCATTATAGGTTTCGGCTGTCATTACCGTTTTGCCGGGTGCAATTAGTTCGAGCTTCATCGCTAAACCCAACAACATACCCACTATAAAAAAGGTAATCATTGAATAGAGATAAAGGAACGATATTCGTTTATGATCGGTTGATAAGATCCAAGCTAAAATACCTTCATACTTGGTCTCAACATCCCTAAAACTCACATAACCTGAGTGTACTTGTGACTCTGAACTCATAGAATAAATATTAAAATCTATTGTTTTGATTTTGGTTTAAATCTTAAAATGATAAAAAACAGGATTCCAAAAAAGAGTATTACAATTCCTGCCACCGTTGTTACATTTAGAACGTAAGTTTGCCCTACAGGATCATAAGAGTAACAAAACTTCAAAATCTTGTTAATTGTAGGTCCCGACTGCCCTTTACTTGCCTCTATGAGTGCCAATTTGAACTCAAACGGTTGGAAACGTACCCCATTAAGATAGCGCGTTATCTTACCTTCGGGACTTAACACAATGATACCGCCCGTATGTATAAAGTCATTTCCCTTTTTAAGATATTTGAATCCAGCAGCATTTGTAAGCTTTGAAATATTGGCACTATCAGCCACAAAAAAGTTCCAACCCACATCGACACCTGGCTTCTTAATTAAATCGGAATAATTTTTATGTTTGGCCTGCGCCAACTCATAACCCTCGTATGGATTAAAGCTTATTGATAACATCCTATAATCTTTACCCAATTCTAAATCTGAATTATTTATCAATTCAGCTATACCATCCATTAAGGGAGTGCAAATACCAGGACAACGGTAATAGACAAAGCTTAGTACTGTTGGTCTATCAATCAAAGAACCAATCAAGATAGTGTCGCCTGAAGTATTAACAATTCTAGCATCTAACGGAATAGTTTCATCTAAATGCTCCACAATGCCGACAGATGGTTCATCACTATTGGCATAACTTGTCAAAGAGATGAGTGCTAAAACCATCAAAGTAATATAAATTCGTACCATAAAAAGATTTTTAATATAGGTTATGAATGTTTGTTGTTCGTTAAAAAAACAAAAGAGTAGTAAAATGGTTCGCTGTAAACGTTTATTAACTTAATAAAAATAAAAAAACCTTGCTGATAAATCAACAAGGTTTCCTTTTATTTAAATATTTTGTAAGCTTTTTATTTCAGCCAGGCAATAACAGTAGTTTTTCCTTTAGTTTTTTGACCCAACACAACATCTACTTTAGTTCCTATTGGCAAATATAAATCTACTCGAGAGCCAAACTTAATAAAACCCATTTGCTCAGGTTGTGTTATGGTTTCACCTTCCTTAGCGTAACAAACAATACGACGAGCAAGCGCCCCAGCTACCTGACGAACCAGAATTTGAACTCCACTCTGATGCTCAAGGACAACAGTTGTGCGCTCGTTCTCAGTTGACGATTTTGGAAGATAAGCCTTCATAAATGCACCCGAGTGATGGCGGAAATATTTAACCACCCCATTAATGGCATACCAATTAATATGCACATTAAATGGACTCATAAAGATTGAAACTTGTAAACGTTTCTCTTTCAAGTATTCGCCTTCATATACCTCTTCAATTACAACCACTTTACCATCGGCTGGTGCAATAATAGCATCGGGATGCGAAAATCCAACACGCTTTGGACTTCTAAAGAAATTCACGACTAATGCAAAAATCACAAAAGAGATAAATCCAACAATGTCAGGAATAATTGAGTCATCTGGAGAGACTGTCGATCGCAAAATAAAATTAATTACACCTAATGCTAAAAATGTAACTATAATGGTTTTAAATCCTTCTTTATGAATTGTCATAACAAAAAAAATGTGGAATTATTAATGAGATATATAATACAAATAACAAGCAACAAGCGGTGCTGCAAAATAGAGCGCATCAAAACGATCTAAAATACCACCATGACCAGGCAAAATCGAACCTGAATCTTTAACCTCTAAATTACGTTTTATCAAAGACTCAACCAAATCGCCAATGGTTCCGCCAAACGAAATAAGGAGTCCAATAATCATCCAATCGCGCAACGATAAAACATCTTTGGTAAGATAAAAAAGAGCTACTGAGACCAACTGTACAATCACAACCCCTCCTAAAAATCCTTCAATCGTCTTTTTAGGCGAGATTCGCTTTAAAAGCGGATGTTTGCCTATTGATGATCCTACCAAATAAGCACCTGTATCATTAGACCAAATAAGAGCAAAAAAACTCAACAATAGGGCCGAATTATAATCTCCACCAAAAAATGCAACATCATTTAGCAGAGCTACTGGAAGGGCAACATATAAAGGGATGAAAATTGAATAAACCATATTGTTTAGACTATTTTCACGATTCATAAAAAGCTCTAAAGTAAAGATTCCTAGGATAGGGATAGAGAGATAAATTAATGGAAAATGATATCCAAGCTTCTGAAAAAAGGTGATGCCAAATATTGAAATTGCGATCACAAGCGGAGTTGCAACTTGAACTTTAACACCTTTTTGTATAAAAAGAGTTGCAAGCTCTACAACACCTAGAAGAGAGATTATTAAAAATAAAACACCGTATGACCAAGAACTCCAAAGCATTCCACCAATCAAAACGGCAACCAATAATACTCCAGTAATTGTCCTCTTCCAGAAGTTACTCATATCCATAAATTTGGTGCAAAAATAGCATAAACTATGAAAGTAGGAAACTAAATGTTAATATTTACAAAAAGATGTAACTCTTTAGGACCATGAGCACCCATTACCAAGGTCTTTTCTATATCGGCTGTTCTACTTGCGCCCGTCACAAAAGAGATAAGTGAAGGATAATCAGCACCATACTTTGACTCTAATCGTTCAATAGCATCTTTTAAGAATGGTACTAATTGAGATGCTGTTGCGTAAATAATATGAATTGGCGGATAGACATTCATTCGACGCCCTGAATCGCCATGAGATGAGATTACAACTGTACCAGAGCGTGCTACAAGCGCCTCACACTGAGTCAGTCCAACCTCCATCTCTAAAAATTTATCAGCACCATTTTCAAGAATAACATCAGATGGAGCTAAGAGATTGCTCAACTTCCGATCTAAACAATAAATCGATTTCCAACCCCGCTCAACAAACTCATGATGTAATTTAATTCTGAAATCAGCTTCACTTTCAACCAATGTTACTCTGCCAGAAATTTGAGTAAGTTCACTTACAAACGTCTCTAACAGATTATCGGGTACTGGAAAAACTTCCTCATTCCAATCTGGCTCCATAATGGAAGAAGGGCGGTGTATTGATTTACCCGCCCTTATTTTTGATAATATCTTATCCCTTGAATTCATGCTTAATCTAGTTTTGGGACTTCCGTCTCTGCAACACCATCATTTTGAGTATTTAATGCTATGGCATCTAATTCGTCAGCTTGTGTTAAAGCTGGATGAATATTTTTTCGCTTTCCAAAAATGATTTCTAAATCCTCGCTAAAAATAACCTCTTTCTCAAGTAAAATTTGCGAAAGTTGCTCGTGCTTATCTCTGTGCTCTCTTAAAATCGAAAGGGCTCTTTGATATTGAACATCAATCAACATTTTAACCTCGTCGTCAATAATCTCGGCAGTCTTTTCGCTATATGGTTTACTGAAATTGTAATCAGACTGTCCTGACGAATCATAATACGAACGATTACCGATCTTTTCACTCATACCAAAGTAAGAGACCATAGCATATGCCTGTTTGGTCACTTTTTCAAGATCATTTAACGCACCTGTACTTACTTTTCCAAACACAATCTCCTCGGCTGCTCTACCGCCTAATGCCGAACACATCTCATCAAAAATTTGATCAGCTGTTGTTAGTTGACGCTCTTCGGGCAAATACCAGGCAGCACCAAGTGCACGCCCACGAGGAACAATTGTCACTTTTACAAGCGGGTGAGCATATTCAAGCATCCAAGAGATGGTAGCGTGACCAGCTTCATGAACTGCAATTGCTCTCTTCTCATCTTTAGATATAATCTTATTCTTCTTCTCTAAACCACCTACAATACGGTCAACCGCATCTAAAAAGTCTTGTTTCTCAACAACCGCCTTATTTTTTCGAGCAGCTATCAAAGCCGCTTCATTACAAACATTGGCAATATCAGCACCCGAGAAACCTGGTGTCTGCTTTGAAAGGAACTCGGTATGCAATCCCTCCTCTAATTTAATTGGACGAAGATGAACCGCAAAAATTTCCTGACGCTCTTTAATGTCTGGCAGCTCAACTTGTATTTGTCTATCAAAACGACCAGCTCTTAGAAGGGCTTTGTCCAGAACATCCACACGGTTCGTCGCAGCTAATACGATAACGCCGCTATTTGAACCAAAACCGTCCATCTCGGTAAGTAGCTGATTAAGTGTATTTTCACGCTCATCATTACCTCCCATATTTACGTTTTTTCCTCTGGCTCTACCAACAGCATCAATTTCATCAATAAAAACGATACAAGGAGCTTTCTCTTTCGCCTTTTTAAACAGATCTCTCACACGCGAAGCTCCTACTCCCACAAACATCTCCACAAAATCAGAGCCAGCCATGCTAAAGAATGGAACATCTGCTTCACCAGCTACTGCTTTGGCCAACAACGTCTTACCTGTTCCAGGAGGGCCTATTAGAAGAGCTCCCTTAGGAATTTTACCACCTAAATTTGTATATTTCTCTGGTCGCTTTAAAAAATCAACGATCTCTTCAAGCTCCACTTTTGCTTCGGCCAAACCAGCAACATCTTTAAAACTTACCGCCACAGCCGTCTCCTTGTCGAAGATACGAGCGCGAGATTTGCCTACATTAAAGATAGAAGAACCACCTCCAACTCCACCTCCAGCACCCATTCTGCGGAAAATAATCATCCACAAAACAAAGAGCAAAAGGAATGGCCAAGCAATGGTGAAAAACTCAATTAAGAAACTCGAACGATCTTCATACTCCACTGGGATTGAGGTTTTAAGCTCTTTCTCAGCATTCATACGTGCCTCTTCAAACTTATCTAAACTTGGAAGATTCACCACAAACTGAGGTCCAGTTGTAGGTAAAAGAGTCTCTTTGCCTTTATAAAATGCTTTGTACTTACCAACCGAATCGGCATTTACAGTAACCTCGGCCGAGTTAGTTCCACGTAAAACAGATATTTTAACAATATCTCCACCTTTCAGCAACTGACTATCAAATTGAGAGTAAGATACCGAAATTGGCTCCTTCGTATTACTAAAAAGGCTCATAGCAATAATACCTATTGCTACAATTCCATAAATCCAATAAAAATTAAACTTAGGGAAACCCGATCCTTTAGGACTAGGTTTTGGTGTTGGTTGACTACTATTTTCTCCTGATGCCATTGGCTAACTATTTCAATATTAATTAAAATAAATCTTCAATATCCTTGCGTACACCATCACCCCACAATGCCTCTAAACGGTAGAAACTTCTAACATCTTTACGAAACACATGCACTACCACATCAACATAATCGAGCAATATCCACTCGGCATTTTCAAAACCTTCGGATTTATATGGTTTCTCACCATTTTTTTCGCGAACGTAATCAAATACAGAATTAGCAATTGCATCAACCTGGGTATTGCTTGAACCTTCGCATATGACAAAGTAACTGCAAATAGCGTGATCGATTTTACGAAGATCTAAAACGACAATATTTGTGCCCTTCTTCTCTTGAATACCCTCAACGATACTATCAACTAAAATGGTTGGGTTAATATCTTGATCAATTTTTACTCTTTTTGAGTTCATTTTTAAATATATTTGTATTTCTGTTACTACTCTATAATTCATTCAATTCCCTAAGGCAGTAACACTTTAACGGTTTAATTTGTATTTGTTAATCTAACATATACAAACACATTTTGTTCTTTGCCTTAAAAAAAAGGCAAAGATAATAGTTTTAAAATATTTTTGTTCGTATTTTTTATTTATAAAGCCCATCTGACAATTTGTCCCAACTTACACAAAACACCATGACATCAACCCAACTCAAATCGCACATTTTTCGTTCCGAATCATTAGAATCTACAAATGAAGAGCTAAAAAAGATAGCCCAAAAAGAAGATCTACCGAACTTCAGTTGTGTTATCACAGATAATCAAACGGCAGGTAAAGGTCAAATTGGTAATAAATGGGAAAGCGAACCAAATAAAAACCTGACATTTAGTGTATTGCTTCACCCGACTACACTCCCCATATTAAAACAGTTTTTGCTCTCAAAGATGGTTTCGGTTGCAATTGCACAAACGTTAGAGCAATATGTAGCAGATGTATCGATCAAATGGCCTAACGACATCTATGTCGGGGATAAGAAAATTTGCGGTATTTTGATCGAAAACTCCATTATGGGTGACAAAATCCATCAATCTATTATAGGAATAGGGTTAAACGTGAACCAAACACTCTTTTTAAGCGATGCTCCAAATCCTGTATCCCTTAAAATGATAAGCAATAATGAATATCATTTAGAGGATATCTTATTACAAATATTAGAACAGATAGAGATCCGATTTGCACAACTTTTGGCAGGATGCACTAACACCATTTCCCATATTTACTTCGATAAACTTTATCGTCGTGAAGGGTATTTTCCATACAAGGATATAAATGGTGAGTTTGTGGCAAAGATAGAAGAGGTTAAAGATTTTGGATTTCTTGTCCTAAAGCGAAAAGACGGCACCATTAGCGAATACGCCTTCAAGGAGGTTCAATTTATGTAGTAGGTTATCTCAACTGACTTCTAATTTTACGCATGGCCTCGTCGGCAGTTAGTTCACCCATTAGCACCTCGTGAACATATCCTGGCACTTTTATATTCTTCAATCCCAAGGCTTTACTATAGTTATCTTCTTGTAGATATGTGTGAATACCATACGTCTCTTGTATATAGGAAGAGAAATTCTCAATCTTATCCGTTCCAAACTCAACATCGGTTAAATTGCCTGTTACACCTGTAGGACATTTAGTGTAGCGCACCCACATTTCTGAAAACGAGGGTGTATTTAAAGAGAGTAAGAATTTTATTGCCTCTTCCTTGTGTGGAGCGTTTTTAGGAACAGCCCACATAATAATATATGAAGAGTGCGCTGTCGTAGCCTTATTAACAGAAGGATATTCTACAGGAAAACAGTTTTGAGCTTTTTCGGGATTTTTTTTGCGACCAAATATTATACATCCACGATCCATTAGGATAAAATAGATACTTTTCATTTAGCATATCGTCCAACGTTTTGCCCCAAGCAATCTCTTTCCAGCCTTTATCAATGGGTTTGTATTTGGCCAAACGCTCAAGCAAACGAAGAGTTGCGTGCCAAGCACGCAACTTCTTCTCGGTTGACTGCGTTGAAAAAAACTCACGATCATCGTTTAGCACTGTTGAGAACAACTGAGTTGTGAAGGCCGAAGCAGTACTCCAATCTCCAGCCTCATAAATTGCCCCAATCTGATCATTTGGATGTTGCTGATTGTAAGTATATACAGCTGAGATGTATTGTTCAAAATCATTAAAAGTCATTCCAAACTGCTTGACCTCAATACCCAATTTTTGGGCAACCTTCTGGTTACACCAAAAAGCCCAATAACTACCTTCAACAAATGGACCAGGAATAATACCATTCCATCGTGCTTTTACAGAATCGGACAAGAGCGAAGGCAGTGTAAATTTCCTGAAAGCATCCATTTCGCTAAAGTCAACCAAATATTTTTTAGCCCAATCAGGATCCTTAGCAAACTCTGCAACAACCTCCATTTCACCATTAATTCTCAAAATATCCCATTTGTTAGTCGTAACAATTTTATACATCAACTCATTTTTTCAAAAAACTCGTCAACGCTCTTATATTTTTTAGTTTTTCCCTTCTTCACCTCTTGAAGTGATTTATCAATGGCCGTATTGTCCACTCGCTTAAAAAAACCTAACGACAAGATATACTCTATCGTCTTTTTTGCGTAGGTATTACGAGCATTGTACTCTAATGTTATTTGTGCCATAATATCATTAATTTTAATGACTACAAATATACATATTTTTAGTTTTTATTGAATGAGAATCAGCTCGGAACAAGCGATAAACCATCGGAGATATTTTCTAATAAAAAAAGGCGAAGATCCCTAAATCTTCGCCTTTTACATATATTATTTGTGAACTTACACCCTTTTAATTCGTGCGCCTAGTTTATTTAAGCGAACATCTATCGCCTCATAACCTCTATCGATTTGCTCAATATTATGAATAACACTCTTGCCTTTGGCTGACATGGCTGCAATTAAGAGAGCCACACCTGCTCTAATATCGGGTGAGGTCATTACTGTTCCACGCAACAGAGTCTCCTTATTCATACCAATTACGGTGGCGCGATGTGGATCGCACAGAATAATGCGAGCACCCATATCAATAAGCTTATCTACAAAGAAAAGGCGACTCTCAAACATCTTTTGATGCACCAACACACTCCCCTTTGCCTGAGTTGCCATTACAAGAAACACACTCAATAAATCGGGCGTTAGGCCTGGCCAAGGTGCATCGGCAATAGTCATAATTGAGCCATCAATAAAGGTATCAATCTCGTAATTAGCCTGTTCGGGAATATAGATATCATCGCCGCGATACTCCATTTTAACACCCATACGTTCAAAATAGAGAGGGATATTTCCTAAATGCTCTAATCCAACATTTTTGATGGTAATTTCCGAACCCGTCATAGCAGCCATCCCAATAAAACTGCCAATCTCAATCATATCAGGTAAGATGGTGTGTTTACAACCTGCTAAATCAGGTACTCCACGAATAACCAACAAGTTTGATCCAATACCTTCAATATCAGCACCCATGGCTACCAACATCCTACACAGCTGCTGCAAATAAGGTTCACAAGCGGCGTTGTAAATGGTTGTTTTTCCGGGAGTTAATACCGCAGCCATTAATACATTGGCGGTTCCGGTAACACTCGCCTCATCGAGCAAAATATAGGCTCCCTTAAGCTGAGATGCCTCTACAGTATAAAAAATATCTTCTGAGTCAAAATTAAATTTAGCTCCTAACTTCTCGAAACCGAAAAAGTGGGTATCCAATCGACGACGACCAATTTTATCGCCTCCGGGCTTAGGGAAATAGGCCTTTCCGAAACGAGCCAAAAGCGGTCCCATAATCATAATAGAGCCACGCAACGATGCCGCTTTCTTCTTAAAATCGACTGTTTGCAAATACTCTAAATTAACATGATCGGCTTTAAATGAACAGCAATTATCGTTAATTCGATTAATCGAAACACCCAAATCGCCCAAAAGATTAATTAGATTATTGACATCTAAAATGTTGGGAATATTAGAAATAATAATCTCTTCATTGGTTAAAAGAGTCGCGCATATTACCTGTAACGCCTCATTTTTGGCACCTTGTGGAGTTATCTCACCTTTAAGTTTAAAACCACCTTCTATTTCAAAACTATTGCTCATTTAAACGACTAATTTGTGTGATTTGATGGGCGTCCTCCGTTTCTTCTGTCATCAAAACGTTTTGAGCCCATACTCTTTTTATGAGGATTATTACGCTGTGCACCAGAGTTGTGCGCGTGTGTAGCACCTTGATTTGATGATGAGATAGCCGATCTATTCTCGCGCACCTCTCTTAAATCGACAAAGCGAATACCTACAGGAATCTCTAATCTACCCTTCGACAATATCTTCATATCGGCAACAATGCGCTCATCAGTAACCGAATCTTTATTCCACACTGCAAGCGATTTTTTCATGTGATTTCCAAGCATGATAATAAAAGCTCGCTTTCGATCTGGCTCTGTCTCCAAAATAGCCTGCTCAATCATATCTAGCACCAACTTACCATAATGCTTAATCTTCAGATCGTTATGTTGATAAGGCACCTTTGCCGGTGGTTGAACCAACGATTCACGATTAGGCACTGGAAATGGAGTCTCAATATCCATCTTAAAATCAGACATAATGGCCAAGTGATCCCATAACTTGTGGTTAAAATCGGGCACGTCGCGCAAATGTGGAAATAAATTTCCCATAACCGCTATGATACTCTTTGCACAACGAGTTCGCTCCTCTTTATCGGCAATTGTTAGAGCATGAGCCACCAACACATGAATATGACGTCCATATTCTGGAAGCGTTAAATCGGCCTTTTTGGTATAAACAAATCGATTATTTTCCTGTACTTGATCCAAGGAAGATTCACTCATATATTAAAAATCTAAAATTCTACTGTAAAACGTACGGTTGGCTTAATTAGCTGGAGAGAAACCCCTTAGCGGAAGAGAATGCCATTTGTAGTGAAAAGACAATCATGTAAGGCGGTAATTAACAATGAATTATAGAACAATAATCACCATTAATTCGATGCGAATTTACTCTATAATTTTAAGTTTGGCAAATTTTAACAACAATTGTTTCTCGCCAAACTGATCAAAAGCAATAATTCCACGCGTATCAATGCCCGCCTCCTCAATAGAGGTGATCGATCCTTTCCCAAATTTAAAATGCTCAACCCGCATACCAACTTTTAAATTGGTGGTAGGAGTGGCTAAAGAGGAGTTACTTGGTGTACTATTAGTCACTATCTTCTTCAAAAATGGTTTTGGGGCAGATGACGTCGTTGGTCTGTCATAAGATCGAGTTGAAAATGAGTTTCTTAAACCCGACGACTCAGATCTGCCAGAATTAAATCCCGAACTCCCCTTCGAACTCTCTCCAAACATACCAGTCTGGCGACTCTCTTGCAACTCGCCATCAAGATAATCTTTATCAATTTCGCCAATAAAACGACTCGGTGCTGGATAAGAGAGTTGTCCCCACTTCATCCGTTGTCGCACAAAAGAGAGCGCCACAAACTCCTCGGCACGCGTTAAAGCCACGTAAAACAATCGACGCTCCTCCTCCAACTGCGATGGATCGTATATCGACATGGATGAGGGAAAGGTATCCTCCTCAACGCCCACAATAAAAACCGACTTAAACTCCAACCCTTTTGCTGCATGAATAGTCATGAGTGTAACTCTATTTCGGTCGGCATCTTTCTCGGTGTCAGCATCGGTCAAAAGTGCCACACCCTTTAAGAACTCCGACAAATCAGAGGGTAACCCCTTCTCTTCTTGATCAATACAAAACTCCTTAATTGCATTCAAAAGCTCTTCAAAGTTTTGCTGACGTGTTAAATTCTCAGGTGATTTATCAAGATAAAGCTCCTTTACAAACCCACTCTGGGTAGCAATTTCATTAGCCAAATCAAACGCATTCATATTGCCAAGCGCCTGGCGGAAAGTCATGATCATCTGCAAGAAAGAGGTTATCTTTTTCACAGTACCCGCTGAAACAATGGTGGTATTTATCCCCACAGCCCCATTCCAAAGACTCTTACCATTCTCGGCAGCAAAATTCTCAACCGCTTCGAGAGTGGTCTTGCCAATACCTCGTGCCGGATAGTTTATAATTCGTTTAAACGCCTCATCATCAAGAGGATTGACAACTAGACGGAAATAGGCCACAATATCTTTTATCTCTTTTCGCTGATAAAACGAGAGACCTCCATAAATTTTATAAGGAATTTGCAGTTTCAAAAAGGCCTCCTCAAAAATACGGCTCTGCGCATTGGTGCGATAAAGGATGGCAATATCACGGTAATCATCACCTGCCTGACGACGTTGAAGCACACCGCGCGCAATTAAAACGCCCTCCTCCTGATCGGAGAATCCGCGAATAATCTTAATCTTATTACCTTCGCTCTTCTCCGAAAAAACATCTTTTGGAATCTGATGCTGATTCTTTTTGATGATGCTATTGGCCGCATTTACAATAGTTTGCGTTGAGCGATAGTTTTGCTCGAGCTTCACGCTTTTGTATGATGGGTAATCGTTTCGAAAATTTAAGATATTGCCAATATTTGCTCCTCGAAAACTATAGATACTTTGAGCATCATCACCCACCACGCAAAGATTATGATGTTTGGCACACAACTGCTTAATAATCAAATATTGCGAATGATTGGTATCTTGATACTCATCCACCAAAACATACTTAAACTTATTTTGATACTTCTCTAATATTTCAGGGTGATTTTTGAATAAGATGTTGGTATAGAGCAACAGATCGTCGAAATCCATCACATTAGACTGAGCACATTTACGCATATAAGTAGCATACACTTTATAAAGCGATGGCCGTTTTGCTATCTGATCACGCTCTCGCAAGGTATGATCTACCTCATATTGAGGAGGTAGTATCAAATCGTTTTTGGCCGATGAAATCTTTGAGTAGCACTCGCCTGGCGTGTAAATCTTCTCGTCGAGCTTTAATTCACGGACAATTGATTTAAGCAAATTCTTCGTATCAGCCGAATCGTAGATAGTAAAATCACTGTTAAAACCGATAGATTTCGACTCCATTCGCAATATCTTCGCAAAAACAGAGTGAAACGTACCCATCCATAGTTTAAATGCCAAATCATCGCCCACCACTGCGCCAATACGATTCTTCATCTCCTGCGCGGCTTTGTTGGTAAACGTTAATGCTAAAATTGAGTATGGAGAGACACCCACTCTTAAACTGTGCGCAATTCGATAAGTCAATACACGCGTTTTCCCTGAGCCTGCACCTGCAACAACCAACATTGGCCCCTCGATAGAGACAACCGCCTCTCGTTGAGCATCATTCAGCTTTTCTAAATAATCAACATCCATAAATTAAACTATGTAAGGAGACAAAAATAGTGATAAAACAAAACATTCTAACAAAAAAGAGAGCAACTGAGTATGAGTACAAAATATTTTAAGTTATTTTGTGTTATCTATTTATACAACAGCAATCACATACGCTTTTTCAAATATCAAATTATGCAACAAGTTATAAAAATAGCAACACTTCTTTTACTCTTACTCAATATTCCCAACAATATTCTAGCACAAATAACCTCATCGGCAGCTGTGTCGTCCCAAGATCCGTATCCTACAACGACTAACTTCTTTTACACCATAATCAATGGCGCCACAATCACAGGTAGCAGTTCTTTAGCTAATCCAATAAAATGTTGGTGGAAAAAGTATGACCCCTCTACGAATTCGTTTTCAATAAATATTGTGGAGGAGAGTGGTTTTACAAGTACTATAGGAACGCTTGAGCACAATGGCGGATACGAATTTGGATGTACCGATGGCTCCGTTACCGAAACCTATTATTGCTGGACTTTTGAGCCGACCATAGCATTAAATAGTGCTAAAGTTGACACTACAATCGCAAACACAAATTGCAATCGAATTTCCCTAATTGCTGATGTTACAACCAAAAATTGCACCTATCGTGACCCTTTAAACCTCAGCACACCTAAAACTGTTGATTATCAATTAGATTACAACTGGAGCGCGCTTCCCGAAGATGTGGAGATACCTAAAACAGCAAATCCTGACTTTATTCAACCAATCGAGAACACTACTTATAGCCTAAGAATTACCAATGGCGTTGGATTAGGCGATATCAACTATACGTTTCCCGAAGAATATAAGGCAAAAGGCATTAGAGCCGCTTTAATTATTAAAAGCTTATCGACTTACACGAGCGATGACAATAAATTAGACACCCTTGCATCCAAGGGTGCGAGTGGACCTTATACCGTTAGATTTATCAACGACTCAAAAGGAAAATTTGATTATGCTGAGATAAATATCTATAAAGACGAGAGCACCACGACTTACAGAAACCCCATTCCTGACGATCCAACACGACCTTTTACATTCTCTGAACCAGGCAAATATAGAATAAACCTCGTAGCATCAAACTACTCCTCCCAATGCTTAAATACCTCGGCGGATTCAATCATTACAATTGGTGGTTCGGTGTTAGGAATTCCAAATACATTTACCCCTAATAACGATGGGGCTAATGATGAATTCAGAATAGCCTATACATCTCTTAAAAGTTACAATATCTACATATATAACCGCTGGGGACGACTTCTTTATAGCTCAGACGATCCGTCAAAAGGTTGGGATGGAGGTGGTATGCCTGTTGGTGTCTATTTTTATGTCATTGAAGCCGTTGGTATTGATGGAATAAGCTACAATAAACAAGGGCCTATTCATCTATTAAAATAAGTTACGTACAAGAACTTTATTAATCTACTTTGACACTGATAATTACATTATCTAGTGGCCTGTCCATACTATCAACAGGTAGAGATGCTATCTTATCTACCACATCCATACCTTCAATTACTTCACCAAAAACAGTATAGCTTTTGTCAAGAAATGGGGTTCCTCCGATACTTTTATACATATCTTTCACATTTTTGGGAATTGTATAAAGCGAGTCGTTAGCCTTCACCTCTCGCTCCACCTGCGCAATTAACTCACCTTGCAACTTGGTAAGTAAATCACCGCGTTTCTCCTTTTGTAGCGAATCTATCAAGCTTCTATTTTTGCCAACAAGCGCCACGAAACGACGTTTCTTTTCACTGGTACGGCTGTTTTCTTCAATCTGCACGAGCTCCTCTTCCGTTAAATTACTCCCTTGCACAATATAAAACTGACATCCCGAAGAGCGATGTTCAGGATTTACATCATCACCGAGACGAGCAGCTGCAAGGGCTCCACGCTTATGCAACGCCTTAGGATAAGCAATTTCAGCAGGCAGAGTGTAACCCACATCGCCATTACCAACTCTTGTTCCTGCAGCACTATTTTTACTAGTTGGATCACCAGTCTGAATCATAAACCCTTTGATAACTCTATGAAAAATGACACCATCATAGAACTTCTCTTTGGCTAACTTAATGAAATTATCTCTATGCAAAGGAGTTTCATCGTAAAGCCTAATTACAATTTGTCCAAACTCTGTTTTTATAATCACCTTGTTTGTTTTTGCCA
>RRZU012244045.1_pt1 | contig 15677 bp, 14 predicted proteins | sample 2165561 | NCBI WGS metagenome assembly RRZU01 (sample SAMN10456909, study PRJNA506462) | wastewater metagenome | isolation source: wastewater sludge | place: USA: Moscow, Idaho
CCAGCGTTTCCGGGGCGAGCTTGAGGTGCAGGCGGTCGAGGATCGCTTGCGTATCCTTGTTCATCTTCGGTTTGTCGATGACGCCGAACGCGTTGCGCGGTTCGCGGCCGATGAAGATGTTGTTGGCGACGGAGAGGTGGTTCATCAGGTTGAGTTCCTGATGGATGATGCCGATGCCCAAGGCCTGCGCAGCGCGCGGTCCGTTGATCTCGACCTCCTTGCCGCCCACCTTGATCGTGCCGTCGTCCTTTGAATAGACGCCGGCCAGCACCTTCATGAGCGTGGATTTCCCCGCGCCGTTCTCGCCCATCAAGGCGTGAACTTCCCCCGCAACAAGGTCAAACCGGGCGTCGATCAGCGCGCGCACCCCCGGAAATGACTTGTTGAGATTCCTAATCTCGACGATCGGTGTCACGTATTGCCCTTCGCAAATATCGATGAAGGCCGACGATGTACAAAGTCGTCACCCCGGCGAAAGCCGGGGTCCATTCGGCGATTGCTCTCCGACACGGGATACCAGCATCCGCCGGTATGACGGCAATTCTCCATTTCATCGGACCGAAACAATAAACACACAGCACTAAGGCTGCTTCTTGGTCATGTCCAGGTCGAACACCCGACACGGATGCCTCCGAATGCGGCCCGAGGACACTCACACCAACCAGGAACTTGGGCCAAACGGCTTGATTGGGTGTGCCGTCAATAACGAGCGTGCGGGGAATGCAGGGGAGGCCTGCGCATTTCCCGTTGAAAAGCGGCGAACGTATCTCGGCGGCTTTCCCTCTCGGGAAAGCCGCCTTGCTACACCATCAATCGTAGAGAACGCCGGCGATCTTCGGTTCGTTCATGTTGTTCTTGTCGTACCAGAAGAAGCCCGTGTCGATCCGCTTGTCGATCTTCTCACCCTTGATTGCCTTGACCGCAGCTTCGACCGTCTTGTAACCCATGCCAAACGGGTTTTGCGTGATGGCGCCGGCTTCCAGGCCGTCATTGATGGCCGCCTTCTGTGCCTTGCCGGAGTCGTAGCCGACGATGACGAGTTTGCGATTCATTTCCTTGGCGGCATTGATGACACCGACGATCGAGCCTTCGTTCGAACCGTAGTAACCCTTCAGGTTCGGATTGGCTTGCATCACCGTCTTGGCGATTTCGGTCGACTTCAGGTGGTCACCGCCGCCGAACTGCATGCTGACGACCTTGATGTTCGGATATTTCTCTTTCATCCGGTTCATGAAGCCGTCGCGACGGGTGATGCCGGTGGTTTGCGTCTGGTCGGAACCGAGATAGGCAACGTCGCCCGACCCACCGATCAGTTCGGCCATCTTGTCGGCCGCCAGTGCGGAGGCGGCCACGTTGTCGGTCGCCGCAAGCGTCAGCGGGATGTCGCTGTCGACGCACGCATCAAAACAGATGACCGGGATCTTGGCGGCTTGCGCCTTTTTCAGCAGCGGGATGGCTGCCTTGGAATCGAGCGCGGCGTAGCCGATCGCCGCCGGTTTCTTCGCGATCACGGCGGCCAACATGTCGATCTGCTTGTCGACCATGGCTTCACTTTCCGGGCCCTCGAACGTTACCTTGACGTTCAGATCCTTTGCGGCCTGCTCCGCGCCAGCTTTGACCACTTGCCAGAACTGGTGCTGGAAGCCCTTCGAGACCAGCGGAATGTAGATTTCTTCAGCAGATGCATAACTCATCGACAGACCCAGGCCCAAACCCAATGCCATGGCCAAAGCTTTCTTCTTCAGATTCATTGTGTGCCTCCAAGATAGGAAAACATAGAAACAAAAGGTAATGCTCACGACTCACAACTAACCCCACCAACTACCCACAACTACTCGGATTTGGTCGCTGCAAACCGAGCTCCCGTTGTTCTTCCGTGCCGACCGGTCGCCTGTCGCGAGGCTTGGCCGACATTTGCGACTCAACCCGTGTGATACCCGCCGTCAACCGGTAACGTGATTCCCGTAATGAACGCGGCGGCGTCGGACGACAGAAACACGGCCGCACCGACCAGGTCGTCGACTGTTCCCCAGCGCTTCAGCGCGCTGCGTTGTGCGATACGCGCTTCATCGGCCGGGTTTCCCCACAGCGCACGGGTCATGTCTGTGCGGTGGTAACCGGGTGCGATGGCGTTTACGCGGATGCCCTTGGGGCCGAAGCGGTGCGCCAGGGCGCGCGTCAGGCCGAGAATGCCGGTCTTGCTGGCCGTGTAGGCTGGCACCTCGGCGTCGGCCAGGTAGCTCAGCATCGACGCAAAGTTGATGACGCACCCGCCGCTCGCCTCGAGTTGCGGCAAGGCGCTCATCGTCAGGCGGAACGCGCTGTTGAGGTTGACGTCCATGACATCGAGAAATCCCGGTTCGCTCCACTCGTCGCCGGGGCGAGCGATGCCTTGCGCGTTGATCAACACGTCGATCTGTGCACGCTCCTGCATCCAAGCTGTGACGGCGGCACTGTCGCGTACGTCGAGCCGGTGAAAGCGAATTCCGGCATTCTGTGCGTCGCTTACCGCGGCCGCGATCTTCGCTTCCGAAGAGCCTGTGGCCTCGACCTGCGCGCCAAGTGCCACAAAGCCGTGGGCGAGCGCGAGACCGATACCGCTGGTTGCGCCGGATACGACGACGCACTTTCCGGAGAACAGGCTTGGATTGAAACTATCAACGACCTTCTTCATGGGGATGACTCCGCGGGTTATCAGGCTTACTGCAATTCGCGCAGGACGTCCGTCAGTTGCTCGACGGTGACGGGCATGGGTTCGTGGTGGATGATTTCGCCGGGGCGGCAGGCGCGCTCGGCGATGCGGCGTAGTTTCTCGTTGCTCGCATTCTCTATTCCCACGTCGCGCAGACGTGTTGGCAGACGGACCGCGCTGCAAAAGGCACGCACGCGTTCGAATTCCTCGGTGTCGCCGTGCAATTTGAGACCGGCGAGGACGCCAATCGCCACCTTCTCGCCGTGCAGGAAATGATGGACCTCGTCGAGTTCGCACAAACCGTGATGCACCGCGTGCGCGGCGGCGACGCCGCCCGATTCGAAACCGATCCCGGAAAGCAGGATGTTGGCCTCGACGACGGCTTCGAGCGCCGCTCCTGGCCGTTGGCGTTCGCACTCGGCGACGGCCGCCGCGCCGTGCTCGAAGATCGTGTCACGACAGGCGCGGGCGAGGGCGTAGGCTGTCTTGCAGCCGGGCAGATCGAGACAATTGTGCGCGCCGCTGCGCCGGCAGGACTCGGCTTCGTAGTAGGTTGCCAGTGCGTCACCGATACCGGCCGAGAGGAAGCGGGCCGGTGCCTTGGCGATGATCTCGGTATCGACCAGGACGAGATCTGGGTTTCTGGGCAGAAAGCGGTCATAGGCGACCGTTCCGTCCTCGTAGTAGACCACGGCCAGCGCGCTGCACGGCGCGTCCGAGGCCGCGATGGTCGGAATGACAATCACCGGCTTGCCGACATCGTCGGCGACGGCCTTGGTCGTATCCAGCGCCTTGCCGCCGCCGATGCCGACGATGACGTCCGCGCCGAAGGCGAGGGCTTCCTTGCGGATTCGGTTGATCTCGGCCTCCGAACATTCACCGCCGTGGCGAAGCAACCGGATCTCGGCGTCGCCGCCGGCGCCAAGCACGGTGTCGCGGAGTAAATCGAACACGCCGCCGTCGAGCACGATGAGCGCTCGCGCACCAAGTCCGGCAATCTCCCGGCCGATGCGCGTGATGCATCCAGGCCCCTGCAGGTAGCGTCCGGGGAAGCGCACTCCCTTGATCATGGCGTATTCCTTCGCATTTCGATGGGTCGGGACAACGGTGCTACCAGCAGACGTAGCCGCCATCAGCCAAGACGATCGAGCCGGTCATCAGGCTCGATGCATCGCTCGCCAGGAAGAGCGCGACCGACGCGACCTCATCGACGCGACCCAGGCGATTCATCGGCGTGCCGCCGACCCAGTGCCGGTACATTTCTGCGTCCTTGTACACATAGGCGTTCATCTCGGTATCGATGTAGGTCGGCGCGACCGAATTTACGCGCACGCCACGGGCACCCCATTCCGCCGCCAGCGAACGTGTCAGGTGATGCACGGCCGCTTTCGAGGCGTTGTAGTTGGCCTGCTCCTGCGGCCGATTGACGATGAAGCCGGACATCGAGCCGACGTTGACGATCGAGCCGCTGCCGCGTTCCAGCATGCCCTTGCCGAAGGCACGGCAGCACCAGAACACGCCGTTCAGGTTGACGTCGATCACCTTCTTCCACACTTCATCCGACATCGTTTCGGCCGGGTGGTTGGAGATGGCGATGCCGGCGTTGTTCATCAACACATCGACGCGACCGTGGCGGGCGACGATTGCGTCATGCACCCGCTGCACGGCGACCTGATCGGTGACGTCGAGCAGTTCGCCTTCAACCGGATAGCCCTTCTCGGACAGCATCTTGACTGCGCTGTCGAGCAGTTCGCGGTTCATGTCGGTCAGGACAACGCGCGCGCCGGCCTCGGCCAGTGCTTCGCAGATCGCCAGGCCGATACCGCGTGCCGCGCCGGTGACGACGGCGATCTTGTTTTCGAGTTTGAATCGTTCGAGATACATGAGGAGATCCTTTCGTGAAATGAATGAGCGATGTTCGTGTAGTGGTCGGTGCGATGGATTGATCAGCGAGACAGACCGGAGCCGCGCTGGGCCAGGATGGCAACGACGATGATGACGCCCATCACAACCTGCTGGTGATAGCCCGGCACGCTAGTGAGATTCATGATGTTGGCGATGATGCCGAGGACCAGCACGCCGACCAGCGTATTGAGGACCGTCCCGCGACCGCCGGCGAGGCTCGCGCCGCCGATGACGACGGCGGCGATCACCGTCAGCTCGTCGCCGACCCCGACCGACGGCGCGCCGACGCCCGAGCGCGCGACCGAGACGACGCCGGCCAGCGCTGAGAGGAAACCGGCTGCCACGTAGGTGAGCAAGGTGTAGAAACCGATCGAGACGCCCGAAAGGCGAACGGCTTCCTCATTCGAACCGATGGCGCGAACGATACGTCCGGCGCGTGTGAGTCCGAGGAAGACGGCGCCGATGGCGAAGACGATGAGCATCATGGCGGTCGGTTGCGGAATCGAAACCCAGGTGTTGCGCCCGAAATCGAGCAGCGGTTGTGCTTCCTCCGACACGAGGATCGGTGCGCCTTTCGATACGATCATCGCGATCCCGCGTGCGACAGTCATCGTCGCCAGCGTGACGACGAACGGACTGAGGCGGTAGAAAGCGATCAGCGCGCCGCTGACGGCACCGCAGACGATCCCCGACAGCAGCCCGCCGGCGATGGCGACGCTCATGCCCATTTGCGGGATCAGCAGCGCAGTGGTGACGCTCGACAGCGCGGCGACGGAACCGACCGAGAGGTCGATGCCGCCGGTGAGCACGACGAGCAACATGCCCATCGACATGATCCCGACGCCGGCGACCTGCCGCGAGACGTTGGAGACGTTCGGGCCGGTCAGGAAGTCGGCCGAGAACAGCGACGAGCAGATGACCAGCGCCAGCAGGATGAACAGCGTGTTGAAGCGCCGAATGGATTCCCATGCCGGCAGCTTCATCCGTTGTCCGCCGGAGGTCGGGGTGGCGATGGTGGTGAGTTCTTTGTTCATGACTGATTTCCGTTTCAGGCAGTTACCGGGAGTTCGGAAGAGGCACCGAGCTTGAGTCCGAGTGACATGGCGACGATCTGCTCTTCGCTGTAGGCGTCGGGTTGGAGCTGCCCGCGCAATCGTCCGCCGCCCATCACGAGAATGCGGTCGCACAGACCCATGAGTTCGTGATGATCAGAGGAGACGACCACGATGGCCTTGCCCTCAGCCGCCAGCGTGTTGATCAGGTTGTAGATCTCCGCCTTGGCGCCGACGTCGACCCCGCGCGTCGGTTCATCGAGAACGATGACCTTGCCCTTGGCGTGGAACCATTTGGCCAGCACGACCTTCTGCTGGTTGCCGCCGGACAGCGTCGATACGTCGGCGTCCATGTCGCGCGCCTTGATGCGCAGGTTCTGCATCAGCTGGCTGACCGTTTGCCGCTCGCGCGCCAGACGCAGGCCGCCGAGCCAGTTGGTGACATCGCTCAAGCGGGCCATCGTCGAATTGATGCGGATCGGCATCGACAGGACCGTTCCTTGTGCCTTGCGATCTTCGGGAACCAGCCCGATGCCGGCGCGCACGCCGTCGACGGTGTTGCGCGGCGTGACCGCCTTGCCGTCGATCTCGACCCGGCCGCTGTCCGATCGGTCGGCGCCGAAGATTAAACGCACGAGTTCGGTCCGCCCGGAACCGATCAGTCCGCCGAGGCCGATGACTTCGCCGGCTCGCACTTCGAACGAGACGTCGTCGACCGCCCCGCGGCGGGAGAGACCGTCGACCTTGAGGACAACATCGCCGATCGGACAGTTCTCGCGCTTGGGGAAGAGGGCGGACAGCGGGCGGCCGACCATCATGCGGATCAGGCTGTCCATGTTGATGTCCTGCGGGGCCACGGTCGAGACTGTCTGGCCGTCCTTGAGGACGGTGACGCGGTCGGCGATCTCGAAGATTTCATGCAGGCGGTGCGAGATATACACGACGCCGACACCCCGCGCGCGCAGGTCGCGCACGATGCCGAGCAGTCGCTCGGCATCGCTTGGCGCGAGTGATGCGGTGGGTTCGTCGAGCACGAGCAGTTTGACGTCGAGGCTGAGTGCCTTGGCGATTTCCACGATCTGGCGGTGCGCCGTGGTTAAAGACGACACCGGCGCGGCCGGGTCGATGTCGAAACCCAGACCCTTGATGATCGATGACGCGTGTTCGTAGAGTTGTTTCCAGTGGATGAAGCGCGGCAAGTGGCAGAGCATGACGTTCTCGGCCACGCTCAAGTGCAGCGCCAGCGCGGTTTCCTGATGGATGAGCGCGATACCGCGCGTCAGGGCGTCGTGCGGGTTGCGGAAACGGACTGCTTCGCCGGCGAGCTGGATGGTGCCGCCGTCTGGCAGATGATTGCCGGCGATGATCTTCATCAAGGTCGATTTACCGGCCCCGTTCTCACCGACCAGCGCGTGAACTTCGCCGGCGCGCACGTCGAAGTCGACATTGGTGAGCGCCTTGACCCCGCCGAATCGCTTGCTGACCCCTTGCAGTGCGAGTAGAGGATTCAAATCTTCTCCCCCTTTATCTTTGTTTTCGAGGATTGGAGCGAAAGGGCCGGACTCCGCCCGTGGCGAAATCCGGCGCACGTAGGTTGCCTAGAAGACCGCCTTCGGGTTGTAGTACTTCTCAACGTTGCTCTTGATGATTGCGGCCGGCGTCGTGAAGGTCAGCTTCTGTACGTCCTTACCTTCGCCGTTGACCACCTTGATGCCGAGGTCGACCGCTGTCTTGGCCACGAGCGCCGGGTCGTTCAGACCGGTGGCGCCGTACTTGCCGTCCTTGATCAGAGCGAGCGCTTCCTTCTGGCCGTCGGCGGCGGCGACGAGCAGGATGCCGTCGCGCTTGGCGCTTTCGATCGCGCGCTTGGCGCCGAGCACCATGCTGTCGTTTTCGCCGAGGACAACGTTGAAGTCCTTGTGCGCGACCAGCAGGTCTTCCATCGCCTTCAGGCCGCCTTCGTCGTTCCAGGCCCCCCAGCCTTGGCCAACGACGGTGACGTCGGCGTGACCAAGCTTGCGTAGTTGCGCTTCCATGATGCCGCTCAATACGCCGAGGCGACGCTCCTGACCGACCGGGTTGCCTTTCTCGCCGGAGAGCAGCGCGATCTTGATCGGCTTGTCGCCCATCTCACCGACGATCCAGTCACCGACCAGCGCGCCGTTCGCGCTATTCGACGATTGCACCAACGTCACGAAGTTGGCCTTCGGATTGAGCGTGCTGTCGATGACGACGACCTTGACGCCTTGGGAGCTGGCCGTGTTGACGGCGTTGACCATCGCGTCCGGATCGGCCGGGTTGACGATCAAGAGCTTGACGCCGCGCGTGACGAGGTCTTCGATGTCGGCGATCTGTTTCTGAATCTTGCCTTGCGCGTCGGTGCCGATGACTTCATAGCCCAACTCGCTGGCGCGCGCCTTGACGGCCTCCATCTGCGCCGCAAAGTACGGCGCAGAAAGCGTCTTCATCGAAATGCCGATCTTGAATTTGTCGGCAGCGAGAGCGGACCCGGACAGCCCGATCGCGGCTGCCGTTACCCCCAATCCAATCCAACGCCGAGCCACGCCTGCCACTGCCAGACCACAAAAAGTACGACGCTCCAACTTCATCATGATGACCTCCTGTTTGAGTGACTGTATTGACCCCGAAGGGTCGGTTGGTAAAACCGTGCTGCTGGTTCAACGACTCGCTGACTACTTGTTCGCTTGCTTGGCCGGCTTTCCGGCTTCGACGGCGATACGGCAAATCTCGTCAAAGCCGGGGCCGGACGTCGGAATGTCGACGTGGAAGACCTCCGCGATCACCCGTGTCCAGCCGTAGATGAAATAGGTCCAGCCGTCCTCGACCTGCAACTGTTGGCTGGCTTCCTGACGCCGCGCCTGGTCGAGGAAGACGAGATTGCCGCGGTAGTTCAGGTCCCAGACCACAGCGCGCTCGGGGAAGAGCGCGGCGTCCGTGAGCGGCGAGCCCGGCGCGTCCTTGCCCAGCCCGGTGGCGTTAATGACCAGCGCACCCGGCGCCAGGCGGCGCAATACCGCATCGTTGTCCTCCGCCTTTGGCGCCAGCACGTATTCGCACGGGACGCCGAGATCGAGTTCGCGGTGGATGCGCTCGATTTCTTCAAGGCGTCCTGCAGATCGGTTGGAGACGATCACCCGCGACGGGCGGTTGCCACGCCGTTCGCGCTGCATCAGATGCCAGGTCAGCGCGATCGTCGAGCCGCCGGCACCCATCGAGAACACTTCCGCGCCCGTCTTCTCGAAGTGAGCCGGCTGGAGGAAGCCATCGATTGACAGGCCGGAAGTGATCGGGTCCTTGGCATGGCAGATGAAACGGCCATCGAGTTTTGAGAGGCAACTCGTCTCGCCCATCGTCGCGGCGAACGGGTCGATCTCGTCGAACAGGTCGCGGCATGCGGCAAAGAGGTCGATCTTGTGCGTCGTCACCAGCGCCCCTTCGGACAGCGGGTCGTGCTCAATGAACTCGACGGCCTCGCGATACGCCTCGCGCGAGGCGTGGATCGGCAGATCGATGCCCTTCATTTCGACATCGCCAAGATTGAGGTAGCGAGCCCAGGCCGGGAAGACCTTCATGATCGAGCTCTGCGCGGTCGTCACGCCGATGAAGTAGAAGGTGCGGCGGGTCGCCGGGGTGTAAGGTGCACTTACGGTGCTCATGCGGCTTTCTCCTGGCAAAGCTGGGCGGCGATGGATTTGATGGACTCGATTTCGCTCGCCGAGCGCGTGCGGTAGTCGGGGTTGTCGACGCATTGCCAGCCGCCCTTGCCGTCGTCGATGACGCGCTGCTTCAGCCCGTTCGAACGCTGGATGATGTCGTAGTCCTGGCCCGAATCCGCGGGGTAGCAGAAGAGCATGACCAGATCGTCCTGGCTTACGTTGACCGAGCGGTGGATCCAGAACGGCGGGACGTAGCACGCGACATGCGGCGAGATTTCGGCAATCCGCGTTTCGCCGTCGACCGATTCCATCAGCATCAGGCCGGTGCCCTTCAGGCCGAAATAGAGCTCCGGCCGGTCGGAGACGGCGTGAATGTGGCCGCGCGTCATGAAGTATTCGTTGCCGACCTTGCCGGGCGACATGCGGGTGACACCGGTAATCAGGTCGCCGGCGCGGGCGCTTGGGTGATGATCGGTCACCTCGTAGACCACCTCGTCACCCTTGATCCGTGCGCGCTCTTCAAAGGCCTGCGTGTCGGCGTAAAGTCCGGCGAGATCGCGGAAACGCTTCTGATAGTGCGATCCGGTGCCGGTGAGTTCACCTTTCGCCAGATCGACGGTAAAGCTGCTTGGTTCGGGCCACAAGATAGTCATGTCTCTTCGGTTTCCAATAGGTGCGTTGTATGCGGAATCGTTCTGCGGGCGGTTGCGCTAGGCGGGCCCGAGCGTGCGTAGCAGGTTCTCGACGGCAGTCGTCGTGGCGCGTCTGACGCTTTCTTCCGTGTAACCACCGATGTGGCTCGTGCGGATGACGTTCGGGTGTGCGAGCAAGGGGCTTGGCAGCGGCGGCTCCTGCTCGAAGACGTCGGTGGCATAGACGCCGACCTGGCCGGAGCCGAGGGCATCGAGCATGGCTTCCGCGCTGACCAGCGATGCGCGCGCGGTATTCACGACGACGGCACTGGGTGCCAGGCGGGCCAACTCGATAGCCCCGAGAAGCGCCTGTCCGTCGCGGCGGCCCGGCGCGTGCAGGCTGACGATATCGGCGCCGTCGAGCAGGTCGAAATCACGGTGCCAGACGAAGTCGCCGATAGGGCGCGTCGGCTGGGTGATGAACGGGTCGTAGCCACGCACCCGCGCGCCGAGTCCGCAGGCCATCTTGGCGAACTCGCTACCGATGCGACCGTAGCCGATGACCGCGACCGTACGGCCTTCGATCTCGCGCCCTAACAGGCGCAGCCAGTTGCCCGACTTCATCCCGGCGTCGATCGCCGGCACGTGGCGCATGGCACTCATCATGAGCGTGATGGCCAACTCGGCGACACCACGTGCATTGGCGCCTTCGGCTCGCAAAACAGCAATCCCTTTCTGCCGAATCGCTTCCATGGGGAGGTTGTCAACGCCAGTGCCGTTACGGCTGATTGCCTTCAGGGAATGGGCAGCATCGATAACGGCAGCGGATACAGGTTCGACGCCAGCGAGCCATCCGACACAATCGGGGATGAGTTGCATCAACTCCGCTTCCGTTGGCGTCTTTCCCGCCGTGCAGAAAGCCAGCGTGTAGCCGGCGGCACGCAGGCGCTCGAGCGCCGGGTGGCCGTCGCGCGTCAAGGCACGGGGCGTAATGAGGATCTTTGGGGGCGTCATGGAGAGACCTCAGTCTTTGCGCGTCGCGCGGCCGCGAATCTCGGCAACGCGGTTGATGGCCGCCTTGCAGGCATCGGCGATTTCTTTCCACGCGCCTCGGTTGATCGCATCGCGCGTCGCCAGCCAGGTTCCGCCGATGGCGAGGACGGCTGGAATGGCAAGCCATTCGTGCATGTTGGCCAGGGTCACGCCGCCGGTGGGGATGAAGCGCGGTTCCAGGTGGGAAAACGGTGCGTCGATTGCCGCGAGCATCTTCGTTCCCCCCGCTGCACCGGCTGGGAAGAACTTCATCGTGCGCAGACCGGCAGAGAGCGTGGAACCGACTTCCGAAGGGGTCATGACGCCTGGGGCAAAGGGGAAATTCAAGGCGATCGTGGCCTCGACCAGTTGCCGGTCGAATCCGGGCGCCAGGGCAAAAGTGGCACCTGCATCACGTGCTGCGCAGAGGTGCTCAAGACTGAGCACGGTGCCTGCACCGACGATCAGTTCCGGCCGCTTGCTGGCCATGACCTCAATCGATTGGCGCGCGGCGGCGGTGCGGAACGTGATCTCGGCGCAATGAATGCCACCTTCCAGCAAAGCGTCGGCCAAGGGCAGGGCCGAGGCGGCATCTTCGATTGCGATTACCGGGATGACGCCGATCTTCGCAAGGCTTTGAAACGGGTTGTTCAATTTGATCTCCAGGGATGGATAGCGCGCGTCAGGGCTGATTCTGTGTGGATAACGTTGTATTGCCTAATGTTTGTCGATTTTCGAATCAATAAAGTTTAAAAATTTAAACAAACGATATCGATTGGCTTTTCGGCTGTCAAGCGGTTTTAAGTTATGTTTTATAAATTCTGTCTGCAAATAATCCGGAATTCCGTCAGATTGTGGCCAGGTTTGATAGTATTTGTGCACATGAGCCGGGCGATGTGCGGTGAAAATGGTCTCGGTAGAGATTAAAAATTCTTGTTAAACGTTATAAAATAAAACGGTTGTATCAACTAACGGGGTAACGTCGGGGGATATGCAATGAATGACCAATCACTATTTCTGGCGATCGATGTTGGCACCGGCAGCGTGCGGGCAGCTCTGGTTGATCGTTCCGGCGCGATTCTCAAGCTCGTCGGGCGGGAGCATCAGCAGATCGTCCCGCACTACGGTTGGGCCGAGCAGCGCCCGGAAGACTGGTGGCAAGGCGCGCTCGCAGTCATCCGGCAAGTTCTGGCTGTCGTGCCCGATGCGGCGAACCGGATAGAGGCCATCTGTGCGTGCGGCCAGATGCACGGAACCGTGCTGATCGATGCCGCGGGCCAATTGACGCGCGAGACCGCGCCGCTCTGGAACGACAAGCGAGCGCAGCCGCAAGTGGCAGCGTTCAGGAGATCGCATCGACCGGACTCGTACCTTTCGGCGACGGCCAATCCGCCGACGCCGGCCTGGCCGGGCTTCAAGCTGCAGTGGATCAAGGCCAACGACCCGGACGCCTATGCCCGCGCGAGTACGGTGTTCATGCCCAAGGACTACATCAACTTCCGGTTGTGCGGCGAACGTGCGATGGATTGGACCGACGCGTCGATCAGTTTCATGATGGACCCAGCGACGCGCGACTGGTCGCCATCGTTGCTTGAAACGCTCGGGCTGGATCGGGCGAAGCTGCCTGCGATCCGCTCGCCGCTCGAAGTGCTGGGCAGCGTGACCGGCGCGGCAGCCGCCGCCAGCGGTCTGCGCCAAGGCACACCAGTGCTGGTGGGTGGCGGCGACTATCCGGTATCGATGATCGGCTCCGGTGTCGTCTCGGCCGGCACGGGGTCCGATATCACGGGGACGTCGTCGATCATCACCGTGCTGGCGACGTCGCCGATGCTGCATCCGGAAGTCTCCAACGTTGCGACCCTGGATCAACTCTGGGGGCGTTTCATGTTGCTCGACTCAGGCGGCGACGCCGTACGCTGGGCGCGTCGTGCCTTCCACCAGAATCAGCTTTCCTACGACGATGTGACCCGCTTGGCGGGCGAGGCGCCGGCGGGCGCGGAAGGCTTGTTCTTCCTGCCTTACCTGTCGGGCGAGCGTTTCGGTGAGCACTCTAACTCGCGGGCGCAGTTCTTCGGCCTTGCCGCCAAGCACGGTTTGCCGCATCTGCACCGTGCGGTTCTCGAAGGTGTGGCCTTCGGCGTGCGCAAGAACATCGAAGTCATTGCCTCGACCGGCGTGCAACTCGAACAGATCATCGCGGCGAGCGGCGGTGCCAAGGCGGCGTTGTGGCTGCAGATCAAGGCCAGCATGTACAAGACGCCGATTGTCGTGCCCGCCGAGCCCGAAGGCGGTGTCATCGGCTGCGCGATGCTGGCGGCGACGGCGATGGGGCATTTTTCATCGCTGGAAGCGGCGGCGCGAAAGTTCGTCCGCTTCGCGCGCGAGTTCCAGCCCGAGCCCGCAGCGGTCGAAGTCTATGACCGGATGATGCCCATATTCGAACGCGTTTACGCCCAGTCGCAAGGCGTCTACGACGATCTCGACCGGCTGGTCGATACGAACCCGGACACGACATCGGCATGAATGTTGTGGGCAAACGCTACTCGGCTGTTCTCTGGGACATGGACGGTACGCTGATTGACAGCGAACCGCTGCACTTCCGATCGATGGCGTATGCACTGGCCAGTCTCGGTGTTCCTGCCGATGAGAGTCTTCAGGCGAAAACGACCGGGCTCAGCGAAAGCGAGGTTCTGGATTTCTGCCGAAGTAGTCTCGGCGTCACGGTCGACACCGAGCGTTGGGCCGAATTGCGCAACGGCTATTATCTGGCGCGCGCCACGAGTCTGCAGGCACGTGCTGGTGCGCTACCGATCTTCCTCGGCCTCGCGCAGCGCGGGATCCCGCAGGCAGTCGTTTCCAATTCGGCGCGCCCAATCGTCGATGCCAACCTGAGGACCTTGTCTCTGATGAGTGAAGGGATGAGAAGCGTCAGTCGGAACGATGTCCGGATGGCCAAGCCGCATCCGGAGCCGTATCTGCTGGCAGCGGCCTGGCTCGGTCTGAGTCCAGCCGAGTGCCTGGTCGTCGAGGATAGTCCGGCCGGCGCCCGCTCGGGCATCGCTGCGGGCATGAACGTACTGTATTGGCCTGAAGTTGCCATGGAGATACTTCCGCACGAAGCGGTGATCTACGTGGACTCGGCTGTGGATCTCGAGTTACGGCTGCGCCAGCTGCTCTGACGCGACTCGCGTTTTGCGTGACGGATTGCGCGTTTAAAGAATGCCGCTGGTGCGCTGTTCGGCCAGGCGCTTCTTCATGTCCTGGATGGTCTGCAGATGGGCGGAGCCGCGCTGCATCGAGACGCTGGTGCTCAGGATGTCGATCATGACTAGGGCCGCGAGACGCGACGTCGTCGGCGTGAAGAAGTTCGTGTCTTCCGGCGTTTCGGCGATCAACACCACATCAGCGAACTTCGTGATCGGGCTTTCCGAGCCGGTAATGACAAGCACTGAGGCACCGCGTTCACGGGCGACGCGGACGGCCTCAATCAGGACGCGCGAGCTTCCCGAATAGGATATGGCGACGACGGTGTCACCCGGTTTCAGCATCGATGCGGTGATCAGCTGCCGGTGCGGGTCGGCTGTCGCGCCGCACGGAACGCCGAAAAGCGGAAAGCGCTGCTGCGCATCCAGCGCCACGATGGCCGAAGCGCCGAAGCCGAAAAACTCTATGCGCGCCGAGCGGACGAGCAGGTCGACGGCTTTGGCGACGGCATGGCGATCCAGCTTGCGTCGCGTGATGTCGAGACTGCTGATCGTGTAATCGAGGATCTTGTTGGCGACCGTTTCCGGGTCGTTGTCGCTGTCGAGCGCCGAGTGTATCGACCGGAAGCCCAGTGCCAGGCTTTGCACCATGCGCATCTTGAACTCGCGGAAGCCGTCGCAGCCCAGCATCGCGCAAAAGCGCAGGATGGTCGGGTCGCTCACCTGAGCGCGTTTGCCTACTTCGGCTAGGCTGGCGTGCGCGAAGAACGTCGGGTCTTCGAGGACGGCCTGGGCAAGCTTCAGGCTGCCGCGCTTCAAGGTCGGCTGGATGCGGGCAATGTGCTCAAGAATATTGTTGTCGGTCATGGCCAGGACAAAACGTGTATCGATTATCGGCATCGCCATTTACCCCCGGATCGTTGTTCTTGTCGCGGGCAATCGGCTCGGGCGCTTCTGCTTGATCTCGTTTGATTATGCCACACCCGTTTCTCCCTCCTGAACCGCCCTGGGGCGGCCACTTCGAGCCAGTCGTCATGGCGTGTGGTGCCGACCCTTGGCGGCGATCCTGCTTGGAGTCTCGAACAGATCAGCGCTACATGGCACGCCATCGCCACCCGGCGGCTTGTCTTTATTTGTATAGGTTATACACGTTTATTGTCTATATGAGCACATTTGTGCTAAAAGTCGTCAATTAACGTAATTTTGATTAACGTTTTTTAAGCGCTGGCGACGCCGAGCGGACGAACCCGATACTCATGACGTCAAGCGAGTGAAAGAGAGCGCGCACACAAACAACCTTGGTGTTGGGTGCGTCGTCTATCGATCAGTGACCCACCACCCGATTGCGCCCACCGCGCTTGGCCTCGTACAGGCGCTCATCGGCGGCGTCGAGCAGGGCTGTGAGGTCTGGCTGGTCGGTGGCGAGTTCGGCGACGCCGATGCTCAGCGTCAAATTGCCTTCTGCCTGAAACGTTTCCCTGAGC
>RRZU010582545.1_pt1 | contig 15675 bp, 7 predicted proteins | sample 2165561 | NCBI WGS metagenome assembly RRZU01 (sample SAMN10456909, study PRJNA506462) | wastewater metagenome | isolation source: wastewater sludge | place: USA: Moscow, Idaho
CACCCTCTGGCAGCAGCACATGCGTGGCGCGCTCTCGCAGCTGCCCATGGCCTCGGGCCCGTGGATCTGGCGGCCGACGGACGCTGCCCAGCGCCCGGCGCAGATGGATTTCCATGAAGGATTGCAACCATGAGTTTCCACGGCCGCGTCAGCGGCACCAGGATCAAGCGCGCGCTGGGCGTGCAGGCGGCGCTGGAATGGGCATTCCGGATCGAACAGGCGCAGCTGGAACTGCCCCTGCCCCCTGACGTCAGCGACGAAGGTTTTGGCTTCGGCCTCGAATACGTCCTGCTGCAGCGCGCCGTGCTGGGCTGCAAGATCGACGGCGGCCAGCACAAGATCGGCGGCTACACCCACGAGGATGCCGAAGTGATCGCCGCCACCGTCGCCGGGATCCCCGACAGCCTCGGCGGCAAGCGCATGGCGATCCGCGTTGCCGAACTCGCCCGCGCCGGGCTGACCCCGGACTGGATGCCCGGCGCCGTCCCGCGCTGCGTGCCGACCATCGTCAAGCAGAACCAGCATGGCACGCATGCGGGCGCCATCGTCGTGGGCACCGAGCGCATCCGGGTGCGTGGAGCGGGCGCGCGCGCCACATGGAAGACCATCGACATCCTGGCCTGTCCGGTCACGTTCTCGCCGCACCCGCAGCAGATCGAGGCCGCCCGGCGTGGCTATGACGACTGGTGGCAGGCGCTGAGCTGGGTTCGGGACGGGCTGATTGCGGGCGCAATGCTGCGCGCGGTCGAAGTGACAGGGGCGATGCCGAAGTCGCAGCCTTGGCTGAGTGAATGACACCTTGCATTCTTTGAGACCAGCCCGACTCATGCTGCCCAACCCGACTATTCGCTTCGGCTCTGCATTTACGCTGATCTAGGTATGAACTCTTTCATGACTAGATCTTGAGCTTGTCATCGACTAAGGGTTACATAGCGCGTGAGGGGGAATCATGTCAGCCAGATGCGCACCACGAGCCATTGATCTGTATTCCGGGGTTGGCGGCTGGTCACTTGGGCTGCATCTTGCAGGTATTGATGTAGTCGCGTCATATGAGCGGTGGGGGCCAGGAAATGAAACAAACTTCAAGAATAACCACCATCCAACCCAAACCGTTGATATTCGCCGACTTTCGTTATCCGATCTACCCGATCGGATTGATTTCGTAGTCGGAAGTCCTCCCTGCACGCAATTTTCGTTTTCCAACCGCGGCGGAAACGGAAACCTAGAGGACGGCCTCGAAGATGTAATCACATTCTTGAAGATCGTAGATCACCTTAAGCCAAAGGCCTGGGCGATGGAGAACGTCCCGCGCGTGGCGAAAATCATCGAAAAGGAAATGAAACCCTACGGACGTTTAAGTGCATTCTCCCACTTAGGCCTGCGGACACACATCTTGAATATGGAGGAATACGGCCTACCCCAACGAAGAAAGAGATGTATTGCGGGAAACTTCGACGTTCAGCTACTTCAGACTTACGCATCTCGTTCAAATCGCCTCACTTTGGGCGACGTCGTAAGCGCTCTCAGCCAAGACCCTGTTCGCGATCCACTTTACTCTATCTGCATTCCGAGGGCAGACCTAGTAGACCATGTCCCAGAGGCTCCCCTAAATCAGGAAGAGTTGCGGATAAATCAATCCAACAAAACAGCGCATACAGTCTATAATGCGATGTCGTTTCCGGACCCTATGGACAAGGCGGCCCGCACTGTCACAGCAACATGCACTCGTGTGTCAAGGGAAAGCATCGTAATCGCGCCTCCAGATGATCCAGAGAACGTTCGCCGACTTACAGTTCGAGAGCGTGCATGCCTACAAGGATTCCCAATCACATTTCAGTTCTACGGTACCACCTATACTCAGAAGCTGAGGATGGTAGGAAATGCGGTACCTCCGGCGTTTAGCTATCTCATGGGGCATGTTTTCCAGGGCACTGGGGCCGACCTGGTTCCGCAACTAACTAGCCATTCTCGACGGCTTACGGCACCCTCACCTGCGCCGACTCTGACACCGCCACATCGCCCGGGCACGATTTATCCTCCTAACAGGAGCTTTCGGTTTGCGATTCAAAGCTTGCAGCTGAAAAGCGGTGTGCGATTTGAACTAAGGAACCGCACGAGTAACACCCACACTGAGTGGAGCGTCGACTTCTACTTTGGAACATCAAAGGACATACTGGCGCTGAAAATGGATCCCGATCTGCTCGCCTGCTTACTGAAGGAAGTCCCAAGCATCATGCGCATTGATGTTGATGCCGTGCTCTCAGACATTTCTAACTTCTTGGTCGAGGCGGATCTAGAAAACATGCAGCGGGTGTGGAGCCACAGGGGAGTTGGCGGCACACGCCCTTTCATGCTTCTAGATGAACTTGATCGGGCGGGAATACATTTGATCAAGGTTATCCAGAAGGAAACAAAGGTGGCCGTATCGGTTGTCGAAACTGCGATAGCCGCAGCCTTTGGCACTGAAAAGTCACCAGTAGGCGTCGCAAAACTTGAGCGCAACGCGCCTGTGATCGCTGCAGGCTTACTAATTGGATCGGCTGCAAATACGGTCCTGGCTACAAGAAGGTCGACGACCATGGGGCGCCGAGCAAGTGCTACATCGCACTAACCTCGCCAGAGCTCGCCACCCGACCGCGAGCGACATCGCCGGACCCGAGTAATCTTTTGGATTGCCTTGCGGTGGCCGGCTTGTACAACTGCAGATGATGCCGATCAGACTGGTTCAGGGGGTGTACTGTTGCAGAGCTTCATAGGACCATCTGACGACGAAGCTGCCCGCTACGAAGTCGCGGAGCGCTTTGTGCGATGGCTAGAGCACAGGGTTCAAGTTGATGCCCGTGGAGATGAGGTACTCTTCTCTCCCGTTGACCCAACGGGGCGCTTTTGGCTTGGGCGCCTCGGTCCAAAAGACTTTGTTACCCTTGCTGACGACCGCCAGGACCGTCTTGAACCATGTGCGATTGGTCTCCGCCTTAGGCCAGAAGACGACGGCCCGTGGCGATGCAAAGTGCAGGTTGGCTTCACGCTGTGGCGCCGCCGTCGGGCGGAAGAGGGTAGTGGATTTCGTTGGGCTTGGGACAAATCAGACCGGATCGAAGTCTCACTTGATCTCGAAATCGGTGAAGCAATTGGGGACCAGGCGCACGGAATTGATGACTTCAAGACTGCCTTTGAAAGCGCGGGCGCCCCGTCGCTTTCGGCAGAGGTTAGAACGAGAGTGTCGCTACGCGCGGGCTATCAGACGCTGGAAGTGACCTTCGTAAACACCAGTCCTGAACATGAAGATTTTGCCGACGGTAGGTTTTTCGAAGCGCAGCTATCGCTGAACGGCCTACGTCGGGCGCCGTTCAAACTCGAGACATTACCTGATAGCTTCCGGTTTGACAGAAACGTCGAAGCCTACGGCATTAACTGTGGTTTCGCCCTTTCTGATGATGGGAGCATCCGAACGTGTGACGGTCCAGCCAAAGAACGTCCACGGCCTGAATTCTGGCCATCTGACGAACCCGAACCGGCGATGGAGTTCGAAGCGCTCGCCATGGACCCGGTTACCACGGCAAGGGATTTGCTGCGGGTCTTGGGCGCCTGGGGTGATGCGGCTTGGAGCGAGACAGCGCTGGACGGACGTGCTTCATTGGAGGCATGGTCTCCAGAAATGCGCGCTGAAGCCACTAGAGCAAAAGAAGAGTTTGAGAAAGAGGTTAGCCGCATCAGGCACGGTGCTGAGTTGTTAATGCACGACGAGGCCCTTCGTTCAGCCTTCAGCATGATGAACCGTGCGATGTCGATTTCCGCACGTGGGCGATACACAAAATGGCGTCCGTTTCAGTTCGCATTCCTGCTGGCGAACCTTCGATGCTTGGTTGACCGCGCTGATGAAAGTGAGATTGTCGACATCGTTTGGTTCGCCACTGGCGGCGGCAAGACCGAGACTTACCTCGGGCTACTGCTCACTGCTGCTTTCCTTGACCGTATGCGCGGTAAGGTTTCAGGTGTAACAGCATGGTCCCGTTTCCCGCTGAGAATGCTATCGCTCCAGCAAACGCAGCGCTTCGCAAATGCGCTTGCTGCCGCGGAGTTGGTTCGGCGCGATATGGCTATCACGGGTGATCCGTTTTCTTTGGGCTTTCTTGTGGGCGGTAGCGCAACACCAAACCGGATCAAGAAGGAAAGCGAGCGAGCAAACGAAGACGCTGACAAGATTGAGGAGATGGAAAGTCCCTTCAAGTTGCTCGACGCATGCCCGTTTTGTCGAGAGCGCAGTGTCACCACCAGCTTTGATCGCTCTCTGTGGAAGCTTGACCATAGGTGCGGCAACCGGAGCTGCCCTGTAGCTGGAGAAGCGCTTCCGGTCTACGTAATTGATGACGAAATTTGGCGGTTCCTGCCGACTATCGTCATCGGTACTCTTGACAAGGCAGCCAACATCTCCCGTCAGACAGGAATGCGCGGTCTCCTTGGCGCACCGATCGGAAAATGCTCAAGGCCTGGGCATGGTTACACCTACGCTAAGCGGAACGACTTTCCTACGGGCTGCTTGGTACCTGATTGCAGGGCGGCCTTAATGGAGTTGCCCATGGCATCCGAGTTGTTCCCAGCAAGCTTTCGACTTCAGGACGAGTTACATCTACTGCGGGACAGCCTTGGAGCCGTTGATGCACACTACGAGTGCGCCATGGACGGCATCCAAGAAGAGCTCTGCGGACATAGGCCAAAGATTCTGGCATCTTCAGCGACACTATCGGGATATCTCAAACAGGTCGATGTCCTGTACCGTCGGCAAGCACGTGTCTTTCCACAGCTGCCCCCTTCGGATGGCGCCGGTTTCTGGGCTGCGGACTCTGATAGACTGATGCGTCGATATGTGGCGCTTGCACCTCGTCGTCTAACTGTGGAGTTCGTGGTTGATCGCCTAATTGTGACTCTTCAATCTGCGATCCGCCGGCTTCTGCATGAGCCTGGTCCTCTTTGTTACGAGCTAGGCATCGACCCCAGCTACACAGGTTTTTTGATCGACTTGTACGGCACTAACGTCGTTTACGGGAACACCCTACAAGACATAGACGCTGTCGTTCGCTCATCGGAGACCCAGTATGCTGAGCTAACACCACCTCCAAACGTGGCAACTCTGACAGGTCGAACTGATTTTGAGGAAGTTCGGAAGACCCTTGATCGGCTTGAGCAACCCGAGGCAAACTTCGACCAGCGCCTCCACCTTATAGCCGCATCCTCCATGATGTCTCATGGCGTCGATATCGACCGCTTAAACGTGATGATTATGTTGGCCTTCCCTTTAGGTGTGGCCGAATTTATTCAAGCAACGGCACGTGTGGGTCGCAAATGGCCAGCCTTAGTGATCGTTGTACCGAAGATGACCCGCGAGCGGGACGCCAGCGTCTATCGTGCCTTTCCACAGTTTGTTTCGCACGGCGACCGATTTGTTGAACCGATCCCGATCACTCGAAAGAGCCGGCGCGTCCTCGAACGGACAATTTCGGGGTTAGAGCTTGCCCGGATAACATTGGTGCACGAGCCTGCGGCAATGGATCGGATTACCACCATAAAGGCGCTCAATAACTTTGTCCGCCAAAAGCCCGATCTTCTTGCCCAGGATGAGGCAGCAATCGCAGCTGCTCTGGGCTTGACCGAGGATGATGAGTTCATGCGAGACCAGCTCAAACGGTGGTTCAGTATGTTTGAACGCAACATGAGGGAGCCCCCGGCAGACTCCCGCTTTCTGTCAGACTTGTGCCCTACCGGTCAGCCAATGACGTCATTGCGGGATGTTGAGGAACAAGCACCAGTTAAGGGGGATAGCACGCGATGAGGGAGTATAGAAGCGGATCCCAAATATTGTTCGGCCACCTACCCGAGCAGACGATAGATGCAGATGGCGGCATCTGGAAGGTAAAGCGCTGGAATGATCCTAGAGTGGAGTCGGCGATCGATACAGGCGCTCTTCGAGAAGAACTAATAAGGGCAGCCTCCTCTTGGCGCGAGAACGCCCGAGACGGAGGCTTTGTTGATGACCTTTATCAACAGCGCCCAGTCCGAGTTCGCTCACTCAACAAGGATGAAGGGGTTTGGTGCGAACCATTTCCACGTCTTTATCTTTGCCAAGCCTGCAAGCGTCTACATGATGAGCCGATCGGTCGATGCGAATGCGGTTCGCGTCGACGGAGGGGTCAGCTTCCATTCGTCGGCTATCACGAAGCCTGCGGATCCATAAAAACGCCTTACGTCCGAAAGTGTCCAAAGCACGGCCAACGAGCCGTCAGATTTCCGGGAACCGCATCTGCAGCGGAATTAATCTTCTACTGCCCAGTATGTAGTGACGTTATCCATCGTGGCTTTGGCGCTGCTTGCGACTGCGATCAAGGCGGAGCTCTCTCGTTCACGGTTCATCGGTCCGGTACTGTCTTCAAGCCGCGTGGCATCAGCATGATAAACCCTCCAAAACGTGAGATTCTTTCTCAGATCGAACAAGCAGGTGGCGGGGAACGAGCTCTCGAATGGGTGATCTCCGGAATGGCTGGGCGCCGACTAACCGACTCCGCACCCGTACAGAGCCAAGATTCGGTGCGGCGCTTGCTAGAAGAACGTGGTTTCGACGCGGCTACGATTGCAGCGATGATCGCCGCAATGCCAGCCGAGCCCGCCGTACAGCCAGTTGGCCCAACTCTTCCCAACTTGATCCGCGGACTGGCGGAACGGGAAGCTCGGCAGATTGCTCTGGCTACATTTGAAAGCCGCATCACGATCTCGGACCTACTAGACCGCGCAGAAGCTGTCTCCGTTCGGGCAATTTATGAAACAGCTTACCCTGCAGCGTTAGCACGGGCTGGACTCTCGCGTGTCGAGCTCATCGACAGATTTCCCGTTCTTACCGCACAGTTCGGTTACACTCGTGGAGCATCAGCACCAGGTGAGGCTCGGTTACGGACATACCGCGATCCGAATGGCGACTACACCGTGTACGGCGAACTCGCGCAAACTGAAGCTCTGCTGCTTCGCCTTGACCCTTTAATGGTTCACGCTTGGCTGGTTGAAGCAGGATTGCCAGTCGCACCGGCGGAGGACGCGCGTACATCCGCACTGGCGATCATTTCCGCGATGGGACCGCCGGAGGCGCCAACAGAAGTATCTGCCAGGGTTACCGAGCTGGTCCACTCCTATTCCCATGCATTCATTAAGCGCGCTGCTGTTTTTGCCGGCATCGAGCGTAGCGCACTGTCCGAAGTTGTATTGCCTACCGCACTTTCTTTCTTTGTATACGCGGCTGCCAAGGGTGACTTCGTACTGGGGGGGTTGCAGGCTCTGTTCGAGTCTGAACTGCATTACTTGCTCGACGGTTTGGTCGAGGACGAACATCGCTGCGCACTTGACCCGGGTTGTGAGGACACAGGATCCGCGTGCGCGGTGTGCCTTCATCTCGGAGAGCCTTCATGTCGGATGTTCAACACAGCCTTGTCGCGCAGGGCCTTAGCGGGTGGTACAGGTTACTTTGATATCACCGGGACCAGTTGACGGCATTTCTGGTCTGCTCGGAACCAACAACAATCAGCAATGACCTTGCCCTGCTCATACCGACGTAAGCTTGTGCACTGTGGGCAGAACTCTTGGTTCTTGCGTTTGCTTCATCCGACAAAGCGAGAACGACCGCAGCGGCGTCTAGTCCTTTGAAGCGCGAAATGCTTTCAACCGGCACACCCCGGCTTCCCCATCGACCGAAAGAATAAGCACCGATAGACCGCTCTCGCAAGCAACTCACAAGCGCAGGATCCTCGCAGAGAACCACGATGTTGCCGGGTCCCAGGCCACCATCGAGCAATTGCTCGACCGCGGCCATGATGTCGGCCTCCCGCGGATTGCTGACGCTCAGCCGCCAGATGGGTCTTGGTCCCGGCACCCCTCTGTCGCTACAAGTCGAAGCAATTGTCGCTGCAACTCGCTCCGCGATTGGCTTCGTGTTTCGCATATTACGAGTCAACTCGTAGACAAACGGATGTCTCGGATCAGAGGACCATGCCCGCCCCCATAAGTCCTGAAGTGGATCAGCGAACTCGAAGAACGGACCGTCGGAGTCCTTGGCGATAAGGCATCGCAGTGCGTCGAGCCATAGCGGGGAAAAGTCTTGTGCTTCATCGACGACAACCGCGTCGAATGTAGTTTCGGTAACTGCACAAGCATCGACCAAGAGTTCGGGAGCGCTGTTTTCCCACCAGCCAACATCCTTTAGCTTCGGCACTGGAAGGCGAGCCTTGGCAGCGACTCCAAGGCAGATGGAGTGAAAAGTCCCGGCGGCTAGGAGTGGTGGAGAAGCCGCCCGCCGCACCAAATCAGCTCCGAGTAGTTCATTGTAACAGACCAGCAAAGTGCGGAAACCATCCCTAGCGAGTTGCTGCGCTCGAGCAACAGCGAGGATAGTCTTGCCAGTCCCTGCGCCTCCCAAAATCAAACCTCCGCGCCTAGCACGAAGGCCAGCAAAGGCTTCCACCTGGTCCGCTGTGAATACGAGCAGCTCTTGATCCGCCTCAACTGTCTTTCCAGCCAGATTTGGCGCGACCGATACTGTGGGCGCAAGAAGTGCGACGAGCTTCGACACATCATTTTGGGTCAGTTTCGCCTCTAGGCCCCAATGAGCGAAGCACCTGTCAATTGATGTCGAGATTGCTTCCAAATCGGACAAAATGAAACTGATTTCTGGAGGGCCAGATGGTCCGACATTCGGGAGAACAAGCATGTGAGGAAAGGCCACTGCATGTCCAATCCGAACACGTCCAGCAAGGCCGTGCTCATTTAGCCAACCAAGAAGCGCGTGCTTAGAAGCAGTCGCCTGCTCATAGGGGTTCTTGATGTCATTCCGTTCGCCGCGTCGATTTATTGATGACCATCGGCCATCATGGATTTCTATGCCGCCGCCCTTAACCTCTAATACCAGAAGTCCACGTTTAGGGTGTAACAAGACGAAGTCCGCTTCGCCGTCCCCTTGTCTTCCTCCTCGTTTCGACTGCCAGCACACGTGATGCAGCACAATCCAGTCATCGGGCAGCGATCTAAGAGCGGTCGCAACGCGACGTTCAGAATCCTCCTTTGGGTCGTCTTCCTTTAGTCCGATGTAGCGCGCCATTTCAGGTCTCCAAGAAGCCCCGAAGTCGCCGCTTCTTAGAAGGATGTTGCAGTTTGCTCAGCGCCTTCTCTTCAATCTGACGGATTCTCTCCCTAGTAATGCTGTACTGCTGACCAATGCTTTCAAGTGTATAATCTCTGTCCAGTCCTACACCGAACCGCATCCGAAGGATGCGCTCTTCCCGTGGCGAGAGAGTAGAAAGCAACTCTTCAAATCGGTCCTCCAACTCGCGCTGAGACAGTAGATCAAACTGCGACGCTCCCTGATCAGGCACCAGTGATAGTAAGGTGAGGTCCTCAGCTATTACGGAGTCACCCTCGGCAACCTCCGTCGCCTGAACACGCCAAAGGAGTTTCATGAGGCGCTCAGGTTCGATACCCAATGACTCGGCGAGTTCACTCTCGGTTGGCGGCCTACCGTTGACGAAGGTCAGCCTTGATCGAGCGCGTCGGATTTTTGTTAATTTTTCTTGCAGGTAGACAGGAAGTCTCACAATGCGGTTTAAGTCGGCAATGGCCCGGTCCATGCTTTGCTCAATCCACCAGGTAGCATAGGTTTTGAAGCGAAAACCAAGATCAGGATTGTAAAGATCCACAGCCCGAAGGAGGCCAATAATGCCCTCTTGCTTCAAATCTTCGGTTGTTATGTATCGGCGCTCTCCGCGTCGGCGTGCAAGCATCTCAACGTAGCGCAGGTTGGACGCTACGAAAGTGCCCCGAGCCTTATCCGCGTCCCTTAATACCCGACGTACGTAATCGGTGTCGAGCTGTGACGTGTCCTCTGGTAGCTGCGCTGCGAGCGCGATCCGACGGCCCAGTTCACGCTCTTCAACATGAGTCAGATAGCGAACCTTGCGCCGTACTCCGGGCAGTTCAGGATCACCACTCTCAAGCTGAACGCTCTCATCGTCCTCCACGATGATGCAACTCGATCCAACCAAACGACGCTCGACCTCGATACATTCAGCAATGGAAAGTCGCTTACGAAGATAGGCGCGGTTAATATCACTTCGCTTAAGTTGCCCCTCACCTCGGTCGGCATCGGCTAGGAGACTCTTAACTACTCGATCAACAAGATCAGGCCTGACCAGATCGATGGCTTGATCGGCAACCTGTGTGCTGAAATCATTACCTTCGGTCGGCTCCGTCGGGTCATCATCATCTTCCCAACCTTCTTCAACTATGTCTTCCACATCCCCTCCGTACCGTCGCAAATCCTCGGCTAATCTCCTAGTACCTGTAGGCTGCCTGATCTCTCCCATCGCCGTTCAACCAAGTATGCCCGCCTCGGATAGGATAACAGGCGCCCCATGAACAACAACCGCTCCCTGCGGAAATTTCATTGAGCCGCGCGATGCGACCGTTTGGGTAGTTCCCTGCCGAGTTGATGTGAATCCCCATACAGACTAGACAACGAGACTAGCCCCGCCCTCCTCTGGTTCCTCCCCGGCCCTGTACGTATGCGGGGGGGCGCAGCGCGGCATTTCGCTAGCGATATGGATTCTCACCGGGGAAGCCACCCGGAAGCCACCTGCCTGTCGATCCTGCAAAAAGCGACTCATTATCAAAGGCTTGTGGAATCACGACCTTGGCGCGCTGGATTCTTTCGGGGAAACCAGGGAATCCACTTCCGGGGAAGCCACCTTGGCCAGAATCCATCCAGCGGAATCCACCCTTTTCGATCCGTGATGGATAGGCCAAGGCCACGCCTGATCACGAACATCAGCTACCCTTCTGATCCACATTGACTGCTTCCGCCCCCGCTGCGAACACCAGTTCCGGCAGGACCACTTCCCACTCGTCACGGCGGAGCAGGTGGTGGTACTCCTCGTCGCCATCCTCGCGCCGCCAGGTCAGTATGGCCGCGACCTCGCCGCGCAGGAAAGTGGTGCCTTCAGGTGGGGCAAAGGCGCGGGCGAGGCGGGCAAGCGTTTGGCCTTGGGCGTTCTCGATCCGCCAGCGGTCGCCGTCGCGGAGAAGATGGACGAGGTCACCAGGGCGCGCGGCGGCGATGGCGGCCAGCGCCGGATCACCCGGCCGCAGACGCCCGGCGAAAGACAGGTCCACCAGTTTTGGGTCCGGCGGCACATAGCGCAGGCGGGCACGCGGCAGGGCTGTGGTGTCGGGGGTGACGCGGCGGGAAAGGACAGCGTCACCGGGCTGCACGAAGGCGTGCGGTCCGTCTGTCAGCACGGTCAGGGTGGACCGCGCCCGCGTCATGGCGACATAAAACAGGCGGCGTGGGGCGTCGGCATCCTCGCCGCGCGAGGGGCGATCCCAGCCGCCGTTCAGGATCGCAACATAATCGAACTCCAGCCCTTTGGCGCGGTGGGCGGTCATCAGAAGAAGGCCCCGCTGTTCGCCACGAGCGTCCCGTGCCCATTCGCCGAACCACTGCACGAGGTCAGGCACCGGGGCAGCCTTCTCGACCAGTTCACGCGCCAAGGTGCCGATACCTTCGCCGATCAGGTCAGTCCAACGCGATTGCGGCTGGGCGTTCAGGACGGCGACCAGATCAGGTATGGTCAGCAGACGCGTCCGATCCAACAGCAGGGCGCGAATGAAGCCTTGCATCTCGCGTAGTCGCCACAGACTCGGCAGAGTTTCATTGGCCATGTCGATGGGAATGCCCAAGGCTTCCGCATAGGCGCGCACGGGCTCCAGCCGGCGCCAGTCGCGGGCAATGACCGCACAGCGCCGCCATGACCAATCGGGGTCGAGCCGGGACAGGCGCTGCAGTTCGTCCAGTGCAGCCACCGCCTGCGCGGTATCACCGCCCGCGTCCAGCAGGGTGACACGCCCTTGCGCCACGGGGTCCAGAGCCGCCCAATCTCCGCCCGGCATCGCCTTGGCGCGGGCGCGGTTCACGGTGATGTCATGGCCTGCCTTCATGCGCTGAGCAGCAGGCGCGATCACGGCATTGGCCGCCGCAATGATATGGGCCGTGGAGCGGTAGTTCTCGGTCATCCAGACCGGTTTGGCGGCATAATCCGCCTCGAACCTGCGTATGAAGTCGATGCTGGCCCCGGCGAAGGCGTAGATGTTCTGGTCATCGTCGCCCACGGCAAAGAGGCTGATGCGCAGCTCATCCTCCAGCGACCGCCCCGCCACCGCGCCGATCAGGGCGTATTCCTCGGGGCCGATGTCCTGATATTCGTCGACCAGAAGCCAGCGATAGCCCTGGATGAGCGTTTCGCGCAGCGCCTCGGCCTCCGCCTTGGTCAGACCATCCCCGCGCAGCAGGGCCACGGCCTGCATGACAATGCCGTCAAAGTCGCGCGGGCCGTCGTGATCGCCTGCAAAGCTCGCCCCCATCAGCCGCATCGCCAGCGCGTGGCAGGTCGACACAGTCACCCCCGCTGCGTCATCCCCGATCAGGCGGCGAAGGCGTTCGCGGATCTCGGCCGCTGCGTGGCGATTGTAGGTCAGAACCAGTATACCGCGCGGGTCTTCGCGCTTCACGCGGATGAGATAGGCGATGCGGTGCACAAGCACGCGCGTCTTACCCGATCCTGGCCCCGCCAGCACCAGCACGTTGGTCTGTTCGCGGTCATCGCGCACGATCTCAGCCTGCACGGGGTTATCCAACGCATCAACGATGGTCCGCCATGAGGTGCCGGTGGTCTGCCGCCGGATTTCCGTGCCGCGCCCAGGCAGCCATCGGCGCAGGAAGGCGTCGCGGTCCAGCACGAAGTAATCCTCGGAAAGGCGCTGGGCCTGATCCATCGCCTCCAGCCCCTTTTCGGCATAGGCGGCCATCACATGGGTCTGGATCGTCGTCTCGTTGTAGTGCTCTTCGAGGGGCGCAAAGTGCTGCACCGTGAAGGGCCCGCCCTTGGGGCTCAGATGAACCGTGATCGCCGGGCGGAACACCGTCAGGCCCCGGCCCAAGGTGGCAACCTGCTGTTCGTGCAGCCACAGAAGCGCGCGGTCCATCAGGCGGGTCATGTCCTTGACCTCGGCCCGCAACAGCGCATCACCGTTCAGAGCATCCAGCATCGCGCCAAGGGTGGTCTCGACCTGAATGTCCTTGCCTCGCGTGCCTTTGGCCACTTTTCCGGTGAGATGGGCCAAGAGCGCCCGCGCGCCCTGCCGCCGCAGATCGGCGGTGCGGGCAACCACAGGCCAAGAGCGTTCCAGCCGCACGAAGATCGTATTCCGACTGACCTTGCGCAGAGTCAGGTTCCCCCGCCCGCCGTCCTGATCGCGCCCGTCCTGCGCCATGCCGCGCAAGATGGTTTCCACAAGATCGGGGCGCACCTGCGCGTGGCCCTTGTCACGCAGGGCTTGGCAGGTTTCGGTCAGGTTCAAGGGTTGCGCCTCGACCCCTTCGGCATCCGGCACGGTCTCTTGCATCAGGGCGATCAAGTCGGCTTCCATCCGGGCCGCGTGATCCAGACGGCGGGCCGAGGCATCCTCGACCCCAAGATGCACATAGACCGTGACAGCCGTGTCGTTGCTGGCGATCCCCAGCACCTCAAGATCGGCAAAGGCCCGCTGCAGATCCCGGCCCGTCAGCCCGCACGCCCCGGTGAGATCATCGGTGGAAACCCCTGCGTCGATGGGCGCATTCATCACATGGCGCACGAGGTCCAGAAGCTGCTTGCGCCGCCTTCCGGTAATCTGCGCCCGGTCCAGGATCGCCGAAGCCTCATCCACCGACCGGATGCGCAGCGACGACGGGAACACCTGCACCCGGTTTTCCTCACGGGAAAGCAGCGTCGCCTCCTCGAGCCAGGCGACGGCGGTTTTTACACGGGTGTCGTCGGTGGTCTTGTCGCGCTCGAATTCCTGATCCTTTTCCTCACGCACGATCTCGCCCGGCGTGGCGATCACCTCGCCGGACTTGTGCTTTTCCATCCGCCGCAGCGCCTTCAGGATTGCACCAATCTCATGCCGCGCCAGCCGCGAGCGGGCGGACAGCGAGAATTGCCGCTCCACATCCTCGGGGCTGAACAAGAGCACGCAATTGGCTGGGCCACGATCCCGCCCCGCGCGGCCTGCCTCTTGCAGGTAGTTCTCCAAGGATCCCGGAATATCGCCATGCACCACCAGCCGGATATCGGGCTTGTCGATGCCCATGCCAAAGGCGTTGGTCGCGGCGATCACCCGCAACTGGCCGATGCGAAATGCCTCTTGCACATCGCGCTTGCGGTCGGGCGGCAGGCCAGCGTGGAAGAAGTCCGCCGCCAGCCCCTGCCCTTTCAGGAACTCCGCCACCTTTTCCGTGGCCCCGCGGGTGGCGCAATAGACCACAGCGCCCGAGGCGCCTTCAGGCGGCAGATTCGCCTCGATGGCGGACAGGATGTCGGTCAGCTTGGTGGCCTTCTGCGTGGGCAGCACGGCGAAGGACAGGTTGGCGCGCACCGCCCCGCCATCCAGCAACATCAGATCCACCCCCAGACGGGTCTGGAAATGGTCGCGGATGTCGCGCACCACCTCGGGCTTGGCGGTGGCTGTCAGGCACAAAACGGGCGCAGGGCTGTCGCCCGAGAACTCCTTGATGAAGCGGCTGACATAGCGGTAGTCGGGCCGGAAATCGTGACCCCATTTGCTGATGCAGTGCGCCTCGTCCAGAACCCACAGCCCGACCTCGCGTTGTTGCAGAACGGTGCGGATCGACGGTGACCGCAATTGTTCGGGTGAGATCAGCAGCATCGCCGCATCGCCCATCCGCACCTTTTCCAGCGCGTCATGCCGTTCGGGCAGCGACAGCATGCCGTTCACCGTCACCGCACTGGAAATCCCTGCCCGCGCCAGCCCCTGCACCTGATCCGCCATCAGCGCCACAAGCGGCGAGATCACCACCGTCAGCGCCCCGGTCTTGTCGAACCGCGACAGCGCCGGGATCTGGTAGCAGACCGATTTGCCTGTGCCGGTGGGCAGGATGCCCAGCACCGATTTGCCTGCCATCGCCTCGGCCACGATGCGTTCCTGCAACGGGCGGCCCATTTCATCGACCGGCTGGGGGCGGAAGGACGGAAAGCCGAACCACCGCTCCAGCGCGGCATTCGGGTTGTTTTTCTCGACGCACCAGGCGCAGCCCGGATCGCCGCAGTTGGTATCGCGCAGGTGCCGCACGATCCGCCCCGCCTGGGGAAACTGTAGCCGCACCCAGGGCGGCATGACCGAGTCACCCCCCGCCACCGAAATCCACGACAGCGCATAGGCCATCGGCCAGCCGTTGCGCGGGTCGGACAGGCGGCCAAGGGTCTGGTCCAGCCGGTGATTGCAGGCGCGGCCATCCAGCAGGCGACGGATGGCTTCATGGGCAGCGGCCTCACTGGGCGCTGCGCCGCGCATGAACCGGAACAGTGCATCGAACCCGCCAGAGGCTTCGCCCCGAATTGTCAGGTGATGATAGGCCAGCAGCGCGTCCGGCGCATCCTGCCCCAGCCGGGAAAAGGCCTCGATCTGATCGGCCAGAACCTGCAGCGCCAGCCGCGCATCCTGTTCGGGGTCATTCACATGACCGACCTGCAGTCGCCCGTCCTGATAATGCTTGACCAGATGGTGGTAAGGATTGCGCGGAAACGCTAAGGG
>RRZU012610696.1_pt1 | contig 15674 bp, 13 predicted proteins | sample 2165561 | NCBI WGS metagenome assembly RRZU01 (sample SAMN10456909, study PRJNA506462) | wastewater metagenome | isolation source: wastewater sludge | place: USA: Moscow, Idaho
GAGTCATATCGTTGCTTCACAAATACTTAAGAGCAGGAGCTATTGTTGACTGGAAATTCGAGGAAACAACCGAAGGACTAGCGCAAGGCGGAAATCTGAGCCCGTTATGTAGTAACGTCATGCTGAATGAATTGGATAAGGAACTAGAGAAACGTGGGGTTCGCTTCGTCAGGTATGCAGATGATATGTTATTGTTTGCTAAAACAAAGCGGAGCGCCAAGCGGATAATGGAACATATTCTTCCGTTCAGCGAAGGGAAACTTAAACTGCGAGTGAACAAAGAGAAGACATCTGTTGCCTATATTGGTCGCATTAAATTTCTAGGATACGGATTTTACCCATCAAAAGGTGGTGTAAAGCTAAGGGTGCACAGCAAAAGCATAGTCAAGATGAAGAACAAAGTAAGAGATATTACATCAAGAAACAATGGTATCAGTTTTGAGGCATTAAAACTCAAGCTGAAACAATATGTAGTAGGTTGGGTAAATTACTTCAAACTTGCTAATATGAAGACGCTCTTACAACGTACGGACGAATGGCTACGCAGAAGGCTTAGGATGTTCATCTGGAAAAGATGGAAGAGAACTAAGACGAGATACAGAAGGTTGAAACAGCTTGGCTATAACCACTCAAATGCAATTAAGTATGCTAATACTAGAAAAGGCTACTGGCATGTAGCCGGTAGCCAAATACTTTGTTGTTCTATTACTGATGACCGGTTGCGAAAACAAGGATATCAGTTCTTTTCTGATTATTACAAAACTGTATGTGTATAAACTTAGGAACCGCCGTGTACCGAACGGTACGCACGGTGGTGTGGGAGGTCGGGAAAGTTAATTAACTTTCCCTCCTACCCGATTCACGCTAATCTTGGATACCGTAAGCTTCTGCTAAGAAGAGAGTTTGCTGAGCCCAATTATTGTGTGTCTTATATTCATTCATGCGTTCCCGCGATAAGCTACCAGAAACAAAAGAATTTGAATTTTTATTCCAATTTAGTATAGATTGCGCATCATTGAAGTCAGAACGTGATACACGATATGCGCTATTGACAATTGATATTTGGTTTGGATGAATCACTGTTTTTCCTGTGAAACCACATAGTTTATCATCTTGTATTTCTTGAAGTAATCCTTTATCCCAATTGCTGCCTGCGTAATACTCCCAAACAGGTCCAGATACGACATAATCCATTCCGTAGACTGTGATTATGTCTGAAAAAATATTGGAAATAGGTCTGATTCTATGTATTGATTCGTCAGAATGACGTCTAAATCCAAACATATGGCACAAATCATTGCCTCCAACTCGTATGTTTAGTACGAGTTCATTAATTTTATCAAGAGTATCTTTAAGAGAATATAAAATTTCGGTACGATTTCTCAAATCAATGATAGTTGAATTTTCATAGATAGGCATCATATATAATTTTTTCGAGGACATGTCATTCGCTTTTATTAGTTCATTGATATATTCGCTTGAATTTTCTGAAGTAAATTTTGGAATAATGAAACCAGTAATGATTTCAATGCTATGGCTAAAAGCCTTGGTTAATCGACAAATTTGTTCAGCATTTCTAATTCTAATAAAAATTTTAGGGAGATAAAATGGCTTTTTTTGGAAATTAACAAATATTTCGTTAATGGAGTTTACAAGTATTTGTTCTGCTTCTGCAACAAAATTGTCGTTAATTGTATCTTCTAAGCATAAAGCCAAAGAAAATTTTGTTCCAAATTTTTCTTTGGTAATGGAATCAACGATCGATTCATTATTGGCAGTGCAATACAATAATGCACCTACACTGTAATATAGTATATTGTCTTTCATGACATTTATGCCTCCTAGGAATGATATGTCTGCTCTGGCGGACATCGATCATAATTATATCATTTTGAGAAGAGAAAAGATAGTTATATTTGATCATGAAAATATTAGAATTTGAAGAAAAAAACGGTAATTTATGATAGAATCATTATAAGAAAAAATCGAGCGAGGAGTTTTCAATGGAGACATTTATATCATACAGACATAATATTATTAAGATAGATTCCATGGATATGTTTCTAAGCATTCACGGCGGTCTAAATAGAAATGTTAGAGATGTTTATTTTGTTCGAGAATTAGGTGAGCCCAGTAATTTTGAAAATAAAATAATTGATATGGAAAGAATTATTAGTACAAAGATAAGAAATATTTGCTATGTAAGAATTGATTCTTTGCCATCTATTAGCTCGGTAAACGATTTGAGTTTCTACTTAAACATCTATGAGAAATGGCATAAAGGGGAGGGGGTTTCTTTAAGTGATGGAAGTAATGATTCAGAATTATCAAATACAATCAGTAATTCACTTACTGTGATTGTAGAACTCTTTAAGGGAATGAGACAGAATGTCACAGATACAATGATAAAGAACTTTCTTGTGAAACTTTTGTTTTGGTTTCATAAATCAGTATATGAAAGTATTTCTCCGTGGAATGCAAAAAAATGTATAAAGATTGTTGCGGATAATGTTACAAAAGACCAAGAATATTTGTTTTACTATATGCTTACTTATCTGGGTTGCGATGTATTATTGATTCAAAACAGAACTGACATAGAATCAATTGAGTTAAGAAATCTTTCATGTGAAATAAAGCTTGGACCTTTTGGAACAACAAATATGACCGAGCGCTTGAATATAACAACTAGTGTAGTTTCGTCAGCAAAATCAACAATAGCTGATTGCGAAACAACGGTGAAAATGGTAATTCCAAGAAAATCAAAAAAAGAAAGGCAAAATACCACTTGTAATCAGAAATGTGAATTGAGTAATGGTAAAAATGTGTCGAAACTCATGCCTATTGAGGGAAAGACGACACAAACTGATGCATTAGAAGATAGTTACAATATAGAAAAATCGTTCGAAGAGTTAGCACAATTAGCTGCATCGGTTGTTCTGATCGCAATCCATGATAAGAAGGGGGATGTTATTGGAACTGGATCTGGAATAATGATTGGACGAAATGGTTATATATTAACGAATAATCATGTTGCAGCTGGTGGGACATTTTATTCAGTACGAATCGAGGATGATGACCAGGTATATGCAACAGATGAAGTTATTAAGTATAATTCCACAACTGACCTAGCAGTGATAAGAATTAAACGGACTTTGAAGCCAATTCCTATATATAAGAGCAATAAAAAGCTGGCTAGAGGCCAAAAGGTGGTGGCAATAGGGAGTCCATTAGGTTTGTTTAATTCTGTGTCAGATGGAATAATATCTGGATTCCGAAATATTGACGGAGTTGAAATGATTCAGTTTACAGCTCCAATTTCTCATGGTAGCTCAGGTGGAGCAGTACTAAATATGCAGGGAGAGGTTGTGGGAATAAGCACCGCAGGCATAGACAGTGGACAAAATATCAATTTGGCGATAGGCTATGAAAATATTCGGGTATTTGCAAAAGGATTTTTTGACGAGTGACAGAACGTGTCATTGTTTGCGACATGATGTCAAATTATTATACCATCATACTTGAAATGCATTATATGATGTGCTATAATTTTTTTATGCATTTACATATGATGGGGAGGGAAAACATGAGTTCTAATGGCAAAAAGTTACAACTATCTTTCAATGCACCTGTTGTATTGGGGTTCACATTAATTTGTTTTGCAGTTTTAGTGATAGATAAGATAACTGGAGGCGCCTCAACGAAATCTTTTTTTAGTGTATATAGATCTTCGATGTTAAGTCCACTTACATATATTAGATTTTTCGGGCATGTGTTAGGGCATTCTGGATGGGAACATTTTTTTGGAAATATTATGATGCTTTTGGTAGTTGGACCATTATTAGAAGAAAAATATGGTTCTTCAAATGTGTTATTTGTGATTCTTGCAACCGCATTTGTTACAGGCGTTATCAATTTCATCTTTTTCCCACACATACAATTACTTGGAGCAAGTGGAGTAGTTTTTGCCTTTATTTTACTTTCATCTATGACGAGTATAAAAGAAGGAACAATCCCACTTACGTTTATTTTAGTGGCTGTTATATATATTGGCCAACAAGTTTATGATGGTATTTTTATTCAAGACAATGTGTCTAATTTGACGCATATAGTTGGCGGGATAGTAGGTTCAAGTCTTGGATATGTAATGAACAAAAATAAAATGAACAGATATTGAAGGTGAGAATGCTCTATGTTAGAACATAAAAAAATATGCAATCTCAATGATTTCTTTACTGATTTGAGCTTGCGACAAAGCAGAGGTGTATATTTTTACCGTATAAATGGGTACTCAGAGGAAATAAGGGGTTTTATTAAGAAATACTATGATGTGGCACGCCGCTCAGGCGTTGTTATTGAAGGTAAGATTCCTAATCCGGATGAAAAGAATCTCTCATACTATAGTGAAATTATGGGAATGAACTTTCAGATGAATATAGAGTTCATGAATGCTAGTTTAAAAAAATGGCTTCCAAGAATGAACGAATTTCAAAGGAAGAGTGTAGCTGCTTCAATATATGATTCTCTTGATTTGCTTAGAAAAGCAGGAAAAACAGAGAATATGTTGAAAAATGCATATATAAAATTTATGTGTTGGCTATACTACAAATTTGAAAGAATTGTAAATCAATTGGGGGAGAACAATCTACCCAAGATATTGTATGAGGGGGATATAAGCAATTATGAATTGATGTTGATATCAATTTTGTCAAATGCGGGATGTGATGTGGTACTAATACAATACCATGGAGATCAGCAGTACTTAAAAGTTGATGCAAAGTCAAAAATGTCAGATGAATTACAGATGAATGGTTTGAAAGCTTTTCCAACAGATTTTTCTATAAAAGTCATTCGAGATGAAATTCAGAATGACTTGAATAACGAAAGGCTTTATGGAACTAGACCATCTATTAATAATTGCACAAATGCTTGGATTAGCGGAAAAGGATTTCAGGATATTACACAAGGTATTACAATACGAGGAAATGAGGAAAAATATTTCTATAATTGTTTCATTAGAATGAATGGTGTAGAAGATAAGCTGACATATGCGAATGAATTATTTCAACTTCAGTTGGAAATCAGAAATTCGCAGAGGAAACTAGTTATTGTAAATGAAGAGATTGCAAAACCGACACCTGAAGAGATTGCGGGAATTAAGAGAAATAATTATGTGAAATCAGATCAGATGATCATGGACTTAGCCAGCAATATCAAGTATTCCGCAAATGTAGAACTTCAGAGAATAATACATAAAGCATTTGTGGACATAATCCTTAATGAACAAAAAAAAGGTGAGAATTTAAATAGATTAACGAATAAGGCTGTATATTTGCTTTGTTGGCTGAAAAGATATCTTCCGCTACTGTTTAGTAATTGGAAAGCACCAGAAATTAGTTGCTTTATTTATTTAGGAGGATGTAAAAACGAAAATGAAGCAATGTTTATAAGTGTACTAGCAAGACTACCGATTGATGTCCTTATTTTGTCCCCTAATTTGAATGCGAAGTGTTGCTTGGATGATAAATTGCTATACGAGATTAATTATCAAGAAAGTCTGGCAATTACAGTGTATCCAGAAGAAAATTCTCAAATCAGAATGGGGACTGTCGCGTATCATGCTGAACGGGAGTTAGATACGCTAATGTATCAAGACAGCGGCATCTTTAGAAATCAACAGTATGGAAAAGCCAATATTATATGTTTACAAACGATGTATGAAGAAATTAAATTATTGTGGGATCAGGAACTAAAATACAGACCGAGTTTTAGTACTGTTGATAGTGTTGTTAATATCCCAGTTATCTTTTCAAAGATTTCAGGTGTTAAAGATGGATTGGTGGCACAATATTGGACTTCGATAAGAGAACTTATTACAGAAGATACATTTGTAATAAAAAAGGCACCATTTATTGAATCTACGTCTCCGAATCCGATGAAAGCATTTACTTCCGAATTTTATAAAAACGGAAAATTGCAGAAAAGTAAAATTAAGAATCATCCACAGTATACATATGGCATTCTAAGAGAAGATATGCAAGACTTTATCCTTGAAAAATTGGAATATATGATTTCACAAAAGCTAATTAAGGGCATAGGGGAAAATGGAACAGAGTATTTAGTAATTGCGCAAGTATTGAATTTGCCAAAGGATGTAATTAGGATGATTCAAAAATTTGATTTTACAAAGAGGAACCCAAAACTGATATACATTAATACAGCAGAAACAATAATTTCGCTTGAAGATACTATATTAACATCTTTCCTTAATTCAATTGGGTTTGACATATTGTTTTTTATACCAACTGGATATCAAAGTATAGAGAAGTTTTTTAATCAAAAATTAATGGAAGAACACCAGATTGGGGAATATGAGTATGATATGCAAGTACCTGAACTGAAAGGACTTTCGTTAAACAATACACGACCGTCATGGCGTGATAAAATTTTTAAGAGAGGTAATTGATATGGGACTAGACTTTAACAAGCCGACAACTACGGCTACACCAGCGACTGCATCAATCCCAACAGCGAAAGAGGAAATTGCGGTTGTGGAACAGTATGATATTGCTGCTGACAGACAACAAATGAGTTCAGAATTGGTGAATTCAGAAGAAGTGGATCGAATTGTAAGCACAATCGAGGTAAACAATCTTGATACGATTGTATCGTTTGGTGCAGAAGTTGCGGAAGAAATATCAAAAGCATCTGATGTTGTATTGAACAGCATGAATATGTCGCAACTTGATGACACGAGTGTGATGCTCACCACATTGGCAAAGATTATGGATCAATTCGACATTGAAGAGATAAAAGAAAATCCAGGTCTGTTTGGTAAGTTCTTTAATAACCTGAAAAAACAATTGGACAAAATTTTAGCAAAATATCATACAATGGGTGAAGAAGTTGATAAAATATATGTTCAGTTAAAAGGTTATGAATCAGAGATTAAGCAGTCAAACAGAAAATTAAGTACAATGTTTGATGCAAATGTAAATTATTATCACCAATTAGTTAAATATATTTTGGCAGGTGAACAGGCTTGCAAAGAAATTGAAACGTATATTGCACAAAGACAACAGGAAATGGAAAGCTCTGGGGATCAATCTATTCAATTTGAATTAACAAGTCTTAATCAAGCATTGATGATGATGGAACAGCGCACGCAGGATTTAAGAACAGCAGAAAATGTTGCAATGCAGTCTATACCAATGATTAAAACAATGGAGTTTAGTAACTATAATTTGGTGAGAAAAATCAATTCTGCATTTATTGTTACACTTCCTGTATTTAAGCAAGCATTAGCGCAAGCAATCCTTCTTAAAAGACAGCGAATTCAAGCTGAAGCAATGTCTGCACTTGATAAGAAAACGAATGAAATGTTAATCAAGAATGCGCAGAATACAGTAGAAGTGTCTCAGACTACTGCAAGACTTGCTTCGGGAAGCTCAATTCAGATAGAAACTCTTGAAACTACATGGAGAACCATTACAACTGGAATTGAGGAAACAAAACGAATTCAGGAAGATGCAAGAAAGAAACGTATAGAAGATCAGGCAAGATTAGAGGCAATAAAAGCTGACTTTAACAAACAGTACCATATGCCAGCAGCAAAGAGTAAGTAACAATAATAACATAAAAAATTACATTTAGGAGGACAAAGCTATGCCAATTAGTTTATCAAAAGGACAGAAAGTTGATTTAACAAAGGGAAATCCAGGACTGAAAAGTATCATGGTTGGATTAGGATGGGATGTTAATGCATTTGATTCTGGAGCAGATTTTGATCTTGATGCTGCTGCATTTTTATTAGGTGCAGATGGAAAGTGTCCATCAGACAAAGAGTTCGTTTTCTATGGAAATTTGTCACACACAAGTGCATCCGTAAACCATCAGGGAGATAACCTTACAGGTGAAGGTGAAGGTGATGATGAACAGATTCAGGTTGACTTAGCAAAAGTGCCGGCAAATATTGAGAAGATCGCGTTTACTGTTACTATTTATGATGCTGAGACAAGGCATCAGAATTTCGGACAGGTTTCAAATGCTTTTATTAGATTAGTTGATGAAGCTACCGGAACAGAAATGATTCGTTATGACTTAGGAGAGGATTTCTCTATTGAAACAGCGGTAGTTGTTGGAGAATTATATAGAAATAATGGTGAGTGGAAATTTAATGCAATTGGAAGTGGATTCCAAGGTGGTCTTGGTGCACTTTGTGCGCATTATGGAATTAGTGTAGCATAAGAGAATAGGAGGTTCACTATGCCAGTTAGTTTACAAAAAGGACAAAAAGTGAGTTTGACAAAAGGTAATCCAGGATTATCAAATGTTGTGGTTGGAATAGGATGGGATGTAAATGCTTTTGATACAGGTGGGGATTTTGATCTAGATGCAGCTGCGTTTTGCCTTACTGATTCAGGAAAAGTATCAGATCAAAAAGACTTTATTTATTTTGGAAATTTGGTTCATCCGTCAGGCAGTGTTCAGCATTTAGGAGATAATCTTACAGGTGTTGGAGATGGTGACGATGAACAGATAAAAATTGATTTGTCTAGAATACCTGCTAGTATAACCAAAATTGCATTTACAGTAACTATTTATGATGCAGAAACACGTCATCAGAATTTTGGGCAAGTTTCAAATGCTTTTGTTAGAATTTATAATGAGGCAAATGGAGAGGAACTCTTACGCTATGATTTGGGAGAAGATTTTTCAATCGAAACAGCAGCTGTGTTTGGTGAACTTTATAAGAATGGTGATGAATGGAAATTCAATGCAATTGGAAGTGGATACCAAGGTGGGTTAGGTGCATTATGCAATAACTATGGGATTGATGTAGAATAGGAGACCTTATATGGCAATTAATTTACAGAAGGGTCAAAAAGTAAGTCTTGAAAAAAAGTCTTCAGCTGGTCTTGGTGAAATTCTGGTAAATTTGAATTGGAATTCGAAACCAGCAAAACAAGGTCTATTATCGGGACTGTTTGGCGGTAATCAGGGAATTGATTTAGATTTGGGTTGCCTGTATGAGTTGAAAAATGGTCAAAAGGGTACAGTTCAGGCTCTGGGCAAAAATTTCGGCTCACTAAATCAAGCACCGTATATATCTCTTGATGGAGATGATAGAACGGGATCTGCTGTTGCAGGAGAAAACCTGAGAATTAATGGTAACAAATTGTCTGAAATAAAGAGAATTTTAGTATACACGTTTATTTATGAGGGCGTAGCTAATTGGCAACAAGCAGATGCAATTGTTACAATTAAGTATCCAGGAGCAGAAGATATCGTTGTTAAGATGGATTCTTATAATTCATCTAATATAATGTGTGGTTTGGCTCTTTTTGAAAACCTAGATGACCAAACTTTTAGTGTTGAGAAGATAGTTCAGTTCTTCAATGGACATCAAGCTCTTGATGAGGCTTTTCATTGGGGAATGAAGTGGAAGGCTGGAAGAAAATAGGAGGAATATAATGTCAATTAGTTTACAAAAAGGACAGAAAGTAAGTCTGTCAAAAGATAATGTGGGTCTGGCAAAAATAATTGTTGGACTTGGATGGGATGAAGCTTCTCAAGGATCAGGAAAAGGTTTACTAGGGGGATTGTTTGGAGGTTCATCATCACAGGCAATTGATTGCGATGCATCTGCGATTATGTTGAGAAACGGAAGATTTGTTGATAAAGTTGACTTGGTCTATTTTGGTAATTTAAATCACAAATCAGGCACTGTTGTACATCAAGGAGATAATTTAACTGGTGCAGGCGATGGTGATGACGAGCAAATTATGATTGATTTGTCAAGAGTCCCAAGTGAGTATGATAAGATTGTTATTGTGGTAAATATTTATCAGGCGGTACAGAGAAGACAGCACTTTGGCATGATTCAAAATGCGTTTATTAGATTGGTGGATGCTAGAAATAATAATGAAATGTGCAAATATAATTTGACTGATAATTATTCAGGTATGACTGCAATGATTTTTGGAGAAGTATACAGATATAATGATGAATGGAAATTTAGTGCAATTGGTCAAGGCACAGATGATCCTGGTCTGCTAGAACTATGCAGAAGATATACTTAAACATACAAGGTTGGGTACTATAAGAGGGAGGGATATACAAATTTTCCTTCCCTTTTCTAATTATACTACGAGGAGGTCATACAAGAACGTATGAGTGAAATTAACAGAGAAGTTTTAATGCGAGGTCTTACTGACTCACAAATTAGCGAAAGTAAATCTAAGTACGGAACAAACGAACTTGCAAAAAAGGAACCAGAATCTTTATGGTCAATGTTTATCGGCGCATTTAATGATATCTGGATAAAAGTTTTATGTGCAGCACTGGTATTAAAAATAGTTTTAGCAGTATTAGGCATATTTGTACCAGCATTAGGCGGTGAAAATGATATAGTAGAAATCATTAGTATTATTCTTGCCATAGCTTTAGCGACTGGTTTTAGTACATTGTCTGAGTACAGAAATAGTACAAGAAGTGAAGCGTTGCAAGAAGAGTATAGTAAAACCTATGCTAAGGTAATGAGAAATGGTAAATTGCTTAATATTCTTACAAGTGAAATTGTTAAAGGCGATACTATTTTAATCCAGGCGGGTGATAAAGTACCTGTAGATGGAATAATCTTTGAAGGACACATAAAAGTATCACAAGCAGCTTTGAATGGGGAATCAAGAGACGAAACAAAAAAAGCAGCGATAGATATGTCTGAAGCAAATTCAACAGACTATGCTTCTTCATCAAAAGTATTCATGGGTTCAGTAGTTACTTCTGGTGAAGGATATATTATAGCAACCGTTATAGGTGATGAATCTGAATTGGGAAAAATCAATAAGGCTTTGACTGATGAAGATGAAGATGAAAGAAAAGATACATCAAGCCTTAAACTGGAAGTTGTTGCTGCAGGAATTGGAAAATTAGGCGTCTCTGCAGCTGCCATTGCAGGTATATTACATGTTGTCCTTTCATTGGTAAGAGCAAATGAAGCTGTAACAGTAGTTTCCGTATTGTTATTAGTTGCAGAAGCAGTAATGCTTATGGCATCAATTGTAATTATGGCCGTTCCAGAAGGACTACCAATGATGAATAGTTTAGTACAGTCAATGAATACGGAGTCCATGTATAAGAAAAGTATTTTAGTAAGCCATAAAGCAGCATTCTCAGATTCTGCATATATGAATGTTCTGTTTAGTGATAAAACTGGTACAATTACGCAAGGAAATCTTTCATTGGTGGAATTTATTGTTGGAAACGGAAAGATAGTTGATAATATACAGAGTAGAGAGTTTATAGAGGCAATTACACTAAATAACCTTGCAAAGATATCTGAAGGAAATGCTATCGGAAGTAACAATATGGATAGAGCTTTATTGTCATATGCGCTAAGTAACGGATATGATGATTCAAAGAATAATCCGGATAAGGTAGAAGATATTAGTGGTTTTGATTCTGAAAAGAAATGTGCTACTGTAAAGCTTAAGAATGGATTAGTATATTGGAAAGGTGCAACGGAAAATATCATAAATCAAGTAACTCATTATATGCTTCCAGATGGTGAAGAAAAAGAATTTACTTCTGAAAACAGAAAAGAACTTGATTCACAAATGATAGCACAGGCAAAGCGAACAATGAAACTTTTGTCAGTAGCTAAAATATTTGATGGAAAGACAGTTTTGATGGCGGTACTCTGTTTGCGTGATAATGTAAGAATGGATGCAATAGAGACTGTAGAAATCTTAAATAGTGCTGGAATCCAAGTCGTAATGGTTACAGGAGATGCAGAAGAAACAGCAGTCGCGATTGCAAAAGAGGCAGGAATCCTTAAAGATGAAAAAACCGATGTAGTTCTTACGCATGAAGAATTAGAAAGTTTGTCAGATGAAGAATTAAAAGCTAAACTTTCACATTTAAGAGTAGTAAGTAGAGCTAAACCTTTAGATAAGAAGAGATTAGTATCTATCTCGCAGCAACTAGATAATGTATGTGGTATGACAGGTGATGGGGTGAATGATGCTCCTGCATTAAAGCAAGCTGATATTGGATTTGCTATGGGAGATGGTACAGCTGTTGCTCAGGAAGCTGGCGATGTTGTAATCCTCAATAACAGTTTGACTTCGATAAAAGACTGTGTGCTAAATAGTAGAACTATGGCAAAATCAGTAGGTAAGTTTTTGATATTCCAATTAACGGTAAATATTAGTACATTGTTAATGAATATAATTGCTCCAATACTTGGTTGGACAGAACCTTTTTCAATTGTTCAAATTCTTTGGATTAATTTAATTATGGATACATTGGCAGCAATGGCATTTGGCGGTGAGCCAATTCTTGACAGATACATGAAAGATAAGCCTGCACTCAGAACAGATAATATCCTGACTAAATATATTGAATCAGCCATTGGAACAAGTTCAATTTTTATTACATTAGGTTCAATTCTTATTTTGGAAAATATCGCTGGTATTACAACGTTTGTTACACCAGTAGATTGTGTAGATCCAGAGCTATATAAAAAGACATTCATGTTTGCATTCTTTATTTATTCTATTATCTTTAATAGCTTAAATACTAGATCTGAGCGATTCAATGTGTTTGAACATATTAAAGATAATAAGAAGTTTATACCTGTAATGGGAGCAATCTTTGTATTACAGACAGTTATGATTGAAATTGGTGGACAGGTGTTCAATACAACAATGCTTAATGTTAAAGCATTATTAGTATCTATGGTATTAGCAATTTTGATTATTCCAGTAGATTTGGTAAGAAAGGCAATTGTTTCAAGATAAAAATGTAAATATTTAGATAGTATTGAAAGCTTTAATCGTAATGTGGTACAGTATATGCTGTACCACATTTTTAAATTAGGAGAAATCTGATGAAAATTTTTAATGTAGATTTAGATAATACAATTATCTATTCGTATAAACATGATATTGGTAACGATAAAAAGAACGTTGAGCTATATGAGGGTAGAGAGATATCATTTATATCTGAAAGAACATATAATCTTCTTAAAAAAGTAAGAGATATGTATTTGATAGTGCCAACTTCAACAAGAACAATAGAGCAATATAATAGAGTAAAACTTGAAATTGGTGACTTCAAATACGCTTTGGTATGTAATGGAGGAATTCTACTACGAAATGGGGAACGTGATGAAGACTGGTATAAAAAGTCATTGGAATTGATTAGAACAAGTGAGATAGAATTAAGCAAAGCTAAATTTTTGTTAGAGAAAGACGAAAGAAGGTATTTTGAATTGAGATTTATCGAAAATCTCTTTATCTTTACAAAATGTCACGAACCAGAAGATGTAATTAACTGTTTAAAGAAGACATTAGATTTGTCAAAGGTCTATATTTTTAGTAATGGTGATAAAGTATATGTTGTACCGTGTAATTTGAGTAAGGGGATGGCAATAAATAGACTGAAAGAAATGCTTCAACCAGAGTATGTAGTTGCGGCTGGTGATAGCGAATTTGATATTTCAATGGTTGAAGCAGCAGACAAAGGATTAGTACCATATGGTTTTAAAAAGAAATTTGGTGTTAACAGTAATGTTTTTGAAATGAGTGAACATAGTCTTTTTTCGGAGAGTGTTCTGGAAGAGTGCATAAAAACAGAGAAACAATAAGTTATTGTTTCTCCAAGAATCCGAGAGAACTGAAGTGATGTACCACCATATCTATAGTAGAATATTGGTAAAGAAAAAGGTGTGTGTGAATACTCCTTTTTTCTCGTTTTCTCGAATTGCTTTATAAAATTTAGGCAGGGTTTCGAATCAAAATAAGCATAATTCTCATGAAATTTAGTATAATTTTGCCGTTGGTTTCTTCGCTGGAAGATAAATATTTTCCATAACTGCTCCAATAGAAATCGACATCACTGCCAGTATATGAATCCCAGTGAGAATAAATTTTATTAATTAATTGAACTATGCCGGAGACTGTATATCTTGCAAATACAAGACCAACAAGCCGTTCGGCATCTTCCTATTTCGTAATTGATGAACTTCGGAAATTTTCTTCGGTTAATTCTCGTTTGTATATTCAGACAACCGTTGTTAGGAATATACATCGTTCTAGTTGAATATCCTCCAAGTATAAAAATGGGGTTAGTTATGTTAGATGAAAATAGTATACAGTGTTATATGTTCTATTTCAATCGTTGATATATTAGAATATGGGTTTTTACTTGTTACTATTTACACCCCAAAATAGTAATAGTACAATGGGACTAAGGACTTAGTATTATCATCGAGAAAGAGAGGAGATTATGATACCAATTATATGCGTAGATAAGAATAGGGGGGTACTTTTCAATAATAGGCGTTGTAGCAAAGACAAGCTACTTAATGAATGGATTTTGAAATATATAGGAAATTCAAAGTTATTCATTGCCCCTTATTCTAAAGAGTTATTTACATTAGCCGAGAATATTATAATAGGCGACCATTACTTAGACGAAGCAGGAGAGAATGATTATGTGTTTCTGGAAGATGGTAAGATGACAGAATATATGAATAAGATTGATTCATTTATACTTTGCCAATGGAATCGGGAGTATCCATCAGACATTAAGCTGGAGGATTCCATTTTTAAACAGGGATGGACCAGTACAGTAGTCGATGAGATAAAGGGATATTCGCACGAAAAAATAACTATAGAGGAGTGGAGAAGAGATGTTAGGACAAAAAAGTAAGAGACAAATACGAAAAGAAGAGGAAAAACGACAAAAAGAACAGGAGCAAAAACAGAAAACAGTAAGAGGAGTGTCATTGCTTGTGATGTTCTTTCTATTTCTAATGGCAATTGCATTCTTCCCAAGTTTTACGAGTATATTATTTGTTTTGATTGGAGTAGCGGAACTTCAGGTAAAGCCAATACAAGATTTATGGGGGAAGCTATTAGCAAATACTCCGAAATGGATGAAATATGTAATCTTGGGGGCAATGTTTCTTTTTGCCTGCGTTATAGCGCCTGAATCAGAAGCATCAGATAAGATTGCAAATACGGAACAATCGGAAATTGTTGCTGAAAATGAAACACAGACAGAAGAAGTAACTGAATTCGAATCAGAGATAGAAGATGCAATTGATGTGAATTCAATAATCACCGAAGATACAGAAAGTGCTGAAGTAGCTGTTCCTGAGGAGCCACAAGTAATCTCTCTTGATAAAATTCCTGTATATTCGGGAGTGCATACGTTCCAGTTAACAATAATGTCCCTTACTACGAGGAATCGGAGTATGTCACAGATAGCTTTGAGTTCTATGAACAGTTGGATAGTCTTGGACGCTGTGGAGTTGCATATGCCAATATAGGCTTAGATTTGATGCCAACAGAGGAACGTGGAAGTATCGGTTCTGTAAAACCAACCGGATGGCACACGATAAAATATGATTGTGTGGACGGAAAATACCTTTACAACCTGCATTCCCGAAATTTATAACAAGGGTGGCATAACCCCTAACTTCTCATATAGAATACTTTGCTTATCAGTAATCTCTCCAAGAATACGCCCTATGGATAGGTTACACTAATTTAGACAGAAAATACTCGGACATGATAAAATAAATTAAATTAATTTGGAGGTTTATCATGTCTAATACAAATAAAAGGTATAATGAAGAATTTAAAAAGCAAATTGTAGAACTTATA
>RRZU010206574.1_pt1 | contig 15672 bp, 16 predicted proteins | sample 2165561 | NCBI WGS metagenome assembly RRZU01 (sample SAMN10456909, study PRJNA506462) | wastewater metagenome | isolation source: wastewater sludge | place: USA: Moscow, Idaho
GTTGTCATCGTTGATGGCGTACGTTCTGCAATGGGTAAAACCAAAAACGGTATGTTCCGCAATGTACGTGCTGACAGTCTATCGGCTGAATTGGTTCGTGCTTTAGTTGCTCGTAACCAGTTCGATGTCAACGAAGTTGAAGATGTGATCTGGGGCTGTGTGAATCAAACCCTAGAACAAGGCATGAACATTGGTCGTAATATTGCATTATTGGCTGATCTTCCAAAAACAGTAGCGGGGCAAACTGTGAACCGTCTGTGTGGTTCTTCAATGCAAGCAATCCACACGGCTGCGGCACAAATTGCAACCAATCAAGGTGATATTTTCATCATTGGTGGTGTAGAGCACATGGGCCACGTAGGCATGATGCACGGTATCGACATCAACCCTGCTGCATCGAAGCACTATGCCAAAGCATCAAACATGATGGGCTTAACTGCTGAAATGTTGGGTCGCATGAACGGTATTTCTCGTGAAGAGCAAGATGCTTTTGGTGTGGAATCACACCGTCGTGCATGGGCTGCAACGCAAGAAGGTCGTTTTAAAAACGAAATCATTGGCATTGAAGGTCATGATGCAAATGGCTTTAAACAGCTGTGCGACATCGACGAAGTGATTCGTCCAGATGCCAACCTTGAAGCGTTCCAAGCTTTACGTCCTGTATTTGACCCGAAAGGCGGTACAGTCACTGCGGCAACATCTTCAGCATTGTCTGATGGTGCTTCTGCGATGTTGCTCATGTCTGCTGAACGTGCACAAGCATTGGGTTTGAAACCACGTGCGGTGATTCGCTCTATGGCAGTTGCAGGCTGTGATGCAGCAATCATGGGTTATGGTCCAGTACCTGCAACACAAAAAGCGCTTAAACGCGCGGGCTTGTCAATTGCAGACATTCAAACCTTTGAATTAAACGAAGCCTTTGCTGCACAAGGTCTGTCTGTTCTCAAAGGCTTAGGCATTTATGATCAGCAAGATCGTGTGAACTTGAACGGTGGTGCAATTGCACTCGGTCACCCATTGGGTTGTTCAGGTGCGCGTATCACCACCACGTTATTGAACGTGATGGAACAACAAGACACGCAAATTGGTCTTGCGACCATGTGTATCGGTCTTGGTCAAGGTATCGCGACAATTATTGAGCGTGTGTAAAAAGTCTTCGTAATAAAAAAATCCTCGCATCATGCGGGGATTTTTTATTTTGTTGTTTTGAGCTGTTCTAATTTTTAAATTTTATTCTTTTGCATTGTTATCTTGAAGACTAGATGGCTGATCAGTTGTGATTTACCTGCACGGCTTAAACCAACAACTCCCCCATCAACCATGTCATATAGCGTTCTTTATCCATAAAGTCTGGGGCGCTGCCTGTATCCAAGCAATAATATTGTTGATTAAATTCAATCACAATTTGTTCAGTCTGATGCCAATCTTCAACCAAACGAAAGTGCTGATTAAAGAAGTAACGGTTCTTGCCCCAATTATTTAAATTTTCGAGTTTCGGGTAGTTTTTATTTTCTAAGAATTGCAAATACAGTTGTTGAATATCATCAAAGACTTGAATGCTGTTCATATTGGACCTGCCTAGCTGAGCAATTAAATCAACAGGCACAGTTTAGGCAAGAGATTTGAACGGCAGATGACATTCTTTTGACAATTTGATGTAAGGATTTGCCAGACCTTACAACTTGCTTTCCAGTGCCCGCTGATGCTGCTGAGTGATCTCTTGCATTTGCGTATTGAGCTGCACCATCTCTTGATATACCGCATTAAATTCTTTCAAGGCTGCATCTTCATAGAACATGAAGGTATTGTTTTTGAGCTCCCATTTATTGTTTTTTAAAATTGCAAACAACACATACGCCTTACCCAAATTTTTCTTTTCCAATTCAAATAATGCGTGTCCTTGGTCATTATGGCGGCTTTCTAGCAAAGATTCTGCTAAATGACGGCGCAAATTATGATTGATTTCAAGATTCTCAATCTGCTCCAAAGCCATCGCTTCATGCTGTTCTAAATGTTCCTGATACAGCTCTACCATGGCACGTACTTGCACCAACATGGCTTCGGTATCGGCATAGTCTTGTTTTTTATCTGCAGCAAGTCGTTGAGGATCTAAAAACTGATCCCAATTCAAGGCTTTTAATTCACGTAAATAGCTATTGCGCGCTTCGGCACTTTGCACCATGTGACTCAAGACAAAACTCGCCATAATTTGATAGTCGCCATCTAAACGATTATCTTTTAAGTCAATTTGAATCGGCTTAGACCAATCCTGTGCCTGTACAAAAATTTGTTCGGCTTTTTCATAAATCACATTTTGATAAGCATGCAATTGAGTGACTTGTTTTTGCTGCTGTTGATATTGATAAAACATCCCGCCAAAAATCAGCAGCGTTGCACATCCTATAATTAGCACTATACGTCGCATGCGTGCCCTCTTATTTTTTAGTATTTGCAATATCTTAGCGTGAAGCCTGTCACATTTGTATAGCATTTTATGCTTATTTTCTAATGCAGCCATTAGAATATAGTGAAATAAATCAATTCATTTATACCTTTATATGATTCTGTATCCATGACGCTATTTGACCAGATGCTCAAAAATAAGTTTAGCATCGCTTTATGCTTTAAATTTTATGTAACATCCCCATCTTAGTAAAAAACAGAATTTGAGATTGTTCATGCGCGTTGATATTTGGTCAGATATTGTTTGCCCGTTTTGCTATATCGGCAAAAAACGTTTAGAGGCTGCTGCTGAAAAAGCAGGTGTAGAATTAGAAGTGCATTGGCACAGTTTTGAACTCGATCCAGATGCGCCACCGCGTCAGGAAGTGTCCAATTCAGAGCGTTTGGCACAAAAATATGGGCGCAGCCTTGCCGAAGTAGAAGACATGCAGCGTAATATTGCCGAAATGGCAAAAGCTGAAGGCATTGACTTTCAATGGGAAAATGCCAATTCAGGCAATACCTTTAATGCCCATCGTTTGGTGCATTTGGCGCAAAGTAAAGGCTTGGGCAGCGAAGCCAAAGAAGCTTTTTTCTATAGCTATATGACTCAAGGTTTGGCAATTGGCGAGCGTGAAACACTAGAAGATGTTGCATCACGTATTGGGCTGAACCCTGTAGAAGTGGATGATGTTTTGGATTCTGACGAATATGCCGACTTTGTAAAATTTGACCAAGAAGTTGCACGTGAACAATTAAACGTCACTGGCGTACCGTTCTTCGTATTTGATCAGCGTATTGCTTTAGCAGGTGCGCAGCCACGCGAAGTTTTTGTGCAAGTTCTGCAAAAAGCCCTTGAAACAGCAAGCGAGCTAGAGCTTGAAGATGCAGCAAGCTGCGATGCAGAACAATGCGATGTATCTGAACCTAAAGCTTAAGATTGAAATACAGACAAGGCTGAATAGTGTTCTTCCGGCTGATTAGACGCACAAAAAAATCCCATTACGGGATTTTTTTGTGCTTTTAAAATGGGTCAAAGTTCCAGCTTTGGCCCGCAACCATGCTTCGGTTAGTTGTCATCTTACTATGCTTCGTTAATGAAGCGAGGTGTTATTCAACCAAGAAACTGATTTTTAAATTGACCCGATACTCCGTGATTTGATTGTCTTTAACCACCACTTTTTGTTCGTTAATCCACGCCCCTTGGACATTTTTAATTGTTTCTGTCACTTTAGCGACTCCAGTTTGAATCGCGTCTTCAAAACTTTTTTTACTGCTTGAATTAACTTCAACTACTTTTGCAATTGCCATGATTTTCTCACTGTCCTTTATCGTTATTGGAATTCCATCATAGATTAAAAAAACCGCATTTTTAGACTGTTTAACCAATCACAGCCAAAACATTACATGATTTCACACTGTCAAAAATTGTCACCATTCACCCGCATTTCAGACTTATCCAAATACAAATTTTGCAGACATCTCAACCATTTAAGCCTGCATAAAAAACTAGAGTTAAAACTCTAATAGATTGTTTTATATTGCTATTTTTAAAATAATTGCCGAAATGATCATTTTGTAAATTTTAAACTTTGTTATGATTCATGTGAATTTTTTATTTCGTTTGATCTCCCTGCGATGTCTAGTCTTCTGCCTAGACATCAACACTTTGGATGGATATTCCCATGAATATGTTTAAATCTGTTTTGATGGTTTCACTTCTAACAATTGCTGCAAATGTATCTGCTCAAATTGTGCATGTACCTGATTTTCCAACTCAAAAAGTAAATACAGAATCGGCTGCATCTGAAGCTGTTGTAAACGAAACAACTTCGCAAAAAGCAGCTTAAGTTTCACGTTTTATCTACTTAATTAATCTCTCCCATTTCTCTCCCCAAACAGCAGTCTAAATCAGGCTGCTGTTTGTTTTTCTAGTGCTAAATTTGCTTTAAATCGTCCATACAACATCTAAAAACTGTGTCCTACCCAATTGCCAGTACTTTTTTGGCACTGCGATTTAAATTTTTTTGATTATTTTTCATATAAAAAGCGCATTTTTTGTCAATAATGTCTAAAAAAGCACAAAAGCTGACAATTTTTAGCATGTATTTTTTAATTAAATCCATATAATTAAAGTGATTTTGTTTTCATTGCTATAGCAGATGCCTATGCAACAACTTCAAGCACTTATACAAAGAAAAATTCCACCTCAAGCGATTGAGGTCAGCCATTTAATCGAATTAGCCAAACGCTATCCTCAACCACAATCGGCAGAATATAAATTGATTGAATTGGCTCTGAATATTGTCTTGGCAGATTATTTGGAAAAAGCACAACAACATATTTAAGTATGCATCAATGAATACACTAGAAAAATCACTGTTGATTAAAGAATTACGCGACTTAATTGATGCTTTAACGCATAAAAGACTCAGTCTGTATGAAACAGCCAAAGCCAAAGCACGCATTAAAGAAATTTTTATGCTGTGCGATAAACCGATTTTTCAAAAACAGTTGCTCACATTTAAAGCCTCACAAAATCCAATTCAAACTGCGGTAACTTTTGCAGAACAAAGTTTATATGCACAATCTTTTCGTGGCGTATTTACACAACTTGAAGCACTTGAAACAGCACTTTATCAACAGCCTGAAGCAGGTTGGGCGATTTTGTATCAACCGAGAGCAGGTTGGCAAATTTGGTTAATTCCTGCTGCTGACCGCACTGCTTTACTAAGTGAGTTTCAAGATTTAGAGCAGGTCTATCGCTGGATGTTGGAACAGCAGCAACAGTATCACTGCCTTCAAACCGATGCAGAACTGAAACAAGCTGCAGTTCTAGAAGCTGCGCAAACTCAGCCAGTCTTTGTCACTGCAGACTTGGAAGAAAATAAAGCTGCAGATCCGCCAATTCAATTTGACTTTATTAGAGACCACATCGCTACAGAAGAAGTTGCCTCGTCTGATACTCAAGTTGTGGACGTGGCTAAAGATGAACTTACAATTGAACCGACAGCAGACCAAACGATCATTTCCAACGCAATACTGAATACAACTCAGCCTGACACAACGACAATAGATACTGCCCCACCAATAACAGCTGTCACGCCAAAACCAAGCACCACCCCAGCTTATAATCTATTGTTAAGCCAATATAGTTGCCCCATTTCTGCGCTCAATCTTAGCCAAAATGAGTCAGCACAGTTGTATCGGGTCTTTTTGCCTGAAGCGCCAGAAGTCACGCAATATGCCGATGTATTGGTGCATTTGTCTGATCCCGAAGAAGATCAGCAACAGGTGTTGGCGCGTGCGGTATATTTGGCAGAACAAACCAATACGCAAGGACGCTTTATTAAATATGTGGTACTGCTTGGCGCATTAGATCAAATGCAAGCGATTCGTTTGACTCAAAACTTTTGCCAACAGTTTGAACATGAAATTGCAGCAATACGTGAAATTTCTTGGGAAAAATTACAAGAACATTTATTTAATTTTGATCAGCTTTTTCAATGCTATAGTCATGATGCTAAAATCGTGTGGCAGCAAGAGCATTATTTTCCTTTCATTCCGATACAGCACATTCAAACTACTAAATTTATCCAGTTTGAAGAAAATGAAGCACAGAGTCATACCCCTTTGATTTTACTGAAAGAACGACAAAAAATTCGTGTGATTCATGGTCAAAAGCGCTTACAACTGTCCCGTACTGAACAAGCTGTACCGCACATTTTATTAGATCGACAACAAGGTATTAGTTGGCAAATGATTCAAAAAGTCATCTCCCAATTACAGCAACCGATTGATGCTTTGCAGTTATGCCAAGCACTTCAAATGTATCAAGAAAAAGAGGTTTCTGCCTAAAAACTGCCGTTTATATTATGATTTTGTAGCCAAGTCTTGCTTTTATCTCATAGATTTTCAACACTAACAAAAATGGCTTAAAGATCAGTAAATAATGTCAAGAATAAAGCGCACATCGCCTTTTATATTAAGCTGTCTCTTAAGTGGGGTCGCAGGCATCACTTTTGCACAAGAATCAACTCAAGCAGTGGATCAAGCCCATACGCCACTGCCACCTTATGAATTGCCTGTCGCTCCGCCAAGTGCAGCAGATAAAAACGGTTTTTATTACACGATTCCACGTTGGATTGATGCCACACCGACGGTGTTACCCGAACAATCCAATGAATCCATTGTACCTGCCACCGCAGAAACGGAACATTTAACTTGGTTCGATCAACGTCAAAAAAATATTCGCAATTGGGCAGATAAAACAGCACATAAACTGGATAACTGGTTTGGTGAACCAAGTCCTGAACAGCCTGCCTCAGCCACTTTGCGGGTTTTGGTCGATAGCAGTTGGGATAAGCATAATGAATATGAAGTCAAACCTCGTATTCGCGGAAAAATCAAACTGCCTACGCTTGAAAATAAACTCAGTGTGGTCTTTGGTGATGACTCGCTCGATAACGAATTGCAAAATAACGTCGCCATTACCAACGAAAACCCAGCGCATGATGCAGACAAAACCGTAGACAGCAAACGTAGCCGTGAAGACAACAGTTCTCTGGCATTACGTTGGTCGAACTTTGCCGAGCGTCTACCTTTTGAAACAGATGTCGATTTAGGGGTACGTTCTGGCGATGATATTTATCTGCGTTTAAAAGCCTCAAAAGACTGGACTTTGGAAAATGATTTCTCTTTTCATGCCGAACAAATTTATCGTTATGGCATCGACAGTGAAAATTATCTCAGAACCAACTTGGAGCTCACGCACGCACGCCCCAATCAGGCTTTCTTGTCCAATCAATTTAGCCTGACCTATGCCGATGAACAAGATGATGATTTGGTTTGGGACAACTACACCTTTAGACAACATCAATTCTTTGCAGGCAACCGCTTTAACTATGGCATTTATACAGGCGGTTATTATCACGATGATGACTTACGTTTAAATCGTTGGGGGCCATTTGTCTCTTGGCGTCAACCATTTTTACGTGAATGGTTCTTTATTCAGGGCGATGTCAATTATTTAAATGATGATCGCGCAGATCGTAATCATTATCTCGGTGCTTTAGTCCGTTTAGAAGCCATTTTCTAAACAGGTAACATCTACAATCAAGCCAAATTAAAAAACCAAGTCTTGCGAACAGGACTTGGTTTTTTTGCAAGATGATCTTGCAAGATGACGATGCATTATTTGTACAACGCATCATCGATCATGTTCATGCGAAAGCAGACTTACTTTAACAGTAAGCTATTAATACGTTTCACATATTCCGCTGGGTCTTCAGGCAAGCCACCTTCAGCAATCACAGCTTGATCAAAAATCACATGCGCCAAATCATCAAATTGATTGGAGTCCTGTAATTTTTTCACCAAAGGATGCTCTGGGTTGATTTCCAAAATTGGCTTCATATCAGGTACAGCTTGCCCTGCATCCTTCAACATACGAATCAATTGTGGTGACAGTTCACCTTCACCTGTTACCAAACAAGCAGGGGAATCAACCAAACGTGTAGTCACACGCACTTCTTTGGTTTTACCGCTTAAAGATGCAGACAATTGCTCAACCACAGGTTTAAATTGTTCTGCAGCCGCGTCTAAAGCTTTCTTCTCTTCAGCATCTTGTAGATCGCCTAAATCAACCGCACCTTTAGATACGTTTTGCATTGGCGTGCCATCAAACTCCTGCACAAAGTTCATCGCCCACTCGTCTACGCGTTCTGCCATCAACAACACTTCAATGCCTTTTTTCTTAAACAACTCCAACTGTGGAGAATGCTTTGCTGCGTTCAAGTTGTCTGCAGTAACGTAGTAAATGGCTTTCTGACCTTCTTTCATTCGCGCTTTATAGTCCGCCAATGAGGTACTGATGTCATCATTACTTGAAGTAGCGTAGCGTAATAATTTCAGGATACGTTCACGGTTGCCAAAGTCTTCGCCTAAGCCTTCTTTTAAAACTGAACCAAATTCTTGATAGAATTGCTTAAATTTTTCTTGGTCTTTTTCATCTTCAGACTTGGCTAAATTGTCCAACATGGTCAACACACGACGGGTATTGCCTTCGCGGATGGTTTTAACATCACGGCTTTCTTGCAATAACTCACGGCTCACGTTCAATGGCAAATCGGCGCTGTCCACCACACCTTGTACAAAACGTAGATAGTTCGGGATCAGGTTGTCTGCCTCATCCATAATAAATACGCGCTTCACATACAATTTAATCCCCGCTTTGGCTTCACGAGTAAAAATGTTGTGCGGTGCTTTACTTGGCACATACAACAACTGAGTGTATTCAGTACTGCCTTCAACACGGTTATGCGCCCATGCCAATGGTGCGTCAAAATCGTGGCTGAGGTTTTTATAAAACTCAATGTACTGTTCTGCACTAATTTCGTTTTTATTGCGCGTCCACAACGCACTGGCCGAGTTAATTGCTTCCCACTCATCAGTTTTCACATACTGACCTGCTTTCGGTGTTTCACCTTCAGCGGCTTCTTCTTGCTGCCATACTTCTTTCTGCATTTGAATTGGCAAACTGATGTGATCAGAGTATTTATTGATGATCTGCTTAACTTTGTAGCTTTCTAAATAATCCAGCGCATCTTCACGCAAGTGCAGAATAATATCGGTACCCCGTTCTGCTTTGTGAATTTGCTCAACATCAAACTCGCCAGTACCCGCACTGCTCCAACGCACGGCTTCATCTGCAGCCAATCCTGCACGGCGTGATTCCACAGTAATTTTATCTGCCACGATAAAACCTGAATAGAAACCCACACCAAATTGACCAATCAATTGCGCATCGGCTTTTTGATCGCCCGTCAATTTTGACATAAAGTCTTTGGTGCCCGATTTGGCAATGGTACCCAAATGTTCAATCGCATCCTGCTGACTTAAACCAATGCCATTGTCTGAAATGGTCAGGGTTTTCTTGTCTTGATCTAAGCGGATACGCACACGTAAATCTGGATCATTTTCATAATATTCAGGATGGTTGATGCCTTCAAAACGTAATTTGTCGCAGGCATCCGATGCGTTAGAAATCAGTTCACGCAAGAAAATTTCAGGGTTGGAATAAAGAGAATGGGTCACCAAATGTAATAACTGCGCCACTTCGGCTTGGAAACTGTGTTTTTGGCTGTGCTCGCTCATTCATCACTCCTTAAATTCATAAACATGGTTATTGTTGGATGTGTTTATGAATTGGAGTGATTGCCTAATTTTTCAAGCCTAAACCCAGAAAAATTTAAAAAGGTGCACGTTGATAGACCTGATTTAAATGATCCTCTAATTTCTGCTGACGCAAATTATACACTTGGGTTAAACAATCGACTGAAGTACCACAACGATCACGCAACTCTAACCAGCGAAATTGTTCATCACGAATTTGTGAACGTGTCCCCATAGCGACCAAGCGGCTGACGATACGATAGGTGGTTGCCATTTTCACATCGGCATCATTGACCGGACGATGTTCACAAATAGCATGTTCCGTTTGTGTTTTGGCGTTTTCACAAGAAAAACTCGCCGCATGCCCTGCGACACTCAGCATTAAACCAAGACACACAAACCAACCGTATTTGATCAACATGAATGAATTCCTTATTTATTGTTCTTTACTTTATCTTTCAGACTGTAAATGAACATGGCATATGCTCTCAATTTTTTCATTCGATACATTTGTTATTTTTTGCAATAAAAAAACCCCACCCTAAAGATGGGGTTGCGCTGATTTTTATTATTATAAAGAGCTACATTTTATAATTAGAATTTGTAGCTATAACCGATGGTGTACACCATTGGGTCGATGTCTAAATCAAACTTTTTAATTCCTAATGCTGCAGCAGTATCATCAGTTAACGTAACTTCAGGACTTAATTGTGCATAACGTGCATCAAAGAATACACCCCAGTTTTTTGCATCCGCTGGCTGGAAGTTAAAACCGATTTGACCTGCAAAACCAAAGTCTTCTTTTACATCTTTAACAACACCTTCTTCATCCCAAGCAACAAATGCCGTACCACCGACACCAATGTATGGTGTAAAACGAGTTGAATTTTTAAAGTGGTATTTAGCAGTTAACGTTGGCGGCAAATGCTTAATCTTCGCACCATTTTCACCATTCACTAGTACATCATGACTAATTGGTGTAGCCAACAATAGTTCTGTAGAGATATTGTCATTAAAGAAATATTCTACCGATGGTGTAAATGCATATTCATGATCAGCTTCTACATTCACTGCGCCATTTAGAATATCTGTATCTTGTGTTGGAGAAATTACAGAACCACCAACTTTAACTTGCCATTGACCTGCCATAGCAGAAGCAGACATTCCCATTAATGCAATTAGAGCAACTTGCTTTAACATTTCAAAACCACCTTTAGAATAAAAATCTTAACGCTTAATTAATATTAAACACGACCACTATTAATATGCAACACATATTAAACATAATATTTTAATTATTTTATAAGCTATTCATTATTATATAAATTTATTTTAAATAGACCAAATTACTTGGTTTTAAAACCCGAGTTAATTAATAAAGTTTATATTATTATTTCCCGACTATATTACTCAATTTTACTTAAAAAATATATTAAAAGGTTTATTTGGAATACATCTTATATTTATTTAAAAATTAAAACAAATTTATTTTAAATTGATTAATTCACTCAGGTTTTATATTTTTAAATCACAGAAAATCAATAAAATTATCCAAATTAAATAAAGAGAATTAAAATCATCTTCATTCTAATATATGAAGCTGATGACAATGAAAATAGACTATTTTGTTTAGAGATTTAAAATCGTGTATTGAGATGCAATCGAAAGATGTGAGGATGAACTTGAAGTATATTTTTTTGTTGTTTTAACACTGTGCTACAACGTGCCCAGCCTATTCTGAACACGTGCGCTTACACATTTTGGTGATGATTTACAGCACCATCGCTGCAATCCAACCAAAAATGATCAATGGGATATTAAAGTGAATAAAAGTCGGTACCACACTGTCCTTCATGTGGTCGTGCTGCCCATCCATATTTAAGCCCGAAGTTGGTCCTAAGGTTGAATCCGATGCTGGAGAACCCGCATCTCCTAAGGCTGCTGCTGTACCAATAATTGCAATGGTTGCCGCAGGGCTAAAGCCAAACTGTAAACACAATGGTACATAAATAATCGCTAAAATTGGTACCGTCGAAAACGATGAACCAATGCCCAGCGTAATGAGCAAACCAATCAATAACATTAAAAATGCAGCCAAAGCTTTGCTATTGCCAATCCATTCCACCGACGCTTCTACCAAAGCAGGCACTTGATTAGTAGCTTCAATCACTGAAGCGAAACCTTGTGCAGCAATCATAATAAAGCCGATGAGTGCCATCATCCGCATACCCGTAATGATCACATCATCTGCTTCTTTCCATTTGAAAATTCCTGCACAGCTTAAAATGGCAACACCCACCAAACCTGCCAGAATCATCGAATCTGAATACAATTGCACCGCCAAGGTTGCAATAATCGCAAACACTGCCATCCACAAGGTAAATTTTGCAATCTGAGGCGCTTGTAGGGTTGGCGCGGCGGTATTTGCATTGAGCTCACTCGAAATGCTTTGGGTACGCTCTACCTGCACATCTTGATAATGTCGAGGCTTACGATAGCTCACAAACAACGCGATCAATAGACCTATGAACATTCCAAATACAGGAATAAACATAGCAGAAGGAATATCTTCATTTTGAATGGCAAAACCATACGGAGCACCAAAGGTGTTGATATTGTGCGCCAAAATATCATTCAGGAAGATTGCACCAAAACCGAAAGGAACAAACATATAGGTGGCAACCAAACCAAAAGTCAGCAAACAAGCCACTGCACGACGGTCTAAGTTTAAATGATTGAAAACACTTAATAAAGGTGGAATCAATACAGGAATAAATGCAATGTGTACAGGGATTAAGTTCTGTGAAAATACCGCTGCCAAAGCCACAGTAAAATAAATCAGATATTTAACGCGGTTCTGTACCTTAGTATTACTGCTACCTGTTAAAGTGCGAATCAGTTTGTAGGCCAATAAGTCAGGCAAACCTGAACGTGCCAAAGCCAAAGCAAATGCACCTAAAATACCGTAAGCAAGGGCAATTTTTGCACCACCACCTAAGCCATTATTAAACGCATCTAAAGTGCCTTGTAAGCCTAAACCAGCCAGTAAACCACCTGAAACTGCACCAATAACCAAGGCAAAAACCACAGGCACACGAGCCAACGACAATCCGAACATGATTGCAATGGCAGCAAGAATTGCGAACATAAGAGATGAAAATTCAAAAAAGAAGCTATTTTATCAGAGATTATGCAGATTGGAGTTGACCAAACATTCAACTCCGACAAGCGTTTCTGATTTAAATTACTGCAGCATGTGAATTTAAATTACTGCAGCATGTGAATTTGAATGACCTAAGGCAAAATCACGGATGGCAGTAGCAACCGCTTGCGGCTGACTAAGAATCGCCCAGTGATTAGCTGCCAACTCCACACGTTGAAAATCATCTACCCAATGCGACATTTCATCAATCAATTCAGCACCCACAAATTGATCATATTTCAAGACAATAGCTTGCACAGGACAAATTGCATAACGTTGACGCGGCTTTAATAAACGTGGGATAAAATTAGCACGATATAAATTGACGCCATAGCGCCCATCTTTGCGGATATTAGGATTGATCGCAATATCTTGATCGCGTTCTAAGCGCATCACTACCTGACGCCATTGTTCAGGTTGAAAGAACTGCCAAACTGTAGGCGCAAGTGCAGGAAGTTGAAAGGCAGCAATATACCAAGATTTACGCATTTGTTTGAAAAATTTAATTTTATTTTCAGAAAACTGCTTACGCATCCAGAACGCTGCATGATCCAAACATGGGCCTGAAATACTGCTGTACGATAAAATTCGTCCCTTTAATTCTGGATCCGTCACTGCTTCCCAAGACTGAATTGAACCCCAGTCATGAGCTGCCAAGTGAAATGCACGCTGCCCCAAAACGGCATTAGCAACAGCCATTAAATCTGCAGCCAATTGAGCCAAGCTATAGACACGAATGGATTTAGGAATGGAGGATTGTCCCGCACCGCGCACATCATAACTCACCACATAAAAATCTTGTACCAACACGGCAATCACTCGTTCCCAGACTTCTTGGTTATCTGGATAGCCATGCAGCAAAATCAATGCAGGTGCCGTTTTTTCCCCCCAAGTTTTGACATAGAGCTGTTGTCGATCAGAGGTTTCAATCCATTGCGTTTGCGCTTGCATAAACATCCTGTTGGTTTTTATTGACACGATTGCTGTTGAGAATAACAAAATATGCCATAGGTTTGCTTAAATTTCATACTAATATAAGAAAAATCTACTTAAGGCTCTATAAAATTTCCCATGAACCTCATCAAAAAATTGCAGCAACTTCCTATCGTTTCTAAATACTTTTTAAATCGGTACCCACCCTATCGGGGTGCAGGTATTGAAATTGATCAAATCGATTTAGCCAACCACCATGTCCGTGTCAAAATGCCACTCACTCGCAAAAATCAAAATATTGTCGGCGTACATTTTGGCGGCAGCCTCTATTCCATGGTAGATCCATTTTATATGTTAATTCTGATGCATCACTTGGGTTCAACATATATTGTTTGGGATAAAGCGGCAACGATTCATTTCCTCGCCCCAGGACGCAGTACGGTGTATGCCGATATTCGCCTAAGTGCCGCTGAAGTCGAGGAAATCAAACAGATCGCAGAAGACTATGCTCCTCTGACACGTCAATATACGCTCAATATTATCGATGAATCAGGTGTACGAATTGCAGAAGTGCATAAAACGTTATATATCCGACGTAAAAAGCCCAAAGCCGTAGCAACGTAATTTTTAGCTCACATAAAAAAGCAGAATCTAATGATTCTGCGTTGTTGGTAATATTATTTTAATCAAAAGACAAAAAGATCAATGTCACCGACAAACTTCTCTACTCTTTTTGAGCAGGTATGAATTAATTAACGTATTACTGTTGATACATCAGTGGATCATAAAAATTATAAACATTGATAGTATTTAAAATTAAAGGATCATTAAAATGAAAAAAAATCTTGTGCCAATCTTTTCCCTACTTTGTTTCTATTCATCGACATCCCTCCATGCTTTGGTGCCGAATACATTTACCAAAGTCCAGACTTTGAAAAATGTGGCTTATGGATCTCATCCTCAACAAGTGATGGATGTCTATTTCCCTGCCAAAGTACTCACAGATCAAACACCAGCCCCGCTCATGATGATGGTCCATGGCGGTGCTTGGAAAATGGGTGATAAAAATCATGCTGCTGTGGTCAAAAATAAGCTGAGTTACTGGACCAAGCAAAACTGGATTTTTGTGTCTATCAACTATAGATTAGTTCCAGATGTGACCGTACAGCAGCAAACTCAGGATATCGCCCAAGCGCTTATTTATATCCAAAATCAGGCACCGCATTGGCATGCTGACTCAAAACGCTTGGTGCTGATGGGACATTCTGCGGGCGCACACCTGGTCAGTCTATTAACCGTTCGCCCCCATTGGCTGGCACCCCAGCCACAGCCTTGGCGTGCTACAGTTGCTTTAGATAGCGCGGCTTATGATATAGAAAAGATAATGCAAACACGTCATGCACGTTTTTATGATCAAGCCTTTGGTGATCAACCTTCCAACTGGAAAGCCCTTTCTCCGATAGCTCAGCTACATCAAGCTTTACCTGCATTTCTCGCGGTGTGCTCAACCATCCGTGCAGATCAACCCTGTACTCAAGCTCGACAATTTATTCAACAAGCACAGAAATTCGGAACTCAAACCCAGTTATTGCCTGTCCGACTTTCACATGCTGAAATCAACAAGTCATTGGGACAAAATAATGCTTATACTCAAGCAGTCAATCAATTTATCCAAACGCATTAATTTTTCAGCTAGCGCATAAAAAACGCAGAATCATAAGACTCTGCGTTGGATGTACTGAAATATAAATACTTCAGTAGGATGGCATGGCTGTTCGTATTCAGATTAACGCTTTTGCTCGATGGCTGCACCAGCACCACCACCAACAGCACCACCGATTGCAGCGCCTGCATTACCACCTATCACTTCTTTACCTAAAATTGAACCAATCGCACCGCCAATTCCACTATAGGTTGCGTTA